>WLWG01000706.1_pt1 | contig 33487 bp, 30 predicted proteins | sample 6712871 | NCBI WGS metagenome assembly WLWG01 (sample SAMN12718693, study PRJNA515312) | sponge metagenome | isolation source: marine sponge | host: Mycale hentscheli | place: New Zealand: South Island, Marlborough, Capsize Point | collected 2003-05-01
AATATAATGGAAGTGCATGGGTAGTATCTTTTGATGGATCATCACAATCAGGCAATACACACTATATGCACAATACATTTACATCCAAACAATATCAGTGGACAGGAACTCAATGGATAAGTAGTTATGAGGGAGAGTACAAACCAGGATATTGGAGACTTGTTTTATAAATGACCACTACAGCGGCAGGAGTAGTTTTCCTTGCTAAAGACACAGGCAGATGTCTTTTTCAATTAAGAAAAGCAGAAAAGCGATTTAAAAACACATGGGGTTTTTGGGGTGGCACCATGCACAAAGCCGAAACACCATATGCATGTATCCAAAGAGAGTTGAAAGAAGAAATTGGTTTTGTTCCAGAGCTTCAAAAACTTAATCCTATAGATGTATTTCAAAGCAAAGATAAAAAGTTCTTTTACTACAGTTTCATATATGTAGTAGATGCAGAATTCTCACCAATACTAAACGACGAAAGTGCAGGTTACTGTTGGGTAGACATTGACTGGTGGCCTTCACCGTTGCACACAGGAGCAAAGATTACTCTTGTTAACAACAAAGGCGCAGAAAAAATACACACAATACTAGAAGTAAATTCCTGATAAATATATAATATGAAAGGCGAAGTAATAAACTTCGAAGTTCTACGAATACAAAGCGAACTTGATAATTATAGTCGTACAGAGACATTGCCACACTTACTGTTGAACGGGGCATATAATTTAGATGAAATATTTGATGCCTACTACGACAAACTCACACCCAAGCACAAACTAATTGCAGATCATTTAAAGAGTAACTATGCTACTACTTTAACTAACTGTATAACAAGTTTGCGTATTGCGTTGAAAAAAGAGTATGTGGCTGTAATGAATGATTTGGCTTCAGAGCACGAAGCGTTTATATTTGAACATGTTATGAACAAGTATAGACCAGGAATAAATCCTCTAAGAGCATTGTATTACGAGATACGAGAAGTAAAAAGAAACTTTAGTAGTGAAAACGACTACCATATCTGGCTGGTTGAATTACTTACCGACAAAGGCTTTAGAAATATTCTCGAAGATGCCCTTACAAAAGACATAAAGAGATTAGAAAAAATTATTGCTAGATACTATTTGCCAATAGTTAAAAACTCTACCGATATACCGCTCGAGCTATTTCATGCTAAACAAACTATTAGCGACTTCCGACATTATGCAACTGTGTTTAGAGATATAGACGGTTCAATGTTTGAGTAATTATTTACTTGTGGCTATAAAAACGCCATCCCAATCTTTAGGCAGTGTTTGAGTCTTTTGAAATTCACAACGTTCAATCCACATATCATAATAACCTTTCATCTTACCCTCAAAGGCATCATGTAGTTGTTCACATAATTTAATTGCTTTATCAAAGTTTTGTTTACGATATTGCATGTGCATATCTTCATGCATCTGTTTAGCCTTTGCATACTTGCTTACTTTAACATCTAATACTGTATAAATTTCAATGCCCACAGTCTTTCCTTTTACTGCTAAGTCATCTACTTTAAGATAAAAGAATTTTTCCTTTGTATGCTTGTAAGTGTCGCCTCCCACTAACAACAAGCAACCATATTCCTTACACTTACTTTCTATTCTCGCGGCAGTACTAACTGCGTCTCCGAGTATGTCATATGAATGTCTTGCAGTTGAACCCATCTCACCTATATAACCTAAGCCTGTGTTTATACCAGCACCCATACCAACTGGCGGTCTGCCTTCTTTAACAATTTTATCATTGAATTCCTCTACTGCTCTAAGCATTAGTATTCCTGTTTTTACAGCACTTGCAGGATGATCTGGGTCGTCCATTGGTGCATTGTGTATGTGCATACTTGCATCGCCTATGTATTTGATAACCATTCCGTCTGCATCAAGTATAGGCTGTGTAATGGCATCCATGTAACCATTCATTATTTTTGTTAGTCCTTGAACATCATCACCAAAACTTTCTCCTAGTGGGGTAAAGCCACGCAAATCTGAGAAGCATATACTAACTTCTTTTTTCATACCTTGTTTGATTAAGTCTGGATTTTCTTGCAACATTCTAACAACTGTGGGTGAGGCATAACCGGCAAATTGTTTCTGTATCTCTGCTCGTAGTTTAAATTGTATCCAGAAGTTGTTAAAACTTGCCTGTGTAAATATTAAAAAGGTTGCTATTGCAGGAAAAGTAGCATCAAATAAAACTAAGTTTGCTGTATAAGAATGTATACTATAATATACAATTCCGCCTATAATACTAACTGTAGTTACTAATCCTGCCCATATAGGTAATCTGTATATCGACAAAGCCACTAATATCATGCCAAACAACGCACACAGAAGCTCTGTAAGCGACGATAGCTCAGATCTGGTAATGTTACTGCCGTCTACAAAATTCTGTAGCATAGACGCTTGTATTTGCTGTGGTAATACGTTGCCTCTAGGTGTGGGTACCGGATTGGCAACGCCTTCTGCACTCACACCCACAATAACGAACTTTCCACCTAAGTCAGGTAGTTCACTCGCATCTACATATTCGTGTTCTTCAAAAGTGTTATTAAATCGTATATATGCAGTACCATTTGGTGTTGTTACTATTGGATCAAAAGGTGGTACTGCAAACTCTTGTATTCCTATTTCACTAGTCTTTAAAATGTAACTAGGTTTACTTGTATAAGTCCTTAACATCTCAATAGCAAAACTAGGGTATATTTTTCCTTCTACCCCAATTGCTAGAGGGTAAGTTCTTGTTTGATTATCAGGTTGAGGGGCACTTGCTACTACTCCAATACCAGCGGCTACACTTTCTAGTGGTTCAATATTCGTTACGAGATTCGGCCATGTCAGCAAGTAATTGGTAGCGGATACTGGGCCTATCGTTCCTGTACCAATATGAGGACCGGTACTCTTCACTCCTCTTGTAGAGGGGGTCTGGGATAAAACTATGCCGTTGTCTTTGATCCAACTTGAAAGTACTGCGTCTCCTCCAAAGCGATCCGCCTCCGGAAACATCACTGTTAGTCCTATCATTCCTGCATTGTTGTTTCTTAGGTCCGAAATTAGTTGTGCAAAATTCTGTCTTGGCCATGGCCATTGTCCCCACTGTTGTAAACTTTTTTCACCAATGTTTATTACTACAACTTCGTTGCTTTGTTTAATTTCATCGAGTTGCTGATATGCGTCAAAGGTTTGACTGCGTAAACTTTGTATTGGTGTTGGGTCGGAGACTTTTAATACAGTAAGAAGAACAATACTAATTGCCACAGCCCATCCGCTGTATAGCCATTTCATGTTAGTATTTATCGTATCTTAATACAGTTTTCTTTTGTTTTTGCTTCGTTCCAAACATCAACATTATTAACAACCACTGCTGACATTAAGTAATTTGCTCCTGCTAAATCGTCATCAGTTATTGTGTACTCATACATCATTAGAGAGGGAGCAAGTAGTAATACTTTCAGTGCTACAATGTCTTTTACATCTGGATATTTTCCTAGTATAGGATTGACTTCTTGTACACAACTATACTGTAATGCTCGTTCCGTTGTGTACACATCTAATATTTGTAGACCAAAAAACACTGTCCAAGTCAATTTAGATGCTGGTTCTTTGAGTGGTGGCAAGTCTAAATTAAAAGTTGGAGTTTGATAATCATATGTAGGAACTTGTACACTATCTATAACTTCTTGTGAATAACAACAAGTGTCGCCCCATTGTATGAATTGGATTTGAGATGGTGTTAATGCAGTTGCCAAAGTAGGTAACGAAAATAGTAAAGCAACACAAATTAACATTTGTTTCATATTTGTATTTATCTAAGCCAAAAAAAAGCACACTCATGTGCAGTGTGCTTTTCCTATTAATCTAACATTCCGTCGGATTTGCTTTACAATAGGCTTCTAATTTTTCTTGGTTTTCATTGAAAAGTTTTATAAGCTCTTTTGCAGTATAGTTCTTTTCTTGTCTGTTAAACAAAGAAAAGTTACTTACTTTTTTGCTTCTTCTTCTGGTAGATCCTTTTGTAGTTCGTCAGTCTGCTTGTCTACATTTTCTGCAACTGTTTTAACAACACCTTGTGCTGTGTCAATAGTTACATCTGCAATGTTTCTAACATCATCAGAAACTGCAACTGCCATTGTAGCGGCTCCGCCAACAACACTGTCAACTGTTCCTGTGACAATCTCTGTACCAGCATTCCAGGCACCTCCAACTGAGGCACACCCTACTATACTAGATAAAGCGATTAAACTAAAGAATGATAACAAATTTTTCATATCTTTCTCCTTATTATAATAAGTTATAAAACAAACTGTTTATATAACATATATTATTTATCGGAAAAGTGTTACATTAAGTAACAATTTGTTGCATTTAGATACCGTGTCCGTTAAAAGTACGGTCACCTACTATACTATTTTGGTCATGTAAATATAATTCATAACACAAAATTTCTCTAGTGTGATCATTAGTGCATGTGTCAATTAGATGTAATAACTGATTTCTGTTTGTTTCTTCTATCTCATGTACTAATGTACACCAACACCAAAAGAAATAAAATGTTATTGTAACAAAGGCTGTATAAAATACAATTATAGGGAAAAAGTATGTGAATAGCAAAAAGTGTACGCCTATAACAGATAGTGAATATATCTTGAGACTATTCAGCCACTTACTTACTATCATCTCTTATATTAAATTGTTCTTTGAATGCAGTACTGTGCCAATAAGTATCTAACACAATGTCAGCCACAAGAGCAATTAATACTAGTGTTAATATTACAGAAAGGTATAGGTTGATGGCGGCCGATATCTTCAGCCACTTGATCATATGTTTCATGAATTATATTATAGTACAAAGATTGTACTGCGTCAACCTAAATTAGAATAGAAGTAATCCTATTAAAAAACCTATGTTAAAGCCTATTGAACAAACTAATATAAAGTCTTTATTAAACGAGTATGGTACTAGTTCTACTATTTCTTTGTTATGTGCCATCTTATTCCTAGTTACTCTGATTCACTGTAATTGAACAGCCTGCTGTGTTATAACATATACCTGTGATGCTGTAAGTGCCTGCTGCTGATGTCATGTTTTGTATTAGATTAAGATCGTAAGCACCAGTACCATATGTTAAATCTATGGTTGCTGTTGCATTGTTACCGCCTCGTTGATTAACATCAACACTATGTCCATCGCCATCTAACACAATGTCTGCCCATTTAACACCACCATTGCCTCGTTGATATAATTCTACGGTGTTACTATCACCGTTTATTTCTATAAAGCCATCGTGTCCTGCTTTGCCCATTTGTGTATGTGCTACAGTATTACTATCGCCTGAAATAATATTTGCTAAATGGTGTCCTGCTCCGCCTGAAGATCTGTTTGTGTCTGTTTGATAACTTGCTAATGCATTATTATCTCCAGTCACAGTCCAATATGCTTCGTGGTCGCCGGTTTCGTCTGTGTCAGTACTGCCGTCAGCATGTTTGCCTTGCCATATTCTGAGATCATTATTATCTGATCCGGAACCCATAATAGCTCTAACATAATTGTCATCCTGTCCATTACCTTGGAAAGCATCGATACTATTATTGGTACCAGACAATACTTCGAGGTAAGCATAATGATCATCGCCTGCTTGCCAAAGTTGTATTTCATTATTAGTGTGAAGATTGCTGGCACCTATTTCTAACCAAGCATAATTGCTATCACCCATTATATCTGCTTTTAGTTGGTTGTAGTTACCGTGGTTATCTAAAAACAAATCGTTGTTATTTCCTTCTACATAGGCATCAGATATTTGATTACTACCACTAGTCCACATACCCAAATCATTATTGTTACCTCGTTGTTGTATGCTTACTGTATTTGTAGCACCATAAAGAACTGCTTTACTTGCTGCGTTATTTAAAGATCTAACTTTATTTCCGTAACCTGCTTGTAGTATATCCAGCACCAAGTCATTTCCTGACTGGTCTATATGAACTTCGTTGTCTGATCCGTAGCATGCCTGTGCAGTAAAGAACATTAATATAACTAGTATGCCTAAGTGTGTTCCTGTTATTTTGTTTAATATATTTTTAATCATTTTGTGTAATACTAATGTATATGCCTTCACAGTTGTTTAGGCAAAACACAGTTTCTCCTGTATCTTGGTCGTTAATAATAATTTGTGCCTGCGATCCTTGTGCTAATTTTATTCCTACTTTGTTACTAACTTGTTTTAGAAAAAATACCTTACCATCAAATTCTGGGAATGAGTTAAACTGTGTTACAGGATCAAATCCCCAACGCTGGTTTACTAATTTATCTCCTCCAGTATTTTGTTCTTCAAGTTGATCAATATCGTCGCTTAACACATCTAGTAAGTCATCTAAAAATTCTACATTCAAGTAATCTATATCTAACTCTGTAAATTCAAATTGATACTTTGTATTTGTATCTAAAATATTTTGCTCTAATAATTCTTGATCTAATCCGTCAAAGTCTAGCATTCCACCATCGCCTTTTAATTGGTCTGCTTGTTCTTCTTCTGCCTCAACTATTTCTTTTGGCTCGCTCACAATAAACATATTGTCTATCATGTCTAAATTTAAGTTTAGTATCTTAACCGGTGGTGTTGGTATAGTTTCTAATGTGCTAACCATTACTGCTTGATATGCTTCTGTGAGTAATTGCGTACCACCTAAGTTACTTACTGTTATACTACCACTGGGTCTACACCCTTCTTCTAATTTAACTTTGTCTGTGCAATTAGCATCTGGTAATAATATTACTAAACTTCTACCCAGTTCATCTACTGTGGTAGTAAAATCTGTTCCCCTAATACCGATACTCGCGGTGGGGGTTTCTATTTGTATATTTTCTCTAGGCACTAAGCCTAATCCACCTGTGGCAAATCTTGCAGTACCTTGTACAAAATTTAATGCCATCCTACTTTTGTTAGGATCTGGATCGTATACATACTCGTTAATTTCCATGTATGTATTTTCTGTTAGACTAACTTGCGTATCGTCTACAAATTTAATTTTTAATCTGCCGTTAGCAGTCTCTACTTCGTCCATGCTAATAATACCTGCTTTTAGTTCTGCCTGTAGTATTTCGCCTGTGGTCCGTGATATTTTACCTACTGAACCTGATTGCTCAAAAATGTCGCCAATACTATTATTAGCGACACTAATTGAACTTGTTGCAATGCAACTAAGTAGCAAAAGCCACTTAGTCTTGCTGAACAACGCTAACTGATGCATTTTCACTATCAATATCTAAATTGATAACACCAGCACATGCTGGTGTACATGTAGATGTCATGTTCTGTATCAGTTGGAAGTCTCCATCTGAACCCATGAGTTCTACAGTCATACTGTTGCCACCATTACTAGCCTGTTTTGTTGCGAATGCATTGTCGTCACCTGTAATATCAAAATTCCAAACATTGTTACTTGAATCTATTACTATACCTGCTAAAGTCTGTGTGCCAGTACTGTTGTTTCCAGTACCTGCAGCCCATACTTTGCTGTTAGTAAAACTAGTTGAAAAGTCGTTCCTATCACCTAGTATAAGTAGATCTATGTTGTTGCTTTCAGCAGTTGCGTTACCACCGATGTCTATATCAAATAAGTTACTAGAACCTACTATGTTTGACAAGATGTCGTTGTAATCAGCACTACCTGTAGCACCCATGTTCATATCCCAAATATTACTATCGCCTTGGAAGTAAAAGTCAAGTACTGCAGAGCCGTTTCCGTCTGCAACCCACGAACCAAACATCTCATTCAAATTACCGTCTTGTATTAAGTCTACAATTAACGATGCACCTGTGAGTGTTAAGTCTGTGCTTTGACTTGAATCCCCGGATAAACTGTTACCGTAACCAGCCTGTAAGATAGTTAAAGTTAAGTTATCACCTACTTGATCGATTAAAACTTCATTGTCTGCCGCAGCTATATTCATTGACATAAAGCAAATCGTAGCGAAGACACCTGCAAACATTTTGCGTGTAAAAGTCTTCATTATATTCTCCATATATGATTAATCATTATCATTATCCTCTGACAACCTTATGTCGTTAGAGGGGTTAGTTTCTTCTTCTGTGTTGGCACCGTCGACTGCGCCATCTGTAGTGTCATCCGATAACGGATAATTTATTTTCCAGAAACCTCTTTCGTCTCCTTGTTCGATGAGAGCATATACTGCGGCTTCAATCGCTGACCTGACCGCCCATGTTACACTTTCATTCTCTGTCATACCAGTCTCAAGTTCTAGTAATTTTGTATCCATATCGAGAAATTTGAATACATCACTGCCTAGTCCAACACTGAGAATGGTTTTGTATGTCTGTACATTTATGATCACTTCCCCAGTAAGTACACTAACTGCTCTAAGAGAAACTACAACGCTGTCTCTTCTATATTGATTAGTTGTACCTATTCCTAGGTAACGAGCACCATTACCGCCAGTCTCAACATTAGTGTCGTATCCTATAATACCACCTTCTAATATCACTCCTGCAAATAATAATGGTTGTACGTCTTGTGGAGCAGTTTCAGCCGTGGCGTAACTATCACGTGTGCTACGGATTATCTGTCTTTCTCTCACTAGATTATCTAGACCCAAGCCTCTTTCAACTACTCTGAACCATGCTCCTTTAGGATCTGAATCAGCGCCTGCTGCTTTGAGTGCGTCTATTAATAAAGATTTTGCACCCTGAGTAACTGCTGTACTAAAACTTGCAGCTCCGTCTGAGCTTAATCTTTGTCCTGTTAAATCGTCAAACTTGTATACTGCTACAATCGGTCTTGTTTTAGCCGGTGGCAGTTGTCTTAATTTTGTATATGTTGGTAGTTGTACTTCTTTAGGCTCTTCTACGCATTCTAAGAATCCAGTGTTGCAGTTTGAATCACCAGGTATGGCCATACTTGCACAACCTGAGAACAAGCCTACACACATAAATGCAATTGCTATATTTTTAATCATTAGCCGCCTATACTTCCGATTCCAATCGGTATTTCAATTTCTGTTACAGTGCCGTCGGGTGAAGTAATAGTAAGTCTAATTATTTCCATTCCGTCTTCGTTAAAAGTTCTTAAGTATGACACAGTATTACCTTCGATAGTAAAATCACCTGCGTCTGAATTTGTACATGCTATTACTGTTGCTGGGTCACAGAACATACTATCTACCAATCCTTTTGATATTTGTGCGTATATTCGAGACTCTAAGTTTCTTATGAATTTGTTTATTGTGCTGTTAGCATCTTCTCGTTCTGCTTGTCTTAAAGCAGACTCAATGTCGTCTTTGATTTTATCTCTGCGACTTTTTTCCTGGTTTTCAATAGTAAGGTAATGGGCGCCTGTGCCTATCCCACTAAAACTTGGTGATTTAAATTTGTGTGTTAATTGATCTGCGTTTGCAGTATTAGATAGTAGTACTATCATACCTAATAAGATATAACCTAAAACTAATAGTGGTGTATCTTTGTGTTTGTCATTAAACATGTGTTATTCCTTCCTTTTTAAATTTTTAACTGCTTCCTGGTTCTTAGCATCCTTTATAATCTGTTCTTTGGCTTTATATTCAAGTACAACATTTACTTTTTGTTGTAGTCGTATGAGATCTTGATCTAGCATACGAGTTTTGTCTATAACTTTAATTAATGCCATGTGCATTTCTTCTAATGCTGGATCAATTTGTTCTCCAATAAACCACCAAATATAATACACAAAATATCCGAGGCCAACGCTCATTACCACAGGAAATCCATAGTCGTTTATAGCGTTGACAATTTCTTCCATTTATTCTACTACCTTAACCTTCTCTAACGATATCTGCTCAACCTTAGTTAAGTCTATTTTTCTAAGTATTACTGTGCCGTCTTCTTGTACAAAAGTAATAAAGCCATCTCCTGGCTTAACACTCAGCTGCTCTGCTGTTAATTCTTCATCAAAAATAATGTTTTCGTCTAAAACTTCAAACTCGTAATCCCAAAATCTCACTAGTCTCTCCTTACATCAACTTTGCCTTCTTCCACAAAGTTTTCTGCTCTAGCGATACGTTCGATGTCTGGTCGTAAATCTAATGCACTACTTACAAGCATGTCAATCTTAATCATCTCATTTGACATTGTCGATGCACGGTTTTCTAAACTCTTACAAAAAATTGTAAGTGTTTTTACTTGATCAACTACTCCTTCGAGTATTTGTTTTATAACTAAGAATATAAAGAAACCCATTACTAGACTACCAGCAATTGGTGCTCCTACTTCTCCTATTAATCCAAAAATCTCATTCATAGATTGCTCCGCCGTGTTTACATTGTGTCTTTACGGTGTATGTCTGTGTATCACTCGTTATAGGAAGCCTACCTACCTATAACAGTATTTATGACATTAAAGTCAAAAAAAAAGCACTCCGGAGAGTGCTCTTTATTTTACCTAAGTATTGTTTACATCATGTTAACTAGTACTTCACAAACACCTTCGCCGTCTTCGTTTGCACTAATTGCTTTACCAATGATATGACCAGCTTGTGCCGCATTGTCTGCTTTAGCTCTGCCTTCACCAGCTGATACCATTAAGTCACCTTTAGCAACTGGACCAACTACCTTACAAGGTACTCGTCCTGCTAATGCTACTGGTAATGCTATACCTTCACAATCTGCATTCATTAAGTGAGCTGGGTCTGTTGAGATAACACCAACTACAGCACTGTCGCCTTCGCTGTCTGTTGCTGTAATTTCTTTATCGCCACCAAACTTAACAACTGTTCCTGCTTCGTACTCTGCATCTGCTTCGTAGTTCTCAGCCAAATCCGCATATCTTGCTGCTGTTGCTGTTGCTGTAATAGTTCCTGCACTAAAGTTACCTGAACCGTCTCTGGCTACAACTTTACTTGCTGTGTTTGCTGATGTTGCGTCTACTGACACAGTGTCAGCTGCTACTACTACATAAGAACCTGCTCCAACGTTAAGAGTTGCACCACCACTTGTAGCGCCACCTGTTAAACCTGAACCTGCTGTTACTGCTGTAATATCACCTGTTGTAGTTGAGTATCCGTAACTTTCAATCTTATCACTAATAGCTGCTGAAGTCATTAATGATGTATTGTTGTCTGCATAACTCTCAGAGCTTATTTGAATTGCAGATCCTGCAAATTCTGCTACTGTTAAGCCACTTACATTTAATGTTGCTGTACCACTTGTAGCACCGCCACTTAAACCAGTTCCTGCTGTAACACCAGTAATGTAACCAGTATCTGTTAAACTAATAGCACCTGTGCTATCGTCGTATGTAATACCTGTTCCACCGCTAAATAATCCTCTGATTGTAGCATCACTTCTGTCTGAGTCAGTATAACTAATAACACCAGTTGTGCTGTTGTATGATAAACTACCACTTACACTAATTGCTGCTCTAGCTCTACCATCTGTATAATATTGGTTTGAACCTTCTGCTACAGTATCAGTATCACCCTGTGTATATGTTAATACACCAGTACCACTGTTATAACTTAACTGTGTTGAACCTTCACTAATTGCTGCTCTAGCTCTTGCATCTGTATAGTATAAGTTAGTTGAACCTTCGCTAACGCTGTCAGTGTCACCACCTAATTCACTTAAATGATCTACTGTATCAACCTGTGCATCAACGTATGCTTTAACAGACTCTGCTGATGGAACATTAGTTGCTAATGCACCTGTCATGCTGTCTGAATCTAGTATTGCATTTGAAATTCTTGCGTCTGCTAATGCATCAACATATGAATCAGTAATACTAACGGCATCTGCCGCTACAGTAATACCACTGCCACCTATAACATTAAGAGTAACTGCACCACTTGAACCGCCGCCTGTCATACCTGCACCAGCTGTAACACTTTCAATGTCACCTGCGTCATTAGTAAAACTAATTACACCAGTTGAATTGTCATATGATATATCGCCACTTGCACTAATTAAGCCACGGACTTCTGCGTCTGTTCTTTCTGTGAAACTAACTACACCACTGCTGTATGATAGATCGCCACCTGCACTAATATGTGCTTGTACTTCTGCTGCACTTGGGCCTGTGTATGTTAATACACCTGTACCGTTGTTGTATGCTAATGAACCATCACCACCTGCATCTGTTACAGATATAGCACCTTGTGCATCTGAATCAGTATATTGTGTAATAGTTGTACTAATAGCACCACTTGAAATAGCAATACCTGTACTTGCACTAAAGTGAGCTCTTGTTTCACTAGCACTAGGACCTGTGTAAGTAATTACACCTGTGCCACTGTTGTATGCTAATGAACCATCACCACCTGCATCAGTTACACTAACACTTCCTCTAGCTCTTGTTTGAGTAAAGTACTGGTTAGTTGAACCTTCAACTAGGTCATCTGTTTCTGTTGCTATCTTAAAGTTTGAAGAACCGTCATTTGTAAATGACCAGTAACCTTCACTTTCGTCCCATATTAAGTTAACATCTGCACTTGAACCTCTGTTTACTTGTAGTCCTGCATCTTCACTTGGAGTTCCACTTGCATCTCTGTTTAATTCTATAACGCTATCTGCTAAACTTGTAATTTGTGAATTAACAATAGTTTGTGTACCACTAATAGTAACATTACCATTAAACGTTGCATCATTACTGAATGTCTTAGCACCTGCTATAGTTTGAGCACCAGTTGTTCTAACAACTGTACTATCTACTGCAACATCACCAGCACTATAATCAATACCATCACCACCTGTTAAATGAGCGTCAATTCTTGCTTCAGTTTCTGCTGCACTTACACCTGTGTAAGTAATAACACCTGTGGAGTTATCGAAACTTAATCCGCCATCACCACCTGAGTCAGTAACACTAATGTGAGCTCTTACTTCACTAGCACTTGGACCTGTGTAAGTAATTACACCTGATGTGCTGTTATATGCTAAACTACCGTCACCGCCTGAATCTGTTACTGAAACAGCACCACGTGCTCTTGCATCTGTATAGTATAAGTTAGTTGAACCTTCTGTGACATCATCTGTGTCACCACTTAGTTCACTTAATGCATCTGCAGTATCAACCTGTGCATCAACGTATGCTTTAGTAGCTGCGTCTTGTGCCGCAACAGGATCATCAACATTGTTGATGTTGCTGCTGTTCATGTTAATGTTTGAACCAAACTTAACACCGCCACTTGATGTGATTGTTTTTGCTGTTGTTAATACAATGTCTGACTTCAGTTGGATTGCTCCACCTGCTGTCATTTCCAAGTCACCACTACCAGTAGTTAAAATACTGATGTTCTGGTTATTGTCTGCTGTAAACTGAATTGTTCCTGAATTGTCTTCAAGTACTTTTGTACCGTTAACGTATAATGAACCTGGTCCAACATATATGTCTCGCCATTGTTTTGTTAATGAACCTAAGTCGTATGTAACGTTAGCTGTTGGTATTAAACTACCTGCTATGTTAGCATAATCTAAACTTATGGTTGCATCACCATCTGTTGCTCCGCCTGTTAATCCTGATCCTGCTACAACCGATGTAATATCACCTGTTGCTGCTGCTACAACTTCACTGTACTTTGCTAATCGTGTTCCACCAGCAGTTGAGCCGTCATGGACGCGAAGCGTGTCCAAATCGGTATCGACCGTGATTTCACCCACCAAGCCAGTAAATGAGCTGTGTTGTGCGGTCGTACCGCGTCTAAACTGAATAGCTGTTGCCATTTTTATTCCCCTAAAATCTTGTTAGAAAATGATTTATTATTTAACACTATTTATCAATATCATTTAATTAGCCATCTTTCTAAGTCATCTGATATATCAGCTAACCTAATCCATGACTGCCCTGTTATTTGTCCCTTACACACTGTAGCAGTTCCGTGTATTACTACCGTTGCCCACTCATTGCGTTCCGTTCTTCCTTTGTACTCTTGCTGTCTATTGAACTCTTCTGTTTCATGTCCTGTGTACATATCACTACCGTCTGGATGAGTTTCATACACTACTGTATTTTCAGGAGTCTGAAAATCTCTAGGTAGTGTAGAATTAAAATGACTTTCAATAGTGTGGTCTCGTTTCTCCCACTCCATTATGTGTACACCTAATCCCTTTCTGTTTCCACGCTCATCAGCGTAATATTTGTCGTTCCAATAATTCCAAGCTGCGCCGCCAATAACTGCCGGCTGTTTTGCAACAACTCCAACAATGTCGTCACCTTCGTTTGCAACTACTAACTGGCCTTTTGGGCTAAGTGTAACTACATATCCGGTTCTATCTTCTTTGCGAGGATTACCGTCACCCCACTCAAACATTTCTGCGTAACCTGTATTGTTACTGTGGACAGTACCGTCGCTGTATATTGCTCCTGTGCCATCTACTGTAAAAACTTTTTGAGCATGTTCGTCGCCGTTTTCCATACTCTGATTTTTTGCTTCTATAAAGTTATATGCTTTATTAGAAGTTGCCTGTGTTTCGATATCTATTAAATTACTATTAAAATATCTACTAGGTGCATAACCATGTAATACATTTTTGTTATGAACCGGCTGATACACATTGAATTTACTTTGTGTATCATCATGCATTAAACCTAACGACAATTCTCCTGAGCCTGTTAAATTTAATCCCTGTCTATTTTTTCTACTGACGCCTCTAAATAAAAATGCATTGCTATCGTCAGCATCACTTTCAACTAGTAAACCTCTTACTTGTCCTTTACCATCAACTGGTAAAGATGCTTCACTGTTATAATTAGATCTAATATGAACACTACCTGGGCCTATTGCTTTAGGTGATGTTGTTCCAATACCAACTGCGCCGCCTTTGTTAAAGCTCTGCATCACAGTGTCATTCTTAGAAACATTGAGACCATCTTTGTTACCAGTGAAGCGGAATGTTTCAATGCCCGACAGTACTAATTCTGATTTGGTTATTGTTGCTTCCACTTTTTCCTTTGTTTTCTCAATGTGTTCAAGTCTCTTATTTTCTGCAATTACTTGCTCTCTAATTTCCTTATATAATTCTTTCTTTAATTCTTCTTTAAATTCTGCTAAAACATCTACAGTAGATTCTTCTTTTTTTATTCTAGAAGTTCCTATTGCTTGTTTTTCTTCTACTACCTTAGTACTCTTTTTTGTTTGTGTTTTTTTAGAAACTTTAGTTTCCTTTTTTGCTCTTGGCATGTGTGTGTCCTATTATGTTTAACTTACTATTGCTCTGTCTGTAATTCTTCTCCAATTGCTACCATCGCTAAATGCCATGACTGCTCCACCTGTTTCATCGCTTACATAAATCATTTGACCTGCTACTGATGAATCTGGTAAATTTGCAACTACATAGGAATCACTTGTTGGTCCAAATGTATCTTTAATGTACTCATAGTCGCCAACTGTTGCTGACTCTTCTACTGTACCGAAACTGATTACCATATTTGCTGTATCTGTTATGGAACCGTAATCTGATATAGGTTCAAAAAGTACGCCTTGTACAACACCAGTTTTTAATGTGCTTGAACTTTTATCGTATGTTAATGCATCGTTGCCTCCAAAAGAGCTACTGTCGTTAAACTGTATATCAGTGTTGCCACCTTCTGGATTTGCACTTACTGTTGTAAAGGAAAGTGTTCCACTACCATCTGTTTTTAAAACTTGGTCTGCGGAACCATCTGTTGTTGGTAATGTATATGCATTATTAATTGTGGTTGCACTGCCTTGTACTTTAAAGACTTCATTAGTATTGTCTGCGTCATATACTTTAAATATAGGATCACTGCTACTGCTGTTATCTCTTATGCGTATTTGAGTTGCTGTGCCATTTGAATGTCTTAAATCTAGTGCTGAACCAGAGAATTGAAGGCTTGGATTTGTTCCTAATCGTAAGTTACCGTTAACAAATAATCGTTCATTAGATGCCGTTGAACCTATGCTAACAGTATCGTTTGTACTGTCAACAAATAATGTTCCGTCATCAACGTTTAATTCAGTTAAAGTTTCGCCTATGTTTTTCCAGCTGCTTTCGTATATGTCTAACGTTGCGTTTGCTGAATCGAAGTATAAATCTCCGTTTGATAGGTCTGCTGCAGGTCTAGTACCCGTCGATATCTTGCTACCACTATCTTTCTTTCCAATCTTGAATTCAGATGTAGTGGTACCTTTGAAATTTCCAAAAATTGCCATTTATTTCCCCGGTTAGTTCAGAGTGTGTAAATACACACTGTCAGTGCAATTGCACTGTCTAGTCCGTTGTAAGTATTTATCTATTTGAAATGTATAATGGGTTTTATACTAGGATTTCAATGACACCGGGTTGTGCGTCAGTTTTAGTTTCTAATGCTCGGCCAATTATCTGTAAAGGACTTAGTGTTTGAGGGTTAGATGCAACCATTGCATGTCCTGGTAAGTCACTAGTAATAAGTACATCGCCTTTGTTTACATTGCCTAATACTTTGCAAGGTATTCTTCCACGCAATGCTACTGCAACTACATGTTCGCCTTCGCAGTCTGCATTCATTAAATGAGCTGGGTCTGTTGAAACAACACCAACTGCTTTATAACTACCGGCTTCTTCTGTAGTACTTACTTCGTGTTCACCGCCAATTATTAAAACAGTACCTGGATCATAATTTGCATCTGCTACATAATTCTCAGCCAAGTCAGCATATCTTGCTGCCGTTGCTGTTGCACTAATAACGCCGGCACTAAAGTTACCACTGCCGTCTCTTGCTACTACTTTACTTGCTGTGTTTGCACTTGTTGCGTCAACTGCTACTGTATCGGCTGCTACAACAATATAACTACCGGCGCCTACATTTAATGTTGCACCTCCGCTAGTTGCTCCACCTGTTAATCCTGATCCTGCTGTTACTGCTGTAATATCACCTGTTGTAGTTGAGTATCCGTAACTTTCAATCTTATCACTAATAGCCGCTGATGTCATTAATGAAGTATCATTATCTGCATAACTTTCTGATGCAATTTGTATTGCCGCTCCGGCAAATTCTGCTACAGTTAAGTCACTTACATTTAGTGTTGCTGTTCCTGAAGTTGCTCCACCACTTAAACCAGTACCGGCTGTAACGCCTGTTATGTAGCCAGTGTCTGTTAAACTAATAGCACCTGTACCACTATTATAAGTAATACCTGTTCCGCCACTAAACAAACCTCTGATTGTAGCATCACTTCTATCTGAGTCAGTGTAACTAATAACACCTGTTGCGGCATCATAACTTAAACTTCCGCTTACACTAATAGCACTTCTGGCATCTGAATCTGCATACATAGTTGGTGTAGTGTAACTAATTACACCAGTTGAATTGTCATATGATATATCGCCACTTGCACTAACTAATCCTCTAACTTCAGCATCTGTTCTTTCTGTGAAGCTAATTGCTCCAGTGCCACTGTTGTATGATAGATCGCCACCTGCACTAAACAAACCTCTAACATCTGCATTTGCAAGTTCGATATTGTCAGCATTTACTGTAATACCGTAACCGCCCACAGTGTTTAATGTAACTGTGCCGATTGCTGTGCTTCTGGTCATGCCGTCACCAGCAAACACGTTTGTTAAACCCACTGCACTAAGATTTTGGAAACTTAATGTGCCTGAACCGTTTGTGGTTAAAACTTGGCTGGCACCGCCGTCTGCTGTTGGGAGTGTGTATTCATTGTTAATGTTAAGACTGTTTATTTGCGTACTACCAGCAATAGTTTGTCCACCGGATGTTCGTATCACAGTTGAATCAACTTCTATGTCGTTTGCATTTGCAGTTATGCCAGAACCACCTATAACATTAAGTGTTACAGCACCTGCAGTTCCGCCTCCAGTTAAACCAGTTCCTGCTGTAACTGCTGTGATATCTGCAGCGTTAGTATTTGTAATTGATATAACTTTACCTGAGTTACTAATGCCAATACCTGCACCTGCTTGGAATGTTACTACATCGTCACTGCCAACAACTACATTTCCTGTAGTAGGTGTTACGAATTTCCAAGCATTATAATTATCTGCTGTAGATGTAAATGCACCTGTGCCACTATTGTAACTTAATGTAGAACCACTAGCACTAAACTCGCCTCTGATTTGACTTTGTGATACACCTGAATAACTAAACACACCTGTTGAACTATTGTAACTGAATGTTCCGTCGCCTGCATTGTCTTGAGCATTAAAGGCTCCTCTAATTGCGGCTATGTCTGCATCCATTGTGATAACATTTGCTGATTCTGATAATGTAAGGTATGTGCCGTCTGCTATACTTTTAATACCTGCGTATGTTGTTAAGCCATCAACTCTGTCACCTGCATAAATGTCTGTGCCTGTTGCTCCGACATCTTCTAGCGTACCAACATCAACTGCTGGAGTAATTTCTCTTGCAATACCGCCTACATAAATGTATGCTTTGTTAGCAGTAGTGTCATGATATATTGCACCAGTTGTTGTAGATGAACTGTCTGGAGTAACTAATTCTCCAGTAAATGTTTTTGTGCCTGCTAAACTTTGATTACCTGTTGTTCTAATAACTGTACTATCTACAGCAATTGTGCCTGTTGTATATGTAACACCATCGCCACCTGTTAATTCTGCATCAACTCTTGCACCTACTGCACTATTAAAATCTGTAATTTGTGAACTTGGTATTGCTGTAGTTGTATCTGCTGCCGCTGTTAACTGCCCTTGTGCATTTACAGTGAATGTTGGTATTGCTGTAGCACTACCGTAACTTCCTGCTGTAACGGCTGTGTTAGTAATACTAAAAGATCTACTTGCGGCTATTGTGCCACCGCCAGTTAGGCCTGTGCCTGCTGTTAAATTTGTTGTTGTTCTTGCTACAGTTGCATCTACTGCAAAACTTCTGTCTGCTGTAAGGTCGCCGCCTCCGCTAAGTCCATCACCTGCTGTTAATGTTCTGCCTTGTAATGTTGCTATGTTGGCAGTATTGTTTGTTACTACTGCACCAACATTGTCTGCATTACCTAATGCTGTTGCTAATTCGTTTAATGTATCAAGTGAGCCGTCTGCTCCGTCTACTAAACTTGTAATTGCTGCTTCTACATATTCTGTAGTAGCCGCTATGTTGTTACCACCTGTACCAGCAACATAACTTCCGCCACTGTTAGTAGGCTTAATACCTGTTTGACTAGGAAGTGTTACAGCACTACTAAATGTTTTAGCACCGCCTACAGTTTGTGTGCCTGATGTTCTAACTACTGTACTATCAACTGCTATGTCATTTGCATTAGCAGTAATACCATCACCACCAATAACATTAAATGTTCTACTAGCAGTAATATCACCGCCACCTGTTAAACCTGAACCTGCTGTTAGTGTAACACCTGAGTGGTCAATATGTTCATTAGTAACATATCCACTTAAACTATGAATATCTATTTGAGAATCGTTTGATGTAATAACACCTGTACTACTGTTATAACTAATACCAGTTCCACCACTTACTAATGCTCTTACTTCTGCATTAAAGTCTGTGATTTGCGTATGCGGTATTGCTATGTTTACATCTGCCGCTGTTGTTAATTGTCCTTGTGCGTTTACAGTGAATGTAGGTATTGCTGTAGCACTACCATAACTTGCTGCACTAACACCACTATTAGTAATGCTTATTGCACCACTGCTTAATGTTATTCCTGTGGTACCACTAAAGTGTGCTCTTGTTTCACTAGCACTTGGTCCAGTATATGTAAATACACCGTTACTATAACTAAATGATCCATCCCCGCCATTATCAGTAGCACTAAAATGTGCTCTTGCTTCTGCGGCTGTTGGGCCTGTGTAATCAAATACACCGTTTGCATAACTTAAATCACCGTCACCGCTGTTAGTGCCAACACTAAAATGTGCTCTTACTTCGCTAGGGCTTGGACCTGTGTAAGTAATAACGCCAGTTCCAGTGTTGTATGACAATGAGCCATCACCACCTGCATCAGTAACACTAATGTTGCCTCTAGCTCTTGCTGATGTAAAGTATAAGTTTGTACCTTCGCTTAAATCTGTTGTTGAGTGGTTGCTTATATCACTGACTTGACCTGTAACATCACCAACGATGTCTGTTGTTAAACTTGGACTTGCACCAGTGAATGTAATGTTTTTGTCTATTTCAATGACGCCAGCAGTGTGATTGTATGATATAGTTGCTTGAGTTGTGTTACTTTTTAGAATAAGTTTTGATGTGACATCATCGCCATCGGCGTTAATAACAAGTTCATCCGATTCTAACCTGTTAACAAGTTGCGTTGATTCTACCTGGGTAACATTCCCTGTGACGGTGAGCGTACCCTGAACCAGTAACTCTTCATCTGCTGCTATAACTGTGCGTTTTGCCATTTTAAATTATCCCTACCGTAAACTGTAATATAATAACTATTTATCAAGAAAGATAAAATATGTTATTACGAAACAACGGCCAAAAAAATACCCCGCGGTTTTCACCTTGGGGTACATTCTGCTAAGTTAGTATACTTAGAATGCTTTACTTACAGCAAAGACAAATTGGTCTTCGTCCTGTAGTAAACTGCTGTCATCAGCAGTGAAGTCAATATATGCTACTGAACCTTCTAATCCACCTAGTGGTATATCAAAAGATCTAGAGAATATTAAATTGTCTCCAACACCATCTTGCATGCCGTATGCTATGTCAACGATATCAAAACCAGTATAACTTAGTCTTGTGTAATCGTTATAGGTGTCATTACCCATTACATGTGTAAGACCAAAGTCTTTTACATTAACGGAAACATACTGCTCAGATCCATTTAAACTTGAATCTCCTGCGTATGTGTAATCACCGTAGCCTACACTTACAGATACAGCGTCACTTAAAGTTTTGCTATATGTAATGTAAGAGTAGATTTCTTCACTAGCATCGCTGCCAGCAAAGTCTACTTGACCTACCCAAACACCAGCGTTAACGCCGTTCTCTAAATCTAAATCAATAGATCCAAAAGCAGAACTTCCGCCTTGAGTTTGAGATATTCCACGGAACACATAGTCATTTGCATAACCTGCTTCTCCGCTCCATTTTGCCGCATCGGCATTGAACGCAATCATTGACAATAGTATAATTACTAGTGCTTTGAATCCGTTCTCTATATTGAATAAAGTTTTCATTTATTCCTCCTTTTTCTACTGTGGCTTCTAAGTAGAGACAGAATTGTCCTACCTTTTGTCCACGGCATTGTTATATTATACACAAAAAGTGCAATGATGTCAAGTGTTTGTACACATTATTTAAGTGGCCAAAATGCCACGATATAATGCCTGTTAAGTTCACGCCGTGTTTAATTTTTGAAGTAATTTAGATACTGATGTATGGAATAATCTTTTCGTAAAGACCTTTATGAGCAGGTGAGCCTGGATGACTACTATCTGGAAATGCATCACTGCTATGCATATTAGTGTATACTGTTTGTGCCATAGCAACATGTCCTGATAAACGAGGGTCTGTTATTAAATCATTTAAGTTAAGTTTTGCTCCGCCACTGAGATGTTCAGTGTATTCCATGTCTAACAAATCTGCTCTCCAATCAGGTACACAATAATGTACAGGTAAAACTTTTCTTAAAGCAGTTTCGTCAATTGGGCCACAACCACCTACTGCAATTAGTTTAGCAGTTGGTATTTTTTGCATCAATTCTTTTATTTTATTGTATGTTATAACTTGGATCTCTGCTATGCATTGATCTAATGTTGGCACATGAACAATTTGCTGGTCTCGAAGTAGACTAGTGCATATCCAAATAACATAGTCTATGTTTATATCTGCAGGCTTTTGTACTTCTTTGTATGCATCTACACCACAAGGTATATGTAATACTATATTGCCGTCAATAAATTCGTGTGCTCTATCGATGGCTCCCCAATTACTGCTACCGTTAGTTGATAAATTAAAAACTGTGTGATGCTTACTTAGATAGTTTTCTATAGTCTGTGATTCTTGCGTTCCTTGGTAGTCAATAAAATGAGGTACGCCATAACTGCAACTAAGCATTAGTATATTCATAACTGTATTTAGTTGAGCAAAGAAAGTTAAGTCAAAAAAAAGCACACCTAAGTGTGCTTTTCCTTATTCTTATAAGTCTGTTAAGGCTTACTGGAATGCTATGTTTGACAATGTAATTGCGTCAACATAGTCAGCTGCGTTACCCAAAGATGAAGCAGTGTTTGTTAGTTCTTTGTAACCATATCTGGTCATAAAGCTAACTACTGGTTCAAATGTGCTTGGATCCATAACTGGACCTGTGCTCATTAATGGGATATAAGGACAGTAGAATGCTGGAGCATCTGACTCGCTTGAACCTTTGTAACCAACAAGAACTTTCGTTCCGTCTGCTGCATAGTTGTCTACGAATACTTTGATTGTTCCGTTTAATGTTCCAACAAACTTAGTGTTTGTAGGAGCGTCAAAAGAACCTTCAGTTGTTCTTGCGAACGTTGAAGTTGATGCACTTTGCAAGATTGTCAATGCTTCTGGAGATACTACGATGTAGTTACCAGCGCCACGACGTGTTCTTGCTGCGATTCTGTTTGCTGCTCTATTAATTTCAATAGCTAAAGCTGCGTGTCTGTCACCGACATATACTGATTGACCACTTAAAGCACTAAAGTCTAAAGTAGTACCAGCACCTGCTAGTGAACGTAATGAACCGATAATTTCTTGGTCGATTTCAACTACGATTTCTTGAGCTAGAGCCTGCATAATTTCTGCTTCGACATCAACGCCGTGCATAGATTCTGCATCTTGAGCTGCCTCAAAAGTCCAACGAGCACTTAGACGTCTAGTCTTAGCTTCCACTGTTTCTTTTAAGATTTGGATGCTCATCTTCTTACCTGGTGTTCCTTCAGCTGCTGCTGTAGCATCTGGAGAACCTGCGTAAGTAGAAGCAAGTTTGAAAGGACTTAAAGCCTCATCACCTGCTGTAGCACCACCACCAGTTTCCGCATAACGGACTCTGAGTGTATGTATTTGGCCAACTGGACCAGTCATTGGCTGAACGCCGACTAGCTCATTAGCTATTACTGAAGGCATAACCCTTCTGATTAAAGGTAACATTACCTTGTTTAAAGTTGCGACTGAACCTGCACCTGTTGCACCTGTAGTTGCGGCCTCTGACAAATAGCGTTTCGTATTTTCGAGGACCACATCCAATGAAGATTTTCTGTTTCCAGAAACACCTTCAAGCAATGCTTCTTTGGTTGCGGACCAGTTGCTTTCAAATAAATTTGCCATTATTAATTACTCCTGTTATTTTGAAAGTCCGGCTAGTTTTTTAATGTAATCTAATTCAACTACATTATCTGTTTCGTCATCAGAAGCTGTTTGCACAGATTCCTTGTTACCAGTATGTTCTTTAATTACTGATTCAGACAATGTCTTCTTCACTCTAGGTGTTTCGCCATCTAAAACGCTAGGTAAGTACTTGTTAAAAGCACTTTCTAGTTTTTCAGTGGTAACACTTTCAAGTAAATCTGACATGATTTCTTTCTTCTCTTTGCCAAGTGGCGCCATTAGTTCGTTAAGTGTCTCTTTACGAGTATAACGATCTTCTGCTATTTTCAACTTGCTTTCAGTTAGTTTAGCTGCGTCTTGCGATGCTTCTACACTTTCTGTTGCTTCGTTAATCTTAGTTTCCATCTCAGCGAGTGTTTTCTGTAATGTCTTAATTTCTTTGCTTTCGTTTAAGTACGATGTGTTGTACTCATTAGCGAAAGATTCAAAAATTCGACGTCCAAAGTCATTCTCACGGCTTTTAGTGATATCATCACGGAAAGATTTGACTTCTTCGGTGATAACTGTATTGATTTTATTCTCAATTAAGTTAGCAGCCTTAGAAATAAAGCTCTTCTTAGCTGACGCTAATTGTGCTTTGCCTTCTCTTACCATTTTAACTTTTTGCTCTACTAATGATTTCTTATCTTCGTGGAACTCAGCAATTTCAGATGCTAAAGATTCTGTGATAAACTCATCAAGTTTAGTAACATGTTCTGCTACTCTTGATTTGTCTGCACGTAGTTCTTTAACTTCTTTTGCTAAATTTTCAGTTACGAAAGAATTCAACAGTTTAGCGTGTTCACTAATGGCTTTATGATATTTGACTCTGTCTTCAGCTAAGGCACCTTTTTCTTCTGCAATTTCTGCAACTTCTGCTGTTACTTTATCTGTGATAAAGTTGTCCACTGCTTCTACGATTTGACTCTTGTCATGCTCGTAACGCTGTGCAAACTCTTCACGGAGTTCAGCTGTCATTTGCTCTTTTGCTTCAGATACCTTGGCTTCCCATGCTTCTTGTAAGGATTCTTTAACTTCAGAAGTTAAATCTGTTCCTTCAATTAGGTCTTTAAATGTCACTGCCATAGTAGTCTCCTACTTCCTGTTATATTTTTAATTCTTTGATAAGGTTATGAATCTGCCCTATCAAATGTTTTTCTGCTCTTTTGTCGTGTGTAACTTGTCCGGCTAATTCGTGCAACATTGCACCGCCTTTCATGTTAAATAGACTTTCATAGATAGTCTTGGGATAAGCATCTGGTGCACTAGGCTGGGCCACAATGTCGACTGTAATAATATCAAAGTCAGATACTTTACCTGACTCATTTACATTACCACTGCCTCTACTGCTCACGCCTAGCTTTGCCCCTGCTTTTAACAATGCTTTCGCTATGTTACCCATGGGTGTATCTATGATTTTTAATTTGCCAAGTCCATTAGCGTCATCACAATGCATTTCTGTAATGATATGACTTACTCTGTCTAAGTTAATTTGTAACTCTTCTGGGTGATCTAACTCTCCCATTACAGTTTCGCCTTCTCCTAAACGGTTACGAACACTTTCTACAGCACGAGCTATTTCATCTTTAGGATATACTCTTCCATTTTGATTTTTTACATCGCCTTGAATGAATAATCCTTGCATGAAAAGGTCTTTACCGTCTTGTGATTCCATAATCTGCATATTTGCAGTAGTTGGATTCAAATATTCGTATAGCTTTCTGGATTGCATCTTAATCTAATCTCCTACTTACGCCTTTTTAGGCTCAACTTTGATGTTGTCTGTAGGTGTGTGGTCTTTAGCACTTTCGCCTTTAACACCGTCGCTACCGTCTTTAGCTTTAACTGGAGTTCCAGCGCCTGCTACTTTAGTTGCTTTTGGTGCTTTAGTTAAAGGTGATTCTGTTGAATCTGCTTCGCCTGCTTTAGGTGCTGCAACGTTATCAGATAATTTAGTTGCTTCTTCAACAACTTCTTCTTCTGAATCTTCGTCAACTTCTTCAGCTTCATCTAGATCGTATTCAACACTCTCTAAATCAAGTTCTTCTTCACCGTCCATATCAAGTTCTGCTTCTTCTTCGTCACCTAACTCAGCTTCTGGTTCATCACCAGCTGCCATTAGTGCATCAAATTCTGCTTTTAATGATTCTAGTTCGTCAGCGATATCTTCAACTTTGTCTTCTAGGTCTTCTTCACCTTCTGACTCGTCTTCGCCTTCTTCGTCTGACTCTTCGTCACCGAATGGCATTTCTTCGCTTTCGTCGTCCTCTTCGCCGATTTCATCAGCTTGGACTTCTTCTTCGTCTGAAGTGATATCATCAACAAAGTCGTTACTTTGGTCGATTACTTCACTCACTTCTTCTTCCTCTACTTCATCATCAAGAAGGCTTTCATATTGCTCACGTGCTTTGTCTACGACATATTCGTGTAGCAACTCTTCGGCTTTCTCATTTTCTTCAGCAAGGAGAAGTTCTAATATTGATTCTAACTTCTTAGACATTGTGGCCTCCTTAATTGTTTTTAATGCAAACTTACGCCAATAAGAATTGCATGATTACCATTTACTTATAGCAATCGATTAAATATGTGTTATAATGGTGTTTTTTTGGTACCAAAACAGTCATATAATGACTTTTCTGATTAAATGTGGGTGTGCTTACAGTGCTGGCTCTTCGCCACCAGCTTTATACATAACTTTTACAAATTTTGTATGTTCTACTTCTTCTGCTCTGCTAATTTCTCTAACTTTTCTTAACTTATTTAATTCTTTAAGTGTTAGTTTAGATTTTCTAGTATCTTCTTCAGAGCGTAAAGTTTCTTGGTCTTTACTAGGTTCGTAAAATTCATTAATTTTCATTATATTAATTGCTCGCCTTCTGCCGGTGGTACTGTATTATCTACAGTTGTATTTATGCCTTCTGCATCTAATGCCGGCTCTTCGAGCCCAGAAAGGTCTGGTTCTGCATCTAAGTCAACTGCCTCATTGGGTTCTGGTCTAATGCCTATGTTTTTAAGTGCGGCTGCTTTTTCATTATCTTGATATTTCTGATAATCGTTCTCTTCACGCCACTGCTCTTCGTTTTGTTTCATTTCGTTGTCGCTTAATCCCATATACTTCTGTAAAGCAAATCGTTTACTCATGTATGGTAAGTTTGCAACTTGATTAAACATCTGAGCACGTTCAGTGTTAAGTTGTAATTCTCTGTAACTACTAAAGTTCATTGGCTTGTTAAACAACATTCTAAATGTGCTGTTATCAATATCAATGCCTTTGTACTTTAAGAACATTTTAAATTCTCTGTCTAAGTCTTCTTGTACTTGCTTTTGTAGTCTTTCAACATACTTTGCAAATCTATATTCTTGAATGTATGCAACACCTACTTTACCATCGTTGTAAGTAGCACTTCCATCGTCTGGTCCTGTTGGCAAGTAACTAGCAGGAATACGCAAACCACGCAATAGTTTGTTATTGAAGTATCTAAGGTCGTCTATTTGTCCTAAGTTCTCACCACCGGGTAGTGTATCAACTTTAGAACCACGACCGTCTGCTGTTTGTGCAAAGAAGTAGTCTTCTAACATACTCATTGGATTGTATGCACTATCTGTTACACTGCTACCGTCGCCTTTGCTGTTAGGTACTCGTTTTTGTTGTACTTCGTATTTTACTCGTTCTAGGTATTGTTGTGCTTTGTGTGCAGGCATGTTACCTACATCAATAAAGAACACTCGTCTTTCTGGTGCTCTGTGTACACGATAAATGATTATTGAGTCTTCTAGCAATTCTTTTTGCTTGAACACTTTGAAAATTGGTTCTAGTATGCTTACACCAAAAGGCCATGCATGATCCATTCCTTCTGTTAAACTAACATGTACAACATGTTTAGCATCAACTGGAATACCTTCACCTGCGCCTTCTACGGAACCTGTCATGTAATTGTTACTAACAGTATTAGTAGGACTCATTATGCCTGTTAAGCCTTGTCCACTACCATACGGCCTAGCATGTAAAGCATTTGCTCTTGTTGCTACTTGTTCTGCAAAGTTTGCTTCTAAATTCTTAATAAAGTATTGTTCTATCTTCTTGCCTTCGCTTTCATTAACAACAACCTTTTCGATGTTTGCAGGATCTATCCAATACAATTCATATGTTTCTGGATCTCTGATAAAAAATTGATCGCCATACTTACATACACTTCTAAACATTCTAAATGCACGTTTGTGTAACTTGTTTAGTCTAACCCAACTATGCAATGTTTTGTCTATGATTTTTGCTTCTGTATCACTTGGTGTTGACAAATAGTCAATAGTAAACGGTAAGCCTGAGTAGTCGTTTTCTTGTGTGCCAAATTCTGCAATAGTATCTAGTGCGGCATTTACTTCTAAGTCACTGTCCATTTGATCGTACTGAACATAACGCATAAGCCTATTAGGACTTCCTGCATATACTTCTGGAAGCCAACTGTTAAATCTGCTTGTTGCGGCTGCACCAAACGAGCCGTCATCCTTAGTAGCACCCGGCTGGATGTTTAAAGGTAATCCTGAATTATCATAGGGTGTAAAATGCTTTCGCCAACTCATATCTGGTCCATTATTAATCTATTGTAGCAGTATTTATCAATGATGTCAACGAAAAAATGCAATACAGGCAATAGCGTATTAGAAGCTATCTTTGAGATCGGCAGTAGTTTTATTACCCCTGCGAAGTAAATTGTTTGTTTGTTCTTGATTGGCTACCATTTTTTCAAACAATTCTTTGTTTGACTCTGGTCTATTAGCAGTTCCGCCTGCTTCTTCGTTCATTGCAGTTTGATCTGCTGTTGCTGTAGTAGGAGGTACTATGCTTGTTGTAGTTGTAGGAGTATTAACAGGTTGAGACGCTACTGGTTTTACTAATTTTCCACCAACAAATGTGCCACTAGCTGAACCGGATGACATATCCATTTGATCTCGTTTTGCAACCATTTCAGCTCGTCTTCTTGTCATCCTGCCTTTTGGTGACCTATCTACTGTGGCTTTTGGATCATTTGGCGACATTGCGCCTTCTTTCTTAACTAGTGTTTCTTCTTGTTCTTGTTCTTCTTGTACAGGACCAAATGACTTCATTGCAGCCATTTTCATTAAACTAACTAAACTAATCTCAGCCATTGATGCATTTAATGTGTCAATGCCTTCTGCCATTTTAGCAAACTCACCTGAGATAGCTGCACCATCTAATTGTGTCATTGCATCATTAAATGTTTCTACAGTGGTACCAAACGAATTCATATTCTCAGTCATTGAGTTGATTGCTGGTGCTGCCGCCCCTATTTTAGCAAGTTTATCAAACGGTGACTCTGAACCAAACAAACTACCTAGCCCGTCTAGTACTCCGCTAATTAATCCACCTGCACTAAATGCTGCCATACCGGCTGCTAGTGATACTAGTGCTGGGCCTAACAATAATACATTTTTAGGATCTACTTCGTTAAGCAATTTAAAACTGCCCATTAGTTCAACCATTGCTGGTGCCGCTAAACTTACAGCATAAGCAAACGGAACAAGTGCTAAGCCTAATGCGCCAATTGCTAATGCACCTACTGCTATAACAGGTGCCATTGGTGCTATTAGTGCGGCTGCAACACCTAATGCACCTAATGCTAACATACCCATGCCAACACCCGCCCAATTAATATCTGCAAACTGTTGGAATGCTTTTCCTGCAATAAACATTGAAGCACCTAATGCTGCTAATACAACTGTGCCTAATAATGCTTTAGGACTACCTATTGCCGCTAGTCCTTTACCTAAACCTTTTAATGCACCTCCAACCATGTCGCCTAAGCCTTTGCCTAGTGATGCACCTGCTTTACCTACTGCTTTAGCAAGATTACTAATTACACTGCCAATTCCTTTTGACAAGTTCTTTAATACATCTCCAACTCCTTTGGAAATATTTGACATACCTTTGCCAATGCTTTTAGTGAGGTCTCCTGCTTTCTTGCCAACCTTGTCCATGGCGCCAACATCTGCACCACCCTTCTTGCCCATTATTCTATCTTTGAGACCACCTGCAACTTTTTTTGCACCGCCTGTTATTTTGTCTGCTAATCCACTTAACATTTTAGGCATACCAACACCTAGTGCTTTCATGGTTACTAATAGAACACCTGCAGCTCCTGCAACTTTACCTATGGTGCTTAAAAGTCCGCCTCCAGTAAATACTTCAGCAAATGATTTAATTTTTTCACCTAAGTAAGAGAACGGTGCTACTATTTTATCAAATGTAGGAGACAATGTTTTGCCTAACCAATCAAATGGCATTCTAATAGCATCAAATAGAGGACTTAGTAGATTTCCAAAGAAACTAAATGCACCTGAGATTTTATCAAAGATTCCCCTCATAAAATTACCAAAGGATGTAAACGGTCCAGTTATCATTGCACCGGCTGTGGATATACCATCGCCAACTGCTCTGAATGGTGACATAACTAAATCAAGTATTGAACTGCCTACTGAAGCAACTGCTTTAAACGGCATCATAATCAAATCAAGTAATGCTCCGCCAGTTGCACCAACTGCTTTAAACGGTAACATAATTAAGTCTATTACTGCACCTGTCATTGCAGCTACCATTTTAAAGACACCTACTAATAAATCCCAACCAAACTGTAATGTACCTACAACGCCTTGTACTACGCCACTTACAAATTTAAGAGGCATCATTGCTATTGATACTGTTGTACTTAATATATTGAATACGGTTTTAACACCGGACATAAAACTTTTAATTCCTTCCCAAATGCCTGGCAATGCTTCTATGGCTTTGCCTACAAATTCTGCAAATTTTTCTAATATTTTTGGTAATCTTTCACCTAGTTGATTTCCTAAACTTGTACCAGCACTATTTAAGTTGTCGAATGCTCCACCTGCAAGTCCAAACCCTTCCATTGCTTTACCAATAGAATTGGAAACAATCGTTTTCATCTTCTTAAATGTTTCGCTTAAATCAGCGCCGCCGTCTGCTATGTTACCAAAGCCTTGTAAGAAGTTAGTTTTAATTGCTTCAAAGGAACCTGTTAACATTTTCATTATAGAAGTTAATCTGTTAGTACCTTTTTGTACGCCTTCCATTGTGAGGTCTTTGCTTATGCTTTTTAATTTTTTCTCAGATGCTTCGAACTGTATGATAGCCTTTGCCATACTGCCAGCCTGTGCATCACCTGCTCTGTCAAGTAGGAATACTCTTTGTTTTTCTGCGGCTGTAAGATTACCTAATTGAGAAGTCATGTCTAGAGCCATTTGCTCTGCTTCTTCTTGGCTTAGTGTGCCGTTCTTGATTTGTGTTATATAATCATTCATCGGGCCTGCTAAACTAGGCAATGCTCTAACATACCCAGTCATGCTTTCACTGAAGCCCATAGCACCACTTGCAGCGGCTTCTGTCATTGCTTGAGCAATCTGGCCACCTTCTTCGCCACCCATGGCTCTCATTGTGCTACCGAAGTCTGTTATACCTGCTATAACATTACCTCTTAATTCTTTATCAAATCTCAATAAACTAGAAGTAAGTACCGGTGTTTGAGTTATTAATTGGTCTGTGAATGCAACTAACGAATCAACACTCTCACCTAATACACTTGCATATCTTTGCTGTGTTTTAATACTGCGAGTAATTTGTTTTTGCATTCTTGCTTGGTTCATGCCGTCAAGCACACCCATTTGTTGTCTTTTTGCTAACTCAGCACCCATACGCTCAACACTGTCGTCTAAGCTCATGCCTAACTCTATACCACTATCGGTTGCTTCCATGAATGAATCAACTAATCCTACAAACGCTTTCTTGTTCATTGTTTGCATGATGCCACTCATGTTCTTCATGGTGTTAGCTGCATCGATACCCATGCTACTTAATTCTGCCATAGCATCAGAGGCACTCATACCACCCTGAGCTAAACTATCTCTAAATCCGCCACCAACTTTTGTTAGTTCATTTAACTCGTTGCCTAATCCTACAAAAGAATCAACTAACATACCGCCATACAATACAATTGCTGCGGCGGCGCCTGTGATTAATGATGTAACTGCTCCATACATACCAACAAAGACTTTTTCGCCCATTGCGGCACCTTTATTAAATCCATCTAATGAAGTAGCTGCTTTATTTGCTGCATCTGCTACTTTTCCTGAAGATGGAGGAGCATTGTTAGCACCTGGTGCATTACCGGATGGTTTTGCGTTTTCTTTTTTAAACTCTTTGCCTAGATCTTCTGTTGCTTTGTGTAGTTCTTTTTGTTGTTCTAATGTTTGTGCTTGGAACTTCTCAGAATCTTTGGCTGCTTCTTTTGCATATTCAACTAGTTTTTCTAAACTACCTGACCCGATTCCTTTATTAAGAGCCGTCAGTTGTACTAGCATTGCCTGAGCAGTGCTGTCTAATGCAAAATCTGCAATAATCGCTTCTTCGTTGTTAGGCAGTTGTACCTTTGACATTAAGTTTCCTCTCTTACTGCATGTATTTATCTGAAAAATTAAAACTAGGTTTAATACTGAATTACCAACATTTTATAACCCTACTTAATAATACCGATAAATATGTAGTTAAAGAAGTAAGAGTACACAATGTATTCATACATATTTAGGATGATAACATATGACAAACAAACACAATCCATTAAGTTCCCATTTTAGAGCTCCTAAGATTTTTGCACCTATACCGAGTGCAGGAAAATTTTATAACGACAAAGTCGTAGAGATGCCTGAAACACAAGAGCTACCAATTTTTGCTATGACAGCAAAAGACGAAATGATTATGAAAAATCCTGATGCACTACTAAACGGTGAAGCAGTAGCACAGGTTATACAAAGTTGCGTACCTAATGTTAAAGACGCTAGATCAATGTTAAGCAGTGATGTAGATGTTTTACTAGTTGCTATTCAAGGTGCTACATACGGAGACGATGTTGAAGTAAGTGCTGAATGCCCTAATTGTAAAGAAGAACAAAAAGGTGTAGCAAGTGTTGAAACAGCAATCGGTACTATGGGTTCTATTGAAGAAAGATATAGTGTCGAGCATAACGGATTAGAAATTGAAATTCGTCCGTTCACTTATGCAAGTACAATACAAGCAGGTATTACAAATTTCCAAAGTACTAGAAGTTTACAAGCACTAGCAGATGTTCCAGATGAAATGGAAAGACTTAGTTTATTCAATAATAACTTTAAGCAAATTGCTGATTTAAATTTTAATTTAATTGTAGACAGTATTGCTAATATTGGTTACACAGACGAAGAAGGTCAAGAGCAATCTGTTACAGATAGAAACCATATCAAAGAGTTTTTAGATAATGCAGAACAATCAGTTGGTAAAAAGATTGAAGAAAAAATTACTGAACTAAACAGTATCGGCATTAACCATGAAATGAAACTACAGTGTGAAAAATGCTTAGACGATGATGGTGAGCCGCTAGTATTTGATAGCAAAGTTAACTTTGACCCAGTAAATTTTTTCACAGCTTCCTAGCACAGTCTGAACCAGAAGACATAGTGGCGTACCTAGGTAAGCTCAAGAATGATCAAATTGCCCTAAACAAAAATATTGCTGAATTAGTAATATACAGTGAAGGTGCAATTTCATGGTCAGAGGCATGGTTCATTCCCCCAATGGACAGAGACTTACTTATAACAACTCTCAATAAGTTTATTCAAGCCAAGAACGGCACAGCCGGCAATAACGAAATGCTCTAACCGGAACGCTGGTTACTTCCACCAGTTTTTTTCGAAACCCAAATCAATACCGATATAGACTGCTGTGTTGATTGCTATCAGCATCATGAATATAATATATCCAATTGTATCCATTGTCTAATCCTCCCGGAACGCTGGTTACTTCCGTCCGCGCCTAAATTTATATACCGTGTCTATTAAATAAATCAGCTGCATTACATACTGGCTGACTCCTACAAGTCCTTATATTATTCTGCCAGGTTACTTCGTCAGGCATCCAATTGAATTGAGGGCTAGGTGTTGTGTATGTTGTTGAGTTGCATCCTGTTAGAATTAACCCTAGTAGTATTAGTCGTTTCATTTTATATTCCTCTTAGACTATACTATATTTACGCTCTAGATCAAGCATTAGTTTTGTTTGTTACAATTAATTACATTTATAACAGTATATAGACACTTCGTGTCTTTACAAACTACATTCAATCGTTTCGTTTCACTCAACTCATTCATTTGTTT
>WLWG01000709.1_pt1 | contig 33460 bp, 47 predicted proteins | sample 6712871 | NCBI WGS metagenome assembly WLWG01 (sample SAMN12718693, study PRJNA515312) | sponge metagenome | isolation source: marine sponge | host: Mycale hentscheli | place: New Zealand: South Island, Marlborough, Capsize Point | collected 2003-05-01
ATTACACAGATTTTAAATTTCGGAAAAAACACAAACACCAGAATCGAATTGAACGGCTCATGTTCATATTTATGCGCGACCGCTTCATGTGTTTCTGGGGATCTATTAAAAAGACCAGCCAGCATCAGCAAGGACCATCTAAGGTTCCCAGAGTTCGATAGAAGGACACAGGACAAAACATACGTAGGCGTTGAAGTTCGCACCAGATATTCGGATCAGTACTACTGGTTCATGACATTCGATGACGTAAACGATCCGGATGCGTACTGGTTCTTTGATCATGCCTACAACAGAAACACAGGCCAGTCAGTAAAAAAGAAAGGCACGCGAGTTTACAACCTAATAAACAAAATAGAACAACACTAAAAAACAGAATACGAACCGGGGGCCATGCGCCCCCACAAAAACCAAAACACCATGACACCATCAAAAAATTTAACAAAGGGCAACCAGATCAGACTACAAAAGAAAATCACTACGCTGGATCAATTCGGCAACCAGTCCCTCAGAGAATTTAATGCCTACATCGTTTCAGTCAATAAAGGACCGGATGCGATCGTAGTAAAAATCAAATCAAAAGTAGAAGCCGACCTAGATAAAAACACCGAGGTCGAATGCATATTAGAAACAACCCCGGAAGGTTTGGAACTTAATTGTTCAGGTCGTGGTGGATTTTCCTTCCGGGTTCTTTATATAGTCCCTAAGCCGGGAATGATATTTGACAACAATGAGTACCACGACTTCATTAAAAACGCCGAGCCGGACTTTATAATGCGCGGTAGAAATTCACGCTACCAGCGATTCGAACTTTTTGAGAATATCCACTACGGCGAGGAAGGGCCGATGCATATTTTTGTTGCAATAACTTCAGACTACCACGCGATCATAGATCCAACAGAAACATACCCGGAGAGGTACAAATTATACGCCTACACCGAATCAACTTTAGAGGCTAGCGACTTTAGACTAGGATCGGACTATTGCCCGGTCGTTAAGGCCACAGGAGAAGTCGTATGCGAGTTCGAGGCATAGAACAACAGAAAACAACCCGGGGGCCGTTAGGCCCTCTTAAAACACCAAAAAAAACCGATACAATGAAAAACCCACTAACAAAAGACGAACGACACGCAATTCAGCGCACAATTCACAAATTAGAAATCATCCAGAGCGAACTGGACCAGATAATCGAAGGAAGCCAACAGGAAGCCTTATGGAAGGCATACGGGCGTTTTGGCTTCGATCAACTTTTAGGCAACGGCAACCCACATGACGCTTCACTATTTGACTTAATGACCATAAAAAAATAAACACCATGAAAAATTACAACCACCGACAATTTTTAAGACTGGACTTCATTCTGGAGCCATTCGATATCGATCTTGATTATGAGATCAAAGAAGATAAAATTGACATCCGAATAACGAACCTACAACCGGGGAACCAAATGCTCGACTGGTGGGGATCAGTACCGATCGAAATTACTGAAACAATCAAAAAGGAGCCGATCAGTTTTTCAGGCTTCAATGACCAGATAGAATACGAGGAGTACATTGAGTACGGGATCAGGGTTCGACATGATCAGATAGAACTCAAAGATCCGGCGATAGACTTCCCGGTTCCCTTCCCGATCGATTCAGAGATCGTGGCCCATTACGTTCAGGCCAGAGCCGACAAGTTTTGCTCAGACAATCAAGAATTATTCATCGATTAATAAACCAGATATGAAACCCGGAACGCTAACAAATTTTTTTGAAACCACAGGGACCTACGTTAAGATGTCCCCAAAGATTCAACAAGTAAAAAAACCTAAAACCAAAAAACCAAATACGAAATGAACTACCTAATAAAATGGCCAAATGGCCTACGCCAAATGAAAACAAAATGGGAAACGATCAGGCCCGAAAAAAACGAGATCAGGGCCACGTTTAACCCTGAAGCCTACCTCGACTACCTGAGAGCCATAAGAACGCAACCAGAAACCCTTAAAACTACAAAGAATGGATAACCAGAATGAAACCGCTACGACTTATTCAATAAGCACAATGACCGGGGAACACCCCATTGCTGAAGTCAAAACAGAATATGAAAAACAAGGCATGATCCATGTGTACTGGTTTGTTGTAAACGGGCAACGAATAAGCGAGCATCGATTCATGGATAATCTGGGTAAACCTTCGCACCACCTGATGTCTAAATATTTCAACGAGGATCGAATTGTAGAAAGCGTAATTGATCTAAACCAGCCAAACCTAAGAAAATGAAAACCAGACTAAAAAAGAAACGACAACCGATGGACAGAAAACCCATGAAGCGGATGACATTGAATGTCATCTTCCGGGAGTACTCAGAACTAGCGGATCTATTCAGCAAAGTGAAATACGCGGTCCGGACAGGGCATGAAAATTATAGCAAAGAAACTCCAGATGGAATGCTGGATCTCAGAATTGAATATTGCCCTAACTTTCAATACGCGGAGCGAGTTATTAATGGCGAACTTTGTTTTGTTTACAAGTCAAAGATATGAACAACGGATGGATCAAAATAGAGCGCGCGGTAACCGATCATTGGATCTTTAAGGATCCATGGAAGTTCCGCAACTGGATCGACCTTTTAGTCCTAGTAAACCACGCCGAGCAAAAAGTCGAAATAGGGGGCGAGATCTTTGTCTGTAAAAAAGGCGAAACCCTTAGATCCCTACTCAATTTGTCAAACAGATGGAAGTGTTCGAGATCGAAGGCGCGCCGGTTCCTGAAACTTCTTGAAAACGATAAAATGATAGTGTTAAAAGATGAGCGCAAAACGACACGCATAACTATCTGTAATTACGCCACTTATCAAACAGACCGAAACGCAAACGAAACGCAAACGAAACGCGCTCGGACACAAACAAGAATGAATAAGAATGATAAGAACAATGAATTTAAAAAAGGGATGCTCCCCTTCAAAGATAAGTACGGCAAGGAACTTTTAAATGAGTTCTTCCTGTACTGGACCGAACCCGATGCAAAAGGCAAAATGAGATACGAAAAACAGAGCGCGTTCGCCTTTGGTCGAAGGCTATCCACATGGAGCAAAAACCAGAGTAAATATGATACAGGGAACGATGGCGATCTTAGTAATTATTTGAAAAACAAAACCAATAAAAAATGAAACTAAACATACCAGATCAAAACGCCAAACACTCGATCGAAATAATCGAAGGAAACAACATGGAAACCATGTCCAGATTCAAAGATAAAAGCATCGACTTGGCGATAGTCGATCCCCCGTATGGTATAGGTATAGACAAAGCAATGAATTCGAACAAAGGAAAGCAAGGCTTCAAACAATACAAAGATACCGATTGGGATAACGTGGCCCCGGATCAGGAATACTTCGATGAGTTATTCAGGATCAGTAAAAACCAGATAATCTGGGGCGGAAATTATTTTATTGACAAAATAAAAACACCCAGCCAATGCTGGCTTGTCTGGAATAAGGTCCAACGAGATTTTACCATGAGCGATGGCGAACTTGCATGGACCAGCTTCGACAAAACCATACGCATGTTTGACCTAAGCCGGGGCGGTGCAATGGGATGCAATAATCGAAACGGGGGCAAATTGCACCCATGCCAAAAGCCGGTACAATTATACGCATGGATCCTGAAAAATTATGCCCAGCCGGGTGACCTTATTTTCGATAGCCATATGGGTTCTGGATCCTTAGCAATCGCATGCCACAACCTCGAGTTCGACTTTATTGGATGCGAGATGGATCCCGACTATTTTGCACAGGCCAAAGACCGGATCCAAAGACACCTAAACCAACTAAGATTATTTTAATGAGAAACGAGAATATAGAAGCACAGGGATCCGCGATCGAATACTTGATCGACTACAAGGATGGGAAAATAAAAAAAGGCCGGGGTATTGGGTGCGACCTCGACAACTGGATGCTTTACAAGTCCAGTCAGATGTGCATTTGTTTGGGCCATGATAATGTGGGGAAAACGGCATGGATCATGTGGTATTATCTTTGCTTAGTGGTTCGCTATAAAGTTCAGGTTTGCATATGGTCCGGCGAAAACCAAAAAGGCCAGATCATGCGCGATCTTATTCAAATGCTTTCAGGAACGCCATACCGGGATCTTAGCCACCAAAACATCCGGCGATTATATCAATGGCTGGAGAATCATTTTGAGTTCGTAAACAACAAACGACTATACAAACCTGAAGAACTCATCTCAATCTTTGAGGATAGCGAGGCCCAAATTTGTTTGGTGGATCCTTACACCGGACTCGATCGCGAGATGTCCTTCGAGGGCAACTACCGGTTCCTGAATGAAACCAGACAATTCGTAAACCAGACAGGAAAAACAATATACATAAACACGCACCCAAATACAGAGTCGGGCCGTTCTGGTATGATATTTCAGGAGGGCGAATTTAAGGGCCACCTGAAGCCACCACTTCGTAGTCATATTGAAGGTGGAAAATCATTTTTGAATCGATGTGACGATATGTTTACGATCCACAGGATGCCCGGCCACAAAACCATGCGATACTTCACAATGATCCAGATAGAAAAAATAAAAGACAAAGAAACAGGGGGCCAAATAACCCCGATCAACGAACCGATCCTTTGTGAGTATAATTACGGCTTGGGATTCAAAATAAATGGCGTGGATCCACTTGCTGAATATAGACCGAATCTAAGCCAACCGAAACCTGATAAACTTTTTTAACAATGAATGATCAACTTTACATTTTCAAAATAAAAACCACAATCGATCACACCTTCCTGAAGGTTATGACCAGCCGGGATGAGATCCTGAAAAAATACCCACAGAAAACAGATCTCCTGAAGTCGATGCTGGAAACTCAGGATGACCTACTCGAGATCAAAACCGCATGGGCGATCTTAACTCAGGAACTCAGTACAACCACAAAGCGACTGAACGCCCTCGAGATCCAGAACCAAACCTTAATGAATGAGGTCCGGGATCTAAGGAAAACAAACCAAAACCTACTAAACAACTCAATATGAAGCGGTGTAAAAATTGTAAAATTAAATTTGAGGCCCGTTTTAGCACGTTAGAGAGGTTTTGTTGGGATCCGGAGTGTAAGACCATTGAAGCACTAGAGAAACTTGCTAAAATCAAACGTATGCAAGCCAAAAAAGAACGCGATGACCTCAGGAAGCGAAAACAGGCACTAGAAACAACGCAACAGAAAATACTCAAAACCCAAAAGATCGTCAACAAATACGTACGGCTCCGGGATCAGGGAAAACAATGCATCACTTGTTCAAAGATCCTAACCGGTAAATTCGATGCCGGTCATTATTACAACGCGAATAACCACCATTCGATCAGGTTCGATCCGGTAAACATTAATGGCCAATGCGTTCGATGTAACCGCGACCTTCATGGGGCCTTGATTCAGTACCGAAACTCTATCAAAGATCGATGGGGCGTTTCGGAATTGATCCGGCTAGATTCGATGGCCCATGACATTCGGAAGTGGACCAAATGGGAACTCGATGAGATCGCTCAACAATTCAAGAAACGAATGAAAAATCTATAATAAAAATAAATTAAAAATGTTATATTTGTTTAACTTAAAAACCTAAAAATCATGAACAAAAAACCGATGCGAAACCCAAGGAAGGGCTTACAACAAAAGTACCTCGTCTTCTTGGTTAATTTGAAAGATCAAATTAAAAAGAACCCCTACCAATCTGTTACGAAAATAGCGATACACCATCGCGTTCCTTTTGATCTAGTACCGGCCTTAGTCGATCTTGGAATAATAGAAGGCGAATGGCGATCCGGTCGAAACTGGATAGGAGCCGAACCGGACTACCAGATGGTAAACAAAATGCGACAACAGGCGCATGAAAACAGAAACAAAAAGAAACCCGAAGCCGATGACAAATACTACGGCAAAGATCGAAGCCTGTTTGAAAAACAGAACCCTGAAGCAATCAGGGTAGGATCTGGTTATTTTCACAAATTGAAAAGCAAAGGTAGAAAATGGCGATCGATCTGGAGCGCGCGTTTTTTTACAATTAAAGTCAAAATCTATAAACTAAAATAAAATGGAGAATTCAAAAATCAAAACAACCAAAACAACCAGAGCAAAGAAGGTCGAAAATGTATATACGGCCCTGTCAAAGTTCCAACAAGAATGCCCGGTTATTTTTAAAGGCGAACAAGGGTACGGGTACAAATTTGCCGACCTGTCTAGGATAGTCAAAACAATCAATCCGATACTGGAGAAATATGGCCTGACCTATACGCAACCACTCAAAGGTTCTGCACTTCACACAATCCTAGTCCACCCGGCTTCAGGTACTCAGATCGAGTCGTGGGTGGATCTGAGATTCGATGTTTCCCTGAAGGGACAAAATGTCTTTCAAATTATGGGTAGTCAAATTACATATAACCGGAGGTATCTTTTGTCATCGATTCTGGGAATAATTACAGATGCGGATACGGATGCTCAGGGACAACAAACAAACGCCTCAGGGACCACCAAAACACCGGCGCGACCTAAGAAACTTATGAACGCTCAATCCTTCGCTAAACTTCTTAAAAGTTACGGCAAAGAACATGAAGGGGAAACGATCGATATGGAATGGATCAATAAGAGGTACGCCTTAACCCCGGAGCAACTTTCAACACTTGAAGTAAAAGTAAAAGGGGGCCAAAATGGATAAGCCGGCTACATGGTATGTCAGGGCAAGTGGCCTTGGTGCATTAATGTCAAAAGGAAGGGGGAAGGAACTTTGGGGCGCGACCTCAAACGCTATGATCCTCGAGGCGGTCCTTTACAACAAGTACGGCATTGAAAAATCAATCCAGAGCAAATACCTCGACAAAGGAATAATAAACGAACCACAGGCACTCCGGATGCTGGCCGAGTACCTGAAACTGGATACCGATCCAAACGAGATCCCAAAGGAGCGAATGTTCAATGACTACTTGACCGGGGAGCCGGATCTGATGATCAGGGACCAAAACTTGCTGGCCGATGTCAAATGCTCATACAACGCGACTACGTTCCCTTGGATATCAGATCTTAGCGACCTAAAAAAACACAATAAAAATTACTGGTTTCAAATGCAGGCCTACATGTTTTTATCGGGGATCCACAAATCTGTCCTCGCTTATTGTTTGACCGACACCCCACCGCACATGATCAATGACGAAGCACAAAGGCGATCCTACAAGGCAATGGTATATCCAGAGAATGCGGATAAGGGAATGGATCTAATCGAGGATGAGATACGCGAACAAGTAACAAAGGAGATGACCTTTAACCAGATACCGGATGCAAAGCGCATCCGAGTCTTTGAAGTGGAATACGATCCACAGGCAATAGATGAAATAATCGAGCGCGTAAAAGAAGCGCGCACACAATACAACGCAATTTTTAACACAATTTAATATGAAAACAACTATCACAGGAACAATCAAATCGATTGGCGAAACAAACCAGATCACACCGAAATTTAGCAAACGCGAAATAGTGGTCGAAACCACAGGGGACTACCCACAAAAGTACGGATGCGAATTAACTCAGGATCGATGTACACTTGCCGATTCACTTCAGGTAGGCGAAACAATAATCGCCGAGTGCAATGTTAAGGGCCGGGAATGGATCAGTAGAGATGGAACCCCGAAATATTTTATATCGCTCGATGTTTGGAAGGTAACAAAGGAGTCCGGGGAAACCTCGAAGCCGGATGGGATCATTCAAAACTTTCAAGAAGATGCCCTAAGGGACATGGAGCCAGAGGATGATGGAATGCCCTTTTAACTGAAGCCATGAAAACTTCCGATCTAAAAGATGTAAACAACAAAATACGCCGGATGATACGAAAGTACCTCAAGGCGAATGACGAAACCCTGAGCGAGTTCTGTAGGCGCGCTGAGATTCACCAGAGTCAAATGTGGGTTTACATGAATAGCAAAGATCCCAAAAAGGGACTACACACCAGCACCTTAGAAAAAATAGGCAACGCCATGAACTAAGGAACCCTACCAGATAAGGAAGCACCCACAACGGGTGCTTTTTTTGTTTAACTTTATACCGATGTGAAACAGGACCTACAAAACGGCTTCCCAACTCAGGGTTACATCCGAAACCTCATGAAACGCTTCGGGATCAACGCGCGCATGTTCACTTTTTGCTCCGATTATGGATGCGAGAAAGCCGGCATTCTTTGGTATAAAAACACCATCAAAAAAGACATGGATAAGTTCATTGACTTCCTGAAGTGGAATGGTATCCAGATTAAGTCGATCCGATACGGGACAAAAATTTGCTCAATCTGGTTTACCAAATTAGAGAATAATGAAATTTGATTATATTTGTGTTATTAGGTTAGGGAACGGGGGCCGGTTTTGACGTATCAAATGAATTCTCCATTCATCCAGTTTCCGGTCCCCTACCCGTAAAACAAAAAAATGAAAGTAAAAACAATATTTTTAAATACGATAGGAATAATTTTAACTCCCATTCTCTTAGCGATCTTTATTTTGGATCGAGTCTTTTTGGCTTGCTTCCCTTGGATTAAGATTAGTAGCGTACAGGACTGGTCCACAAAGCACGAACTCATGGCTTATTCGATAATCAGGATGGCGTTTGTTGGACTGGCTTCAGGTTTGGTCTACTTGTTAATTTAAGATCTAAGGCCCGAAAGAGCCGTTTTAAGAGCATGAGTATCTAAACAGGAGAAAAGATACCACAGGAGAATGCAAAGAACAGGATATGGAAAAAACAATGATACAAGAACTCAATGATACTTTTACGGATGACGATCTGATGACCTTTGATGGTTATGACGAGGCAATACTTGGTTACCACCATGACTCCGGGCGCGTAGTTTATTCTATGGAAAAACTCGTGGATATGATATACAACGAACATTCGATATGGGATGAAAAATTTACCAGATCAGATGCGTTCGATCACTTCGCGTATAATTTTCAAAACAATCATTGCGGACCGAAAACACCCATGATTATTTACGATCTAAAAAACGACATATGAGCGAATGGAAAACAAGACGATCAATGGAGTTCAAACATCTCCAAAAAATGGATGGGGCCGATTATATAATTGATCCATTAGGACTTCAGGTAGTTACCCCTGAAGGACCAGAGGATGGATATCGAGTTCTGGATAAAAAGTCACGGGAGGTTTTTTATGGGAGCCATGATCAATGCCAAAAATGGATAAACAAGAAAACAAAATGACGAATCAAGAACGCCTAACCAGACGATGGAAAAGCCTACATTCTTACCTAGTCAAAGTCCGAGGTATGGAACCTCGAGATGCAAATGCCGAGATCCAAGAAGGACTTCAAAAACTACTTCCGATAGAACGCTTAGGGCAAGGGCATGGTGGAACAATAAAGGAACAAATGGAAGCCTTAAAAGAGATAAAAAAATGGCATCAAACACCGGAAAATGAATAAAAACGCGATATCGATTTTCAGGGCCGTTTCAGACGTTTTAAGCGATAGTAGTGTTTCTGAGGTATCGTACTATCAAAAAACTTAGTTATGAAAAAATCCAGTAACGACAAGGGGTACAGAGCCTATAAAAAAGTGAATAAAAAATGGGATGGAAACGAGTAACAAACGATATTGCCATTGATTATGGCCTATGGGAACCGGTAGATATTCGACCATGGGAAGACCTCGTTTCGGAACTGGAAAACAACCCTCACACGATCGAAAGTTTAAAGGAAACTGATGCCTTTTTGCATGTCGTTTCCGAGTTTAGGATAACAGATCAGTACCTAGAAAAACTCATAAAGATCCATGAAAACTTACACCGAAAAACAGACTTATAAAAAATTCGTAAATTTATCAAAATGAATATAGAGAAAGTAAAAATATCAAAAGTCAAACCGAACCCTGAGAACCCCAGAGTGATAAAAGATGGCAAGTTCAAAAAGTTAGTAGAGTCGATTAAGGAGTTCCCAAAAATGCTCGAGATTAGACCGATAGTGGTCGATGAAAACATGATAATCCTCGGGGGCAATATGCGATACCGGGCATGCAAGGAAGCGAAATTAAAGGAAGTCCATATCGTAAAAGCGGACACTTTAACACCTGAGCAAAAGCAAGAATTTATAATCAAAGACAACGTAGGATTTGGAGAATGGGATTGGGATGTACTTGCAAACGAATGGCCCGTTGATAAACTCGATGAATGGGGACTTGAGTTACCGGTCGACCTGAGTGCAAAGGAACCCGATGAGGATCTGGCCGATGATGGCCTCGAGATACCAGATGAGATCCAGACCGATATTGTCATGGGCGATCTAGTCGAGATAGGACCGCACCGGATCGTATGTGGCGATAGCACAAACCCGGATGATGTCAAAAAATTAATGAACGGCGAACTAGCCGATGTGGGCCACAATGATCCGCCATACGGAATGGGCAAAGAAAACGAGGGCGTTCTGAATGACAACCAAAACTCACAGGATCTATTGAAGTTCAACAAAGACTGGATCCCCCTTCAGTTTTCACACCTAAAAGAAAACGGATCATTCTATTGTTGGGGTATAGATGAACCACTTATGGAAATATACCATGAGATCCTGAAACCCTACATAAGCCAAAATAAGGCCACGTGGCGCAATTTGATAACGTGGGACAAGGTAAACGGCATGGGACAACTTTCAGACGTTCACAGGCAATTTGCAACGGCTGATGAGAAGTGCATCTTTATAATGATGGGCAAACAGGATATGGTCCAGAACAAGGATCAGTTCCCAGAGGAATGGAGGCCCCTTCTGGAATACTTCAGAGCCGAAAAGAAAAAAATGGGATGGACCACAAAACAGATAATCGAGATAACCGGAAACTATACATGTTCGCACTATTTCACAGAGTCCCAATTTCACGTACCCACCCTTGAAAACTACCAGAAAATGAATGAAGCCTCAGGGGGTAAAGCCTTCAATAGACCATTCGATGACCTGAAGCAAGAAGGCAATTCCATACTGGAGGAATTTTACAAAGGCCGAGCCTATTTCAATAACACCCATGACAACATGAATAGCGTATGGCACTATACCAGAGTAGCCTCGGTAGAACGCGAAGCCACAGGGGGCCATGCAACGCCTAAGCCGTTAGATCTATGCTCGAGAGTAGTTAAGAGTTCATGCCCACCTGAAGGTTTAGTCGTGGACTTCTTTTTAGGATCAGGATCAACAATGGTATCAGCGCACCATCACAATAGAAGGTGCTACGGGATGGAACTCGAACCGCGATACGTTCAAGTATCAATAGATCGCATGCTGAAGTACGATCCAAAACTGGAGATCAAAGTGAATGGAGTAAAGATAAATACACCGAAATAACACCGACACAATGGCAAATAGAGAAGACAATTTGAAACCACAATGGACCAAAGGAACATCAGGCAATCCAAAAGGAAGGCCCAAAGGTTCCCGGAACCGATCAACGATCGCTAAGTACTGGCTTGATATTGAACAAAAATTAAAGAACCCCCTAACAGGCGAAGTCGAGTCCCTGAGCCAAGAGGACTTGATGACCTTGGCCCAGATTAAGAAGGCCAGAGATGGGGACACAAGCGCGTACAGATCGCTACAGGATAGCGCATACGGAAGTCCAGTTCAACAGATAGAGGAAACCCAAACAAGGCGCATGGATCTGAGCCATTTGAAAGCGGATGAGATCAAAGAAATCCTCGACCGGGATCAACCTGAAGCCGGACCAGATCAGGATCGAAAATAAACGACAACCAGTATGAAAAAATTGATACGAAAATACCTGAAGCGATGGGGGTATAAAAAGTTAGACATTGCCGAACTTGAACTACTGGATGTGGGACTGCATGTGGTCCAGCATTATATTAACGACCGGAAGTTTAGAAGGAGCCTCAAGGACACCAACCTAGAGGCCAAATTAAAGCGCGTAATAGATCAATGGAAACCGAAGGACAGATAGACCGGGACCGACTGCATGAAGAACTCAGGCTTCAATTAGCGAGCCTAGACTTTTGGTCGTTCTGTTTGCGATACGATCAGGAGTTCTTCAGGAGCCGGCCGTTCCTTCAGGAAGTGGCCGAGGCGTTTCAACAGATCGAGGATGGCAACCTGAAGAGCCTTTCAGTTTCGATGCCACCCCGGGCCGGCAAGTCGTACATTACTTCTTTGTTTTGCGCGTGGACCTTGGGCCGGAACCCGGAGCAATCTGTCATGCGTAACACTTGTACCGCGACCTTATATTTGAAGTTCGCATACGATGTCCGGGCCATAATTAAGACCGATACGTTCCGGGATGTTTTTCCAGATGTAACCCTGAGCGATGACAAAAAAAACCTACAGGGATGGAACCTGAAGCAATCCAAACAGGTCGGCTACTTTGGTTCTGGAGTAGGTGGAACGATCATTGGTTTTGGAGCGACAAAACTAGGGGTAACAGATGACCTATACAGGGGCATCGAGGATGCGATGTCCGATACGATCAACAACAAAATAGTAACGTGGAAACAATCAACACACGACTCCAGATTCGAGTCCGGGTGCAGTCGAATTGATATCGGCACACGCTGGTCGGTTCAGGATATTATCGGCCTGAATATAGAACAAGGGGCCTACGATAAAAGCATCGTTGTACCGGCTTTAAACGAGGCCGGGGAGTCCTTTTGTGAAGCGGTGATGACCACTCAGGAATACGATGATAAAAAGAAACGCACCGCCCCTGAGATCTGGAGCGCGGAATACATGCAAGAACCGGTCGATATTGGAGGCCGTTTATTTAACGATCTGGAGTTCATTGAGCCTGAGGATCTGGATAGACTGAAGGACCAACACCAGATTGAAGGAGCCATCGCCTATATTGATGTGGCCGATCAGGGCAAAGACTATACCGCCATGGCCGTTCTGGTTTTAATCAATAAGCAATGCTACCTAGTCGACACAATTTACTCAAGGGAAAACACCGATACAACACTACCCCTATGCGCTGGCATGCTGGCCCGGTGGAGCGTTCCTTATTGCCGGGTGGAGTCGAACTCAATGGGCGCGATGTTTTCCCGGCACCTTCAGAAATTAGCGAGGGGGACAAAAGTTCTTCAGGTACACAATACCACCAACAAAGAAACCCGGATCTTAATGCAATCGGCATGGCTTCAGAACTTCGTCAAGTACGTTAAACGAGAGGATCGAGATGCCCAACTATTCATTCAGGGAGTGCTAAGTTACTCGAAGGATGGCAAGAACAAAAACGATGATGCACCAGACTGCATGGCCGGTCTATCAATCTTTGCTCAGTCGATGTTTAAACGCGCATTTCTTTGATTAGATTCTCAACATGGTGCTAGACTAGAAATTAATTATTAACTTTACTGCAATTCAAACAGGCGCATGAATTATCAATTCTTAAACAATTTATTCTCAGGCAACGATTCCAACGGCCTCGGAAGGGCAATACAAGAGGTTACAGGAAGGCTCGGATTCAATCTGGCTACCAATCAAATCTGGGGTAAAAAAGAAGCGGTGTGGATAGACACCAACAACGCATGGAAACTATTTATAGAGATCCCGGAACTCAGAGCGGTAATTGACAAACGAGCATCAATGATGGCCAGCAACCATCCATGCTTATATGATATGAACGGCGACAAAGTAGAAAACCATTGGCTTCTGGATCTATTCAATAAGCCAAACGCAATGCAATCTTGGTCCGATATTGTTTACTCATTGAGCGTTCAAGATGCGCTCTATTCAAACGCTTTTGCCTATTGCCCGAAGCGGTCCTTTGATGTGAGGAACTTGATCGTTCCCCTACCAGCAAACAAGGTAGAAATCCACCTCTCAGGAAAGAAACTAAAAGCGATGGATTCTGAGGATCTGGTAACAAAATTCACGTTCGATTACGATGACGATTCAACAGAGAATATAGACTGGATGGATATGTTATATTTAACCACAGATGATGGCATGAATATTATCAAACCAATCAGCCGGATCGATTCTCTTAGGTTCCCGTTATCGAACCTGAAGGCCCAGTACAGGAAGCGCAATGTTCTACTTGAAAATATAGGAGCCATTGGAATACTAAGCACCAGCCAAAATGACATGGGTGGAGCGATACCGATGACACCTGAGGAGAAGGACCAGATCAAGCGCGACTGGTTCAAGCGGTCCAAGGATGAATTGATGATTACCGAAAGTCAAGTCAACTGGCAACCGATGAGTTTTCCGACTAAGGATCTCATGTTATTTGAGGAACTGAATGCAGACAAGATGGCGTTGATCGATGCGTTCGGACTATCGATTAATTTATTCAGCACAGAGAAGGGCGCGACATTCTCAAATGTCCGGGACTCAATTCGCATGGTTTATACCGATACGATCATACCAGAAACGCAAAGCATGTACGATTCGATGATGCGACAATGGGGCCTCGATAAGGAGTACTACCTGAAGGCAACCTTTGACCATCTACCGGTCTTACAAGTGGATGAGGAAAGCAAAGCGAACGTACAAAAAACGAAGGCCGAAACACTTGAAAAAATAGCCGGCCTTGGGGTTCAATTATCAGAGGAAGAAGTCAGAATTTTAACAGACTTAAACAATCAGGAATGAAGCATAAATTATACAACACAAAAGGAGCATACGAAATTAAAGATCTCGATTCTGAGAACCGACAAGTGGCGATCTACTTATCGAAATTTAAAGAGATCGATTCGGATATGGACATGATCATGCCGGGGGCATTTAAGAAATCAATTCAGGAACGCGGACCACTTGCATCCAGTAACAGAAAGATTGCATTTCTAAGACACCATGATTGGGAAAAACAGATCGGAGTTTTCACAGATCTTCAGGAAGATGAATACGGACTTTACGCCGTAGGAAAACTTGGTCGATCGACAGATGGCGAGGATGCTTATCGCGATTATGAAGATGGAATAATTAAAGAACATTCGATCGGGTTTCAGTATATCAAGGACAAGATGGAATTTATTGATGACAAGGCCATCGCCGGGGGCGGTTATACCGAGATAAAAGAATTAAAATTATGGGAGGGTTCCGCCGTTACTTTTGGATCTAACCCTTTCACACATGTGGTCGATGTCAAAGGACAGGAGCGCATGGATCAAGTGGAAAAAATACAACAGGAAATGGACCTCTGCATCCGGGCCTTAGTAAAAGGCAAAGGAACCGATGAGAGGTTACAAAGCATGGAAATGAAAGTCAAATACCTAAGCGCACAACTAGTGCTACTTGCATCGAAAGATCCGGCCCCGAGTCAATCTGGAGAAGTCAAGTCAGCGAATGAGCCGAAGGCGTTCGACTGGAATTCTGTAATCAATGGACTCGAGCAAAAGGCAACGTACTCAGACTATCCAAAACAGGCCAAAGAAAACGCCCGTAGGGGCATAGAATTGAACGCTGAAGTGAACAACCGGTGTGCAACCGCCGTAGGGAAACAACGCGCTCAACAAATCTCACAGGGGCAACCCCTGAGCCTTGATGTTTTAAAGAGAACGTACTCCTTCCTGAGCCGAGCCGAAACTTACTACAAACCAGATGACAAAACCGCATGCGGAACAATTAGTTATTTATTGTGGGGGGGCAAGGCGATGCTTAGATATTGTGAGGCGAAATTGAAACAATTAGAAAATGAATAATTAACTTTTAAAAATTAGAAAACGTGGAAAACACAAATCTAACACCGGAGGAAGTGATCGAGAAATTGAACACAAACTTCGCAGAAAAAATGGCTACGATCCCAACGAATGAGGATGTGGCTTTATTGAAAAGTCAGGTGGATGAACTTCGATCAGTCGAAGCAAAAACATCGGATATGGAAAAGGCAATCGCAAAGTTCGAAGGCCGACTTGAGGCAATGAGCGAAAAGGCGGTTACGCCAAAACCAACTGCACCGAAATCTTTATCGGAAGCGATGTTCAAAACATACGCGGACAACCTTGAGGCGATTAAAGGAGCGGTAGCAAACGGCGGTAAATTACAACTAGAATTGAAAGATACAACGATAACTTCGGACTATACCGGAACGTATGCGTTGACCGATTTTGATTCTCAGGTAGACAGATCAGTTCGCAAAAGGTACGGGATCTTAGAAAACGTATCATCGGCTCAAACAAGCGGTAAATTTGTTACTTATGTAACTCAATCAACATCGGCTTATAAGGCTATCGTTGGCGATGAAGCAAATGGTTTTAGAAAGGAAGCACAGGCAAAACTCGAAGGAGAACCGACTTGGGAAGAAGTGAGTGAAGAGGTTAAAAAAATCGCTTGCTACGTCAAAGTATCTAAGGAGATGCTCGAGGATCTAACCTTTATCAGAGGCGAAATTGATCTAGATCTTATGGAGTCTGTAAAGGAAGGTATCGAACAAGCGATGCTTACTGGAGCCGGCGCAACTGAGATCAACGGGTTATTAACACCGGGAATGGGCCTACCAGCATTCGGACCGGGTACTTTTGCAACGGCAATTCCTTTTGCTAATATTACAGATCTAATCAGAGTAGTAAAGGCACAAATTGAAGGAGCAAATCATACTCCAACTCATATTGTTTTGAACCCTGAAGATATTGCAAAATTGCAATTGACAAAAGGAACGGATGGAACTTATACATACCCGATGTACTTACCAACTCAATCAGGAGATGGCGAGATGGTCGTAGCCGGTATGAGAGTGATATCTTCAACTTACATGGAAGCGGATAAATATTTGATCGGGGATCTTTCAAAGGTTCAGGTACGATTCAGAAACAACATCGGAATGAGCGTGGGACTAGATCAAAACGACTTCACTAGAAACATGATTACAATCCTAGCGGAAGCGCGCCTTGTTCAGTATGTGAAAAACAACGATAAGAGCGCATTTGTCTTTGGAGATATTACAGATGATATCGCACTAATTACGGCACCTTAATATTAACAAATTAAACGCCCCAGATGGAACGCAAAAAGGATAACAGGATAAAAGATAAGTCAGAGCGAAAGGAAGCGCGCAAAACAAAACGCGCGGACCGGAAACAGGCTCGAAAGTCGAAACCAAAAAAGGAACTTGACATCAGCATTGATACAAAAAAAGTAGACGTTGATATAACCAGAGATGCCGATGGCGATGTGGTCGTAGATATTGATGCTCAAAAGTTCGATGCGAAGTACACCAAAGAAGGTGATAAAGTTTCAATAGAGTTAGAGATTGACGATGATCAAACCTACCTTTTTGAAAGCAACGGATCAAACCGGAAGTTACCCAAGGGGGCGTTTTGGAAATTGACAGGAGCGGTAATAAAAACATTCCTTAGAAGGGGATGGGGAAAACTAAAAAAGTAAAAGACAGATGGCACTAATAACACCAGCCGAATTTAACAACAAGTACGAACTCAGCACCGGCATGTATTCGACTAATAAGATCCAGTCGTATATCGACAAATATCAGGAGCGATACTTAGTCAATCTTTTTGGGGCGAGCCTGTACTCAGAGTTCGAGTCGGATCTGGATGCGAACGTACCGCGAAGTCCGAACTTCTTAAAAGTTTTTAACCCGTTCAATGAGGATGTTTCAGGCTTAGACCTGAGCGGATATTTTTATTCGTACAGGCTCAATCAAATACTAGAAAGCGATGGGATCAAGGAGATGCTCCTTGGTTTTGTTTATTGGGAGTATGCCCGGGACCTATTGAACCAACAAACGCCGTATGGCGGAGTGAAACAAATGGCGGAAAATTCGATCGTTGTAGACACCCCTCATTCTTTGATGTGGGAACGCTACAATCTAGCGATCAAAACTTACCGAGCGATTCAGGAATGGATCCATACTCATGATGGGGAACCCGTAGGCCAGATAGTTTCATACAATCTGGTGCCGGGTACAGGGTACACCGATGGCCAGTATAACCTAACAGGGGGGACCGGATCTGGAGCCGTAGTAGATATTACGACAACAGGATCGGGCCACGTTCAAACCATAGAGTTTAACAACGCTGGTACGGGTTATATCATCGGGGACATTTTAACAATAGATGGTGGGGACCTGAATGCGACATTGACATTGGAATATGTTGGTATCGGAACTTTTCAGAAGTTCAACGGGACCACTAAAAAAACCGCCTACTGGTTATGACATCTGAAGTAACAAATATCATCCGGGATCTGGTTAATCAAATCGACAATTCGATGTTAGGCGTTTACGAGCCTTCTACCGGTCGAACTCTAATCTGTAACACTAAGTGGTCCAGAGTAGGAAAAACGATCAGTAACGAAGCCGGAGAGGTTTATACGATAACCGAGGTACAGGAAGATGAATATATAATTGCGGTACCAGAACTGGATACAAGTCCAGATTTGGATGGCTTAATTTATTTGAGCGCGCCCTTTTATATTTCAGGAACTAAGATGGCCACAAACAGAGAATGGACAATCTCAACAAACGACATGTCCAAAAAGACTCCCCTCGCATGGCTACTTGAACTCATAAGGATCAAGAAGCCGGGTAGAGAGAGCGTGATCGATTTTGAAACAGAACTGCGTTTGTTCTTGCTTGATGAAACCGACATTGTGAACTATTACACAAAGGACCACCGAGATAATGTGGTGGAGCCGATGTCAAAGTTAGCGATCGAGTTTCTGAAGGTAATAGAGAATGATCGCCAGTACGAAACAATCGAGGAGTACGAACTCATAACTTTCAGCAGATTCGGTGTAGAAACAGACCGGGGCATGTTTGAAAATATATTGGATGCGAACTTGTCAGGCGTTGAACTCAGAGTCGATTTGAAGAAATATAAAATGAATTGCAAATGCTAAAAAAAAATAGAAAATATGGCACTAGGATGTAATTGTGATGCCGGTTTAAGTAATACCGGTTTACCAGCATGCCTACCGATACAATCGGTAACAAGCACGCTAATAATGGTACCCCTCAAAGATAGCACAGGGGTACGAAATGGACTCGACCTTACGAGCGCAGTCCCAGTTTGGAATGACTTAGTAAACGAAACGGATGACACCAAAAGATGGTTCCCTTTACCGCAATTTGAAAATGTAGAATTGCCTAAGGCGGATTCTCAATTTGAAGAAGCGAACTCAGGAAGAATGGTTTTTCTTAGACAAGGGAAGCGTTCCTTTTCTGGAGAGTTATGGGCGGATGATAGTTCCCCAACTTTATTGAGTAAACTACAAAATAACAGATGCGTTGACTTTGGAGTTTTCATAGTAGATGTAAATGGAAACTTGGTAGGAAGTCAAGAAGGCAATCGACTATTTCCGATACCGGTAGACAACCCATCGTTCAATCCGACATACGCATTCGCGACAGATTCGACTTGCTCGAAAATTGTTGTGGCGTTCGACTTCGATAGATTATTTGATGAGGGGACCATGTATATGGTAACACCTGAAGAAGCCGGGATTAATTTTAACGATCTGAAAGGACTGATCGATGTGAACTTCGCAGATGTTGTTGAAGTGGCTAACACTTCTATCACTTTCGATGCTGAGTTCGACTACGGAACGGCGTACAACAAACTCAAATTGAAGGGACTTGTTGCTTCAGATTTTGCTCTGTATAACAACACAACTTCGACTTCAGAAACGATAGGATCTGTCAATGAAAACTTACCGCTTGAAGGTAACTACACATTGGCATTTGTATTCGTAACTGGAGAGAGTTATACGGCTTCGATCAACAAGGATGGATTCGTAGGAGAATATACTTGGACCGCTTCATAGGGAGCAACCAATTAGGTTTTTTAGGAAAGGGGGATGGAGTTTTTACCACCCCCTTTTTTTGTAAAAAAAGACTTGGGATCCACCGGAATTTTTAACCAGATTAAGCGACAAAAAAATGCCTATATTTATAGCAATTTATTGGGTTTTAGACGAAAATGCCGATAAGCGTTTTGAGGCCCTTTTTAGCCGTTTTAAGCGCGTTAGGGTTCTTTGGGGTATGCTAGTATTAAAAAACGGAGATCTGAAAAAACTCAGTAACCACGCGCCGTACAGAGGTGCTAAAATTGTATAAAAAAAATAATGAGTTTCGATATAATGCAGACAGAATTGGGGTTAAAATTAAGGCAATATGGAATGCTTTATAATCGAGTTTTGTGGGTAGGTATTTTCAACAATGCAACCTTCCGAACTTGGGTTTTGGATCTGGTTCGAGAGGATCAATTATTCGATCAGGGAATAGATGAGGATGGAGATGTTATTGGATATTATTCGGAATTTACTGAAGCCATAAACCCCGAAAAAGTGGCTGGAACTCATTACACTTTGAAAGACACAGGAGAGTTTTTTGAGTCTTTTTATTTGACAATTTACCCGGACTATTTTGAGATCAATGCCAACCCAATAAAAGTGAACGAAGATGGAGAAACCGAGAACTTATTTTACAAATATACTGAAGCCATTATGGGACTTACTTCAGAAAGCAAAGATAAATTGGGGCGCGAGATCCTCAGGCGATATCGACTTGAACTCTATAAATTCATTGGGATCTGATGAGTATTATACCAGCATCGAGAACTTGCCTTTGGCTAACTGGATCAAATGTCAGGATGGTAAATTGCACTACACCCGGAAAGGATCAACAGGATCCATACAACTGGATAATGAAGCATGGGAAAAAATATACGATGAGTACATCGAGGTTTATGGACTAGGAAAAATGAAGATCAAACTATTAAAAACAATGGTAAAAAAAGCCGAAGCCGAACTTGATTTTTGTTTGACCGGGGACCGGTTCAAATTAACACAAGCCGAAATTGAACAAACGGCATTAGAGAACATGCTAAAGAATGCCGGCAACGGATCAACGATCGAGCAAACCTTGATCCACCTGAGCAAGTGGATCGGACATTGGATCAAAGCGGTGGATATTTCAACAAAGGAATACTTCACAATGATAGAGGAATTGGATAAATACAATAAGGCTTACAAAACAAATAAAGATGGCAAAGAAAATAAGTAGTAAGGATATATTCACAGAGATCGATATCTTTAAAGGCATCCGAGATAGTGCTACCGATACTATCAAACAAATGGAACTTCTACAACAGGAAGTACAGGAAACCGCAACGGCCCTAAAGAAGTCAATAGGCGGTGCAAAGTTCGACTCCTCAAAGGCAATAAACAACGTGGTCAAAGCAACCACAAAGGCCAACAAATTGGCTAAAGAATCCATCCAGATCGACAAAGCAAAAAGCCAAGCCACCATTACCAGAACAAAGGCCATGAGGGAACTCGAAACACTTGAACAGGCTAAGAACCGAACCGAGCAAAGTAACATCAGGTTACAGGAGCAAAGGGCCAAACAAAACGAACGCATCCTGAAACAACAGGAGAAGCAAAAGAAACTAGCCAGAGATGAGGCAAGCGCATACAAAAAATTAGTCAAGGCTACCCGGGATCTTAAAAATCAATCAAAGGACCTCGGCGCACAATTATTGCTTCTGGAACAATCAGGCAAAAAAAACACAAAGGCGTATAGAGATCTATCAAGACAATATCAAGCCGTTACCAGATCAGCCAAACAAGGCGATCAGCAACTTAAAAAACTAGACAAATCGGTCGGCGATAACTTCAGGAACGTAGGAAACTATAAAGATGCGATCCGAGGTTTAGGTACCGCACTTTCAACACTTGGAGTAGGCGTGGGTATAGGTCAAATATTAAGAGGCGCGACAGGAGTGATCGTAGACTTCGATCAGGCACAAGCCGACCTTACCGCAATTTCAGGTAAAACAAAACAGGAACTCGCCGGCCTTACGGCTCAGGCAAAGGCCCTTGGGGAGACCAGTCAATTTACGGCCAGCGAAATAACATCGCTCCAAATTGAACTTGCGAAACTTGGATTTACTACTGAGGAAATAGAGGCTTCAACAGAGGCGGTTAGCAACTTTGCCTCAGCAACCGGGGCGGACCTAGCCTCAGCTTCAAAAGTGGCTGGTTCGGCCCTCAGAGCCTTCAATTTAGATGCTTCAGAGATGGAGCGCGTAGTTTCAACACTTGGAGTCGCGACAACTAAATCTGCATTGTCATTTTCGAGTTATGAAACCGCACTTTCAACCATTGCTCCTGTAGCCAATTCTTTTGGTTTTTCAGTCGAAGATACCACCGCGTTATTAGGACAACTAGCCAACGCTGGATTCGATGCAAGTTCTAGTGCAACGGCAACCAGAAACATCCTATTAAATTTAGCGGATGCCAACGGGGACTTAGCACAGGAACTAGGCCGGCCTATCAAAAATGTTGAGGATCTAGCAGAAGGTTTAGCGGAACTGGATGCGAAGGGAATTGATCTGGCTAAGGCACTCGAATTAACCGACAAAAGGTCGGTGGCCGCATTTTCGACTTTCATTCAGGGAGCCGATGATCTAGTCGAATTTAGAGATAGCATAACAGATGTGAATGACGAACTCGAAGCGATGGCCAAAAAGCGACTCAATTCCGTACAGGGACAATTCACATTACTCACCTCGAAAATACAGGGATCCATTATTCGTTTTGCTGAAGCAAATGGGATCATAAATATAATGAAACAATCCCTAGCATTTTTGACTGAAAACATGGATGCTATTGTTTCTGTAACCTTCAAATTAATTAGGGCTTTAGTAGCACAGAGAACGGCTATTTTGGCCCTCAATCTGGTAGAGAAAGCACGCCTTCTAGGACTGAAGGGAATAGGACAAGCGATCGCCAGAAATATACCTTTCACTAAGGCATATCGAATGGAGCAAAAGAAGTTAGCAACCGCATCAAAACAGGCTGGAAATGCTCAAAACCGACTAGGGAGCGCGCTCAAAGGAGTGGGATGGACAATCGCTATCGGACTTGCCTTAGAGTTCGCAAGCGCGATGTGGGATGCCGTTACTGGAGCAAGGGAACTTGCGATAGAAGAAGAACGCCGGAATAAACAAAACAAACTGAACGAAGCACAAACCAGAAAGTCGACAGATGTAGTAGAAAAACAAATCAAAACTTTGCTCGAAAAAAAGGAGGAAGAATTCAGGGTGAACGATCTGTTAATAAGACAGAAAAAAATTGATGCTAAAACAACAAAGGAGCGACAGAAATTAGACAAAACAGATCTTTCAAACCAGAAGGATATTGTGGCTGGAATCAAAGCGGAAGCACAGGCTTTATTAACGAAAGCCAAGGCCGATAAAGTAAATCTAGATCAGGCTTTAAAGAACGCTAAAAACGCCACAAAACAAGTTCCGAATTATGTGTACGATGCCAAAATGGATAAACTCAGGAAGGTCGGAACCAAAACAATATCCGCCCGAGATCCGGCAAAAATAGCATCATTGACCGCGCGCGCTGGAGCCAAACCGGTCGAGATCAAAGCACTCGATGAACTTGTTGCTGAACTAACAAAAAATGAAGAGGAGTTAACACTTCAAATAAAAGAGGAGGTTTCAGCAAGGGACAAGTCGAATAGATCAAACAAAAAAGCAACAACAACGATCAAAGAATTAAACACCCAATACAAAGAATTAAATGAGTACCTCGACCAACAGAAAAAACTACAACAGGAACTACTCGAAATTGAACAGGATCGCAACCTTCTAAAACTTGAAAAAGCATTTGAAACTGAACTCGATGCACAGATCAAAAACACCATGCTCACCGGGGAATTTGATGCTTCGCTTTTAAACCAGATGATCGATGAGCGACTGAAAATTGAAACTTCATATTTAGAACAAAGAAGGGATGCACGGATCAGTTTTATGAAGGAAGAATTTGAGCGTGAAAAAGGCGATAGATTAACGGCCTTAGAAAATGAGCGCGACAAATTACTAGCACAGGATAACATGACAACTGAAGCGCGTACGGAGATCTTAGCGAACTTTGATATACGCAAGGGCGAACTGGATGCACAGGATAAATTAAGGAAGGCAGATCTTAACAAACAAATCCAGATAGAAGAAGCCGAAACTCAAAATGAAATTTTAGAGATCAGACAAAACGCCCTTGATAGTTATAACGAAATAAGACAGGAAGAACTCGATTCTGAGGAATCATTCAGGCTGGCGCAATTAGACAAAATGAAGGATTATTACAAGACCGCTAATGATCTTGTCAAAATGTCTGCTGATTATTTTGTTCAACAAAGCAATCGCAAAATTGAAGCAATCGATAAAGAAATTTCAGAGGCACAAAAACAGGCGGAAACATTTAGGACACTTGCTGAGAATGGGAACATAGATGCAAAAGAATCGCTCGCGGAACAACAAAGAATAATAGACGAAGCGAACCGCAGAAAGTTACAGGAGCAAAAAAGACAGGAGCGACTAAGACTAGCGGAATCTGTTTTCCAAACCTATACAAGTAAACTGGAATCGGATAGCAAAAACCCACTAGCCGAAACAATCAGGGACACGAGTTTATTGCTTCAGTTTATTAACTCGATCCCAGCCTTTGAAGATGGAACTGAAAACACCGGAGCAAATGGTCAAGGCGTAGATGGTAGAGGCGGTTTTCATGCGATCTTACACCCTAACGAGAGAGTCGTACCGAAAACCCTCAATGATAAAATTGGTGCGCTTACAAACGAGCAATTGACACAGATCGCGGTCGACTATCAAAACGGCCGGGTTCTGGATGGATCAAACCAAACACAAAGCGCACTCGATTTTGCGGTTCTAGTAAACGGCATAAACGAACTGAAGGAAGTGGTTAAGAACAAACCAGAAACAAACATTGAACTTGGCGAAATAACAGGCTCGCTCATGTCAATAGTAAAGAGTACAAAACAGGGTAACTCGACAACCTATAACCGATACAAAATAAAGAAATAGATGCGACACTTTTTGAACGGCATACAGATCGCTCCGCGAAACTTAGATCAGATAGGAGTGCTATCAGATTTTACCGACAACCCCGACTTCCTGAGGCTCAATACCGACTCTGTAATTTTACCTCGAGAGGCCAAAGAAATCATCCAGAACCACATCCAGAATGTAGGATTGTTTGAGGGCATACCTTATCAGGTAGAACTCAGATCAGGTTTGACTATCGAGTATTATGCAGATCTGGTAGATGGCGTAGTGGTCCGGGATCATGAAGTGGAGGTCAATCTTAAAAAACGAAAGTCGGTAGACAATTTTTTCGAGCGCGCGGAAGGTTCTAGTTTTGACCTTCTGGTAAAGAACGGAGTCCAGTTCGATCTGGTGGATGTTCCTTATTTCGTTATTAAGGATAATCAATTTGAACAGGCCCTACAACTTGCAGTCGTTTCTTTTATTCTAGGACAACAAACATACCAACAGGCTCTAGTGGTAGGGGAAGCGATCAATCAATTAGTAGAAGCCTCAACCCCGATACCCGGTTTGGCCCCACCCGGGATCCCTGTAGTTTCTTTTAATGTTCCGGCCATAATTGGAGCATCCCTGAATCTGGTAATTCAATTAATTTATTTTGGTTTGTTGCTGATCGCGTTTATAGATCTGGCCACTCAATTGTTCCTTGTTTTGTTTCCTGTAAAAAGAAAACTAAAGGCATGCTACTTCAAAGAATTAATGACCAAAACATGCCAGCACTTCGGGTACACTTTCGCTAGTGATCTACTCGATGCTCAACCCTATTGGGCGGTCCTTCCTGTACCGCTTATTCGCGATCGAGAATCCTTATGGAATATTTTACCCGATCAATTATTTCCTGTTTTCAATAACGGATGGCCCGGAAGTTCAGATACGATATCCAGCGTTTTAGATCTTGTTAGAGCGATGGAGACGATGTTCAACGCTCGAACTATTGTACGGGGTAACGAAGTGCGCTTAGAAAGGCGCGATTGGTTATTGAATCAAACCAACCTACAGATCCTTCCAGCCTTGGCCCTTCAGTCAGAGCGACAGGATCAATACCGATACAACACAACCGATATCTGGAAGCGATATTACATCCACTACCAAAATGATTTTCAAGACCTACATACCACAGATGGAAAAACATACGACTACCACGATGCCGAGTTTTCAACGGAGCCTAGTTTCCCTGTATCAAATCCAGATCTGGTTACGATCAGGGGCCTTCAGGATGTCAATATACCATTTGCCCTTGGATCCAGAAAGGATGGTTTAAACTGGATAGAAGCACTAGCAAAATTGACACTTCAAGGTATCGATGGTTTTACAGGAATACTCGGTGGGGGAACTAATTTTGGGGCGCAAATCGATGACAGGAAAAACGCACTACAGATAAGCCAAACATACTTTTCAGTCACTAAAGTTTTATACGGCCAAACAGGAGCGGTAAATAGCGGACAATTAGTACAAACGGAATCCGATCAAAATATACTTTCGGCCACCGGTCTTTGGGACCAGTACCACCAGATCAATGAGATCCAACAGAATGATTATATTATACGCGAGGATGTCCGGATCAGAATTTCTAGCGAAGAATTCTTATCTTTGTTAGACAACAACTTCGCACTTATTGATGGGGTTCTTTGTGAGATCCTTACACTCGAGTGGATAGATGATAGATCCTTTGCGAAATTATCTTACAAACAACCGAACCCATGGGCGCAAGGAAAAGTATTTACGCAAACAATAAACTAGGCATGGATGATCTAAATAAATTGACAAAGGAACTCGCCAAAACCATACAAAAATTGGATAAAGGATCGACCGAAATATTGCAGAAAATTAGAGATCAGGAACCCGAGAAAGTGGATCAAATTATGGGCGATCAAAAGAAAATAATGAAGGCGATAAAGGATCGCGATTTTGATGCCTTAAACAAATTAAGAACACGCTATGCCAATTATACAAAAGACTAGATCATACCAAGATCTTTTTGCGAGTACAACAAACTACCTGAGGGGAAACACAGGCGATGCTTTTACCTTCAGGTTAGAGTTCGATGAGTCCATTCAGGTTACATCCGGAAACGGCGATACAATAAACAATAATGCGACCACAGATATAATCACATGGCTCGGTGGATCATGGGCGGAGGAAGGCTTCAGGAATGGGGACACAATTTCGATCACAATTTACAATACATCGACCGGCGTGGTAACAGATTTTACAAGCACAACGATAGACTGGATACAGGATGACGAAATGAAGGTCGCATCGACCACTTCGACTTGGTATGATTTTCAAACAGAAGCCGTAGTTATTTTTGTTACTTCGCGTTCAAGAGAGGGCATGGAATTGTCGTTAAATTTTGTTGGTAATGGTTCTCAGGGAACCGAGTTTTCTTTGATCGATGGAAACGCAACCCGATTAAATTTTGATTTCAAAAACAACCCCGGACCAGTTTTTAACGGAACTCAATTCGGCGAGAGATCTGGAATGTTTAACGTAATTTCAAATTGTGAATTAACCGCATCGACCACAGGAGTCCGGACTTATGTTTTGACTATTTCGGCAACCATTGATGGCCTTTACAATTCAGGATTGTTTTCTTTTAATAATTGCCTGAAATTGTACGCAAAAATGAATTGGGAATCTTTACTTGGCGAACCCTTCGACAACCTTGAAGCGATATACAATGATGATGCCGATACCGGATGGTTTGATATGGGATTCAATTCAGCACCGGTCGATGCTACTTTGATTCAGGGAATCAACGAACTTGCATATGACAACCCAACCGCCGGTTCATTCGTAATCGAGTCCTCCAGTATCAAATATGCAATTGGATCGGCTTATGTTTCAGGGGATGATTCGTACTACAAAAACCAACAGGATTCGCAGTCGAATTTATCAATGATCATACCTACTCAGGTCCCCACCTTAAACACCCCAATAAATAGTTTTCAGATCTTAGGCCGGGGATATACTTTAACGATCCATGCGGTAATTCAAACAGGGAATCAATTTTTGGTTTCTTATACTTTTGATCCCAACTCAGATTTTACCAACTGGATCGATGCCAGATCAGATGGGGACCGCACTTTTTATCTTTGGGCGAAGTTCGGCAACACCAATGTTTTAGTGTTTCAGGGACAGATGACAAAGGCTCCAGCCGTAACAAAAGTACAAACCATGATAAAGTCCGGATATCTGGACCACTCAGAAAATGTTACCGCCGTTTCAGGGATCGATATGAATTACTCAGGGAACGTAGAAGATGACATCGCCTTCGTGGGATCATGGCGCAACAGATTTTCAGAACCGATCACTTATTTCAGGATAGGCATAGAGGCCTTTAATATCGCTTCTAACGAATCTTTTACACTTCAGCAGAGCAATGTATCATTTGCGACCATACCGCAAGTTTCAGGGGTTTATGTTGTTAACGAAGTTTTACCGATCAATACCGAACTTCCGACAACCTCAGTAAAGCGCGATGCCTTCCTTACAAGGGACACCTCGATAGATACCATAACAGGATGGGGCCTGAAGATATATTACCCATTTTTGTTCAACTGGAGATACTGGATCAATCAGGCTAACGCCAACGCCGATTTTTACCCAGATCAACAAACCCAAAATTGGGTTCCATACGGGGGCCAAACAGGACCATGGAGGCTCAGGATCAATATGGAATACGATCGCGCCGGAGAGAATTTTCAGTACTTGGATGAAGTCGTAATTAAAGATTATGAAACGAACCCAAACCTGATACAAATTATAGAATTAAAAAGGGCCAGTACGAACGCCGTAGTGGATGTTGTAATTGAAGGCGAACTGCATAAGATCGTAGCACAAAACGTGACCTCCTCAGGCGAAGCATGGAACCAAGCAACCACTTGGGGAATGATAACGATCGAACCGACTGAAGCCAGTCCGCGATGGTTAAGTTCAACGGCCATAGATTTTGATGGAAACACAAACAACCCCCTCACACCGCTATCAGGTTTGAGATGTGATCTAACTTTTCCTAGTCCGGACAATGCCCGGCTGGAATGTTTCTTTGATCCTTCAAAAATTAACCTGAGTAACGGCGTTAAAATTACGGCAAAAATTAAGGGGTGCTTTGAAGATTCGGATGTCGTAAATAAATTGACTACGGCAAATGTTCAAAAGATGACAACCTCAGGGGATGAGAAAATAAAAGCAATTTAAAAAAGAATAAAAAATGGCAAATCAACAAATCAATCAGTACACAATCGAAAGACTCGAGTTCGGGGATGATGACTATTATGACATCGACTACTGGAACGGGAGCGCGTACCAGACTGCAAAGATCAAAGGATCAGTAATTAAAGGCGGTATGGCCCCGGGACTTTTTGCACAAACAGATGATGGAACGGCGGTAGAAAATACCACTACCGAAACAACGCTCCTCGGATCTGGAGTAGGTTCACTTTTGATCCCATCCGATTCATGGATCAAGGGCCAGTCGTACCACTTTCAGGTTACAGGAATAATAACCGCGAATGTAAACGACTTCTTAAATATTCGATTGAAGTCTGGAGCGACTGAACTTTTATCAGGGGGTGCAACGGCGATGTTTTCAATAACTGGAGGTAAATATTTTCAGTACGATATCTATTTTACTTGCCGGGAAATTGGAGGTTCAGGCGTGGGTATTTTAGAAGGTACAGGAACTTTCGGAAGGAAGGTGGATACGGGTTCACAATATCGGGTAACCTCGATCAATGATACCAACAATACAACCTTCAATACAACCGGAAATAATACACTCGATATAACCGCCGAATGGAGCGTAGCCGATCCGAATAATCGGATACAATCGAGAACGGCAATCTTAAAAAGAACCTACTGATGTCCTGTTTAAAACTTACAATAGAATACGATACATACGGCGAGCAAATTTCGACAGAAAACGTAGCCGGACAAATCAATGGTTATGACTATTGGGTTTTCAATTACGGGGGCGAAGATCTGTATATATTTTGGACCGGCGGTCGATGGTTTGGTTCAAAACTTTTAGATATTTCAGGCGCAAGAGTATTGTTTCAAAGTTCGGATACATGCCCCGAAGCGGTCCTTGGATCAACACCGGGTACAGACTGGATCGACATGGGCGTATGGGTTAATCTGGTAACTTTCACGACTGAATGTGTACCATGCCCAGAGCCTAATTGCGATCAGGAAGATCGAAAAAAAGTATCCTTTAATTCAGTCAAATTGCCTACCGATTTTGTAGAACAGGACAGAGGAATAAAAGATTGTTGTTGTAAATATTTTGTTCTTTGTGATCCGGGATCCGACACATGGAAAAACGACATCACATCAGCATGGGTAAAAGTTTCAGATCCCTCCGACACCTTCGCATTCAAATTATACAAGGATGGGGTACTTTCAAGTTTTACTCCAACCCCTCAGGCGTTCCCAAATGACACCGAGGCATATTACACAACGATCAACTGGATCGATGTTTTTAATGCCGATGGATCTGGATGTTACGAACTGAAGATCGAGTACTCAATATCCGGTATCGTAGGCGAAACAACATGGGGCGAATATCAACTGAGCCAGTATTCAATTAAGAACGCTTTAAAAACGGCTAGGATCAGAGCAATATTCAATGGCTTTCAGGAAGTCCAAGGAATAAATTTCACAGGCGCACAAGTCGAATCTACCTTCAGGTTTTTCGGGTATATTGGAAACCGACAACCGAACATGGAAACGGATAATATCATTTATGGAAACCGCGAAATGAAACGAGTCATCCGGGAAAACTTAAACTCCTACCAGATCGTTACAGAACCAACGGATGAGTGTATTACGCGCCCTCTAATCGACTTGTTTTTACTGAGTGAAAACGAACTATACATAAGCGACTACAACGCGCATAACCATTCGTACCGATATGAGGATCTACCGGTAATTGTTTCGGAGTCCCCTGAGATCGAATATTATGATCTGAGCCGGAAGGCTAAAGTTACGGCGATCGTAACAGATAAATTCAAAAATAAAAGAACGTATTACAAATAAAAAAAACCACAAAAAATGGCAACAGAAACACTACAGGTAACCGCACTAACAACACTAAATAATTACATCATTATTGATGGTTCAATAGGTCCAAAAGGATCAGCAAGACTGGTTCAATATTACTACCCAAAGGCAAGCACCAACTTCGCAAAAATTGAGAGAGTTTCGGAACTTGCTGGTAAGGTATTAATCGAAAATTTTTATGAGATCAGTAACCACATGACCGGGGGTAGATGTTTGATCCCTGAACTTTTGGTTACTCAAATAACAGATGGGAAAGTGGCTTTTACCCTTCCGGGGTTTATCGATTTTTGCACGTTGAACACAGGAGCATAAAGCCTGAATAAAAAGATAGAGGATGAAAGGATTAGAACAATTTACAGACCTACTTGCAATGGCCATAGGGATGACCGGAGCATTGCTGAAAGGCTTAAAAAAGCGAGTGAAATTACAACAGATTATAACAGGGATGATCGTGGCCGGGATATTGTCATATAGCCTGATCGGAGTGATCGAAATATTTTATGATCAATTAACTCCGAAACTCATTATCCTTGTTTCCTTTGTTGTTGGATGGATAGCAAATGAGGTAACCGAGAAGATCGATCTGGTTTTCGAGGATGCCTTCCAATATTTTTTAGGCTGGTTAAAAAAGCAAAATAAAAACAAATAATATGAAGCAACAAACCACAGATTATCAGAATTATGATGATGACAACTTAACCCAGATCGGCACCGATTCGTTTCAAATTGAAGTGAGTCATTGTGATACGATCATCGAAGGTAAGCATGTTATTATTGACACAATTATTAAGAATGACACCTTGATTGTTGAGAAGGTTATGTACGATCGAGAAATACAAATCATCGAGCGAATACTGGATAAACCAGATGCCGGAAAGAGCGTAGTTTCTGTTTTGATCTTGGTTTTTTGCATCTACTCGATCTGGAAAAAATGGAATTGTAACAACCAAAACACCCAGAAATAATGGTCAAAAAATATACAGACAAACAACTTCTGGACCGAGTGAAGGAGATCGGATCCTTCATAAAAATACCAGAGGGGAGATGGATCTTAGGGGTACGATCCTCAGATGATCTGCCGAACCGGTTCGATGATAAGTTTTATGAATATCAGGGCGAGGAGTTTATTCAGGTTTTGACCGGGACAACGAACCCCGGAATAACCATTTTGAAGGGCGGTTTTAAGAGATTCAATAAAGTGGGATCAGCAATTTTGAAGTCCGATCAATGGTACTATAATGTCTGGAAATATGGTTTACACCGGGGCAAAATGCCGGCTTTAAGACAGATCGGGAACGCGGTTTTGGTCCATAGAGATGGCGATATGGATGGCAAATCAGAGGAACTCGGCAAGCCAATACGAGGCTACTTTGGGATCAATTACCACTCAAATACCTACAACTTTAGGGGCAAAAACTTGAACGTAACTAGAGAATATATTGGGGACTGGAGTGCCGGATGTCAAGTTATCAATCAAAGAAAAGCCTATCTTGAACAGATGAAATGGTACGAAAATGCCCTCAAAAATGGGGATCAAAAGTGGGTTTCATATTGCCTTTTGAACGAATTTTAGGCCAAAATGGGCAAATGCCCGGAAAGGCCGTTTTTTTGCGTTTTAAGACACTTTAGGCCCTTTTGGGTATGTTACCCTTAAAAACTTGAGATCGCAAAAAACCCAGTAACGGCGGGCGATACAGAGCGTGTAAAACGCTGATTAGTATTTCCAAACAATATAACCAAATTTTTGAGGTAGAAAAACTTTTTTTAATTTTTTTTTACACGCTATAACGTAGGCCCACAAAGGCGTACAGGCGATATGTTAATTTTTGTGATAAAAAAAGATTAGGATATAATAAAAAAAAGTTAATATATTAGCAACGGCAAACGAGCCACACACACACGCCCCCCCGGGGGTACTACTTAAAAAAAAAACACCATGACACACACACACACAACCCCAGCATCAAAATTTAAAACAGGCGAAAAAGTATTTTATTTTAATACGCCTTGTGAAATTACCTCGGTTCGTTGGAACTGCTTTGACGAACAACACTACTACAACGTGAAATATTTTGAAGGTGGAACTAGACGAGGAGCAACCCTTCGAGAATTTGACAACGCACTAAGCAGAGCAAAAAAATAATTTTAACAAACAAAAAAAAACACTACGACATGAACGCTAGAGAAATTTTAACAGAAGGACAAAAAATCAAAACCCTAAAAATAACAGACAACGGGGATGAGATCATCAAAACTCGAACCATTGAAAAAGTGGGGAGCCACTCGATCAAATTAAAAGGACTCGCCGGATGGTATTCTCTTTACACTACCCACTACGATCTGGAAACGATCCACTTAAACCAAGACAACAAGTACCTAACTATTTTATCATAATTTATAAACCTAAAAAAAAACACACCATGACAATTACACAGATTTTAAATTTCGGAAAAAACACAAACACCAGAATCGAATTGAACGGCTCATGTTCATATTTATGCGCGACCGCTTCATGTGTTTCTGGGGATCTATTAAAAAGACCAGCCAGCATCA
>WLWG01000710.1_pt1 | contig 33441 bp, 47 predicted proteins | sample 6712871 | NCBI WGS metagenome assembly WLWG01 (sample SAMN12718693, study PRJNA515312) | sponge metagenome | isolation source: marine sponge | host: Mycale hentscheli | place: New Zealand: South Island, Marlborough, Capsize Point | collected 2003-05-01
TACTCTTGAACAAAGCCAAGAGGTTTCAATTTTCTTAACCATCCTTTACGACCACCGCCATAAAGTCTTTTACATCCAAAGTGTTTTGCAAACTGTTCAATACTAGGAAGCATTGATTGTAGTTCTTCATAGTCACCGCCACAAAATAATAAGTTAATGGCGCTTAACCGAGGGTACTTGATAATCTCTGTTATCATAGCTGATTTTTCGCCAGTCCATAAGTGAAAAACCCCTTTTTTTATACCTTCTTCTACGTCTTTTATATTATAGCAGTCTGTATGCCTTAATGCCTCTTTAATCAAAGGCTTGGCAAACTGCCATCGAGTAACCCATTCTTCCTCAGACTGTGCTGGCGGTGCTGAGATTTCCTGAGTTGTCGACACTAACCTTATACTTTGTTCCATTTGGGCTTACCAATACTAATTGCGTTTGATCTCCACCATTGACTTCTATTCGTTCACCTTTGTTAAAAGTCAACCCCGATTGATACTCTAATTCTGACACTAAATAATTCTGGTACTGCGGATCATATTCCGCACTTGGTCTAGTAAACGTCTTTCTTGCCATTACCTTTTACCCCGGTTGGTTACATCCAAGCGTACTGTACCTAATTCAAAGTTTTGCGTTGTGTCACCCGTAACTGTCATTTGAATTTGCCTTGCGCTAAATCGAGCATCGGTATAACCATCGGTAGCATCAAACGAAAATGAACCAAAATCTGTTTCTGGGCCAAGCGGTGTAAACCGACCTTTAAAACTTAACGTAACTCCTGGTAGCGTACCCGCTTCTGAATCAGGAATGATTTGATTGCATTGCACATAACGATCACCATTGCCAATCTCTATCGGCCCTGATTGCGCAAACGGAACAGAAGTTCCCAAGTTAGGTGAATTGTTTAACGTAGTGCTTTCATGCTGATAAACAAAACCATCATTATCACAAGCGATAGGATAATCAAATACACCTTGATCCACCCAGCAACCTCGATCCATTGAACCAACCGACCAAACATTGTCACCATAATTCCAGATCACATATTTATTTGGTTTTTGGCTATCGGTTGACGGGAAGAACCAGATAATCTCATTAAAGTTGGAGTTGTGACCGCCCGCGATGGTTTTGCGGTAACTGTAATTCATGTCATCAAAAATATAATCATGTACTTCGCAAGGTATTTCTTTTACCGAGCCGTCAAATACAAAGAAACTGTTCTCTCCCATCCATGCCAAGAAATTACCAGCACTAACAATAGAGCGCGTAGAAATCGCTTTGCAGTTTGTACCCGCATCTTGAATACCATAAATAAATGGTTGTCCCGTGTAATACATTCGGGCGATGCCAGTATCAGTAAATAAAATAATATCAGTTTGCCATTTACTCGCGCCAATCACTCTACCGCCAGTTGGAACTTGCAAGTCACCAGCCGTATTAGTAGATGCTGCTGACCAAGTAGTTAATGCCTCTCTTGATGACCACGCTATTTTTCTTGGATCACCACCCGAACCAATCGCTACAACGTGCCTTTCGTTGGTAACTATTACGCCTAAGTTTCCGGTCGGTGCGTTGGTAATTGCTGTACCCGCAGCATCAGGCGTATTTGTACCACCGCCATGCGGTCGCCATTGATATATTTTTCCATCGGATGCAGAGCAGAATATTAAAAACTCACCAAAGTTATCAAATGAAAATGAGGTAGTATCAAACAGTAATCCTGACTGTGATCTGGCATCACCATAATCTTCTACGTTGTAATTATACGCACCATATCCAAGCGGATCATTTGATGCATCCGTTACAAAGTTAGCTGGGGTGATGTCATACCAGGTATTACGAGTTAATACATAAACTTTTTGTCGAGTGCCAACGGCAAGTATTGGGTTTCCAGCGTTATCGCTGTAAGCGTACATTGCGGTTGGTGTACCCGTTAAGGCTGCTGGTTTTAGTTTTTCCCAACCGCCAATAGGTCGTAAGTTGCCGTTCTGAAAACGAACTAAATCACCATCAGTCCAGCGACCTTTCTTTGAGTAAGCAGTTCCGTTAGTTACAATACCCGGAACTGGTGTAATTGGTAGTAAAGCCATTCACTTACCTTGATTCAAACTAACTATTACTAGATATATACGAATTACCAGTAGTAATCGCTGTAGTGTAAGATGATTTATCATCACTTGCGTCTTTAACATTAGGTGTTTCATCAGTTCCGTCATACGCAAGAATAAGAGTTAGATGATCTACGTTTGCTTTTACTCTAGCGTTTGCATCGGCTTGTGTAACTCCTGCAGATGAATCGGATGCTACAATATGCGTTGATGCTTTGCCTTTAGAGTTAATATCATTAATTACTGTTACGCTATCTGTAGCTGCTGTTAAACATTCGCTTACTGTTTGTGCCATTTTATTTTTCCTCGTTTATTTGTGCTTTTAATTCTTCAACTTGTGCTGAAAGTTCTTGTACTGCTTTTATTAATGGATGCACAAACATTTCTTGTGATATTCTTTGTGATCCATCTTTTTCTTCTAACCAACCGCCAAAAGTATCAATCCCTTGTTTATCCAAAGCAGTTTTTACATCTTGTGCAATCATTCCGTGTAAAGTGACACCTGTAAGCATTTCGTTATTTGTTGGATGGTAATCTTTATAATGTTTTGGAAACTCATAATTTGGCTTCCATTCAAAAGTAACTGTTTTTAAATCGTTAATAAAATCTAAACCTAATTTATCATCTTGAATATTAGTTTTTTTATAAAGATCAGATGATCTTGAAAAACTCGCATTACTATTGAATAAATTAGAAACTACATTACTTGTTCTACCAAAAGAAAACTCATAACTTGTAGTAGAAGTAATACTGTCTCCTAAAATTATGTTATGAACAGAGTCGTGTGGACAATCAACATTATTACCGATGGCTACATTAGAACCACCAGATATAATGCCATCACCAGCACCATTACCTATGCAAGTATTATTACCGCCAATAGTTATTCCTCCTCCAGCATTTGCACCAACTGATACGTTACTACTTCCAGTAGTTAATCCCTCTGCTGCAGAAAGACCTATAGCTACATTAGAGCCACCTGTAGTACAAGTTGTTAATGCTGCTCTACCCATAGCTACGTTATTAACACCAGTTGTTATAGCATCACCAGCTATTGATCCTATTGCTGTGTTAGCATAGCCTGTCGTGTTTGCTCCTAGAGCATAATGTCCCATTGCAGTATTGTTATCTGCTGTAGTAGCTAATCTTAAACATTCATAACCCACCGCAGTATTATAATCTCCAGTAGTAGTTGTTCTTAAAGAACCTGATCCGACTCCTGTGTTCTCAGTTCCTGTAGTATTTTCTACTAAAGCACTGTGTCCAAGGGCTGTATTGTTAGAAGCTGTGGTGTTTTTCTGTAAAGCATCAGTACCAACCGCAACATTAGCTGTACCTGTTGTGTTTAATTTTAAAGAAAAGAAACCTACAGCAGTATTAGAGTTTGCTGTCGTGTTTGTTAATAAAGCACTAGAACCTAGTGCTACATTATATTGCCCTGTTGTGTTTGCAGTAAGAGCATTGCCACCAACCCCTGTGTTGTTTGCACCTGTTGTTACTGCCATTAAAGACTGAGAGCCAACTGCGGTATTATTATCTGCTGTGGTTGCTGCTTGTAAGGCATTAGCACCCAAAGCTACATTTGATGTTCCGGTCGTATTTGCTGCTAACGCTTTGTTACCTAATCCAGTATTTAGATCGCCAGTTGTAGTTGCCGTTAAAGCATTTCTTCCTATAGCTGTATTATAATTTCCATCAGCAGCAACACTATCAAGTGCTGTATCTCCTAAAGCTACGTTACCTGTGCCTGTAGGATAGTTTCCGTCTAGTTTGATTGTTCCACCATCTATGGATAAATTGCTTGATGCTGTTAGTGTTGTGAACGATCCAGCAGCAGCGGTATTACCACCAATAACAGAACTGTCAATAACAGAGCCGTCTAAATTTAGAGCGACCGATGTGCCAGTAGCACTAAATATTGCATCTATGGTATCCAGGTCTGCATTTAATTTTGTTCCCCAAGTATCTGTACTAGCCCCTACTTCGGGTTTGGTTAAACTTAAATTCGTTGTTGTTGTATCTGCCATATTTCTTTCCTATATTATGCTGCTTCTGACCAAGACGTTGACGGATCGGATTGGTCTATCCAAGTTGTTGTGGTTACTGTTTGATCCGTATAATTGGTTGTCGTTACAGTATCATCTGCCCATTTTAAGCTACCAATCGCGGAAACACTAGATGTTTGTGCGATAGTTGCTTCACCAGAATATTTTATACCACCTAGCGCAGTAAAACCACTTGTCTGCTCGATGGTCGCTGATCCTGATGCAATAATTTCTGGTGTAGCAGTAAACGCTGACGTTTGTGCTAGTGTTGCTACACCTAATTTAACCAGTCTGCCCGATGAAGTCATCGCGCTTGTTTGTGCTATGGTAGCTTCACCATCCAAGACAATAACGGCTGTTGCGCTTAACCCAGAAGTTTGCGCAATCGTGGCTGTACCAAGTTTGACTAATTCTGCGGTTGCGGTTAACCCGGAGGTTTGTGCAATCGTAGCTTCGCCACGATCTATTTGTCTGCCAGTAGCGGTAAAACCAGAAGTCTGAGCCATAGTTGCAACACCGAGTTTTACCACTTCGGCTGTTGCCGTTACCGCAGATGTTTGTGCTATAGTGCTTGCGCCTAGTTTAACTAAACGCCCACTTGCTGTTACACCTGATGTTTGTGCTGATGTTGCAGATACAGCAAACGTCATCGAGCCAGATGCCGAAACACCTGACGTTTGCGCTATGGTAGCTGATGCGACCTCATACTGAGGAGTGCCATACGCAGCTATACCATAGTTATAAACACCATAGCCAACGGAGGCCATTAATTACGCCAACGTAACGTCTAAGTCACCAGCATCAAATCTGAATACATCACCACTAGCTACTGCTTTGGATGCAGATAACGCAGCCCAAGCCATTAAGTTGCCACTTGATGAAGCATCAAAAATCCCTACATGAGTAACTGTTCCCCAAGAACCTGTTGCAGTAACAAATTCCACCGCTGCACCATTGGTTGCTGTTGTTGGAGAAGTGCCTGATACAGTCATAGCAGCCATACTTTTTCTTGCGTATGAACCACCTGAACATTCAGTACCACCACCAGTATCAGAAGGGGCTGCTGTAAATAAACCAACGTATAAAGTGCCTGGTGCTGTGTAAGCACTACCACCAAATACATGATCTAAGACTTTATCTTCTAAATAATCTGTAAATCCAGCCATTTCTATTTAACTCCTAATTTTTCATAAAATATGTTGTGTTTCTTGGTTTGCCATAAGTTCTACTTCTTGGTATCAATGAACCCTGACCAAACGATGCTCTTTCTTGTTGCATACGCATTTCTTCTAACGCTAGTTCAAACTGCGCAGCAAACATTGGTACTCTATCATCTTCCATTAAATAAATAGAGGCTTGTTTCAATGCACCATACAAATAAACATCCGGGTGATTTGTTGAAACAAAATTACTGGTGTTCGAGTCGCTTAACGCGCTGATTTTACCATAATAAGTTAATTGTAATGTATATGAAGTATCAGGGGTAGGGGCAAGTTCAAGAGTACCATCAACAATAGCAAAGTATTTTGGTTGACCTGAACTGTTATCGTTTGCCCGTCTAAATATATCTAGTGTTTCTATTGACTGTTGGAACAAAGGCGTAAAGTCACCTGATGTAATTTCTACATTAATAACTTCTAACCAATCTGTTGGTAAGGTTAAGTATTGAGCATCGGCTGTTGCCGTAGCTCTTTTAATCATATCTTTATCCCTGACTTTACGATTTAATTCCGCTTCGGTTGTGTCAATAAAAATATCAATTTGTGTGGTTAAATCACTTCTGTTTAAGTAATTGGCTATCTGCGTTTTCAATTCATCGTAAGTCATACTCTACCTTGCCATATTCTAAATAATTTATTGTCCGGATTGTTGAGCCATTTCTTCCACTTCTTTTTATCGTTAGCCCAACCTTCTCTTATTGCTTGTTGATATATTACCATAGGTACTTCGGCAACGTGCTTTAATTCTTTACCTTGTTTTCCGTAAGATAAATTTTTTACGTTATCGAGGATAGGTTGAACATTCTGTGTAGTGTGATAAATGTTTTTATCATCTTCGGTAGCGAACTCGCTTATTACACCAGATTGTGAATCAATGATTGTTCTTTTTGCCATACTTAAAACCAGTTAAAAAAAAGAGGGGTGATTACTCACCCCTCTTGCTACAACTTATGAAGTTGATAAGTCAGCAGCGATTCCGTGAGCCTTCTCATTTGATACTTCCAATCCAAATTCAACGACTAACATTTTCGTAATTGCATCACCAATCGTTGCGATATCAATAGTTTCAAAATCTCTCATGAAACAAGTTTTCGCAAAGTTAGGATCAACAAATAAAGCTGATCTTGAACGACTGAAATTTGAAGGAACTACTTTAAGTTCTCCAAAGTCACCCGCGTAGATAGCTACTGATGCTTCAACTGTGTTTGCATCTACTGTCTGAGTCACAGAAGTTCTGCCACTAAAACCAGATACAACACCTTTAACGTGTGGGCCAACGATTAACATTGAAGGCTCACCACCATTTGCAAAGCAGAGTTGTTGTACTGCTTTCAAGATGGTTTCAGTAAACGCACGTTGTGTACCATCAGTAGGTGCAGCACCATTACCAGCGCCAGCTCCGTTAGTACCACGCGATACGTTTGTTTCTGTCCACGTTTCAAATCCACCAGTTTGACGAACAGTAGCAGCAGCACCGGCATTTTTAGCAACTTTAGAGCATAAGGCCGTTTCCATATCTCTCTTTAAGGCCTTAGCCATAACAGCTAGTTGATGCGCCATTTCTGATTTTTTTCCCGCTGCATCAGAAGCGTTTTGCGTACCAGTTACAGTTGCATCACGGCTGCTGATTTGACAGAAGTTTACTTCTCTAACTGTTGCAGTAGAAGCAGAACGAGAAAGTTCAAAACCTTCCAATTGTCCTGTTCCAGATGCAGTTGGTAGAGCTTCGGTTTGCCAGTCAAACTGGACATTTCTTACATTAGTTTTGCCAATAGAACTCATAAATGGCGTACTCATTGGAGATATGTTGTAGATTATGTCAGACAACTGTTCTCTATCAGAAGTAGCAGTATATGTGTCAAAGGCGTTTGTTACTTTAGCCATTTTTTAATACCTTTTAAATAAATTGTTCAAAGACTTTAGCTGCATCTTGCACTTTGCCAGATTTAGCTAATTTCGCTTGCGCTTTTTTCGCAGCAGTCATTGTCTTTGGTTTATTGGAAGTACCAGGTCTAGCTACCCGTGAGGCTGCCTTTTGGGTTGGTTTCTTTTTGGAAGCTGCCACTTGTTTGCGGTATAGCATCCCATCTCGTAAACCAAGTAACACTCTATAATCAATCACGTTATTAATTTCTTGTGGCGTAAACCCCAATTCATTAATTGCGTATGTTGTGATTGCAGCTTTTTCCTTTTGAGATTTTTCTGCATCAGACCATCCCGGAATCTTTTCTGTAAGTTGTTGGTTGCCGTATTCAACAAATTTTTGAATCTGTTCTTGCTGTTTCTGGGCTGCTTCTTGTTGCAACCTTGTGTTTTCAGCTTTAGCAGCATCTAACTTCTTACGTTTATCTTCCCAAACGTCTTTTTCACGAACATAAGCTATTGGATCAGACTCGTAAAGCGCACCCCAATCTGGTTCGTTTTCCAATTCACCATTTAAACTCGCCTCTAATTGAGGCAATAACTGAGCGTAAATAGCATCTTTCTTGGCTAACTCTGCTTGCTGTTCCTCGAAACTTTTACGTTGTTGGGACAGTTCTTGAGTTTTCCTTGTATAGTCTTGTTGGCGAGAATAGCCGTTTTGGAGTTCATCTAACGTGACCTCTTGCTCTACGCCATCAACTTTAACGACATAGGATTGAGGTTGTAGTTCTTCCTCTACTTCTGTTTGTTCTTCTAAAGACTGTTCTATTTCTTCCCCTTCCTCAAAGTCATCTTCCACTTCAACTTCTGCTTCGGCTTCGACTTCAACTTCCGCTTCTGATTCTGTTTCCACGACATCTTCTGGGGATGTTTCTAACTCAACTGCTTCTTCTGCTGGTGCTTCTGGTGCTTCCTCATTGGGAGTCAAAAACCCTTCAAATGAAGTGACAGTTTTATCTAACTCTGATTGTAAAGCAATCGGCTTGGCGTTGTTGCTCATATTAAACTCCTAGTTTTTAAAATTTTACCTAGTTATATGTAATTGTGCAATTTTTTAACTTGCGCACTTGTGATTTTCCCACGTTCTACCAAAATGCGTAGATGCCTCTCTACCTCTGGTAAAATATTTATTGCTGTATGTAAGGTTTCACGAAAAGCTATATTATCTTCGCCTTTACTATTCAACCATAAAGCAACGTATTCTTGTTTTAAATTTTCAATGGATTTTTTAAGTGTATCGCTGTTTAAGATTAATTCAGCTTCGTTTGAATCTAAGATTTCCTCTCTTGTTGCCATATATTTATCCTAAGTTATTTAAAATTGATTGTATGTTAGCAAAATCAAATGGAGTATATCCTTTGAATGGTTGTGGTGTAGGTGTTGCTTCCATAGCTGGTATACTATTTCTACCTCTTGGAGTCATAGCACCACCAAAACCAATGCTTGCTTGTAATTCTTGAACTGCTTGTTGTGTTTCTTCCGGAGTCAATCTGATAGGAGGTAAACCAGCATTTATTCTTTCTTGCTCTCGCATTGCATCAAACTCGGCTTGTCTAGCTTCTCGATCTATATCGTATTGACCTGACTCAGTATATTCATTGCGACCAGACTCGAAAGAAGAACCAGCACCGCCATATAATGTTGCCATTGCTCTAGCTTTATCTCTCGCTATTGCCGCGTTGTCGGCTGCATTGTCAGCAGCCCTATCAGATGCTTTTGCATTTCTCACAATATTATTTAACATTGTTGCTGTTGTACCTTCTGCATCTTGTGTGAATTCACCAGTAATAGGATTGGTAGTTCCACCCTCCGGAGCAACACCAGCAGCACGTTCATTAAGTAAATTAGCCATAATATTTGCAACACCGGTTGCTTGATCTTGAGTACCTATAAATTGACCAGTATTTAATATGTCTTGAGCATTTTGAGGTCTAAAAGTCATTTCACCCGTTACTGGATCAAATTCTTCTGGTATCACGCCACCTGAACCTCCAAAAAGAGTTGATGAAGGATCAACAATATTAGATGGATCGTAACTTCCTAGACCACCGCTAGGTAATTGTATATTAAAGTTATCAAACATCATTGGCGATCCTAAACCCATTGATCCTCCCGTACCAACGTCAGTTGAATACATAGCGGATGTAGGATTAGCTAAAGAGTCTGAGAGTTGAGCGTTCAATGCTGCAAATGGATCGACACGCTGAAAATCTTCTAGTGTTGGTTGTGGCATTGGTACTGGCATCGGAGTAGGTGCTAAACCATCAGCCATGTAACCCATTGGAAATTCGCTCGAATAACTAACTCCCGGAGCTATCATGCCTGGAACATTTTCACCACCCGCTACTGCAAGTGCGTATTCTAATCCTGATCTAAAATTGGGATCGTACTCTATAGCCATGTTTTCATTTTCCTTCTACCTTGAAATTAATCTATCTATTTTTGATTCTAAGTTATCTAATCGAGCAAATAATCTTTCCATATCTTCTAGTAAGTCCACTTTGGTTACATATTTGCTTGGTAATTCTTCTCTGGTTTTATTTAATAAAATATCAATTCTTTTCATCTCTGCTGCGTTTGCTCTAATTCCATATATTAATGGTGCGTACACTAGAGTTAAAATAACATTCCAGAGAAAAAAAGCATTGATTTCCATATCTTAATAACTCCATATATGTGGGCGAGGTCTGCCATCTTTTTGTTCCGAAACATCCAGATGAATAAAACGCCCAGCTCCTTTTTGTTTAATACCAATACCAGATATATCTTTTGACATTGCTACTTGTACTAATTTATACGCTTTGGCATGAGAGCAACTTATATCTGCTGCTAACCCTTCTGCATGAGCGCCCGCTTTAGATTTTCTTTTTTCTATCGGATGCTCACTACATCTATAACCAGATGTAATGATAAATGGAAAGCCTACCTCTTGTCTAATATCTTGCACCATAGCAACTATGCTTTCTTGGATGCCCTCTTTACCGCAATGCTGACAAGCAAATTCTTTGGCTTTAAAGTTCGGGTATTTATCCCAATCAATACTAGACATACTTATTTGTCCTTGTTACTTGAACCAAAGTAAAAGCTAACAACTGCTGATGCGATGCCTGACATATAACCAAGAATTAACATAACGATATCATCGCTAGTATCTTCTATTGGATAAATGGTAACTAGAAAAATATAACCAATAAAACCACCCAATGTTAATGTACCTAAAAAACGCGGAGTCCAATCTGCGCTAAATTTATTTCTTGCATCTTGGATATCTGCTGTTTCCAAAGCATAGACATCAATGTCCATTTGCTTCATTTGTTTTTCAAATTCTTTTTCAGCCGTTTTTAATTTTAGAAGTTGTTCTGGCGTTGCTTGTTGAATGGCTTGCTCAATCTTTTTGGGAACTGGTTCTACGCCTAATGCTTCGGCAACTACGTTAGCAGCCAAACCGCCAACTGGCCCACCAATAGCTGTACCAATGGTCGGTGCTAATGCGCCTATAAGTTTTTTTATACTTTTCAGTTTCATGCGTACCGCCTTGCTCTTTTTGTTGTTTTCTTTTTCTTTTTCTTTTTCTTAAATCCGGCTTTCATATTATCGTAGGCTTCTTTTGATATCGTTGTTTTTTTCTTGGTTCTACTTGTTCCAGCTTTTCTTCTTTTGTTAATGTTTCTGTATAACGACATAGTATCTCCTTACCAGTTTTTGCAAGACCAGTATCTTGCGGTGAGTTTATCTTTAGCTGTATCGCATTTATGTCTTGCTCTGAATGATTTACGTCTGGCTGGCTGATTTTTCTTGATTGTCATATTGGGATCACCAAAACGAACTAATCTTACTGTTTCACCTTTTTTTGCCAATACCGCAAACTTCTTATTTTTACCCGGTGTTCTTTTTGGTTTGTTGTAACCGCTAAATCTTTCGCCTCGATAAGTTATTGCCATAATTAATGAATCCTATTTTCTTCTACATTCAAAATTTGTGAATCGCGGTCAATTCTACCCATAAACATAAACATCATTGTATTCATTGCTTCTTCTTGCGAATCAGCCGGAATATCTGTTCCTGTAAATATTTCATCACCTTCCACAACTTCTATTGTGTAAAGTTTAGTTTGTTTGCCTTCCATTATTAAATAATCCTTGCGACTGAGTTTTTGCTATTTGTCGTAGCGTTTCTCTGTCACGTTCCATTAGCGCATTAATTTCTGCCACATTAATTTGCGCACCATATTTAGCGTTAAGTTCAGCAGCTTTTAATCTAATGTTAGCTTCTGCTTTATCTCTATCTCTATCGTCATCCATTATTATTTTCATGCGATCTGTTTCAGCATCAATCACCGCTTTTTGCGATTGTACTTGTGCTTTTTGTATTTCTGCTTGAGCTAACAATTCTGCTGGATCAGGTTTTTGCTGTTCTGGTTGCGGAGGCATTGGCGGTATTTGTGTGTTAATAAACGCTTGTGCATCCTTAAACCCAGCCATTTCAATGATTTTGGTTAATGTGTTCGAGTATTGCTGTAAGCTAACCAATGGATTGTTCGGCCCCATTGTTTGTAGTATTTGCTCTTGTTTATTAGATAGTTGAGCCAGTATGCCCGCTTTTTCTTCATCACTTGATTTACTGATAGATACATTAACCACCATATCTTTATCGGCATCCCAATAACGTGGATCAACTGTTATAAACTCATTGTTCAAACGATATACTGATTGTGCATCCTGATGTTTAATGACTAAACCATTAACCAATTTAAACAGTTGTTGCATCCCACCTTCTGCGAAATGACGGCAAATTAATTCTATTCGACCTTGCGCACCTGACATAGTAGCTGCTACCGCAGACTTGGTAGAGGATTGAAGTGCATCAGCGTTCAAACCAGCCGATGCTTTAGAAACTCCAGTCCTATTTTCTTTGGCATCATCCAAATATCCCAACACGGGGAACGCTTCTTTACCAACAAACGGCACGGCAAAAGGCTGTACCATACCAGGCGCTCTCATTCTAATCGGTTGACCAATATCAGTATTCAGTACGTCATCAATATTAACTTGTCCTTCCACGACACCCATTCTTGGGAAAATGGCATGACCAAGTGAATCTAATGTATCACGCATAATTTGTGATTTAGCTGCTTGTATTGGTTTTAAGTAATCTGCGGGGCAACTGCCAATAGAAGTATGTGGTTCTGGATCAGGACAGAACATAACAATCGGTAAGTCATCCCATGCTTCACAATTTATAATATTTACGCCATTACCAATGGTGCAAACTCTGACTCTTTCAGCTATGCCGTCATCGTCTAAGTCATAAAAACAGTAATGCTCGATATACAATACTTCTTTGCCGTATTCACCACTAGCACTAGGGTACATATTATCGGCAACGGGGTTTCTAGCTTCACGTTCCGTATAAGTATCAGCATCAAAAGCCGATCCTGAACCCGCGTATTCTTCTATTTCATCTCGGTCATAACCCATAGCGACCAAATCAGAAACACTTTTAACCATGCGGTGTGCTATGTAAGGAGATGATTCAAAACTTCTTGCATCTCTTGAGATTAATACTTCTTCTGGCGGTACAGCTTCGATGCAGACTTGGTTTTTATTTTTTACGCGCCTGATGGTTAAGTCATAACTCGCGGGTGACTCTTGAGTTATTTCTTCGCCAGTTTCAGGGTTCATCATGGTCATAGACTCCATCTTCACCGCTTCTTTTACAACTTCCACATCGGGATCAAGGATTAAGGCTTGGTAAGAGGCGGGATCAATGTCGGTATATTCATGCGTAGTCGCACTCATTGAGTCATCCCAAAACGCCTTAACAAATCCTGACTTTCTTACGAGCGCATCTTTAAACGCATCGTAGAGAATTTTAAAACCGGGGTTCTTTTGTTGAACAATGTAATTAATATAATTGGTTTGTTGTTCGGCAACTGTAATATCTTCTGGGCCAGTCGGTAAAAACTCGACTACTTTTTTAGTACCAAAGAAAGTACGCATGATAGACGGCAACATAAATAAAATACTATCTCGAACATCAGTCGATACAAACTCTGACTGTAAATCACTTGTACCATCTGGTTCGCTACCAAGATAGTATTCGGTGCTTTCTGCGCGTTCTTGACCGATTTGCCCGATGTAATCCTCTGCATCGTTCAATTCTGATTTAAGAATACCTTGTAAATTATCGTAATGTTTTTCTTTTGACTCTTTGTGTTGCTTATCTTTTTTATCGTATTTCATAAATTACCCAACTCTTAAAATTCTTGACTGTAATGGTTTCTTGAAATTATACCCCATAAATGATTGACTTCCACTAAATGAAGCTGCAGCACTCGCCATAGTCAATGCAAGTGCATCTGCTCTATCGGGTGATTTGATACCTCGTTTTTTCATTTCTTCTTTTGACTCAAGTTTTATTTTTCCGGTCGAGGTATATTTGTAAATTGGCGCAGCCAGTTCTGCCACCAGTTCATCGTCATTTGGCAAGCGACAATCTCTTTGTGCTAACCAATCTTTTATTGCAAACCAAAGTTCGGCTCGTAAGTTTAAAAAATTCTTCTTGGTAGATGGGGCTTCTGCCACATTAACACCTCTTACTGGTAAATTCTGTTCTGCTAATCTGTCAACAACCCCGCTACCCAGTCCAATAACATCCACCAACACTTCTTGGGGCTTAGTCATCATCGTTTCATTATCATACTTGTTTTTTACCGCCCCGCAAAGTTGCATTAAATCCATAGAATTAAAAGTTTTAATTTCAAGTACAGTATTCCCTTGTCTAACGCATAGCGCGGAATTATCTCCACCGAAACGCGCTACATCTAAACCCCATACAATCGGTGCGGAAGCACTTATTGATACATCTCGATCTACGGCTGCGCGAACTAAATCCATTGGTATAACTGTATCGTCATCCGCACTTGGAAATTCACCCAATACTTCTACCCTGGCAACAGTAGAATTTTCTCCGTATTGCTCAAGCATGGTTTGAAAGAGTTTTTGATCCGTACCTTCCACAGTCCGGCTGTCTATTTGCTCGTTATGCCAGTATTTGCGCTTGGAGTGAAAGCTATCGTAGAACGGGCCGGTGTTTCTGCGAGGGTTGGAGAAGGTAAACCAATACCGATGCGCGGTAGGTTCGGAGAAAAATCCCTCTGATACGGAATAAATAGGTGCGGGAATACCTGATGCTTCATCCATGATTAAACAAACACCATAAGATGAGTGAATACCAGCGAAAGCATCTGGGTTTTCTTCTGACCAAAGTTGGGCTTGCGCATAGTAGTAACCCGTATCTATTTGTAAATCTCTGATAAGGGCTTCTTCAAACCATGGCGCTGGTTTAACTGTGGTAGCGGTTTTATTAAACCAATGTGAGTTAATGGCAAGCGTAATCCATTTACCGAGTTCAGCCCAAGTTCTTGAGCGTAACTGCTGTTCGGTGTTAGCGGTAACAATAATGGTTGCGCCAAGCCGGGTTGACAGCATCCAAAGTATTAACCAAGCAACTAAAGCTGATTTGCCGATACCACGACCGGAGGCAACCGCTAGTCTAAACATCTCTGGTAAGTCTATGGTCTGGTTGCGTTGGATGTGAATTGCAATATCTCGCAAAATTTTTTCTTGCCACTTTCTTGGGCCAGTAAAATCTTCAAGGGGGGTGTTCTTTTGCCCCCACGGGAAGGCGAATTTAACAAAGTTTAATGGATCGTCTTTAATATTGAGTGACCAAAGCTCGGTCATCAGTTGTTTTTCTTGCTCTGCCCCGTATTTCATAGCGATTAAAAGATGCGCCCGTCTACGGGAGAGAGGATATAAAGACGAGCGCATCCGTCAGAATTAAAAAAATTTTTGCGCAACAGTTCTATAACTTGTACCCCGCGCCCGGAATCGAAGGGGGGGCTATTTTGGCTTATTTTGGTCATTTTTTGTCGGCTTCCTGATTAATCACCAGACCTTCTACCCTTGTATTGTCTGGGTTTGAGGCGTGATTAATGGTTTTGTACCTTGTTGGTACTTGATCTATTAGATTTTTTCTATCGTTGATGATCTCAGCCAGGTTAACTGAATAAGTTGTATTTTGCTCTATTCGATCAGACCAGCCCCCAAGCTCCTCATTGCGCCCTTGATTCTTTAAATAGAAGATTTGGGCCGATATATTCGGCTTTTCGCCAGTACGCCCGGTTGCAGAGTCAAAAAGAGCATTGCTCACCGCTGCCACCGCCTCGATCTTTCCTTCCTTTATAGCTTTGCCAAAAATGACAGAATCCTTTTTTCTTCTAGCTAGAGTCCGCGCTGAAATGCCTAAAGATGTACTGATTGCCTTATCCGATAAACCAAGCCCGGCAAAATGTTTTATTTTCTCTAAGGTTTCTTTATCGCTTAAATCGATCTTTTTTCGCCCCCGTTTAGCGGGAACTTGCGCATCTTTCATTGTTTTTTATCCCGTTTATGAATTATTTAAGTACCTCACAAGCCCCATTATATAACGTATTGAGCATAATTAGAACAATCAATGAACATTATTAGTTGATATGAGTACCTTATGAGTGCATCATACTATTAACACTAACCAAAAGAGAGGAAGGGAAATGGAAATACAAAAAGTAATATACGATATGCTCACCGAATCTACTGGCACGCATATGCTTGATAGCGGTGGCGGTAGTAACCGCTATTGGCAACGCAATCAATTAAAGTCTATTGATGACTTCAAGAATGAGCCACACATAATAATAAAAGATGAAGATACTGAATATCCTTACGCTCAAATATCAGTATTTCATCATTTACTTAATTCTTTGGAATATTTGGAGGATGAAACCAACGATTTAAATTTATGGCTTGATGATATTAACAGGCAATCAACACTTGATAATGTAAGTGAATATATGGCTGAAAATTACGCGAATGATGATATGAACCTTGTTCATTGCACTAACACATATAATGCTGATTGTTCTTTAAGCCAAACATTACAATATATTAGCGTGGGTGATACTTACGATTGTGATGTAATCGCGTTATCCATTCATAATGGTGCTGACGTGCGTGGCGGTTATACTGATTACAAATTATTTAGAATTAATTGTGAATCATTCTATTGTTCTTATATGGATAAATATGAGATTCAAAATTATTTAGAATGTGTTAGTTGAATATATCGAGCGCACCATTCACCTGGTGCGTTCTATTATATTTAATAAAGGGAGAAAGTGAGAATGAAGACTACAAGTAAAGGTATTTATTATTTTAATTTAAGAAAGGATGCAGAAAAAATTAAAGATAGTTTAATCGGTAAAGAAATTACTTTTTTTGGTCATACAGTACAGGCAGAACCAAGAATTGTATCTTATCAATTAGGGTATGCAGTCCAATATATAAAGTCAGGCGCATATTATCCAAGCCATGATTAACCAAGATAAGCAAATACTCAAAGACTGGCGCGAGTTTAACAAAGCAGCAAAGCAAAAGAACATATCGCCAGAATTAAAACGCGCCATAGAACGCGCTGATAACATTAGATTAAATCAACACCGGGAGAATGACATTGATTAATTTAAACAAGCTCAACAATGAGCAATTAGAAGATCGAATATATTTTATCCAACGCGAAATGCAGTACGATCATGGCTACATGCGTGCTTCGACAGTCAATCAAAAAATGGATGAAATACTCAAGATACGCAGAATCTTAAAAGAGAGGCAGCGCAATAATGCGAATTAAAAAGATAACCAAGAACCAGTATCAAATTATCGAGCGAGGAAGGCCCAAAACTTTTCCAAGCAGAAATCTGGCAATCAAGTATTTAAGTTATATCAACAAAGAGAGAGGTCAACAAAAATGATTCAGGAAGAAATATATCTAAACGCATTAAACGCTCAAACGGAAATCCAAATGATTGTGAGTTATACAATCATAGGCATATACGTTCTGGGATTAATTTCAATTTGTATTTATGTAATATCAAACCGGGAGAAATAATGAGCGTACCGAATGAATGTCCTTATTGTGAGTGCGATCTTGAGAGCCAGGAAGCCGAACCAGATATAGGCCTATTCTTTTCTGGCAAATTTTGCCCAGAATGTAACTTTGAAATCAGCAGTGATGATTTCCCTCTATATGACGATAGATTGTAATAAAAATATTATTATTATATGATGCCCTTATGAGTCACTTAGAAGAAATAAAGTTAATGATTAACAAAGAACCAACATTAACTAATATTGAAACTGATTCATTGATAACAAAAGTTGAGTTAATCATGAACCAAAAAAAGGTAAATGTTATGAGTAGCAACGACAAAATAATTGCGATTATAAATTTGTTTAAAAATCTGGCAGTTAAAGATCAATCACTAATGATCGAGGTTTTACAAAACACATTTAATAAGGATCGAATGGATAAAACCATTGAAGCCAAAGAGCAATTATTAAAGCAACAACAAGAAATGCAGCACCAAGCAGATTTTTAAGTTTACGAGGCGCGATAGGTAGGTGTTTAATAATGCCATCAACAAATCGCTTAATGATAGTTAAACACACCCACTATCACCTCATTTTTAATAAAAAGGGAAAGAAAATGTCTAATTACAAATACGTTAAACGCTATGAGCAAACCCAACAAGAAAGAGGTTTGACCAGGCAACGTGCATGGATTCCAAATACTGAAACCGCAAAAAAAGCATTACTTAAATATGCGACTGCGTTACGCGAGGATTTTTTGGATAACCAAGAGAGGGATAATGCCTGAACTAAAAAATAGATGGAAAGATAAGCGCAGTAATTTTGAAATCTTTTTGCATAAAATGTATGACAAATATGTAAAAGAAAAAAGAGTACACGGAGAATACGATATTTTATCCGAATACGAATACCATAAAAAATATTCAGATTTTCTACATTTTAAATACAAAGAGCAAAATATCTCTTAATAGTTCCCCCGGAAAAGCCCTAGATTGATTTCTGGGGCTTTTTTTTAACTACCCCCTACCCTTACCCTTCCCCTAACTCGAAACTTAACCCTACCAACAATATATGCTTGTGAAAGTAAGTTCGCGCTTCCAACTTACGATACGCTTTTCTTTCCTTCCCCTTCTCGGCCACCCAAATAATATTCTTATCCAGTAACACTTGGAAACTCTTACCCGCTGTTTTCCGGTTCACCCCGATCATCTTTGCCAGGTAACTAATACTATCGCTCGTTGACATTGAATGAGTTCGATACCGCTCACTTATCGCCCACAATAACATCTTGTCATAACAGCTCAAATCCACTCGATCCGTTCTGCTGCGATACAGTTTCCACACGCTTTTCTTAATCTTCGAATAAGAATAGCCACTCACCGAATACCGAATACAACCGCTATTCTTTTCATCACTCGGTACGCCACTCTCAATCCACCAGTATTCATCCTCGACCATAGCCATTCCCGACTTGTTCTAACCAGTCACAAAAATATATCCTAAATCCCTCAGTAAACGCATAACAGCGAATACGTCTATCCCGGACTGATATCCGCTTCTTTAAATACCGAAACATTACCCCGTCATTCAATACAGTTAAAATACTAGAACGGCTGCCAAACTTCTTTGGCACTCTCTGGCATATTTCCTCAAAATTAATTTCATCTTGGGCCAGACCGATCTCACTCAGTACCATAAAGTTTAAAGGCGAACTAAATAGATACCAATATTCCTTCCTCTGAATTTTCTCATCCCAATCTTCTCTTAAATTAGCTAATACTTGATATTCATTTTTAGTCATTTTTTCCTCTCTCTTTTTTTGCTCGCTCTTATGCAAATTAAATATTAAAAATCCAGATTAATTTTTACACTTATCTTTTTTAGAGAGTGCGCCCAAAAGGCGCATCTCTATTTGTTTATTGTATATTGTATGTATGAGTAAGACTTACTCACCTATAGTCCCTATCTTACTAACCCCTTGTCCCTATCTTACTCACCCCCCCTACTTCTTTTTATCCTTCTTTTGGTTAAATATTCGATCCCAATTCTGGTTATATTTATCTTTATTCGTTGGTCGCGTTTTACTGCCTTTACTCATAAATCTAATTCCTCAAAATTAATCCCATGTTATTTTATTTTTTATGTTCGGATTGATGATCGGCTAGTATGGCATTACCAATCTCATGCATTATTTGTGGCACGATTGAATTGCCTAAACACTTCAAGCGGTTCACTCGATGTTCTTTTCTGGTGGTTACTCTAGGTATATCTGGCTCACTTTCAAAACCTAAATGATCTTCTAAATGCATTGGCTCGGTATACTCAGGATCGGTATAACCTGGTGCATATCCCATTAGCCATTCCACCCAATCAGGATTAAGTGCAGCCGTTTTTTTGTTTTCTGCATTTACTTTATCTGGTAATGAGTTATTTTCATTTCTTCCAGATTTTTCTAAGGTTTCAAATTTTCTACCACCTTTATAATCTCTAGTAGTTGGAGTTGGCCAAGTTTCTTGTGCAATCTTTTCTTCTAAATTACCTTTATCCCTTCCTCTACGTTTAACATTGTCAATACTCTCAGACATTGCTGTTGATGCTCTTGGAGTTGGCCAAGTTCTATCCGCTTCCATCTTCTCAACTTGTGCATCTAACCTTGCGCCATACTTAGTGCCAGTTGTATTAGACACCCGATAGTATTTACCATCTTCTTCTACAATCGTTCCATGACCACCCTTGTAGTCTCTAGTGCTTGGAGTCGGCCAAGTTCTACTCGCCATCTCAGCAGCTAAATGATTTTGTCCTTTTGGATGTAATCTTTCGGCTTCTTTTTTACTGGCATCCATTGATGCTGATTGACTGGATGATGCTATCGGTGTTGGCCATAGTTTTTCTTCTTCATAGCCAACAGCATCCCTTAGTTTTACTCCGAATCTGACACCTTTTTTATTGACTCTGGAATATGAGTCATTTTTCTTTTCAACATTCTTAACAACACCACCCTCAGTATCGGATACTCTTGGAGTTGGCCACATATTCACTTGATCGGCTAAATTTAAACTATGGCTGCTCTTGCCATCTTTAGATTTTCTTCTGCCAGTAGCAGTAAGTTCAGCATTAGGATGTTCAATCTCTTGTGTGGTAGGAGTTGGCCAAGTATCATTCTTCAAGTTTTTTCCCGATGATCCAGACTCGATCCCTTCGGTGGGGAGCTTTGACGGATAAAGCTGGAATAATAAACGCCGCCGTAGCGTAGCCTTCGGCTTCCAAGTCATTTGATACGAGGTCGGCCCCTCCCAGGGTGACGAAACCATTAACGTTTTCGACAACAACATAAGTGGGTCTTTTGCCTTTAACAATTTCAAACATTGACGGCCAGAGGTGGCGGTCATCTTCTGTGCCTTTTTGTTTACCGGCGGCACTCCAACTTTGACATGGCACTCCCCCACAGATGAGGTCATGGTCGGGAATAGTTCTGATTGTTTCTTCATTTTTACTTAACTCCTTTAGATCATTATAAATGGGTATATCTGGAAAATTCTTTTTTAAAATGGTTTGGCAATATTCATCGAACTCGCAAAATGCCACAGTTTCAAAACCACCGGTTGCATGAAGTCCAAGGCTAAAACCACCAATGCCCGAACAAATATCAAATACTTTTAATCCCATGAGATATCCTTATTTTTTTGTAAAACATCTAAGACAGGTGAGTTTTTTGCGCGAAACAATGTCATTACTGAATTGTCAACATCACCACTATTTGATTTAACTATACTCGCTCTAACCACGCTCATTGGATCAGGCTCAATACCTTGTTCCATACAAATCTTTTCAAAATCATTCGCTAACCACATGGCTAATGCAAATCTCATTCCATCGACTATGCTGCTTGCGCCCCGAATACTGGCCCTCGCTTCCATTGCTGACTCAGTATTTGCCAATCCAGCTTTGTTCATGTGATGGATGCTTAATGTAGTAGCTCTTAATTGCGCTGATATGCTCGCACAAAATGAACACCATAACTGCGCACTCTCATTGGAACTAGAGATTGGACTACTGGCACTAACGAAACTTTGTATCGGATCGAATACCACTAACTTTAAATCCGGTATCGTTTTTAATTCTTCAACCAATTCAGTTGCTTGTGAGGTTATATTATCCTCAGTTAAAAGAATCATAGGCCGACCATGATCTGCAATCGTATAAACATAAACGTCATAAGGTGAATCAAACCGGCTGCCCTCTGGATCAAGCGCGTGTATTCTGCGCCAGACTTCCTCTTGGTTATCCTCACTTGATAGAATTACGCTGTTACCGGTTTGCAGAATTTCCTTACCAAGAAACTGACCACCACCTCGCGAAAGATTTAGGGCTAATTGTAAAGCCAAGAATGATTTACCAATCCCACCAACCGCACTTAAAACACCGGGCGCGGAAAGCGGAATCAAGCGATCAACCAACCATTCGATAGGAGGAGGACTACCGATGAAATTCTTAATGGCGTACCGCTTGATTCCTAAACCACCGCCCTCTATTTCTAATTTAACGGCTTCAATACCTTGCTCTAAATGCAAGTCATTAAAATCGCCTTCAATAGAGGGTAATCTAATTATGGAATTGTGAATACTGTTACTGCAAATACTGGCTTGCTTTTGACCAACACCATTTTTATCGTTGTCAAATGCAAGCGTTAATCTCGCCTTACTTATTGCTCTTAACCTGGTTAATGCCTCTAATCCAAAGCTCGCACTAAACACCACTATGACGGGCTTTTTTGTTGCCATGTAAACGCTTATTCCCGTTGCGATACCTTCCACTACCACTAACGATTCTAAATCCTCTAATGCGTTCAGGTTGAATCCAATGGGAAATACATTACCTTTAATCTCGGATGAACTAACAAATCTCTTTTGTGAATTCTTATCTATATATTGTAATGAACGTAACTCACCCGTAATGGAATATACCGGAATAACCAACGTGCCTTTATATCCCTTGAAGCCATAATCATTAGCGATACCTTTTGCACTTAGATAAGGATGCTCGGTTATATTGTCGTAAGTTCTAAATCTCTTTTGCACATCTTCCGCGACTTCATCTTGCCGTTTCTTTTTCTCTGCCTCAGATTTCTTTTTGGCTTCATCAAGATCGGTTTTTAATTGTTGGCGTTGTGCTGGCTTTAAATCATTGGGATCAAAGTTACTCCATTGACCTTGCATTGAATTACGCCAATTACCCCAAACGCAATTTTGATAATCGCCAGTCTGATTGAATACATACCACCCGGATTTTTCACCATACCTATCAGGTCTATGGTCATTCGCTGCTGTTACAGCGACTCTTACTAATTCACCAGATGTATTAAGGTAATCAATTACCAAGCCATCTCTGGTTAATTCGTAAATTAAATCGTCAATAGATTTATTCTCACCTCTAAAGTGAAAGTTTTCATCAATGACTATTCCATCTTTTACATATTTTGTAAGGTCAGTCATCCCGTTTAACGAGAAGGCCTTCTTGTGCTAACTCCGTTGAATAAATTAAATATTCTTTTATGGCATTGCCAAATAGTTGTAGCCGATGCTCTTTTTTCCATTCATGGATAACGTAGGATTTGTTTTGTTTTGCTAACTCTAAATATTTATCCCTAGATTTCGTTACTGCTTTCTCTACTCCACAATGATTTACTTGAGCAAATTTTAAAGACACTCCTCTATCTCCTCTTTTGTTTTCGTCATTTAATTCTAAATCATGTTTAATCTTGTCCAGGTGTTCGGTACTGCAAGCACCATACCACCTATCGCCCCAATGAAATAACAACCCCCCTACTGGTCGCAAACAATACGAACAGAGGGAAGGTCGATTATCTAGAAATGGTCTAGAATGGGATGTCATCGTCAAAACTATCTTCTGTATCGGCTGATGCTTTTTTTACAAAATCAGTTTCGGCTTTGATTTGCTCTTTCTTACTTGGCTTGGCTTTTGTTACCTTTTCAAACGTGTTACCAAAATCATCTTTGATTTCTAAGTAACCACGATCATTAACCACTAACTCTGCTGACAAGGTTTTGCCAAGCAGCTGTTTTTCCGGATTAGTCAATGTTCCGGTAAGACCACAAGCCTTACCTATTTTTCTCAATGACTCGATACCAATGCTAACCGCTTTCTCACTTGTATCATGGGCCATAGTGCAAGTGTAACTTACATTCATGGTAGTTCCTTCAACCTCGAATGAAATCTTAACGGCTTCCCAACCATTATTACCCGTCACTATTTCGTCACCAACGAAAGTCATGTTATGCCGACCTTCTGCTATCTTGGGTTTTGCTTCTGACTCCGCATCGAAATCATGTTCGTACTTTGTTAAATCAACCATTTTATTCTCCTCTTATTTGGCGATTATTGCGTTTCTTATTTCTTTCCAATCAAACGGCATTTCAAAATCTAAGCCGTATCTATTTTTCGCGTGAAATGCTGGGCGTTCTTCTGTGTAAATTACCCTTTCCCCGCTGACGGCTTTTGTATTCATTTGACCGCCCTTACCTTTTACTTTGACTTCACCTAACTTGTAGTTTGTGAAGAACACACAATCAGACCACTCACTAACCAATGCAGATGCTTTAGCGTGTAACTTGATCTGGTTTTGGTCGTAAGGTGAAATCTCAGGTGATTCAACGCGCTTAACAATGTTATGGCAAACGTGAAGTATGGTCATGCCTTTATCGCGCAAGACGTTCAGCGCATCTAAATATTGACGTACATATTTAAGACATTCGACATAACCTTTTCCGTAACCGGGCGCTTCTATTGATGCCAAGTTATTGTCTTGGCAATACTTAGCTTGCCAAAGCGGTTCAAGCCAATCAAGTGAATCAATTACCAAACTGCGGTATTCATGATCTTCCTCAATTAGTGTTGTTATGTTCGACATCACTTCATCGAAAGTAGTTGCTAATGGAAAATGATCTACTTGGATTTTACCAAGGCCATCTTCGGTTAATAAAAATATCGGCTTTAATAACATACTGCCGAAAGTTGATTTACCAATACCCGCGCCACCATACAAAATTAATTTAGGCGGTTTAAGTTCAGTCTTTTTTCTTATTGCTGACAGGCTCAATTTTTCTCTCCTCTGGTTCTACGATTGTTTTTAATTGATGTGCATAAGCAGCTTGGAGAATATTTAACTTCTCTTGTTCAAACTTTGAGTTATATTCAAACTCTTGCTTATTCTTATTTATGATTATTAGTTTGTTATAAACTAACTTCCCTTCCTCAGAAAGATCGTCAACATTGTGCTGGACTCCATCCTCAAAAGAAAAAGTTTCCTTTTCTTCTCCACTCATTAATTTACCTCACTTTGTTTAAATGAATTACAAATGTCTTTTGCTCTACAAAAACGACATTGATTTTTACCAGGATTAAATACTGGCGCTTCTTCCAAGCAAGCCTCAATAGCTGGCTTTAGAATATCGAAACCCCATTCCACTAAATTTTCTGCTGAGATATCCCAACTTCTAATTTTTCCATCTCGGTGAAATGATGTGGGTTGTACTATGGTTAATTCGACTGTGGTGTTTTCATCGCCATAGCGACTCAATGCACCTAAACCATAGATCATTAATTGTTCGTTGTTGATTACATCTACTGGAAACTTACCCGACTTTAAATCTATAACTGCAATCCGGTTTGATTTCTTACCTAAAACTAAAGCATCGACTGTACCCCAACACTCTGAACTGATTTCATCTATATTGACTTTTTCCTCAATAAGTAAACGACCATCCAATTCTTCCAATCTAGTCTGAACGTAATGCACATACTGTTCTGCGCAAGCCACCATCTCTTTAGTGACCTCTATATTAAAACCATCTATTTCTTCTTCTCTGCCTAACCAGTAATCGCTGAGAGATACATTCTCTAATCTATCTTTCAATAACATCTCTACCATGTGATGCACTAAAGTTCCTTGCGCTGCTGGTCGCGTTGTATCCATGACAAACGGAATACTTTCTGCTAACTGAATAGATGCCGGACAAGACATCCATCGTTTAGATGCTGATGGGCTAAATCTACTGTGTGCCATTAAATGTTTCCTTTGCGATTTCAGCCCATAGTTCTGGGGTGATAGTTGCGGTGCAGTTAAAGTCTTTGTTGGGAAAATGTTTACTGGTGTGCGGGATAACGACTTGCCAATGAGCGCGATCTGCTCGATACCAAAGGCATGGTATGAGTTCAATCTTTTCAGCTTGCTCGTAAGTTTGTTTCCACCATTGGCGTATATCGCCCGGTGAAACTGCTTTTCTTCTCTTAACCTCGATTGCAAAAGGCTCTCCTCCCAATAAATCATGCCCACCGCCATAAGTTTGTGCGTAATTAACTTCTAGTTGTAGGTCGGTGAGAGATTTAATAACTTCGATAACTTCACGCTCACCTCTCCTTCCCTTATTCCTGGCGTTCAATGTTGTTCGCTTTGTAAGAGTTTTTTTCAAACTCAATTACTTGTCCGAAATCGTACAAAACTTTTCCACCAATTTTAAAGAAGTCAGGGCCTATTCCTTTGCCTCTCCAATTCTCTAAAGTACGGGGGCTTTTCTTCCACCTAGCAGCTAATTCACCAGTATCTAAAAACTTAGATGGATCTATTTTTATATTCATATTTGTACCTATTTCTCCGCGACTGTTGTATTATACTCACATTACTTACTTATTTGGAAGTGCTAGACCAAAAAAAATTTAAAAACATTACAAAATTTATTCTTAAAAATTCCCAATTAAAATAATAATTAAATTTTATGAAAAAACCTTTAGCAACAAATGTTCAGATGGATGGAGAGCATTACAAAAATAAAGCCATACAGCCGATTGAATATATCATCGCCAACAAACTTTCTTTCTGCTTGGGTAATGTTGTTAAATATATAACCAGAGATAAGGTAAACAAAGTTCAGGATTTACTTAAAGCCAAGCACTACATTGATTTAGAATTAGAATTAATCCATAAACGTGATCCCGATGGTAACTGGTTAGACATTAACGAGGATGCAGCCCATGAAGAATCTAAATAATATTGGCGGTGTAAAGAAAAACAGACAAAACAAATATGGATTAAGACGAACCCATATCAAGATGGATGATGCTTGGTTAGCTGGTTCGGTTGCTTGTTACCTACAAACACTAATAGATGCTCCTCTGGGTGATGAAGATTTTGGATTAGCAACCAAAGATATAGCACAAGCCCATGGAGCAGTATTAAGAAATATAGTAAATTACATACGCATAACAGAAGAACATTATCATAAGGAGAAATTGTAATGCACGTTACGATATTTACCATCATTGCCTCATGTCATCTATTTACAGTAGCCCATGAATATGAAACAGCTAGGATCAATACTAGAATCAAAATGTATAACCAAGAATTACTCAACCATGGAAAAGAACCAGATAAACCTCCAATAGTATTAAGGAATAGATTGATTGAAAGAGTATTATTAATCTGTCCCGGCTTTACACCATCCAAAGAAAATGAATTAGTACCAAACGACAAGCCTAAGTATTTACTAGATATTAAAGAAAATTAGTGTTTGTAAGTTACTGAATCTAAACGAAAAGATTTGCGCAAACTTTTTTAGGTCAACCATAACATAAGGCACTCAGCCTTAAAATTACTCATTTCGAGAAAGACCAAATCGCCTGAAACCCTTATAAAAAGTGGGCTGTACCCAATATGTTATAATATATATACAACAAATAAAGGAGAGAACTATGAGAGTATTAAAACAATTTGTAGGCGAAAAAGAATGGGTAGAAATAACTATACAAGAAGCTATTGACAAATGTGAAGGTGCTGGTTACTGGAAAAAAGATACTGTTGAAGGGATGCTGATGGAAGGACATACCATTAGAACTCCGTGGTCATTTTTTAAAATAAAAAAACTAACTTAAAAAACTAAAACCAGAAAGAGCCGAAAGGCTCTTTTTTTTATCCCGACTTACGCATCCAAAGTTTTTGAATGTAATCACCTACCGCTTGCGCGTTGCTCGATGAATCTTCCTCAAATATATGTGCGTAGCGTTGCGTTGATTGTAAATCTGCATGGCCTAATAAGTTTCCGGTTTCCTCTAGCTTCGTTAAAGAACGTCTAGCATAACTCGCAAAGCTATGGCGTAGGTCATGTATTCTTACATCCGGGCAACCCGCACGTTTGCGTATTCCTTGCCACATCTTTGAAGGATCATTAATGCCAATGATGTACTTATCGGTTTGATCTAATTTATTAATAATATTCATGGCTTGAGAAGATAAATAAATTACCCTAGCCTCACCATCCTTATCGGTTTTATGTTCCTCTAAGGTGATCTTGTTGCCTTGTAAATTAGACCATTTGGCTTTTGCCAGTTCACCTTTACGCGCACCAGTTAAAATACATAACCAAATAAAACTAACCGACCTCATCCATCGCCCATTTTCCTCTTGCGATTTTAAATTCAATTCACATACAACGGCATTGAGTTCTTGCTGCGTTAAATAGCGTTTGCGTTTTTCTTCTTTATTCTTCTTAACAAACTTGGCTGGATTAACTTCGATTAGTGATAAGGCAATCGCATTATTAAAGGTAGCGCGTATTAAATCAATAATCCGGTTAGCCTGGTACTTATAACTCTTACTAACATTATCGTGAATACGCTTTATATCACCTCGTTTTATTTCGCTTATCAGTTTATTGCCAAGCGGTTTTTGTAAATACTTTTTATATGTTGACTCAGCATAATTAATCCTCTTTACGCCTCGATTTTCCATATCATCAACATACGCTTGCCAGATATCCGCAAACGTAGGTTGGCTTTTATTAGTAAATGGATCAATGCCTTGTACTGCCATACCAAGCATTTTCTTGGCTTTATTTCTAACAGCTACTATGGGCGCATCCAATGGCGCTATCTTCTTATCTCTAAAACTAGAATGACCATCGACCTTATAATGTAAGTAGTAACCTTTCGCATGATCGTTGTATTTTCTTAAACCATTAACTTTTTTATCTATTGCGTACTTTGGCATTACCTCTCTCCTCGTTCCGTACCTTGTTCGTACCTTGCAATTCATAGTAATAAGATGAATTGTAAGGTGTTATCGTGTATCAAAGAGTAATCCAGATTTGTTGGTTTTGCAAGCGAATCTAACTAAAAACGTGGTGGGTGTTGAGAGACTCGAACTCCCGACCCTCTCGGTGTAAACCTTATAGTTTATGTATTAAATAATTGAAATATATGAATAAAAATAAGGGAATATAGCGCGTACCTTATAGGTACTTTGCTTTAATTAACTCTAAGGCTTCTTTTAAACTGGCATGACTGTCCGTATTTCTTATTATTTCATCTTTAATATAGATTGCTGTTTTAGATGTACCTTTATTGTTGGTCACTTCATGGAACGGGTAAAATAAAACTTTATCGTATTCGGTACAGCAAAGCGCAAACAAATCTATCTGCTCTTTTGTAAAAAATCTTTCTTTGGTATGAGAGCCTCGCCTAATATCAAATTTCCATAAATTTTTTTCTGATTCGTGTCGATGTGATTTTGTTTTAACTTGAACCTTGAGGAAGGTTTGATTGTAGTTAAATAAAAGATCAACTTCTGAATTTGGAGGCATAAACAAAACAGAATCACTTTGCATGGAGAGGATTGAAGCTGTGAAATATTCACCTGATCTGCCGAGCCTTTCCGTTGCTCTGTTCATTAAGTTTTATTGTGTTATTTCTTGCTCTACAAAAGGTACTAATGGTTGAACCGCAATACTTGATACTGGCATATCTGGAATTACGGGTAATGAATCTAAGAATCTTCTTAGTAGTGTTTTTATTCCTTCTGGATTACTTTTAACAGCTTTGTTAACCAAGTCTTTATTAAAGGGTAAGGATAAAAATTTATTAAACCCGTAAAGTAACCCTATGGCTGGAACACCAGCCGTTGCGCCAGTTGCACCTATAACAGCACTTGGGCCAAGATTAGAAGCTGCGCGTAATGCACCAGCCCGCATAATAAATGTATTAACATCAGGCAATACTTCTGGGAACATTTTTAAAGCATTTAATAATTTATTTAAATCTTCTGCTTTAGTAAATTGATAATCTTTAAGTAGCTCTTGAGTTGCCTCATACTTTAACGATTTGGTATTTTCAAAGCCTAGCTCTTTAAATAAACCATCAAAATCTTTTCTTTCAGTTTTAATATATTTAGAAAATAAATCATCTAAATAATTACCAGCAATTTTGTTTAATTCTTGTTTGCCGATTAAATTTCTTAATTCCTTAACTGCTTGTGGGCTTTTATTATCACCAAAAGTCTTGGAGTATAAATCTTCCATTCTTTGAGTAGGCGGTCTGCCAATTCCAGGTCTTATTGAACCCCTACCAAACGCTTGTTGAAATGCTTTACCAGTTTTATTTTCGACAACTTCCATATAAGTTTTAAATAATTTATCACCAGAACTATACAATCTACCAGCTTGATCGTTAGGATTTCTTAGTTGTCTTTTCATAACATCCAATAATTTTATAGAAGTATTATAAGCATAATTGTTTGGTGTTTGACTTTTTGCTGGATCGTATTTTTTTGCCAAATCAGTTAATTTTGTATCTAACGCTTTAACGTCATCAAAACCTAATTTAATGTTTATTACTTTGCCTTTTAATTCTTTACCCTCTAAATCATCTAGTAAAGATTTTATATCCGATGGTGCTTCGGTGAATTGACTTCTTGGCTGTAACCTTTCTGCTGTTTTTGATAAATTGCCCATATCGAAAAATTTACCTTTTTTCTTACTAAGTGAATCAGCTTTCCTATAAACAGTTTTATAAGAATTTCTCCAATCTTTAAAACTTTGTAAACCTACTTTTTTAATCAATTCTGATCTTTCTGATTCTGTTAAAGGTTTGAGTCTAGCGGTAGGCGATATTCTTCTGTTTAAAGAACTTTCTACTTGCTTAAATGTTTTTGCTAATTGTGCTTGACCGGAAGTTCCGACAAGAGGCATCCTACTTGTTAAGTTATAAGCACCTTGCACAAAAGGTGAACTACTTGCTTGACCAAGTGATAATTCAATACCCTCTTTACCAAGAATTGCTGATTTTTCAGCAGCTTCATCGGATATTCCTAAAAGTTTATTCGCTATTCCAGTTCCTTTTTCTTGACTTGGAATAAAATCTTGTATTTTAGTTGCAGCTTTATCTTTTACATTTTTACCGCCTTGAATTGCTCTTTTTAATATTGGGCTAACTGTTCTTGAAACTATGGGTGTTGTTGCAGTTAGTGCGGTATCTATTGTTCCAGTTAAAGCTGCATCTGTAAATCTTTCTTGAGCTGACGGAGAAGGCATATCAGGTGCTAATAAATCACCAAGAAAATCAGTTGCTAAAGACATACTGGCAGAACCACCACCAGCACCAATAGCTGCACCCGGAGGGCCACCAAGCATAAAGCCACCTACTGCACCACCTATACCTCCTATTACTTCTAGGGTAGGCTCTACCCAATTAGGCAATCTACCTGGATATTCATTTTCGCCAATTAAACCAAGCTCAATACCAGCTTGCCTTGTTCTTGCATAATATGTTTTAGGATCAATCTTACCTTCTTTTAAAAGGCGAGAGCCATCAGACTTTAATTCATTAAAAATCTTTTTTGATTCTTCTATTTGTTGTAACTCTTTATAGGTTGCCATTATTAATTACCTTCATTGGTAAAAAAATTGTCATAAGTTCCTTGTGAAGAAGATTTTTGATTTGGTTTTACTCCTATGGAAACATCTGTATTCTTAAACAGTCCACCAACTGCTGTTTCCAAATCTTTGGATAAAGAATAAATTCTTCTGTAATCAGTTTTTAAATTTATTAAATCTGTACCTTTAAATGATCCACTTTCAATTTCTCTCTCCAAGTCTTTCAAGTAACCATTGACTCTATTAAAAATTTTAGAGTAACTTTCACCAGCATCTTTATCGGATGTGTTTATTGGAGGTATTAAACCTTTTATTTGCTCTAATAAAAATACACTTGGTCTGCCAGAATAGTTTTGTGTTGTTATCTGTAAAATTCTTTCATCTAATTCTTTTTTTCCTCTAACGGCTGCGCCAGTTTCATCTGCTGGTTCAGAACCAAAAACCTTCCTAGCCCCTAAATTTAAAATATTTTCTTGAAAAGCATCTCCAAGAAGATAGCTTCCATGAGCTTCACCAAGATTAGCTAAATCATCTGCCGGAGCTTTTTTTGTTGTATCATCTACTTTACTTCTAGCATTATCAACTTCTTCTCTAATATCCGCTAATGATTGCTGTTTATCATCACTTTCTAAAAATCTTTCTGGTATTTTATCTACTATCGCAATAGCTTGATCTCTAGTAAAACCAGCAGCAATCTTATCGTTAATTTGACTATTCCTAATCATTTTATTTTCTTTTATTTTTTGTTCTATATCGCTGTCTGGATTACTTAATTCTTGGATATCTTTCATGCTCATACCAGCGTTTTGAAATAAAGATATTTCTCTTTCAGTAAGACCAATATTTTCCAATGCTTGTTTTTGTCTGAATTGCTTTAAACCTTCTATTTCTGCCAACCTATTTTCTTCTGCTAATTGTGCAGATTTCGCTCTTTCTTCTTGCTCTAAAGAAAGTTTATATCGGCCATATAACTCTGGATTTTGTGACATTAAAATTTTTATATTTGGATCAATAGATTCATCATTTTCTATACTTGATCTCAGTTGTTGATTTCTTGCATCTATTTCTCTTTGCTTAATTTGGTTCTGTATAAACGCTGCTTGTTGTGGTCTATTAGATTGCATAGCACCTAATATCTGGAACTGTTCACCAAGATTGCGTAAGCCTTGCATTTGGTTTTGCCGTCTTTGCTGTTCAGGCGTAAGATTTCCAAGTGGTGTTGAACCCATACTGGCAAACGTATCACCAACTTTACCGCCAAAATTTCTTAATAAATCTGCTATCGCCATTATAATGCCCCGTAATTAACCATGTAGTAACCGCTTTCATGTAGCGATACTGCATCAGGATTTGTTTTCATTACCTCTTGCGCAATCACACCTTTATTTAGTGCTGTAATACCAAGTTTCTTGGCAATCTCATTCCAACTCCAAGTATAAATGTTGTAACCTTTTTCGTTACCGATTAACTCAATGTCATCTTTTAATCTTTCATCGGAAAATAAACTCATTAAAGTAGCTACTGTCGTTGCTGCATTTCCGGCTTGCTCTAATGTACCAGGTTTGTATTGATCGCTTCTTGTTATGTTTTGTGGCATAGCACTTACGCCTTGTGACAGTAAGCCTAGTTGTCTTGGCCCATAATCCAAAGCGCGTAAGAACTCGTTGTAACCAGCATCTAATCCAGCTTGCTGTAATCCTTGTTGTTGTGATCCCATACCACCTAGCAATCCTAATGTGCGGTATTGATCGCCAAGCAAGCCACTTTGTAAATTACCTTGAAAACGTCTGTTATCCATTTCTCTCGCAATATCTGATTCAGCAGCACGTTGCGCTTGGTTAAATCCAGCTTGTCTTAAACCAGATGAAGTTCTTGCTGCTTGATCGGCAAACGCTCTATTAGTTTCTGCTTCGAGTATTCCGCTTCTTGAACCACCAAATGCGCCAGCCGAGATTGCTCTGTCCTGATCGCCACCAATAGCCATTTGTCTTGCTCTATCAAGATCACTTAATGATTGGTCGATTACTTGCGTGGTAAACGGGTTTTGGTAAGCATTGATATCCGCACCAAGTAAAGTCGGTGCTGACTGACCGGCAAGCGTATTGATTGCGCCTCTTGGATCAAGTGCTTGCGCACTTTCAAAAATACCCCTAGTTGCATCAAACCCTCTTAATTGGTCTGGATTAAAACCAGCTACCCTAGCACCCGTGTAAGGTACGAATGGCTGCGATGCGATACTTTTAGACTTATCGTATAAGTCCTGAAACATCGCCATTTGTGCTGGATCAACTGTTTGTTGTGATACTGTCTTACCTTTACTCATATTTCCTTCCTAATCATGTACTCTTGAACAAAGCCAAGAGGTTTCAATTTTCTTAACCATCCTTTACGACCACCGCCATAAAGTCTTTTACATCCAAAGTGTTTTGCAAACTGTTCAATACTAGGAAGCATTGATTGTAGTTCTT
>WLWG01000715.1_pt1 | contig 33306 bp, 52 predicted proteins | sample 6712871 | NCBI WGS metagenome assembly WLWG01 (sample SAMN12718693, study PRJNA515312) | sponge metagenome | isolation source: marine sponge | host: Mycale hentscheli | place: New Zealand: South Island, Marlborough, Capsize Point | collected 2003-05-01
AGACTTTCAGGATTAACAGACCCTACATTAGCACAGGATGCTGCTACAAAATCGTATGTAGATGCTTTAGATGCAGGTAGTGATTTAGATTTTAAGGGAGATAATGGTACAGCAGGAGATGTTAATTTAAATACACAAAGATTAGATATTTTAGGAACAGTAAATCAAATAACAACTGTTTCTAGTGGTCAATCATTAACAATAGGAATGCCTACTAATATTACTATTAGTGGAATAGTAAATGCAACAACTTTTAATGGAGATGTTACAGGAAATGTAACAGGCGATTTAACAGGAACTGCTAGTTTAATAGATGTAAGTAATACAGCCACAAATCAAAATCAATATCTTTTACAATCTGCTGGTACTTTAGGGAGTCAAACTGTTTTTGCAGATTCTAATTTATATTTTAATCCTGTTGCAAATCTTTTAACAGTTGATGGCTCGGCTGATTTTACAGGAAATTTAAATGTTACAGGAAACATAACAGGTGGTGGTGGCTCGTTCTTACCTTTAGCAGGTGGAACTATGACGGGCGATACTATCCATAATGACAATGTAAAGTCTATTTATGGAACAGGGTCTGACCTTCAAATATATCACGATGGTACTCACGCAGTTGTAAATAACACGACAGGGAATGTATATTTATCATCTTTAGGTGCAGTATTTTTAAGAACAAACACAAATGAAACCTCATTATTAGCAAATGCAAATGGTAACGTAGAACTATATTACAACAACTCTAAGAAATTTGAAACTACAAACACAGGTATATCAGTAACAGGAAATGGAGTTTATACAGGAAATGTTTATATAGAAACTAATAATAAATTATTTTTAGGGGATTCAAGCAATGTTCAATTGTTTTATGATGGCACAGATGGAAGATTTGTTAATACAACAGGAGATTTAAAAATAGACCAATCAGCAGTAACTAAATCAATAGTATTTAGAGTATCTGATGCAAATTCTTTAGACACAACAGCATTAACAATATCAAGAAATGCTGATGCAAGTTTTGGTAGGGATGTAACAATAGCAGGAGATTTAACTGTAAACGGAACAACAACAACTGTAAACAGTCAAACACTAGCAGTAGTAGACCCATTAATACAATTAGCAAAAGACAATACAGCAAATAGTTTAGATATTGGATTGTATGGAGATTACAATGATGGTACAGATAGATTCTTAGGGTTATTTTCTGATGCATCTGATAGCAATAAATTTAAACTATTCAAAGGCACAACAGTAGAGCCTACAACAACAGTTGATATTGGGGGAGCAGGATATGAAGTAGCAGATTTATTAGTAGGAGATTTTGAAGCATCTACAGGGGTTTTTAATGGTGGAAATGGTGGTAATGGTCAAATAGACCTTTTTAGAACATCAGGAGCAAATATTAGAATACAAGCACAATCAGCACTTGGAAGAATAGGAACAAGCTCAGACCATAACTTTATTTTATTTACTAATGACACTACAAGATTAACTATCGATAATACTGGAAATTTTATTTTTGATGGAGATGTAGATATTACAAATCATAAACTACAAATAACCAGTTCCGCTCCTGAAATTATATTAAGTGTGCCTACAGGTGGTTTAGATAGTCGTATATATAATGATGGAAGTGGAAATTTTATTATTGGAAATGGTACTAACTCAGCAACCCCAACAACTGCGTTAACTATTGATAGTTCACAAAACACAACTTTAGCAGGAAATTTATCACTAACTGACGGCTCTATAACTATTGATGATGACGACCCTTATGGTGGTCTTTTGATAGAGGGAGGAAATGCACCCGGCATCACTATAATAGACCAAACTTTAAACACTTGTAAGGCTGGAATATTTCAACAAAGTACAACTGGTAATGAAGGTAGATTATTAATTCAATCTGATATTGATAATACAGGTGCAAACTCTACAATAGAACTTTCAGTTGATGGAACTAATGCACTTGTACTTAACTCATCACAAAACGCAACTTTTGCAGGAGATGTTATTACAACAGGAACAAGTTTCATAGGTAAAGCAAGTACTTCATCTTATCTTCCAGATGATGGTGTTTTTGGTGGAATAATTACTAATGGTGGTGGATTTAAAATTACAACACAAGCTGTAGATACTTTAACTTTATCAGCAGTTGGAGGAAATATGACAGTTAGAGGAGCAGGAAATTTTGGAAGCAGGGTTACTATTGAAAATACAACTAACCTAACAACTGGTGTTGTAGATAGTTTACTTATTAAAACACTTTCTTCTGGAGCATCAATTACTAATGGTTTTGGTGGTGCAATTTCTTTTTATCTTGAAAACACAGTTTATTCAGCAGTAAATGAAGTTGCAAAAATTTCAGTTATTGAAACAGATACAACAGCTATAAACGATAAAATGGTATTTTCTGTTAAAGACAATAATATTTTAGCAGAAAGATTAACCTTATCAGGGTCAGAAGCAACTTTTGCAGGAAATGTAACTATAAATGGTGCTCAAAATGCTTTAACTATAAGCACTACAGATACTGATGGACCTTATGCAGTTTGGAAAAATACTACTAACGCAACTTTAGGATTTGTAGGAAATGCTAATTCTTTAGCTTCAGCAGGTAACACTAACTTTGCTGTAAGGGCAACAAACGATTTAGTTTTTGCTTCAGGTGGTGGAACAGAAAGAATGCGTATAGACAGCACAGGTCAGGTCGGTATTGGATTAGGTACAATTTCAGCTAAATTATTTGTTAATACATCAACAGTAGGAGATTCTTATTTTAAAGGGGGTGCAGATAATTCAAGATTTTTAGATTTTACTACGTTTGCAACAAACTCGCCTAATGCTGGGCATTTGATAAATGCAACATCAGTTAATGGTGTTATAGCTTTTGCAACTGGTGGCACAGAAAGAATGCGTATAAACAGTGATGGAAACGTACAAATTGGAGGTAGTTCTGTTGGTAAATTAACTGTTAAAGGACAAGGTTTACAAGGTTATTTTGCTTGGTTTGGCTCTAATGGTTTTATAAACAATGCTGCTTACCATTATGATTGGGCAACTGTAGGTCTAGGTTGTTCAGACCCTGATGGTGCTGATTTAGGTACAGGGCATTCTTTTAGTTTAAGAAATGCAACAGATACTAATTGGAATCACGGATATGCTTCATATTTACAAGATAATAGCTATGTAATTGGTACAGGTGGTGCAGGTACAACTTCTGCAACAGAAAAATTTAAAATTACATCTTCAGGTTCTCAGGAATGGAATATGTCTAATGCAGATGTTAATATTAGTGGTTCTACAGGTGGAAATATTACAATGAATAATACTACAGGTACTTGGGCATTTAGAGCAGATGGTAGTTCTGTAAATTCAGCAACTATTAGTAGTTCATCAATTATTTTAAATGAAGACACAGATGTTAATGGTCAATTAGTTGCTTCTCACGGAGCAAATTACGTTGCTAGGTTTGTAAATACTGCTACCTCAATGTCTAATAACAATTATACTTTTGAAGTTGATAGTTCATCTCACAATTCTAATATGAGTGCAGCAGGAGCAATGGCAGTTGATGTAAATTCTGGAAGGGCTTTTACTATTACAGGTGCAGGTTTAGTGGGAATAGGATTAGCAATACCACAGAAAACTTTAGATATTGCAGCAAGTACACCAACTTTAAGACTAACAAATACTCAAGACCCTTTGGGAGACGGAACAGTAGGTGTTATTGAATTTTTTACAAATGACTCATCGACAGGTGCAACTAGAGCAGTTTCAGTTATTGAATGTAATAATCAAGCAGGTTCATCAGTACCAGGTGGAGACTTAGTATTTAAAACATCGCTTGGTGGAAGTGGTTCTCCTGTAGCAACAGAAAAACTTCGTATTAAAGATGATGGAAAAGTTGATATATCTAAAAAGGATTTAAGTATAAATAATGTAAACGAACACAGAGAAAGTTTTATTGCTACAGGAAATGCTGCAGTTAGTTTTGATATTGATATGAAAAATGTTTCTGCATCAGGGCAACCTTTTGAAGTGTTTGTCGCATTTACGCATTATTCTACTGCTTATGGTGCTATGCTACATCAGGCTTTTTATCAAAGAAGTACAGTACAATCTGACATTACTTTAGTACATACATATATTAATCAAACATCTACTAACGCTGGTGCTTGGTCTGTATCTTATGTTGATGCTACAACAATTAGAATAAGTAAAACTGCAGGTGCACACGCAAGTACTGGGCACGGATATTTACGAGTAACACAGGTAAAACCTTAAAAAAAAAAAATGAATTTAATATTTAACAAAAAAGGAAATTTAGTATTATCACAAAAAAATGTAAACAAGTTTTATATTGATAATGAAGATTATATAATAGCTGAGGTTGAAGATTTTGATATAGAGTATTCTTACAGTTATGACAATGGAGTTGTAAAAAAAGATAAATTAGTAATATCTGATAAAGAAAATAAACAGATAGAAGCTGATTTAATAGCTACAAAACACGAGCAACTTAGAAAAAAAGAATATCCTAGCATAGAGGAGCAATTAGATAAATTGTTTCACGATATTAATAATAATACATTAGATAAAAAAGGTAGTTTTTATAATGCTATTTCTACAATTAAAGACAAATATCCAAAGGCATAAATAAAATTTGTATCTTTACATTATAATCTAAAAAACTAAATAAAATGTCAAAAATTAAAGAATCAGAATTAAAAAATTTACAAGAACAAGAACAAAAGAAAGGTGCAATTTTGCACGACTTGGGATTACTAGAAACTCAGAAGCATAGTTTAAACCATATGTATGCTGAATTAATGGTAGAACAAGATAAATCTAAAAAAGAACTAGAAGAAGAATATGGTAAAATAAACATTAATCTTCAAGATGGTTCTTATGAAATAATAAAAGATGAAGAAAATAAGTAAACACATTTCTTATAAGGAATCAATTTATTCTGATACAGCTAAACGTAGAGGTATAATTAACAAACCTAAAAAAGAACATATTGAAAATATGGAACTCATTGCTGAGAAAGTCTTTGAACCTCTTAGGGAGTTTGTAGGACATCCTATAAAAATCAATAGTATGTTTAGGTCTAAAGATTTAAATACAGCGATAGGGGGCTCTAAAACAAGCAGCCATATGGAAGGTAGTGCAATTGATTTAACTTCAATGGGTGGAAAATCTAATTTAGAAATGTTCCATTACATAAAAGACAACTTAGAGTTTGACCAATTAATTTGGGAATTTGGGGTTGAAGAGCCAAAATGGATTCACGTTTCTTATACTAATAAAAAAGATAAAAAAAAACAAGTATTAGTTTGTAGAAAAAAAGGCAGATTTGTTACTTGGAATGGATGTGTGGGTTGTAAATGAAATGGGAGCTTAGTATAATAGATAGGTCATTAATTGGACTACTGATTGGATTTAGTTATTTTCCAAAAAAAGATAACAATGATTATACTGAGCTAAATATATATATATTAATAATAGTATTACACTTTAAAATTTATTAAATGCCAATACCAAATAAAAAAACAGGAGAAAAGCAAAGAGATTATATGGTTAGATGTGTTCCTCAACTTATGAGGTATCACGATAAATCTCAAGCAATAGCTATTTGTTATCGTTCTTTTCAAGGTAAAATGATAAATTTAGAAACTTATAATGACTATCCTCAAAGTGCATCTAATAATGCAAAAAAAGTTTTAAGATGGAGAGACAAATATAAGGGAGAAGTAAAAGGTATGACTCAAATTGGATGGACTAGAGCCAATCAATTAGCAAAAAAAGAAAACATCAGTCGTGCAACAATAGCAAGAATGAGTGCTTTTCAAAGACATAAAAAAAACGCTGAAGTAGGTGCTGAGAATAAAGCTACTCCTTGGAAAGATGCAGGATATGTAGCTTGGCTTGGATGGGGTGGAACAAGTGGTATTAACTGGGCATCTAAAAAACTCAAACAAATTGACAAAAAATGATACACGACTACAAAACCATAGCAATAAATTTAAGCAGTTTTGGAATATCCTTAACAAATATAGATATGATGCTAAAAATTATACTTCTTAGCGTAACGATAGGATATACAGTCCAAAAGTGGTATTTGATGAATAAGAATAATAAGAAGAAAAAATAATGTCTAAAAAGAAATTTTCAGAAACTAAATTAGGAAAATTCTTACAAAAGATAGGTTCGTCTATAGTTGACAAAGCTGAAAATATATTGCCAGACTCAGGTTTTTATGGAGTGATTAAGAACTTAATTTCTACAGATAAACAACTTACACCAAAAAATAAAGAAACAGCCTTAAAACTGCTAGAAATGGACTTAGTGGAGATGCAAGAAGTTTCTAAAAGGTGGGAGTCTGATATGAAGTCTGATAGTTGGCTATCTAAAAACACTAGACCGATGACTTTAATTTTTTTAACAATATCAACTGTATTTATTATATTACTAGACTCTTTAAATATAGACTTTGGGGTTAATACAGAATGGATTGATTTACTTAAATCCCTTTTAATTACTGTTTATGTAGCTTATTTTGGTTCTAGAGGAGTTGAAAAGTTTAAAGCTATTGGTAAATAGAATAGAAGACCTACCTCATTATTTTTATATACTTTTTTTGTTATATTTTGATAGAATTATTATTATATAATTTTATAAAAAATTTAAATTTATTATTTTTTCTTCAATTAAAAAAACTTTTTTTCATATATTTAGCAAAAATGATATGAAATATTCTCAAGAAAAAGTTGATAAAATCTATAATTATACAACAATATCAGACCGAGATAAAATAGATAAACTTTTACAAATAGATGCTACGCAATATACAAATTGTGGTTCAGATAGCACAAAAAAAGAAAGAGAAATAGTCAAAAAAAATAGTACATATATTTATAAAACTATAAAAAAAATTAATCAAACTTTAGGCGAGACATTTCTAAAGCACCAAGATTAATGGCAAAAAAACTAACTAGGAGTAAACTTGTTAAAAAGTTAGATACAATATTTAGCCAATATATTAGACAAAAAAATTCAATAGATGGTATAGCCACTTGCTTTACTTGTGGTAAAAAAGACCATTGGAAAAAACTACAAAACGGACATTTTCAAAGCCGAAGGCATTACTCAACAAGATGGGATGAGATTAATTGTCAAGTTCAATGTGCAGGGTGTAATGTTTTTAAATACGGAGAACAGTATGTATTCGGAAATAAACTAGACCAAAAGTTTGGTTCAGGAACTGCTAAAAGATTACATATAAAAGCAAAACAAATGATTAAATTAGCTGACTTTGAAATTGAAGATATGATAAAAAGGTATAAAGACTTTGTAGATAAAATGTAATTCAGTATATTTGATTGTCTTGTTTATTGTTAATAGAAAGAGGGTCGGTGTAAATTGACTCTTTTTTTTTATTATAATTTGTTTTATTAAATTTTTTGTTTATATTTGTTACTCACTAAAAACAATAGACAATGGCAAAAACTCAACTAGATGACGTAAAAGCTGACATCAGGCTTTTAGAAATTCAACTACAACACGCAGCTTTATTTAGCGATGCGTTTTCACAAATGCAACTTTACAAAGAGTTACAAGAAAAAAAATCACTTTTAGACACTTTACAATGGATGTAGATAACATAAGAACAAGTTATTCACATCAAGGCAAAAATCAATTAATAGCATATTATATTGATAGATGTGAAGCATTAGAAAGTAAAATACAATTTTTAGAAGCACAACTAGAAGTATTAAATAATCAATTATATAAACATTAAACAAAATGAACAGAGACAAATTAGTAGAACTTTACAAAAAGTATGATTTAACTAAAGATGATGTTTTTAAGCATCAGCACTATGTTATTATCACAAGAACTGGAATTGATAAAATCCAAGGTATAGAACAGATTGACATAAATTATGAAGTAATTAAGTGTGAGCCTAATTTTGCAGTTATGAAGGCAAACGCTACAAAAGAACAAAAAAGTATTCAAACTTTTGGTAGTGCTTTAAAAGGTGCTAACTTTAAAGATGGAAATTGTAATAGCTGGTATGTTGCTGAGATGGCTGAAAAACGTGCGATGTCTAGGGCAGTATTAAAACTCACAGGATTCTACGAGCTAGGGGTCTTTGGAGAAGATGAATCAGATAGCTTTAAAAAAATAGTAACTAAATAAAAATAAATTAAATATGGGTGCATTAATCACAACATCAATCAGGGTAGATAAACTACCAAAAGAAAAATTTGTAAAAGGCAAAGATGGAGCAGTTTACTACAACTTTACAATATCAATTTCAGATGAAACTAGGTATGGTAATAATGTCGCTTTAATGGATAGCCGAACACAAGAAGAAAGGGAAGCAGGAAAACAAGTTGACTATCTAGGTAATGGAAAAGTAATTTGGATTAAAGATGCTGAAAACGGAGTTGGTAAAATTTTACTTGCAGAAAAAGAAGAAAAACTTGATATTATTTCAGGCACTGAATCTGCTCACGTGGTAGAAAAAAAATCAGACTTACCATTCTAAAAAAATAACTTTACTAACTTAAAAGAGGTATGGGTTTTTAATTCATACCTTTTTTTTATTTATATTTATTCAATGACAAATAAACAACGACAAAAAAAGGAAGACCACGATTTATTAATGCAATTTATAGAAGAAGATTGTTATGTGGATTCACACGAAAAAATAGATTATCCACCAGTCGCTATTTCTTATGGCGAAAAGCTATTAAAAAACAAAAAAGGTGATGACTTAATTGCTATTCCAATAGGAACATTTGGAAACCTTAGCGTTGTTACTGCTCCACCCAAAACAAAAAAGACATTTTTTATATCATTACTTAGTTCAGTATTTTTAAGTGGGCAAAATGTGTATGGTGGTAAAATAAAAGGGCATAGAGGTAATGGTCACTTAGTACATTTTGATACCGAGCAAGGTTTATGGCATTGTCAAAAGGTTTTTAAAAGGGTTTACGATATGGATTCAACTATTAATAAAGATATTTATCACACGTTTGGACTTCGTGCAATAAGCCATAAGACACGTTTGGAATTTATTGAATATTATCTGTCAAAAAAAATAAATAGCCCTTCACTTGTAATTATTGATGGAATTGCCGACCTTGTAAGCGATGTTAATAGTCTTGAGGAATCAAACGCTGTAGTTCAAAAGCTAATGGAATGGTCAGCTAATTATAATTGCCACATAATAAATGTTATACATCAAAACTTTGGTAGTTCTAAATTAGGTACTGGTCATTTAGGTTCATTCTTAGAAAAAAAAGCCGAGACAGTTATATCATTAGAAGCTAATACAGTCAATAAAGATTGGGTTACGGTCAAGTGTGGTAGAAGCAGGGGGTATTCATTTGAAACATTTAGTTTCCAAGTTAACGACTTAGGAATACCTTGTATAGTAGATGACTTGTACGACCCTCTAAACTAATATGGTTAAAAAAAAAATGATATTAATCGCCAAAAAGCATCAAACTTGGGTTGATATCGTTTCTACGTTTGGCTGCACCCCTGAATTAGCCGAAGATATTGTTCAGGAAATGTATATTAAAATTCAATTAACTTTAGAAAAGGGTAAATTGGATATAATGTATAATGATGAAATTAATTATTATTATATTTTCAAAACATTAAAAACTTTATTTCTAGACCTAAAAAGGAAATCTAAGAATATACAAATGTATAGTATAGATGACCCTATGAAAATAGATATAATTAAAAAATTTGATACGCAACATAGTGATATTAATTTTGAAGAAGCATACAACAAAGTACAAAAAGAATTGTCTAATATGTTTTGGTATGACAGAAAAGTCTTTGAAATTATAAATGGTGGCGAAAGTATTGCTGATTTTTCAAGAAATACAAAAATTAAATACTACGTTTTGCATTGGACTTTTAAAAAAGTAAAAGATAAATTAAAAAAATTAATATGAATATACCGTTATTACACCCTTGCCCTGTATGTATAAGTATTACACTTATATTATACTTAATCTATAAAAAAAATAAAAAATGAAATTAGGAGATTTAATATATTACATCACAAAATACACAGGCATTAAATATTTAGTAGAAACCTATCACGCATTTAAAGGCACTAAATGTAATTGTGATAAAAGAAGAAAATCACTAAATAATCTAAAAATTAAAAGATGGTAAAATTTAAAAAAAATGATTTTAAAGACTGGGAAAAATTTAGACTGGGAAAAAACGATGTCATATCCAACGATGAATTTACGTTGGTATGCAAACTCCACGCAAAATACCACAAGCATAGTTATTACAAACCCTGCACCTGCAACCCAAAAACCATAAACCGATGGATTAAAGATTTGAATCTTATTTGGGATAATGGGATTAAAAAAGATTAATAAATGGGAAAAAGCTGTTGTACTGCTACTCAACTTAGATGGGTGGAATTTACAATGGACTGGAAAAGGTTTTGCTCACTATGATGCTATGGGTAAAACACCAAAAGGATTTGATTGCGTAATTGAAATGAAGTTTCGTAACAAATACTATGAAGAGAAAATGCTTGAAAAACACAAGTATGATGCATTGATGAAATTAGATAAAAATATAATCAAACTATATTTTGTCAATGACCCCAAAGGTAACTTTATGTATTGGCTAAACACTCTAGTGATGCCTACACCTATTAAAAAGTATTGTCCAGACACAACAATGTGGACTAAAAAAAGACTTCTTAAAGACGTTTATCTACTCAAAGAGAACCAAGCAAGTCGAATTAATATAAATATTTCCCAAAAATAAGTTATTAAATGTTTTGTTTATAACTTAAATAGTTTTATATTAGCTATATGTTAATAGTTAAAATAAACAAAATGACAAATACTTACACAACTCTTTTTAATAACTGGACTACCCCAGATTTGTTTGACCATCTTTATTTTTTAGAAGGTAAAGTTTGGACTACAAAAACTCATTATCAAATACATTCTATTAAACAAATTTTAAAATCTAGAAAATAATGATAATAAGTTCAGACACTTTAATATCAATAAAGTCAGAAATAGAAAGGCTTACAAAAATTGACCCACAAGCAAGTGATGTTATAATTAACATAGAATTAAAAGATAATCAAAAATTTAAAAATTTTATTAAAATTAACCTCAAAAATATATAATGAGATACAGGATAAAAGACAAACAGAAAGTAATAGATTGGTTTAACAATTTTGCAGACTTTATTGAGGAGTCAGATAATAGCTTATATAATGAAGCTATTGAGTTTGCAGATGATATGGAATGTGAGTTTTGAAAAAACAAAGACAATATAGGTCAAGGCAAGGTAGGTCAGACAGACAATACACAGCTAGTTTAAAAGTATTAGCAATAGGCTTGATAGGATTAATTATGACATTAATAATAACAAGATGGATTTAAAAAAATTAGATTTAAAAGACAGAATAGAAGAACTAGAAAAAGAATTAGTTGAAGCAAAAAAACATACTTACATATACGAAAGTCATACGTTACAAGTATGGGATGGAGAATTGCATATTGGATATGGAGATTTAGATGATGAAAAAAGTTTAGTTTGGAATATCCAATCTTTATTTAAAGATTTGCCCTTTTTAATTAATCAAGTTTGCAAGGAAAATAAAAAAATGCAAAAAATGTATTTAGATTTAATAAAAAAAGAACTAGATGAATTATAATTCAGATTTTAAATATGATTTGAAGCTCGGTCAATTGGGCGAAAAACATTTAGGAAAAATATTAAACGGAACTAAGATAGAAGTAAAAACAGATTATATCGCAGGACATACAGGAAATATATTTGTTGAATATAATAGCAGAGGAAAAGATAGTGGTATAATAACCACACAATCTGAATGGTATGCATACATACTAAGTAATCACAAAATAATTTTAATATCTACTAAAGAATTAAAAGATTTATGTAGAAAACATCTAGGCACTAATAGAGATGTCAAAGGTGGAGATAACAATACAAGTCAAGGAATATTATTACCATTAAAAGATTTAATATGAACATAAAACCAAACGCATTTGAAAACGAAATATTTGACCATTATCGTCAAAAAGCAAAAGAAATTAATAAAGCGATTGAACTTTTACGAGAACATAATTATGTAATCGTTGATTTAGAAGGGCAAATAATCCGTAAAGAAATAACAGAATGATATTATTAGTAGATGCAGATAGCTTAGTGTTCGCGAGTTGTTATAAAAAAAGAGAGACACCTGATGATGAAAGGTATTTTTCTGACATAGCTGATGCTAGAAATAAGTTTGATGAGCAATATATGTCTATCGTAAATAGATTAGAAGAGATATATAATATAGAAAAAGTCATAACATTTAATGGAAGTAAAGGTAATTTTAGAAAACTAATAACACCAACGTATAAAGCCAATAGAAAAAAAGCAGAGCTACCTCCATTATTACACGAGATGCACGATTACGTTAAACATCAATACGATAGTATATATGGGTTCGGTGTAGAAACTGATGACTTAGTGGCTAGGTATTGGTATAATTTAGCTAAAGACATCGGTAGGGATAATGTAATGATAGTTTCTATAGATAAAGATTATAAGCAGTTTCCTTGTTTGATGTATAATTACCACTACAAACATCAAGTGATTTTAGATATATCAGAAGATGAAGCGATGTATAACTTTTACGAGCAATGTATTGCAGGAGATGGAGCAGACAATGTCAACTACTTTATGGGTAAAGGAAAAAGGTTTGCAGAAAAATATTACTCAGAATGTCAAACTAAATATCAATACACAAGAAAATTATACGAATTATTTATTAAAGAATATAAAGGTAAAGCTAGACAAAAGTATATTGAATGTTACCATTTATTAAAATTAAGGACAGAATGAACATAAGACAAACATCAATAGATTGCTATAGACAAATCAAATCAGAAGGTTTACTCTCAAAAAGAAGATTAGAGGTTTATGAAGCTTTATATATATCAGCTCCTTGTACTTCTTCAGAAGCAATAAGAAACGCTAAAACTACATTTGGAGTATTTGGAGTAAGTTCAAGGTTTACCGAATTAAGAGATTTAGGAGTTATTTATGAAAAAGGTATAAAAAAATGTAGTGTTACAGCAAGAAATGTTATAGAATGGGATTTAACAGATAAATTACCTGTAAAATTTAAGAATAATAATAAAACAAAGAAACAAAGAATTGAAGATGCTATAAATTCTTTTCGTGAGTTATATAAAAACAAAAATAATAGCACAACTCAAGACTGGAAAACAGTTGCTAATTTAATCAAAACAATATAAAAAAAATGGAGTCAAACAGACCAGATGATATTGGCGATAATATCGTCAAAATAGCAGGGTTCAATATATTTGAAAACACTAGGAAAAGGAATCACGTAGAGTATAGAGCTTTATTATGTTTTTTATTAAGGGAAAAATTACTAATGCGATGGACTAATATTGCAAACTTTTTTAAGTCAAAAGGAAAAGATATGGACCACGCTACTTGTATTCACTTAGTTAAAATGTACCCTATATATAAAAAAGATAATAAAAAACTAGATGAGATAGAAAATATGTTTATTTTTAAGAGCCATCTAAATTATGATGAAATTGACAAAGTTCATTATTTAGAAAACAAGTATAATAATATGGAAAAAAAATACTTGACTCTTGCAGAACAATTAAACAATCCATTAATAAAAGACATTACATCTTTACCTAAACATAGACAGGAAGATGTTAGAGAAAAAATAGACGCACTCAAAAAAAGTTGGGTATGGAAGCAAAAACTTAATAAATAATACGTTATATAATTATGATACAGAAAGTTAAAATAAATCAAATATCTTCAAACCCTAATAATCCTAGATTAATTAGAGATGATAAATTTAAAAAATTAGTTAAATCAATTATAGAGTTTCCAGAGATGTTAAAACTCAGACCAATTGTAGTTGATGAAAAAAATATTATACTCGGAGGTAATATGCGATACAAGGCTTGTCAACAAATAGGCTTGAAAGAAGTGTATATAATTAAGGCTGAAAACCTAACAGAAAAACAACTACAACAATTTGTGATAAAAGACAATGTAGGATTTGGAGAATGGGATTGGGATATACTTGCTAATGGTTGGGACACAGCAGAATTAAAAGACTGGGGAATAGATGTCTGGCAGCCTGAAGAAGAAATAGATTACAGCGTTTTAGATGAAATAGATTTAGAAGAACAGATAGATAGTTTATATGACCAAACTAAAAAGTCTATAATACTTGAGTTTCCTTCAAAAGATTTTGAACCAATTAAAGAACTTTACGATTCATTAAAAACAAAGAATGTCAACTTACCTGATTTATTCTTTAAAGCTATGAAAAAATATGATTCCTAAAATAATACATCAAATATATTTTGATTTTCATAATAAAAAAATTGAGGAAATTCCGTTATTCAACACAAGTAGCAAACGAATACAAGAGTTTAATCCTGAATATGAATATAAATTATGGACAGAAAAAGAATGTGAAGGTGTTGTAAAAGAAAACTTACCTCAGCATTATAGCTTTTATAAGTCAATGAAATTTAAAATTCAACAAATTGATTATATGAGGTTTGTGTTACTTTATGTTTATGGTGGCATATATATTGATTTAGATTTAATACCTATTAGAAAATTAGACTCTACTTTAAATCAAAAGTTTTTTTCTTATTCTTTAAGGGATTTAATTCCTGGTCATCACGAGTTTGTACAGAATGATTTTATGGGTTCTATTAAAAACTTTAAACTCTGGGAAATTATATTTGTCGCTTGTGAAGTTAATTATCATAAAAAATTAGCTATGGAAGTTTACGAAGTTAGAAAAGGAAGGTTTGTATTACACACTACAGGACCGAGTTTTTTTAGTAAAATATTGAAAAAAGTTTTGCCAAATTACAAACCACAATTAAATTATGTTTTTACTAAATGGAAAAATGATAATTGGAAAAAAGTAGATAGGTCAAAATATTTATTTGAAAATTATGTATCAACTGCTTGGGCGCATAGTGTAAACAAAAAACTAACTATAAAAGACAGTTTTTATTTAAGTGAAGATGAATTATAAGGTTTATGTAATAAGTGCTAATAGATATCAAGATTTACCTTTTGATAAACAACAAAAAGAAAAATATATATTCTGTGTTAAAAATGGTCAAAAAGAATTGTATGAAGAAAACGGATGTAAAGAAGTTTATAATACAGGAAATTTAATGGATAGTAGAAACTTTGCTTTAGACCACGCATTTAAGAATAATAACATTTGCATACAATTAAGTGATGATATAAAGAAAGTAACATTAAATAAGAACTTCTTTCAAAAAAAGATTATACCATTAGATGATGCTATAAATGATATAGCCAAAAAGTTTGACAAAATAAATGGCGTTTACTTAATGGGTGTTCCACCAACAGATAATTTTTTCTTTGCTAATAAATTAGTAATAGAAAACAAATTCTGTATTGGAGATATGTTATTTGTGAAACCTAATGAATTAAGATTTGATTCTCAATTAACTTTAAAAGAAGACTATGATTATACTTTACAGCATATGCAGAAAGCTAAGGTGTTGAGATATCAAAAATATTTATTTACATTTAAACATTACTCAAACAAGGGTGGTGCAGTTGATATTAGAAACGACAAAGAGGAACAAAAAAATATTATGATATTAAAATCTAAATGGGGAGACAAGATAAAAATGAACCCAAAAAGAAAAAACGAAATATTAATATGAAAACATTAAAACTTGAATTAATAGAACACGACAAAAAAATAGGAAAGAGATGTGATTTTGTTCCACCTACAGTAACAGAAAGTTGCTTATTAGAATACAACAAAAAGATTATTGGGTTTTACTTAACCGACTTACCAGAAAAATTAAAGCAATACATCACAATAGCTAATAAAGAGTTCTTGAGTAAAAATGTGCCAAAGTCATTATTAGAAAGGTCTGATGTATATCAAATGCAAAAGAAATATGGAATCACAAGAGCTGAAGCTAAGGCTAGGAACACCGTACAAATGTCAACTATATTAGGTGGCGTTCTAGCAAAAGCACACCTTAGAAGACCTTACAATTCTGTTTCAGCAGTTCACACAAACAAAAAAGCAAAAACATTTATAAAAGCAATGCTGTTAGCTTGTCAAGAAGCTGAGAAACTTATAGAGTTATATATGCCAGAACAATACGCATCACAGAAAAAATTAATAGAAGAAACGACATTACCAAAATATAGGTTTGGAAAGCTATTCACAAGTAGTATATCTAATTATAATATAGCAGCACCATTCCATCAAGATAGAGGAAACTTAAAGAATACAGTAAACGTAATATTAACTAAAAGAAAAGACACAGAAGGGGGTGCTTTATGTGTTCCAGATTTTAATCATACATTTGAACAAGCTGATAACAGTATTTTAGTATATCCTGCTTGGTATAATATTCACGGAGTTACTAAGATAATTCAACATAACGAAAACGCATACAGAAACAGTTTAATCTTTTACCCACTTAAGGGGTTTGATAAATAATATGGACAAAAGTAGACACATAAAAAAGGAATCAATGTTAAAGGCATTAGAAAAAAGTTTAGGAATAGTAACGGTAGCTTGTAAGAAAGCTAATATACCTAGAAGCACATTCTATAAATGGATGAGAGAAGATAAGCAATTTGAAGCTGAGGTAAAAGATATTGAAAACATAGCTTTAGACTTTGCAGAAAGCCATTTGCATAAACAGATAAGGGAACACAATAGCACTGCTGCTACAATATTTTACCTTAAAACCAAAGGTAAAAACAGAGGGTATGTTGAACGCCAAGAAATAACAGGGGCAGAAGGTATGCCTACTAACTTTCAAATAAAAATAATTGGAAGAGATAGAGATAGAGACTAATATTGTCTATGAACATTTATTAGATAATACCAAAAAAATTGTAGTTGAGCAAGGTGGCACAAGGTCAGGCAAAACATACAATATCATACTTTGGATTATATTTCAATATTGCACAAATAATACAGGCAAGATAATTACTATATGCAGAAAAACATTTCCAAGTTTGAGAGCTACAGTTCTAAGGGATTTTATATCTATATTACAGCAGCATAAAGTTTATAGTGAGAAGTTTCATAATAAGTCAAACTCAGAATACCACTTGTTTGATAACTTGATTGAGTTTATATCTTTAGACCAACCACAAAAGATTAGAGGAAGGAAAAGGGATTTACTATTTATTAATGAAGCTAATGAATTATATTTTGAAGATTGGCAACAATTAGTATTTAGAACTCAAGACAAGATAATATTGGATTACAATCCTTCTGATGAGTATCACTGGATATATGACAAAGTAATACCTAGAGAAGATTGTGCTTTTTTTAAGACTACTTATTTAGATAATCCATTTGTTGAAGATTCTATAATAAAAGAAATAGAAAGACTAAAAGACACAGATGAGCAGTATTGGGAAGTTTATGGATTAGGAGAAAGGTCAGCTAGTAGAAGCACAATATTTAGTTACGTTGAGGTAAATCAAATTCCTGTTGATGCAAACTTAATAGCATACGGAATGGATTTCGGTTACACAAATGACCCAACTACTTTAGTTTCTGTTTATATTGATAATCATAATTTATATATCAAAGAACACTTATATAGAACGCAAATGACCACTAGTGATATAAATACCTTTTTAAAAGAAGAAAAGCTCTTAAATAACCCTATATACGCTGACTCGGCTGAACCTCGGCTCATAGGAGAGTTAAGAAGAATGGGACATAATATATTCCCTAGTATTAAAGGTAAAGATTCAGTAAACGCAGGTATCGATTTATTAAAGAGATATAAGATACACATACTCTCCTCATCATCAAACGCTATTAGTGAATTTAGAAACTATAAGTGGAGAGAAGATAAAACAGGTATGTTGGTTAATATTCCAGAAGACAAGCACAATCATATAATTGACCCCTGTCGTTATGCGACTTACTCTATTTTAAGCAGACCCAACTTCGGTAGATATACTCTTCACTAAAATACTTATTAAATTATTTGTTTATAACTAGAATAAAACTTATATTTGTTATAATATAAATCATAAAAACAATTAAAATGAGACATTTAGAAAAGTACAAACAAAATTTATCAATCAGAGGAAATCAAGTATGGAGTTACAATACTCACGTTGCTACAATTGAATCAAACGATTTGATACAATTAGGGTATTGGTCACAAACCACACAAAAGCATATTAATTATGTAGCTGATGAACTTGATTTAATACTTATAAAATAATGAAAGAACTAAGTAAAGCAGCTAAATTAGGCAAGAGCTTTAAAAAGCTAGAAAAAATAATGCTAATAATTATACCGAGTTATTTTATTGGCAGAATATTAATGACTTTAATTTTTGATATATGAATTATGATGATTGGTTAGTAAAACAAGAACACGACTTTAGAGGTTGGAATGACCCAGACTACACTTGCGACCATTGTGAAAAACCAATTCACAAAAAAGGTTATTGTAGTAATAATTGTTTTGAAGCAGATATGATGTAAGATAACTTGGGTAAACTTACATTTAAAGGGAGGGCAGAAATGTCCTCCTTTTTTTTTATTATCTTTAAGACTATAAAACACATCACAAAATACGTTATATAGATATGCCACTTAAAATCCAAATACCGAGTTCTTTAAACGAAATTACACTTAAACAGTATAAAAAGTTTTTGAAAGTTCAAAAGAATGTAAAAGAAGAAAAGTTCTTAAATGCAAAAATGATTGAGATATTTTGCAATATAGGATTAGAAAAAGTTATGCTCTTAAAATTAAAAGACTCACAAGAAATTATCAGCATATTATCAAAAATGTTTAATGAGAAACCACAATTGGTTACAAGGTTTGAACTGAATAAAGTTGATTACGGATTTCATCCACAACTTGATGAATTAACATTAGGGGAATATATTGATTTAGACACTTTTATTGGCGATTGGGATAATATGGAAAAGGCTATGAATGTTTTATATAGACCTGTGATTCTTAAAATGAAAGACAAATATAATATTGATGATTATAAACTTGGAACTGAAACAGCTCTATTAGATATGCCTATGGATGCTGTAATGTCTTCAATTTTTTTTTTGTGGAGTTTAGGTCTAGACTTATCGAAAATTATGACGAACTCTTTGGAAAAGGAGGAGACAAAAATCTTGACGCAGTATCTCAATTCTCAAGAAAGTGGGGTTGGTATCAATCAATTTATGGACTCGCTCAAGGGGACATTAGAAGGTTTGAAAATATCACTAAATTAAAGATGCACGAATGTTTTATGATGTTATCATTTATAAAAGATAAAAACGATATAGAAGCACAACAAATAAAAAAGAAATTTAAACAATGAGCAATCAAGGAATAAGAGGGTTTTATCAATTAACCGAAACAATTAAAGCTGCGTTACTAGAAGACAAAAACATTAATACAGTAACAACAGGCGATATTACAGATGTTAATTTAAATAAGCAGGATATTTTCCCCTTAGGGCATATCATTATCAATAGTGTAAATGACCAAGAAAATGTACTTAGTTTTAATATAAGCATACTTGCTTGTGATATTGTTCAACAATCTAAAGAATTTACAGTTGATAGATTTAAAGGCAATAATGATGTTCAGGACATCTTAAACACTCAATTAGGGGTTTTAAATAAATTAACCCAAAAACTTCGTAAAGGCAATCTATACACAGATATGTATCAATTAGAGGGCAACCCAAGTTTAACTCCATTTTACGATAGGTTTGAAAATCAATTAGCAGGTTGGACTTTAACTTTGGATATATTAATATACAACGACATATACATTTGCTAATGGATAATAAATATATCAAAGAGGTATTAGATAACTACGGAGCATACGTTGTTCAACAAGCAAAAAGCAATCTTACAAAAGACAAAAAAGGTAGTGGTTCTTTATATAACTCTATAGAATATAAATTAGAAACAGAAGAGAACTTATTTTTATTAGATTTTTTGATGGAAGATTATGGTCCTTTTGTTGATGAAGGAGTTAAGGGTGCAAATCCAAGTTTAGTAAATAGTTCGGTTACTGGTAGAGTAGGAATACAAAAAGCACCATACAGTAAATTTAAATACACATCAAAAAGACCACCACTAGAAATATTAGTTAATTGGGCAAAAAGTAAAAACGTAAGATTTAGAGTTAAAAAAGGGCAAAAAGGTGGGGGTCAATTTAAAGCAGGTAGCTATCAGCAAATGGGATTTTGGCTACAAAAGAGTATATACGCACAAGGATTAAAACCAAACTACTTTTTTACAAAACCATTTGAAAAAGGTTTAAAAGGTTTGGGAGATAAACTTTTTGATGCCTTTGCATTAGATATAGAAAAAGCAATAATCCTAGGACAAAAAAAATAAACATAATGGCAAATATAGCATTAAGAAACCCACAATATAAATTCATAGCAATACCATCATCTGGTGTTCAGTCTGTAGAATGTACAATTACAATAAACACAATTTTAAGATATACATTAATAAAAAATGTAAGTCCAAGCACAGGATGCAATTTTGATATTTCAGAACTTGTCAGAGATTATTTAGAAATAAGTTATTCTTCTATTTACGCAGTAGATACAGTATTAATATCAACTAACTTAAAAAACTATTCAGGATTAAATGCAACAGGTAGTCAGGTAGGTTCAACTGTTAATTATACAGATGTGGGATGGGAAGCATACGGATATTTTCCTGAAGGTTCTAATCCTGAAGTTCCATTTACTACAAATCATAAATACTTATTAGCAGCAGATTATTCATCAGGTTCTGCAGTATGGAATATATATGTTCCAACAGGTGTTTCAGGATATGTTCATTATATGACAGGCGCAGGAGTTTATTCTGTTAGTTCTTATAATGGCACAGATACACAAGTGGTAAATCAAGGTTCTATTATTTGTTATATAAATAGAATTGATTGCACTAAATATGGAGCAGGTAGAAAAATAACATTTATAAACAGATATGGAGTTCAGCAAGATTTATGGTTTTTTTTAAAAGAAGTTAAATCATTAAATAGAACTAATGAAAAATATCAGTCTAATACAATACAATATCCTGATGATGATTATGCTCAATACGAAGTTAAAAATGCACCTAATAAACTATTCAATACACAAGGTAAACAAATGCATAATTTGAGTTCAGGTTATTATCCAGAATATACAAATCAATTTTTTGAGCAATTGTTATTAAGTGAGTATGTATGGATGACAAGACCAAAAAAAGAAAACCCTGCTGTTGATGAAACTGTGCCTGTAACTGTTAATACTTCTAGTATGACATTTAAAACATCAGTCAATGATAGGTTAATAGAATACACAATAGACTTTGAAGAAGCATTCGACTTAATAAACAACATTAGATAAATGCAAAAACTGCAATTATATATAGGAACAGAAAGGGTAGATTTATTTAAAGATGAAACTGTATCTTTTACACAAACAATACAAAACGTAAAAGACATTAGTAAAATATTTACTGAGTTTTCTAAAACATTTTCTTTACCTGCATCTAAAGTAAATAATAAGATATTTAAACATTATTATAATTTTGATATACAAGGTGGTTTCGATGCTAGAAATAAAGTAACAGCAAAAATTGAATTAAATACAATACCTTTTAAAGAAGGTTTTATAAAACTAGAGGGAGTTGATTTAAAAAAAAACATACCACACACATACAGAATTACATTCTTTGGAAATACTATAAATTTAGTAGATGTATTAGGAGATGACCAATTATCAAGACTAACTGAATTAGGAACTTATGATACAACGTATGAATATTCAACAATCAAATCTGGACTTATATCAGCTATTCCTTCTACTACTAATTTATGTGTTCCACTTATTACACATACAGATAGACTGACATTTGATTCTGTAACTGAAGAAATTGGAAATGTTGATTGGGTTAGTAGTTCTAGTGTTAATGGTGTTAATTTTAAACAATTGAAATTTGCTTTAAGATTACAAGCAATTATAGATGCAATAGAAACTGAAATAAGATATCAAAATGATGATGGAACACAAAAGATAATTTTTTCAAATGATTTTTTTAATAATTCATCAAACGAAAAGTTTCATAATTTATGGATGTGGTTACATAGAAAAAAAGGAAGTGTTGAGCCTACAAGTCAATTAACTTTAAATTTTATTCCAGTAACAAATATTACAAATACATCAGGTTCTAGTGGATATACAAGTGTTACACCACAAGGGGTTTTAACATTATTGCCAGATGGTCAAACTGATGCTGATGGTGGGATATTACAATATGTGCAAACTAAATTAGAATTAATTCCAACAGTTTCAAATGTAGAATATAGTGTCAGAGTTCTTAAAAATAGTGAAAGTTATGAAGAAAGGTTAAATGTACAAGGAACACAAGTTTTTTTTGACACAAGTTCAACACAATTAAGTGCGGGTAGTTATACTGTAGAAATAGCTTCACTTGGTACAATAACTTTTGCATCTACAAATATTGAATGGACTATTTCAGCAGCAGTCATTGGTGGTAGTCAAGGTGGTGGTGGTTTTACTGACATATATAGTAATTCATCTCAAATTAGTAGTAGTGCAATAGTTCCTTTTACTATTACACAACAGATTCCAGAAATGACTGTAATAAGTTTTTTAACATCTATTTTCAAAATGTTTAATTTAACTGCTTTTGTAAATAATTCAGGGGTTATTGTTGTAAAAACTTTAGATAGTTATTATGCATCAGGAAATCAAAACCCAATAATTATTGATGAATATTTAGATGTAACAAAATCTACAGTCAATGTAGCTTTACCTTTCAAAGAAATAGCTTTTAGATATAAAGGTCTTGGAACATTCCTTGCAAAACAATTCAATCAAGTAAATAATAGTGGGTGGGGTTCAATAAGATATACATTAAATAATGACACATTTGATGCTCCAAATAATATATATAAAGTTGAAATACCTTTAGAACACGTTATGTATGAAAGGTTAGTTGATACAGGAATTACAACTTCAGTTACACTAACAACAGTACAATACGGATATTTTGTTAATGATAATCAAGAATCTTATTATGGATTACCTTTGATTTTTTATGCTATAAGACAACTTAATCAAAATCCTATTGCTTTAAAAGATGGACCATTACCTAGTGGGGTTAATGAACAAATAAATGATTATATAATACCATCTAATAGTTTACAAATTGGAACAACTAATCAAACTAATATAAATTTCAATTCTGAAATAAATGAATATGATGGAACTGAATTTTTAGGAACACTTTTTAATAATAATTATAGCACTTACATAGACAATGTATTTAATACAAGCAGAAGGCTTATAAAAGTTGATGCAGTTTTACCACAAAAGATATTTCATAATTTACAACTAAACGACTTAATACAAATAAGACAACAGAACTATCAAATAAATTCTATTACTACTAATCTAACAAATGGTAAAAGTCAATTAGAATTATTAAATGTCGGAACACCTTATTATAGAAAACTTCCTAATGTATCATATTCAGGCTCACTTGGAATTTTATATTATAATTATTCTGTAGGTATTGCAGCAAGTTTGTCAATTGGAGATACAATGTATAATAATGCAACACTAACAAGTACAGCAAGTTCAGGAACTTATTTACAAACAGGCTCAACAGGAGATGATACAGTGTGTCAAGATAGTTCGTATGTAATGTCAATGACTTTAGATTCAAACGGAATAATAACGAACATATTATGTGGGCAGCCTTAAAATAAAATTATGATTAAAAATATATTAGACTTACTGCAATTTGCAAAAGGAGAAACAGAAAACATCAAAATAGCACAAGGTAAAAACGCTTTACCGAAAGACTTAAAATCTGGCTTTAAACTTATTAAAAGAACACTAGAATGGAGGTAAAAGAATACAGTCTAAAACTTTCTACGGAACAGGCACAAAAAAATGTTGAGGATTTAAATAAAAATTTAAAGATTCAAGAGGATTTACTATTTGATATAGAGAAAGAAATAAGAGGTTATGAAAAACAATTAAAAAAAACATCCCAAACAGACCTTGCTGCTAGAAAAGCTATAAATGATAAAATAGCAAAAACTAAAGAAAGGTTAAATGATGAAAGGTTTGGATTAAAAGAACTGAATAAAGAACGTAAAAAAGCAAATGAAGAGCTAGAAGAATCTATTGAAAATTCTGCTGAATATAGTGGTGTATTAGGAATGATAGACCAAAAAACTGGTGGACTTATTTCTAGTATTGGGGGTATGACAAAGTCAGTCGGTAGTGCTACAAAAGGTTTTGGTGCTATGAAGATTGCTATTATAGGAACTGGAATTGGTGCTTTATTAATTGCTCTTACATCATTGAGCGCAGCTTTCACAACAACAGAAGAAGGTCAAAATAAGTTTAATAAGATAATGGGAATAATTGGTGCTACTGTATCTGTGTTTACAGATAGACTAGCAACTTTAGGAAGTTTTTTAATTAGTGTTTTTGAAAACCCTAAACAAGCACTCATCGACTTTAAAGATGCTTTTGTCGAAAATATAACCAATAGAATTTCAAGTGCTATTGATACATTAGGTTTTTTAGGTAGTGCAATTAAAAAAGTATTTAGTGGCGATTTTTCTGGTGCTATGGAAGATGCAAAAAACGCAGGTAACTCTTACGTTGATACTTTAACAGGGGTAAAAGATACTGTAGGAAAAGTAACAAACTCTGTCAAAGAATTAACAAATGAAATAATAAATGAGGGTGTAGCTGCAGGAAAAATAGCTGACCAAAGAGCAGCAGCAGACAAGTTAGACAGAAAGTTAATTGTAGAAAGAGCAGAAGCAAACAGAAAAAGAGCAGAATTATTAGAAAAATCAGTTGACAAAGAAAAATTTACCACTTTAGAAAGAGTAGAATTTTTAAAACAAGCAGGAGAACTAGAGGATGAAATAACACAAAAAGAAGTAGCTGCTGCAAAGTTAAGGTTAAAAGCAAAACAAGCTGAAAACGCATTAGGGGGTTCTACAAAAGAAGATTTAGAAGAAGAAGCACAATTAAAAGCTGAATTAATAAATCTTGAAACTGCTCGTTTAATGAAACAAAGAGAAGTTACAGGTCAAATTATAGCATTTAAATCAGAAGCAGCAGCAGCCGATAAAGCAATATCAGATGAAGAAATAGCAAACGCAAAAGCAGTCCAAGATTTTAAAGATTCACTAAGAATAAAAGACAAAGAAAACAAATTTGCAGAAATTGAGGCTGAAAAAGAAGCAAGAATTTTAGCATTAGAAGAATTAAAACTTTCTGAAGAAGCAAAACAACAAATGAAATTAGATGTTGAAAAAGCATTTAAAGAAAAGAAAAAACTTATAGAAGAAGAAGAAGCTGAAGTTTTAGCTGAAGAAAAAGAAGCCTTTTTACAAAAACAATTAGGGGAAGAGGAGTTGTCATTAGAAAAACAAAGGCAAATGGCTTTAGATGAACTTGAAAGGTTCGGTGCAACAGAAGATGAAAAACTTGCTATAAACACTAAATACAACGAACTAGAAGCCGAGCAAGATAAAATTAAAAGAGACGCTGAAATTAATATGGCAAGTCAGACTTTTGGAGCTATCGCTAATTTATTAGGAGAAAATTCAAAAGCAGGAAAAGCAGCAGCAGTCGCATCAGCCCTTATAAACACTTATCAAGGTATAACTGCTGAGTTAGCAACTAAAACAGCGACCCCTTGGGGAATAGCACTTAAAATAGCGAATATAGCCACAGTAGCATCAATAGGTTTTAAGTCTGTAAAAGATATAATGAAAACAAATCCAAAATCAGGAGGAGGAGGTGGCTCTCCATCAACTGCATCTTATTCTGCTAGGTCAACATCAGAACCAACACCACCTATGGCTTCTATACCACCTGCATTTAATATAGTTGGAGCGAGTGGTACAAATCAATTAGCAAATGTTATAGGGGGTCAAACTCAAGCACCTATACAAGCGTTCGTAGTAGCTAGTGATGTTACAACTGCACAAGGGCTAGAAAGAAACACGATTGAAGGTGCAACAATTGGGTAAATACAAAATGCAATAAAAAATACGTTATATAGTTATGAAGATAATAGAATTAATATTAGATGAGGAACAAGAAGAATCAGGAATTGAAGCAATATCTATTGTCGAATCACCTGCGATTGAATCTGATTTTGTGACATTAAACTCTCAAGAAATCAAATTAGCAGAAGTTGACAAAGAAAAGAAAATATTATTAGGAGCTTTATTGATTCCTAATAAACCAATTTATAGAAATGGAGATGAGGGAGATTATTACATCTTCTTTTCTAAAAACACAATAGCAAAGGCATCACAGATGTATTTAAAAAATGGATATCAAAACAACTCAACTCTTGAACACGAGCAAGCCTTGAATGGTTTGACGTTAGTCGAGAGTTGGATAGTTGCAGATGAGGTTCAAGACAAATCTAGAAAATATGGACTTAATGTTCCAGTAGGAACTTGGATGGGTGCGGTCAAAGTTAATAATGATGAAATATGGAGTGAGTATGTTAAGACAAATAAAGTCAAAGGCTTTTCAATTGAAGGCTATTTTGCTGACAAAATGGAAAGACCCAAAGAGCCAGTTCAAGAAGATTTATCAAAAGATGAAAAAACTTTAATAAAAATTAAAGAAATTTTAAACTCAGCAAATGAGACAAAATAATAAAGGCAACGAAAAGAATTTTATACCTAGCCGAACCAGTCCTACAGGAAGTAGTAGAGCTTGTTTATGTTGGGATAAAAATACTTATTCAATAGAATGTTGTGATGGCTCAATGAGAGCTCAAGGCATAGGAGTTATTACAAGAACTTAAAGTGAAAATACAAAATTGAATTATTAATCCGTTATATATATAATATGAAATCAACCGAAATGTTAAATCAAATCAAAACACTTCTAAACATCGAAGTCAAACTTGAAGAGATGAAATTAGAAAATGGCACTATCGTAAGTGCTGAATCCTTTGAAAAAGGTAAAGAACTTTTTATCGTTACAGATGATGAGAAAGTAGCAATGCCAGTGGGCGAATATCTTTTAGAGGATGGTCGTTTAATAGTAGTTTCCGAAGAAGGGATTATAGGCGATGTAAGAGAAGTGTCTGATGAAGTTCCTCAGAAAGAATCTAAAGAAGGAGAAGAAATTACTTCTGATTTAAAAGATGAAGATGAATATGAAGAAGAAGAAAAAGAAGAAGAAGGAAAAATGGCAGATGTAGGAGATTGGGAAGGAATGGAAAAAAGAATACAAAACCTTGAAGATGCAATTTCTGACCTTAAAAAAGATAAAGAAGGTAAAATGGAAGAAGAAGTTGAAGAAGAAATGTCAACTGAAAAGCCATTAAAATCAAGAACAGTAAAAGAAGAGTTTTCTGAAGCTGCTGTAAAACCTATAAAACACAATCCAGAATCAGGGAACAAAAAAACAAATAAAGTAGAATTTGCAAAAGGCAAGTTTAACACGACACTAGACAGAGTATTAAATAAATTAAATAAATAAAAAAACAAATGAGTAATCTAAAAAACGTACAATTAGCAACTGCTGTAAATATCACTACTACTTATGCAGGTGAGTTTGCAGGAGAATACATTGCTGCAGCACTTCTTTCAGCATCTACAATTGATGATGGAGGATTAACAGTAAAAGCAAATATTGCTTACAAAGAAGTAATTAAAAAATTAGCAACAGGAGATTTAGTAAGTCCTGCTAGTTGTGATTTTACACCTAATTCATCTGTAACACTTACAGAAAGAATTATCCAACCAGTTGAGTTACAAGTAAATCTACAATTATGTAAGTATGACTTTGTAAACGATTGGGAAGCACAACAAATGGGATATGGATTAGGACAATCTTTACCACCTAAATTCTCTGACTTTATGATTGCTCACGTAGCAGCAGAAGTAGCACAGAATACTGAGATTTGTATTTGGAAAGGAGACACAGCAGGTGCAGCAGGAGTTAATTCTTTTGATGGATTTGAAAAACTAATTGCAGCTTCAGCAGGAGCAGGAGATATTCCAGCAGGTCAACAAGTTGCAGCAGTAGCAGGTGGTTTAAATGCAGGTAACATTATTGCAGAATTATCTAAAGTTGTAGATGCTATACCATCTTCATTATATGGAAAAGAAGATTTATTCATATACATCCCATCTAGCGCAGCTAAATTCTATGTTCAGGCATTAGGAGGATTTGCAGCAAACGGATTAGGAGCAAATGGTGTTAACTCACAAGGAACGCAATGGTGGAACAATGGTTCACTAACTGTAAATGGTGTAAAAATATTTGTTTGTCCAGGAATGAGTAATAACAAAATGTACGCTGCTCAAAGAAGCAACTTATACTTTGGAACAGGAATCTTAAACGACACTAACGTAGTGAAAGTTTTAGATATGGCTGACTTAGATGCTTCAAATAATGTTAGAATGGTAATGAGATTTACTTCTGCAGTACAATTTGGTATTGCTTCTGACTTAGTTGAGTACGCTTAAAATAATAATAACCAATTAAATAGGGTAGGTGGATTATCTACTTACCCTTTTTTTTTAAAATAATATAAATAATATGGCTTGTACATTAACAACAGGTAGAAACATACCTTGTAAAAGTGCCTTCGGGGGTATAAAATCAGTTTTCTTCGCAGACTTCGGTTCGCTTACTGATATAACTGTAGATTCAACTACAAAAGAAGCTACTGTAACAGGTAGTCCAGATTGGTATGAATACAAAGTAAAAGGAAACTCATCTCTAGAAACTACTGTAACAAGTTCAAGAGAGAATGGAACTACATTTTACACACAAACTTTAAACCTAACATTAACTTTCTTAGACGCTAAGACTCAACACGAGCTACAAATATTAGCTTGGGGAAGACCTTACGCAGTTATTCAAGATTATTACGGAAATCATTTCTTATGTGGGTTTGAAAACGGAATGGAATGTACAGGGGGAACTGTGGTAACAGGAGCAGCAGCAGGAGATTTATCAGGATTTACTTTAACATTTGAAGGAATGGAAGAGTACGCACCTTATTTCTTGGCATCAGCACCAACACCAGCATCTGGAACTCCAATTGACCCAACACCAGTAGGAGTACCTGCAGACCAATAAAATCTAAGTTTTTTTTAGTTATAAATTAAGCACTCTATATGGGGTGCTTTTTTTTTGCTCGTTCAATTCTACAAATCAATCAATTTTTTACGTTATATAAGTAATGATTCTATTAACTACATCAGCACAAGCTCAAGCAATATCGGTTATACCTAGAACTTACACTAGTAATTTTACTATGACTGTAAGGGATGACAGTACTAACGTGATTAAGTCTTATGATATACAAAATGCTGTAACATCAGGTAATTATCTTAATTTTAATAGAGTATTTAATCCTATATTAGTTGAAAATCATTTTTATGACCTACATTTATATGTAGATTACAATTTTTGGAATACAAATTATAGCTTCTGGAATATTAATCAAGAAATTTGGAACCTAGAATCTAGTCAAACTGATGACATATTTAAAGATAGAATCTTTTGCACAGACCAAGATGTAGACCAATTAAATAAAAATGACCATTATGAATTAAATAAAGGTCAATATACAAATTATAATGGTTTCAATAATACTTATACAGTTAGATGAAAAAAACACGATTAAGAAACGACAAAGGACAATTTAAGAAAGCATCAAAAGTTTCAGAATTTGGGTTCGTAAATTTAAGCACTTATACAAGTCCTGAAATTAAAGAAGTGAATGGCGAAGAATGGATTGAATACGGTGCAGATAATAACTATTTTCAATATCTTATAGATAGATATAACGGAAGCCCTACAAATAACGCAGCTATTAATGGTATATCACAAGCTATTTATGGCAAAGGTTTAAACGCGACAGATGGTAATAAAAAGCCAAATGAGTACGCTCAGATGATTTCTTTATTTAAAAAGGACAATGTAAGAAAATTGTGTTATGACCTTAAATTAATGGGTCAATGTGCTATGCAAATTATATACACAAAAGACAGAAAGAAAATAGCTCAGATAGAACATATGCCGATTGAAACTTTAAGAGCTGAAAAGTGTAATGATGACGGCGAAATACCTGCTTATTATTATTTTAAAGACTGGGCTAATATTAAAAGAAGTGATGAGCCATTGAGAATACCTGCTTTTGGTATGTCAAAAGAAAATATTGAAATATATTATGTTAAACCATACAAATCAGGTTTTTATTATTATTCTCCTGTGGACTATCAAGGTGGATTACAATACGCTGAACTAGAAGAAGAGGTTTCTAACTACCATTTAAACAATATAATGAATGGATTAGCTCCTTCTATGCTTATTAATTTTAATAATGGAACTCCAAATCAAGAGGAAAGAAAGTTAATTGAATCTAAAATAGCAAGAAAATTTTCTGGAACTTCTAATGCAGGTAAATTTATACTAGCTTTTAACGATAATAAAGAAAGCTCAGCAGAAATAAGCCCTGTACAATTATCTGATGCACATAATCAATATCAATTCTTATCAGAAGAAGCTACTAAAAAAATAATGGTCGCACACCGTATCGTATCGCCTATGCTTTTAGGTATTAAAGACCAATCAGGATTAGGCAATAATGCTGATGAAATAAAAACTGCATCTCTATTAATGGATAATACCGTTATTAGACCTTTTCAAGAGCTTTTAATAGATGCCTTTGATAATATACTATCTTATAACGAAATAGCTTTAAACTTATACTTTACGACCTTACAGCCATTAGAATTTACTGAGGTTGATAGTTCAATACAAGACAAGGAAGATATTGAAGAAGAAACTGGTGTTGAAATGCAAAAATTTAATCTAAAAATGATAGATGGTAAAAAAGCATACGACACTAAAGAAGAAGCAATAGAAAAAGCAGAAGAAATGGGATGTGGAGGTTACCACGAACACGAGGTTGAAGGTGTTGTGTATTATATGCCTTGCGAAAATCACGAAGAACTGAAAGCACCTTGTTGGGATGGTTACGAACAATATGGAACTAAAATAAAAGATGGTAAAGAAGTTCCTAATTGTATTCCTATTAAAGCCTGTGAACACGCTAAATTATCAAAAAAAGATGTTGAGGTTATTTTAGGTTCACTTGCAAAAACAGGGGAAAAAATTGAAGGAGATTATGAGTTTGTAGCTGAGTTAGATGAAGATAATGAAATATCAAATGAAGATTGGGCGAATTATTTAATTAAAGAAAAACCAAAAAGCACTCTTTCTCGTATTAGAGATTTGATAGGTCTAAAGCAATTTGTGCCATCAAAAAAGAAAGGCTCATCTTATAGTGATTTAGATTCTAAAAATGGTTTATATAAAATTCGTTACAAATATGCACAAGGGATGCCATCATCAGGAGAGTCAAGAGACTTTTGTAAAAATATGATGAATATGAGTAGCTCTGGTATAGTTTGGCGTATTGAAGATATTGATAAAGCAAGTTATTTTGAGGATGTAAATGTTGAATTTAGACATAAACCATCAATGCCTTACAATATTTTTGAGCTGAAGGGTGGAATATATTGTCAACACAAATGGGTAAGGGTTTTATACAGGTTAACAAGTAACACAGAAAAGTCAGAAAATTTAGCAAACTATCAAAAAACAGGAACAATACCTTCATACGCAAACAGAAACCCAAGAGGTTGGAAAAAAGCTGCAAAAGCAACTGATAGAATGAAAGGAAGAGGAGCATACCCTAAATAAAAAAAAAATGGCAACAGTATTATTTATAAATAGAACAGACCTAGTTAGAAACTCCATAATAGATGGGAATGTAGATACGGACAAGTATATACAATTTATTAAACTTGCTCAAGAAATTCATATACAGAATTATTTAGGCACAAAAATGTATAATGCATTAACAATAGCGATTCCTAATATTGACCAACCTGCAAATGCAAGATGGAAAACTTTATTAGATGACTATGTTGTGCCTATGCTTATATGGTTTGCTCAAGTTGATTACATTCCATTCGCTAGTTACCAAATCCGCAACGGAGGTATGTTTAAACATCGCTCAGAGAACGCTGATACAGTTAGTAAAGATGAGGTTGACTATTTAGTTGAAAAAGCAAGAACAAATGCGGAATGGTACTCTAGAAGGTTTATTGACTTTATGAGTTTTAATCAAACTACATACCCAGAATATACAAGTAACACAAATGACGATATATATCCATCTTATGATGCAACTTTTAATGGATGGGTTCTATGAAATATAAAGTAAAAAAAACAAATATCGAAAAATTAAAAATCTTTTTAAAAAAGATAGAAAATAACAAAATAAAAAAATTAAAGAATGGCAACTCTATTTAATACTAGAATATTTGAAACATATCAAGGTCTAATTAAGACTATTGATAATGCAGTAATAACTGCATCTCTTAAAGAATTAACAGATGGTTCAGGAAATCAAACAGGGCTTTATATTAATACAGCAGGGGATTTTAAAGTAAGTAATATACTAGAATGGGGTTCGCTTAAAGATACAGGCACAGGCGTTACAATAACACGTTATGTAACTTCTACTGATGGAATAGAAAACTTTGATAATAATACTTCACTTCCAACTACAGCAGCAGTTAAGCTATATGTAGATACTAAATTTGCTACTTCAGATACTTTACAGGAAGTTTTATCTTTCGGAAATACAACAGGTGGAAATGATATTGTAGTTTCTGCTAGTGATGACATTACTTTTACTGATTCTAGTAAAGCAATATTTGGAGCAGGAAGTGATTTACAAATCTATCACGATGGTTCTCATTCTTATATTAATGATGCAGGAACAGGGGCGTTAAAAATATTAGCATCACAATTAGAAATAAATAATTCGGCAAATACTGAAAATATAGCAACTTTTACAGAAAATGGTGCAGTACAATTATTTTACGATAACTCTAAAAAGTTTGAAACTACTACTACAGGAGTTACAATAACAGGTAGACTTTCAGGATTAACAGACCCTACATTAGCACAGGATGCTGCTACAAAATCGTATGTAGATGCTTTAGATGCAGGTAGTGATTTAGATTTTAAGGGAGATAATGGTACAGCAGGAGATGTTAATT
>WLWG01000719.1_pt1 | contig 33082 bp, 55 predicted proteins | sample 6712871 | NCBI WGS metagenome assembly WLWG01 (sample SAMN12718693, study PRJNA515312) | sponge metagenome | isolation source: marine sponge | host: Mycale hentscheli | place: New Zealand: South Island, Marlborough, Capsize Point | collected 2003-05-01
TTAAAATAGGCTTTAATTACAGGCGTTCCCGTAGTTGTTCCTGTTAGGTTATCAATAGAGAAAAACCACGCTTCAATTTCTAAATCTTTTTCACCTAAATTTTTGAGATAAACTAAACCGTATTCTCCACCACCGTCTACTGTGAATTGGTCTGTGTTTACGTTAAACGCTCTTCCCTCTCTTGCAGCTTGTTCGTAGCGTGTTAATGATGTTGAAGATACTTGTACCCTTCCTTGTGGATCTACTTTTGCGTTATCTCCTGTTAATGGATTTCCGATATAAACTTGCATATTATGATAGTATTATTTTTAATAAATTATTTGTTCTTATTTGTTCCTCTGTTTGAAATTTCATTATGATAATTAACTGTCTAAGTAAATCCTTTTCGCTTTCTTCACCTTCTACTGTACCACCTAAACTGCTCAAAATGCTATTTAATACAGTTATTTGATCGTCTTGTTTAGCTTCTGTACTTGCTCCACTTGGTAAGTTAATGCTTGAGATATTAACAGGAACAGGATTAGAAACAGATACATCAACATCGCCTACTTGCAGATTAGCATTAGCGTTTAAATTATCGTGTGTATCTTGATTTGAATTTACTTCTAATGATCCGCTTGGTGATACCTTTACATTAACAAAAGCACCACCACCAGCAGATGTTTCTCCAGCTATAACTGATTTGGTTACTGTTACTGACCTATCATTAGTTAACCCTGTGTCGAGCCTGTGAATTGAAGTTAATACATCGCTATTATGCAGAATTGTTTGAACCCTGAATTGTGTTTGTGATACATTTCCATTTTCGTATTTAACTCTAAAATATTGAGCCGTTACCGGGAATTGAAATCTCCTTGCATTACTTAATGATACATCTAAATTATAATCATTTGAATCATCCCAGTTAGTACCATCTGTCGAGAATTGAAAGCACATTCCATCAGTAGCAGAATCTACATCAGCAAATAATTGAATAGTAACAGAATTAAAACTTCCAACATCTGTACCAATTCCTGTAAATATTCCACCAATTCCTAAAGGCGTAGATGTACTGTTATTTGAATCAATAACATTTGCAGTAGTTTTGTTATCAATCGAATCTGTAATAGATTCTATTGCATTGGCAGTACTTTCTAAAGTGGCTAAAGTTGTTTCTGTTGCGTAATCTTTACCGTCTAAAGAATTTAAAAGCGTTATAATCGATTCTAATTTAGCTTCTATTTCATCAGTATTACCATCTAAAGCATTAACCGCATCAATTAAAGTTTGAAACTTAGCTACTACTACTTCGCGTCTTAAATCGTAACTTTTTGCCATTAGTTGCTTTTTGTTTTAACTATTAAATCAGCGTAAACAGTGCCGCTTGTGTTGTCTTCAGCTTCAAATCTTATTCTAATACTTTTGCCCATAAAAAATGAATCGCGTATCATAATAAGTTCATCGTCGCAAGGAAAATAATCAATAACACCTTCAGCACAATCGTTGTTGTCAAGTGCAACCCAGTCAACATTGTTGTTGCTTTCTTCAACGTATATTTTAGGCGTGCCATCAAGACCGCTTGTTTTAATAGTCAATAGCCAGCGCATATCTTGACCGCAGTCAATGACATATTCGCCGATTTGTTGAGCAGCTGCGCTTTCGTTATCAATTAAAACTTCTGTTCTCATTAAATGCCGCTAGTATGTTGTATTAATTGACCGTTATATTCAGGATAAGTTGTTGAATTGTCACAAATGTACCACTGAATGTTCTGAAAAGTGTCTGTGCTTTGATTCCATCTTTGAACAACGCTGTTGAATGCTGGCTGTTGTGTTGCAAGTTCAGCTTGATTTCTTACCGTTCCGCTAACAGTATTCTTTAAACTTTGGTCGCGAACGTATTGAAAATAAACCATTCCAAGCAACATTTTCTTCATTCCCTCAGAAACAAAGACGCAAGAACCGTCATCAATGTAAAATTCGTTGAAAATTGAAATAAAACGCGCTGTTTGTGGCACTTGTGCAACAAGGTCAGCTTGAAACAAGTCAAACAGTTCTGCACCTAACAAAAAAACAAGGAACCTTTTTTCATAGGTGTCAATGTAGTCGTTTAAATGTTCTTCAGTGTAGTCATCTGTCGCAATAGTCCATTTGCCAACAAAGTCGTCTGTGTCAATTAGAATACCCATTTATTTCAGCTTTGCTTTGTTGGCTTCAACCAAAAGCTTGGCGTTTGCCTTGTGTGTATTTATTTTTTTGCCGTTAAAGTCTATTTCAACCATACTTGGCAAGCTTGACCAATCAATTGCAGCTGGCTTGTTCGCCTTTGGCGCTTTGTTTTCAATTGGTTTCTTTTCGCTTTTGTTTTGTGGTTTCTTTTTCTGTGCCATGACTTGAATTGTTTCAACAAAAATACAAAATTTATTCTTTCTTTTTATAGTTGTTTAAATGGTCGCCGTTTACAAGCGTTTTCAATCTGTGACAATTAGCGCAAAGCGTTTGCAAGTTGCTTGGATCATAATTCTTTTTGTTGCCGTCAATGTGGTCAACGTCAAGCTGAACGCGGTGCAAAGGTCTGAAGCCGCAAGATTCGCAAAAGTTCTTTTTCAATTTAATGTTTTTGTTGCTTGCGTAGTTGAAAAGCTTTTTATCACAAGCGCAACAACGCGGCTTGTAAATTTGTTGACCGTTCTTTTTTCCATTGCTTTTTTGTGGTTTCTTTTCGCATTCAATGCACAAACCACGTTCAAACTGCGTGCCTGTTCTAAGTCTTTTGCCACCCATTTCGCTAAATATAGTAAAAAAAAAGCCTTGCTGAATGAACAACAAGGCTTTTAAATTAGTTAGTTAGTATTAAACTATTGCTTCAAGAGCAGCAGCATCAACAGAAATTGTTCCAGTTACGAAAGCTGAAGCGTCATTTGTTCTAATAACGTTTGCACCTCTCCATTCAGCAAGAATTGTTCTTGTGTTGTTTGTGAAGTCTGATCCGTCTAAACCAAGTTCAACATCGATCATTCCTTTAGAATAAACAGTTGCTTTTGTAAAGTCACCGATTAAATAAGAATCAGCAGCAACAAGCGTTGTTTCAATGATAGGAATTCCGTCTAAAGATAATTGACCAGCAACCATTTGAAGCGCATCAATATAAGCTTTGTCAGTTGTGCTTCTTTTGATTTGTAACAAACCAAGAACATCAGTTGGATTCGCTAAAATGTAATTAGGCGCATCGTGTTCAGCAAGTTTAATCTGCGTTGAAGCAGTTCTTAAAACATCAACAAAGTTTGCATTGTCAACAGCAACAGGCGCAGTTGTAGCAACAAACGCTGAAGCTTGTGTAACAATACCGTTCAAGTTGTTTCCTGTTCCGTCACCTGAATAAACTTGCGTTTCAACAGCTTTTAAAACTTCACGCATTAATTCGTTATTGATTTCAGATTCAATGAAGTCAACGTCTTCTAACATTTCAGTTGAAACTTTAATGTAAGCAGTTGTTTTTCTTAATGATTCTTCACCAGTTACAAGATCAAAATCAATTTGATTTTTAGCGTTACCTTCAGCAGTTTGACCAGCAGCACCGTCTTTGTTTGCTTGGCTTATCCATCTGATAATGTTTGATTGTGCAACACCGCTTTGAACTATGTCCATTAAACGAACACGTCTTGAAGGAACAACGTCAAATCCAGGCACGTATTGCGCAGCTGGAACTTCACCAGTTATGTTTGTTGATTCTAACATTGTACCAGCCACTTTGAAAGTGATTGATTCAGCGTTTCTAGTTTCTTTTAAAGACTTTAATTTATCAAGGTTTTTGTTCAAGCCTTTTCTAACTGAAGAAAGCATTCCTTCGCCAGCAGTTTTTTCAGCTTCAGACAATTTTTTGATTGTCACACCTTGCGCTTTTAATACTTCGTTCAATGTTTTTACTTGCTCAGCAACAACGTTTGACAATTCGCTTTTTAATGAATCAATATCAGCTTTGCTTGCTTTTTCTGCAATTGCTTTGTCTAATTCAGTTCTTTTTAGTTCGTTAAATTCGTTATACAAACCAGCCACTTCTTCAGCGGTCTTTGTTTTCATAGTTTCTTCAGTAATTGACTTTGAAACTAAAAATTCAGCAAAATTTTTCATTTTGTTTTATTTTAAATTTTTGTAAAAGTTTAATAAATCGTTTTGATTTGATGTTTTCTCATTTGTTAAATTCGGCTTGATAATATCAACAGTGCCTTCTTCAGACGGCTGCTTCATTGTTATAAGTGAATTGTATTTTTCTTTAATGACTTTCAATTGCATTTCAAGCGTGAAAAGTCTTTCGTCTGTTCCTTTTCCATGCTTCAAAGCGTTTACAATTGAATCCATTTGTTTATTGATCGTGTCAAGAACTTCAACTTGATTTCCTTTGCTAACGTCAAGCGTTGGTGTCAAGCTGTTTGCTCCAAACGTAACTGCTGAACCTTCCCATAAAAAAACCTCAGTTGCTTCGCGTATTTGCATGCCGTCAACTTCAATAAAGTTCATTTTGTCTGTAATAAAATTGAATCCTATTGAATGTTCGCGAATAATGCCGTCTTGATAATCAAGAAAGGCATCAGTTCCTTTTGTGCTGCGTCCTAATTCGCCGACACCTATCAAATGATCGTGCGTTTCTTCTAAACTTTTCCACGTGCCAATTGGTTGCTCCCAGTCGTGATGTCTTAAAAAAGCAATTTTTCTGTTGCTTGTGCTGTCTGCTCCACGTTCAGCAATTGACTTTGCGAAAGCACCGAAGCGAATAATGTCACCGTCTGAATCAATGTTATTAAATGCAGACAATGCAACCTTCACGCGCCTTGTTTGAATGTCAATGTCTTTCACTTCAAGACCTAGCGTTTTAACTTTATATTGATTATTTATTGCCATAAGCTACAAAATTACAAATTATTTTCATTCGTTTCAGAAAGCACCGCTTCAACCATTTCTTCAGAATATTCATAAACGTCAGAAAGCAACGCCGCTTTTCCTTCGTTGCTTATTGGCATATTCAAAACAACGTTCACGCCGTCAAGAACAATTTTGTCTTTTTCAGCTTCGGTTTTTTGGTCTGTTTGTAATGCGCTAACTTCTGAATAGTCAAATCTGAAACGCAAATCGTTTGCCGTTGTATGCGTTGGAACAAGCCAGCGATTGAATTCAGCTTCAACTTTGCTCAGCGTTGGTTGAACCGCGTTTGTGTAAAGTGCTTTTTCAGCTTCCTTTCTGTTGTTAAATGTTTTATTTGCTGGATCATTGAACAAAGACGAATCAAGACCAAAGACGTTGCACATTGCGCGTAAATTAATTACGCCTTTTTCAATCAATTGCAAGTCTTGGCTGCTCATAGCCATTTGAATGTAATTCAAGTCTTTGTTTGTGACTAACGTCTTTCCGAAGTTGTGAGCGCCGCCAGCACGTTGTTGAAACTTTGCTTGAACTTGTGCCGCTTCTTCATCAAGCATTGGGTGGTTGCTCCTGTCAGTAATTAAACCAATTGCACCGCGATTTTGTAATAAATTAGCGTCAGCGTTCCAGCGATCATTGCCGCTTTGCACTACTTGCGCCGCAACTTGTATCGGTGATAAACCCCAAAAAGCAGCGTCAACGTGATTGTATAACGGATTAAAAAAGCGAATGTGACCGATTTCTTCGGTGTCAAACTTATAGTTTTTGTTCTCCAGCTTCATTGAATAATTCAACATCGGATTGAAAAAGTCGTCATTGCTGTCAAGGCAAACGTGATTTGTTGGTAAAACGTCAAGTTCTTGAATAGCTGAACCAAATCCAACAGCTGTTGAACCTTTTAAAATGCCGTTCCCTGAAGCAAGCAAGTAAGTCATTAACATTTCAAGAATGTCTTCAAACGTGTACCCTTTTGCCGCATTAGGGTTTGCAAATAATTCGTGAAGGCTTGTGTCTTCAACAACTTGCCAACCTTCGCTTGTGTTTTCTTCAATAACAAATTTCTGTCCTTTGCTGGTGTCAACAATCTTTTTTATTACGCTGTAAACATCAACGTTTGTTTCATAACCTTTGGCAAGAAAATTTTCTTGCGACATTGCAAATTGATTTGCGTGAAATGAACCAAAGACTTTTGAAATTGCAAAGCGGTCTTGTTGCGTGAGCGAAAGTGAAAATCTTTTAAAGGTGTCTAATAAACCCATAAGTGCAAAATTAAATAAAATTTAAATACATTAGCCAATAAACATTTTTGGTCTTGATAAATGTCCAAAAGCATAGCGAAGCGAATCAAGCGCATGGTTGAAAGTGTCGTTTGGAACGCCAGCCTTGCGGTCATTCCAGCTATAATTGTTTAATTCTTTCTTGACGTTCATGCTTTCAGGTGTCACAATTAGTTCATAATCTTGAAGCGCTGTAATTCCAGCAACAACACTTCCAGCACCTTTTTTGCATGGTATAATGTTCAAACCTTTGCTTCTTAAATCGTGAATAAGTCTGTCTTCAGCAGCATCGGCAACAATCAAATCAGTTGGTTTTTCAATCAATCGTTTGTTTGTGTTCAGCAAGTCGTCTGTTCCAAGCTGCGCAGTTGTATAAAGTAATTCGTGAATATAGACTTTCTTGCGTTTTTCATCAATTGCAATTTTCAACAAAACAGTTGGATCAATTGAAAAGCCGTAGTCTTGACCGTAGCAATAAGGCAGCGAAGTATCAAAAGCGCCTTCATTCCAGTTGTTGAAAATAGTGCCTTCAGCGCGTTCAATCCAGCCGCCAAGAATCTTGTGTTTGTATTTGTTAGGATTGTTTGTTTTAATGCTTTCAATCTGCTTTAAATAGCTTTCAGCAAGGTTTGCTTTGTTATCCAAGTACGTTGTGTGAATGTGGCAAAGGTCAGGGTGCGTTGATACTGGTATTTTTTCGCCTTCAATTGTTTTATAAGTCAAATGACCATCAAAAAAACGCTTCCAAACCCAGTGTTCTTTTGTTGTTGGATTCATTATCAAAATAATTCTGTTCTGAAAGTCTTTCTTTCTAATTGATAGGTCAATAGTGTCAAACGTGTCTTCATCAATAAGTTCTTCAGCTTCATCAAGCACCCACGTTGTAACACCTTGCAAAGACTTCAAGCTTGCTGTTTGATTGCCGCTGCTTGTCTTAATGCCTTTAAAAAGCACGTCTGAACTTGTTTGCGTGTTTTGAATGTAGTTGTTTGTCACTTCAAAATGGTGCGGCGTTTTAAGTAGTTCAATTTTTTCAACGAATTCAGGAATTATTGACAAGCCAGCTGAAGTCATTGTGTAACGTGTGAAAAGTATTCTGTGCCCTTGCTCATAAGTAAGCATTGAACACATTGCCGTTGCGTGAAAAGATTTTGCTGAACCTCTGCCGCCAGTTATTAAAATGTAGCGCTTGTCTGTATTAAATAACGGCTTGTATGTTGGCAAAAGTGTAATCATTCATCAAGCCATTGAGCAAGCGGAATGTTCACGCTGCCTTCATGTTTGATTGTTTCTTTCGGCTTGCCGATAACGTAATTCAAAAACAACGTTGCTGCTTTGGTGTCGCCTTCTTTTGCTGCTTTGAATAGCGTGTTCATTAGTTCGGTTAGTTTGCCATAATCAAAGCCCTCTGCAATATAGCGATCCATCATTTTTTTGTGAGGGTTTAACCGCTTATCGTTTGCCTTTGTTGCTTTTGTGCTATTGCCGCCGTTGTTTTTTCTTCTGTCTGCCATTATCAATGAAAATCAATAGTTGATTACAATTATACGAATTTTTTGCAATATTGTTTTTCTTTGTAGTCTATAATGCGCCAGCTTTTAACCTCGTCAAGCGTGTTGAAGTTGTGGTAATAAATGTCTTGTTTTAAGTCTATTTTAAAAAACCAGTAAGCATTTATATTGCACGCTTCAGCTTTGTCAAGCTTTCTTGTTGGCACGTATTTTTTGCGCCCTTCTGTTGCTTTTACATCAACATTCCATTGTTGGCCGTTGTGTTCAAACATAATGTCAGGTTCGGCCAGCGGTTTTTCATCAAGCAAGGCGTTCAATGTGAATTTCATTCCTTTTTTTTGCATTTCAAGCGCCGCCAGCATTTCACCAAGTACGCCAATGAAGTCGGCTTTGTTTGGGTTTGGCGAAGAATAATCTTCGTTTAGTTCGCGTGTTTTTTCGTTTAGCTTTGATCGTTTTGCTCCATGCTTTTTTGCAATTGATATAAATTCAGCTGGTATGTCGTTATAATTCATCATTTTCTAATTCTGCTGCTTTTTGTTTAATGTATTCTTTTATAGTGTTATCATGCCAGCCGTATAATTGCAAAGCAAGTTCAAAAGCTTTGAAAAGGTCGTTTATATCTGTTCCGTTGTATGGAATAGTGATTGAAAATTCATCAATGCTTATTGTTGTCTTTTTCATAATTTTTATATTATCAAAACACTTCAACAAAAGCGCCGCAGCTGTTGCATTCGTGTTCAGCTGATTCAGGCACATATTTGACTTCATTATGAAAACAAACGTGTTTCAAGTGTTTCAAAACTTCTTTTTCAATATCGTGCTTGTCTAAAACTTGCTTTTTAAACAAAGCTTTTGCAATTTTTTTTGCAATTTGTTCTTCAGTTTCCATTGTAGGCGCCAGTTGGTTTTGTTTTTGGTAATGCCTTGACGTATTTTCTGACTTCAGCAGCCAAGTCAAGATTGTGATCTTTGCACATTCTAATAATTTGCTTCATGTTTTTTTGTTTAAAAGTACCCTATTATAATTCGTCCCATTTTTTAAAATTTAATTTAACATTCATTAAAAAACATTAAAACGCTTTTTTAGTTAGCCGTTATTTAATTTTTCTTTTTAATGGTATGTGAAAATAATTATTCATACACCATCCGTCTTTATTTTTAATTAATATATCTCCTGCAATCTCCCAACCATCGTCTTGGTATTCTTGTAGGTAATTGTTTGCTTGAGGTATATCGTTACCCTTGCTGTCTTTTCCGTTATATTCTTTTGAATGTAAAACTGTTATTTCGTATTTCTTTTTTTTCCAAAACATAATATATTTTTGATAATTAAAATTCATTTATAACAACACCTATGCAAACATTTAAGCAATAACTGTACTTCGCAACATTTATACTAAAACGTTTCATAGCTAGTCGTTAAATTTATTACAGATAATAGCTAATATTACGTTTTACTGCTCAAAATTTAGCGTTTTACTGCTTACAATTCAATTTTCAAAGTTCTTCTGTCAATTCTAACTGTGTCGTCAATTTTAACGCTGTCAAATGCTTCAAGCGCGTTTGCTGGTATGATGAACCAGTTGTCAGACATTTTGCATTCAAGGTATGAAGGACAGCACCCCTTTACAACCACTGTGCCTTCATAACTTGTGCAACTTGTTAGCAGTATGCTAAAAAGGAAGACCGTCTTCAAGTTCTTCTGTTTGCTCAGCGTCAACGGCATCAAGTTCTGTCACTTTCCAAGCGTCAATATTTGTGTAATACTTGCCTTCATATTCGCGTGAATTTACGTTAAAAAGCACCTCAACGGTTTGCCCTTTTTTAAATTTCTTCAAGTTGTTGACTTTTTCTTCACCAAAGCAGCTGAAAGCAACTTCAGGGTTGTATTCGTCGCCTGTGTCAATTACAAACGTTTGCTTGATCCATTCTTTGCCAGCTTTTGAAGTTCCGCTTTCGGCTTTTAATTTTTTTGTTAGTGTTCCTGTTAATGATAATGACATAATAATTTAATTAATTGTTTTTAAAATATAGTTAATTGATTAATTGATTTTTTTATTCTTTTGATTGAATTGTTGTAATATTCCTCGTCTAATTCGCAAGCGGTTAAAGTTAAATTCATTTTTTCAATTGTATTCATGTTATTTAAAGCAATTGCAATTGAACCTGAACCCAAATGTGTATCAAGTATTTTTTGACCGTCAGCAGCATAGTTTTTTAATAACCATTCGTATAATTCAAGCGGCTTCTGTGTTGGATGAATCTTTTCTTTTGCTGAACTTTTACCTTGTAAATTTCCGTAATACCTAAAATCAAACTGTCTTGCAACTTTATTCATTGAACAATAAGCAAGTTCACCATCTGCAAAATTTGGAACTGGATTTCCTTTGTGCCAATAAATAAAACCCTTACAACCGTTTTTCCATAAATACGGAAAGTAATTACCACCCCAAACAATTTGTTCTTTAGAAACCCTTAAAAGTTCGCTAAAATAGTTATCTGTTGGTATTCCATCATCCCAATTTGAATTTTTATATTTATTAGCTTTTATTCTTGTTCCATCAGACGCCTTGTTTGTTCTATTAAATTCACCAAATCCTATCCCGTAAGGAGGATCAACAATTGCAAGGTCAAAATGATTGTCTTCATACCTTGCCATTAATTCAAGGTTGTCTTCGTTTGTTATCTCAATGCTTTCGTTCAGTTTCATTTCTTTGTTTCTGTCTGTTCGTCAATGTGTTCTTTTAATTTTTTCAAGCTGTCAAATTCAACAACAAAGTTCAAGCCTTGCGCTGTTACGTATATCCAGTAAACATTTTGTTCAAAAAATATTTCATAACCTTTGTATAAAATAGTATTTTCAATCACTTTTTTCAACTGCTTGTTTAACCTCAAGCCAAAATTCTTCTGCTTGGTCGTTGTCTTCTTCAATTGCAATTGAATCGTTGCAGAATTTTATTGCAATTTCTTTGCCGTAGCATTGCACCAAAAACTTTGCGTTTTCGTTTACGGTGTCAAGTCTGTGGTAACGTGTGTCTTTGTTTGTCATTTGCTTTTAATTTCTTTGCTTAATTCTTCAAGCTTTTTCAAGATAACTTTGCGTTCTTGGTGTTTGTTTGACTTGCCTTTTATTCTGTGAAGTAAAGCTTCAAGCTGCCAAATTTCTTTTAATTGCTTGTGTTGGTTCATTTGCTTTTGTTTTCTTCTTCAAGTTGGTGTTCTTTTATGTCGAAATAATCGCGAATAATTCCTTCTAAAGAACCTTGAACATCAATACAAGTTCCAAATCTACCACGCAAATAAGCACCTTCTGAAGCAGCTATTAATTTCAAGTTTTTCAATTCAATGAATGCTTCAACGTATTCGAATTTTTTTATCCTTCTTTTCATTTCTTTTTCTTTTTTTCAGCAAGTTCTTCGCGTATCTGCTTGCAATATGTTTTGTTAAGTTCTTTATTCACTGGACTTTCTTCTTGCTGTTGCAAGTTCGTAATTTTTTTACGATGTAGCAAATTTTCTTTTTGCTGGTATTTTAAATCTAAATGCAACCTGAACCATTTGAACAACGTCGGCGGATCAATAGCGCTGTAAATTTCGCCAAATTTGCCTTTTGCAGCGCTTTTAAGGCACACAATCAAGTCGTCAATAGTTTCGTAGCCAAATTCCTCAACAAACGCTTCAGCAAAGAATTCAATTTGCACGTCTGTCAAGTGGTATTTTACGTTGAAATTATCCATTGAAGCCAAAAGAATTGCTTCAATTGTCATTTGAACAGATTCTTCGCCGTTGTCTTTTATCAGTTTTTTAAGACTTGGAGCGGTTAGGCAATCAATTAGTTTGATTCCTTTCAGCTTTCCTTCTTTGTATGTCTGCAAATCTTTGCTCTTTGGTTCGTGTTTCTGTAAATCCATTATTTTGTATTTTTAACGCAAAAAGTCCTTTGTAACCGTTTGCAATTGATTCTTGAATTATTTTTATTGCTGTGTATTCGTCACCGTTTGCAAGTTCAGCTATTTTTTTCAGTGCTGCTTGTTCTGTTACTGGTGTTTTATACTTGAATCTGTGTTCGTCTTTTTTGTATTGTTTCCAAAGTCCCCAAAATTTGATAAAATTTTCACTTGTAAAGGGATAAATAATATCATTTACATTAACATTATCATTTACATTAACAGTATCATTAACATTAACATTAACATTATCAGGTTTTTTGGGTTTTGCTGGGTTTTCATTTAACCCACTGGGTTTTTTGGGTTTCTTTGGTCTACCACCTTTTAAACCGTTGGTGCGACTACGTTCAGCGCGGTCTTCATACTTTACCAAGTCACGCTTCAACTGTTGTTTAATTGATTCAAATGCTAATTCTGTGATAAAATCGCCTTCAGGGTTTTCGTCATTTACATAGCTGTAAATGTGTTTTATTAAAACGCCAGCTTGTTCGTCTGTTAGCTTGTTAAAAACACCAACTTGGTCAGTGTATAACACAAAAGATTTTTTGTTTTCTGCCATATTACAACGCTTTTTTTACAACCATTAAAAAAAAGTGTGCAAGGCGGTTGTGAACCTTCATTGAATCCAAGCCGCTAAGCCTGAAACACCTAACAAATTTAATCATTTTATTTCAATTTTTCCGTTTTTAATAATAAATTCAATGTTTAAATTTTTTGAAAGTCTTAAAAGCGAACTAATTCTGCAATCAGCACCGCTTTCAATTTTTTTCAATCCTGAATTGCTGCCGAAGTCGCAAAGCTTGCTGGCATAATAAAGACTAAAATTGTTTTTTTTTCTTTCAGTCTTTACCGCTTCAGCTAGTTTGTTCAATTGTTCTTGCATTATTTCAAAAGTTTATATTGACCAACTTTTTTGCCTGTATCCGTCACAACCATTTTTGTTGTAATGTTGTAGCCTTTATTTCTCAGCGTGAAAATTCTATCACTTAAACGCATACAACCAAACATTTGCAGCGCTTCAAGCTGTGTGATTGTATAACCGTCTTTTAAGTAAGCAAGAACGCGTTTTTCTTGCGATTTGCGAACGTTTGCTTCATTGTTGGTGCTGTATTGATTTAAAGGATCAATTGTAATTTCTGCAAGCTGTGCTTCAATATCGTTTTCTTTTGTGTTTCCGAATAATCTTTGAAATAAATTCATTTTTTTAGTTGTTTTTAGTTAGTTAATATTTGAAATTTAATGTATTCTTTGCCCTTCGGCACAATTATTTTTTTGATGTTAATTTCATTAATACTGCGATCGTCAAATTTGTATTTCTTGCAAAGTATGTCTTGAAATGGTTTAACTGGATTGTCAATGTCAGCAAGTTTGCTGCTGAATCCAAATTCATAGCTAATTTTGAAAGGCGCTTCAGGCATTTTAAACGGCTGTAAAAGCAACAACAATTGTTTTTCGTAGCTTTTATAAGCTGGTGTTTTGAATCGCTTGCCTTGCCAGCATTTATTGACTGAAAGCGGTTTAATGTTTAGCGTTTTCATTTCAAAAAAGTCATTAAAACAGCCGAGCAAACCGCCGCCAACGTGCAGAATAATATTGCAGCGCCTAAAATTATCAATATTCGCTTCATTTGTTGTCTTTTACTTCTTCAAGTGCTTCAAATTTGAAAGCTGTTAATTGCCAAAATTCTTTTGATCCTTTAGCGTTTAAAAGTTTAGCGTCAACAATTCCTTTGAAGACCAACTTCAATTCGTCTTTTATTTTATACTTTTTCATTGTAATAATTTAAAGTTCGTAGTTCTGTTTGATTAATTGAAAATTGCGTTCCGTGATCCATTGAAAAAAGTTCTTCTTCAGTGTAGTAGCTTTCTTTTTTGCTGCCAAGTTTAAACACTGGCTTTTGTTTTACGGATTCCTTATTGAAAAAATACATTTGATGTCTTGCAACGATGTCTGAAATCTTTTTCTGCTCAGCTTTCAATTGAAATTTCAAACTGTCAGGCATTCTTTCAGGTGTTTGTTTCATTTTAATACCGTTGAAAACGCGACTAAGTGCAATTTGTTTGATTGATTCACCTTTCATGTAGTACTTCATGCAAACGATTTTGCATTGTCTGCTAGAATAACCGCGCATTTGAAAAAATTGGTTGTTTAGTTTCATAGTGATTTGATTTTTTCAAGTGATACGTCTGTAAATTCTTCAAAACCTAATGATTCAATAAGTGTTTTATCAATCGGACTTAATAAGCAATACACATTCATTGATTCGTTTTTTTCCCAAAAATAAAAGTCTTCAATGTAAGCTTCTATTATTATACAAGGAATCGGTTCTTCGTCTTGTTCCCAGTTATAATTAACTTTTAATCCTTGTAAATCTTTTAATTCGTTTATTTCTTTCATCTTATAGCGTTTAAAAGTAAGGCTGTGAACGCTGCTGCAATTGTAATGATTGCAACAACGCCAACAGCTTTGAATTTTATTTGTTCAGGTGTTTGCATTAATTGATTTTTAGGTTCAAAACGTCAATCAATTCACAACCTTCAACGCTTTCGCCGCGTTTGATTGCTTCTTTAATAGCTTTTTTGTCAGCTTTTTCGGTGATCGTTATCGTTTTAAATTCGCCTTGCAATTCGTTGGCGTTTACCTCAACAATGACTTGCTGGCTTTTTCTTGTGCCGAACTTTGTCAGACCTACGGTAAAATTTCCGTATAGCTTCACGGCATCTAACAAACGATTTTTTAATTTGCTTACAAGGTTTGCATTTCGCTTTTTCATTGCCTGTAATCGCTTAATTTCGTCGTCAATGCGTGAATTAAACGTTTCTTTTGACTGAATGAATTCAAGATATGCAATTGATTTGCTTTGCAGCTGCGTTTCGTTAATCTGAAGCGCTTGTTCAAGTTCTTCAGTCAATTCGCCTTCAGCTTGTTCAACTTGGTCAATTAGTGTTCTGTATTCTGTTTCGATGTGGTATAAACTTTGTTTCATTTCTTTTGATTTTCTTGATTTGTATTTTGTTCTTCTTGTTCTCTAATTTCTGTGAATAATTGTCTTGAAGCACCCATTACTTGCTTAATTTAGTTTTCATTGCTTCTTTTTTGCTTATAATCACTTCATTGGTCTGATTAACTTTGCCAATTTCAGTCCAAGCCGCTTTTAACATATCCAGGTCAAGCGCCGCTTCAATCTTTTCAACCGCTTCAACTAAAGAAACTTTTGCTTTGTTCTTTGCCGCTGGTTTTGCTGCTGGTTTGGTTTCCGTTGGTTTAAAAGGTGCGTCAATGTCGTCTGAAGCTGTTGCGTCAGTGTCGTCAATATGTCCTGTTGGAGTTAGAAATGAATATAAAAGCGCATATTTTAAAGCGTATGTTGTTGCCTTGCCAGCACCTTTGTCTTGTGAATCAATGCCTTGTCCGTAACCTTCAATGATTTGACTTTCGCCGCTTTCGTGTAATAACAAATATTTTGTTTTTACCTCTGTGAAAACAGACTGTTTTTGCTTTTGTTGTCCGTTGTAAGTTTCAGTCCAACGTTCAATTGTTACTTTTGGATCAACTTCAAGCGGCAACATACAAAGACCAGCGTTTTGCATTGCTTTGCCTATTACTTGCTTAACGTCTTTATCTGCTACGCCTTTGTAACTGTTGCGACCAGCGCCAACGCTTAAACCTTTGTCAATGTTCTTTACTTCTGCCATCACTTGAATGACTGCTTTTGCCAAATTTTTCATTATTTTTGTTTTTTAGTTGTTTGAAAATTGGGTTTGTTTAGTAGTTGAAAGCACTTGCAAACCCTTTTTTTTATTGTTTTTAATTCTTTGTTTTAAAGCTTCGTTTTCTATTGCTGCAAGTTTTATTGCTTTCAATTCCATTTCTTGCTTGCTTTCATGCGTTCTAACGCAATTAAACATTCTAACGGCTGCGCAATATAAGCATCAACCAGCAAGTTGATTAAATAGCTTTGACTTTTGCCATGACTTGAAAGCGTTTCAATGAACGCTTGCTTTGCTTTTTCTGAAGTCCTTGCTTCAATTGTTTTGTTTTTTTCCATAATTTTTTTAATAAATTGGTCTAACAATATTTAAAGAAAAATGATTGCTTGAATCATCTAATAATTTAGAAAATCTGTTTGCTACAATTTGAGGATATTTTGATTCATATTCCTCTTTTGTTATATCTGCTATAATTGTTCTTTTTGCAATTACCTTATCTGTATTAGTATTAAAAAGACCATCTTCATCTTTATTATAAACGTTAAAAGTTAATTCTGCTTTCATTTCTTTATGTTTTAATTATTAATCTGAAGCTAAGTACGGCAATTGTTCGGACATACGCAAGTAAATATTGAAAAAAATGAAAAACTTTTTCAACAATCAGAATGTTAATAACAGAAAAAAGGCGGCTGAACTATGTCAAAACCGCCTTTTAGCCAAGAAATAAAGTAAAGAGATATGCAAATATAATATTAATTAATTAAATTTGTAACGGTGTCAGGATTAATTACCCTGTGCAAAGTGTTCACGTTCACGCACCATTTCTTTTAACAACGTGAATAAAAACGTAATAAAATGAAAGAAGTATTCAAAGATATTGAAGGGTATCACAACGATTATCAAGTTTCTAATTTAGGAAATGTAAAAAGTTTAAAAAACTTTAAACAACGATTATTAAAACCACAAGACGACGGCAAAGGTTATTTAATGGTTAGACTATGTTATAAAGGTAAAATGAAAAACCACAAGGTTCATAAATTAGTTGCAATGGCTTTTTTAAACCACAAGCCTTGCGGCATGAAGTTGGTTGTGGATCATATTAACAATAATAAAACCGATAATAGAGCAGAAAACCTTCAAATAATAACCAACAGAAAAAATACTATTAAAGATTTTGAAAAAAGAAAATCAAAATTAATTGGTGCTAGATTTGAAAAACGAAACAACAATTGGACTTCAAGAATCCTTATAAACGGAAAAACCAAGCATTTAGGCACATTTAAAACAGAACTTGAAGCTAGTCAAGCTTATCAATCAGCTTTAAACAAAATATAGTTTACTTTTTATTCTTATCTCTACTTAAAGATATTTTATCCATTATTTTTTCAACCGAACGACCGCCAAAATAAAATGACATTATAAGCATACCCCATTGACCTAATAAAGAAACGTAAGCGTCAGAAATATTAAATTCACCTATATTGCCATCAAATATTGAAAACAATGAATACAAGCCTAAAACAAACATTAAAGTCATTGGTCTAATGTTTTTTGATAGCCACGAATCAGACTTCATGTCAGCTTCAAGTCTTTTTGTTAATTCTTTTTCTTGATCCATTATTGAAGAAGAAACAGCGTCAAATATTTTTGCTTTTATTTCGCCGCGTTCTTCTTGGTTGGTTGTGGTGTTGTCAATTATGTTTTCAATTGGCTTCATAACACCTTTAACAAGTCCAGCAATTGTATCTAAGTATGGGTTCATATTAAAGAATATTTTGTTTTGCCGTTATCTTTATAGGCACGCAAATATTGCTTTTTTTTGTTATCTTTTCTGAAAGCAACATGAATCCAGTCAGGTTGTTCTTCGTCGCCGAATTCGTAGATACATTGATAGACAGGCAAATCAAGAGCTTGAATAGCTTTAAACAGCTTCGCATTGTCTTCTTTACCATTAATAATAAGTTCAATGTCCGCAGCACGTCCAAAGCAATGGTCAGAAGTTTTTGAACCGCCAATTGCTTCATTAAGCGCTTCGCTCCTGTAACCGCTTGAAATGCGTATTGACTTGCCTATTGCATCGCGTAAAGGTTGAAGAACGTGTTCGCACAATTCAACAAGGTTGTGAATGTGTTCAGCTGTTGGATTGTTGTCAATGCCACGCCTTGCAGCGGTGTTTGACTTGGTAAATTCGTGTAAACTAAAGTTCTTAGTTAATTGCATTTGTGTCAACTTTTAATGAATCATTTTGAAACAAAACGCTATCAGCTTTCAAAACAACGTCTTCAATGCCTTCAGGTGCTTCAGATATATTAAAAGCTTCAAGACAACCCCAAACAAAACCGCCAACGATTACAATGCCTGAAATAATTTTCAATAAAGCGCGCGTGATTTCTTGCGTCGCTGTTGTTATGTTTTCAAATTTCTTTTTCATATTAACAAATTTAGTGTTTTTCTTTTAATCTTTGCAATTCGCGATTTGCTTCTTCAAGCTTTACTTGCAAAATCATTTCTTTGATTTGTTCCTTTTCGCGTGCGTCTTCTATCATGTGGATCATGTAAGCTTCTCCAGCATCGTTGTATTTTGCCCAAATGTCAACACGTTCGCTTTTGCCTTGCGTTTGTTCAATTATAATGCCAGCAACTTTTGCTTCTAGGTTTATGTGTCCGTAAAAAACATAACCAACCAACGAGCCTAAAATACCCATCAAAATTTGATTCGTGTCAATATTTGCAATAGACATTACTGCAATGAACCTTCAATGCTTTCAATTTTTCTGTTGATTGCATTTATATCTTGATAGTTCAATTTTATTGATTCAAGATTCAATTCAATTTCAGTTTGCAAAGAATCTATTTTTTTGATTATTTTTTTGTCTTGCTTGTATGTTTTGCCTAGTTCAATATGAACTTCATCAACATCAACGCCCATTTTTTCGCTCAACAAAGTGCGCAGCTTGACTTTTTTTGTGTTGCTTTCCTTCTGAATTGCGTCATAGTTTTCAATATGACTGTCAACATAGTCTTCAAGAAATGGTTCGCCAATCAACCAAAGCAAACCCAGGATTGTTGCCATTGAGCCAGCGATTGAACCATAATGCGCAATTCTGCTTGTTGTTGTTTCACTCATTGAACTTTGTCTTTGTGTTCTTTGTATTTAATTAACGCACCAATAAGAAAGGCAACACCACCGCAGAAAAACCAAAATGCCTGAAAACCTTCAACAACAGTCATCAACATCGTTCCAGTGCCTAAAATTTCAAGTGCGTTTGCTCCAAAGTTTTTTGTTCCGTTTAACATCTTATTTCTAAATTATTGATTTTTTGATTGAATTCAAGTTCAACAGACGCTTTGCTTGTATTATTAATAAACCAGTTCGGCGGATAACCGCTGCGCAACGTCACAAGCTTTTGTTTATAAATGTCAGGGCTTGTTGAATTGTAGTCTGTAATATAAATGTCGTCTGATTGCAAAATTTGCGTTCTCAAAAGGTTATGAATGTACGAACCAACAGGCAACAACTTCATTTTGTAAATCGGTGTTTGTTCGTTCCTGTATTCTTCAAGCCTTCCTGAAGCGTATTTTGTTGCTTCTTGCAAATATTCGCTTTCACTATAATAAAACCAGCCTTTCAAACGAAGGCAATTTTTCCAGCCACGAACATCAACGCCAGCAATGTCGCCAATTCCTTTGAAGTCTGCTTTTCTTGGATCACGTTCAGAAACGCCAATTGTTGAATTATTAAACCATTCAAGGCGAATTGATTTGTCAGCAAGTTGCGGCGTGTATTGTTTCAGCGTGTAAGTCGGTGAAAAGTTGTTTATTGTCGTTGCAAGAATTGTTGATTCATCTGTTTTAAAACGATAGCAGCCTTCGCCATACGTTGATAAAATAGTTGACCAAGTAGGTTGAAAGCCAAGCGCGTCTTCAAAAAGATTGTTTTCAAAAAAGCCGTACGTAAAAAAGTTGCCAAAGGTTTGGTCAGTGATCGTTGTTTTGTTAATCCAAACGCCGTTTTCTTTCTTCTGAAGCGTTAAAACTATTGAAGTAATATATTCAGATTGCATAATGATGAAGCTATTGCAATCGTTTTTAAATTCGTCTGTTGAAGACGTATCTGCAAGAACAAGCAATTCATCACAGCATTCAAATTCGCTAAAATATGCGTTCGGCAAATCTAAAGGCGTGATTGGTTCAAAAGGCTTTTGAATAATCGCTTTAAAATTCTGAAATATTACTTCGCCGTCAGGCATAATTTATTTTTTTGGTTCAAGTTTAATTTCTTTGCTTTCCTCAACTTGTTCAGCAGCTTGCTTGTTTATGTTGCTTATTAATACGTGACATTCGTTAAAAGGTCGCATTGATAAAGCGTTTAACAAGTAGTTTGCTTCTTCTTCTGTAAATGTGAAATTGAAAGTCTTCATTTTTTTTAATTGTTTTTAGTTAATTGTTTTTATTCTTTTGGTGTTAATACGTCAGCAACAGGATTTTCAACAAATTCTTGACCGTTAATGTAAGCAAGAAAGTCAGCTTGAATTGTTGCAAGCGGTGTTTCTTCTGTGAATTCGTTGTTCATGTATCTGTAATAGCTTGGAGATATTTGCTCTCCACTATCATCTACTAGATAAATGTTTTTTGCTTTACCTCCTGCGTAATAACAATGAAAAACGCCCTCTTGCGTACAAGTCATTATTGGATATTGGTCAAGCGCAATCTGTGCGTAGTCTATTCCGTCTTCTGTTGATTTTTCTGCTATTGTCATAATTTATTTATTTATTTATTTATGCTGATGTTACTACTTCCCAAGCAGAACCATTGTAAAAGTTTATTTTATTAGTTGTTGTATTATACACTAAATGACCAGCTATCGGATTCGTTATGTTGCTATCTCTTAACGCTTCTGTTATTCTTGGTAATAATAAAGCACCTCTATTTTCTGACCTAATATCTAATATTGTATTGTTATCAGTTCCGTTTCCGTGAGGCGGAGCATCTGCGCCAATAGTTGCGTTTATTAAAGTTGTAAATGCAGCGGAATTTCCATTGTTCCTCATATTTCCATTGAAACGAATAGAAGCTAAAGCCCCTCCGTTAATGGTTGCAGTATAATTAGGGTCAGGTGCGTTATTAATACCTATTGAATTACATTGAACCGTTCCAGTTAATTGACTATTTCCAATAACTTGCAATTTCATATTAGTAGCTATTGTTCCTGTATTATTTATTTTAATAGCTGGTGAATATACCGTGCCGTCATTTTGCACATAAAAACTTTCAGCAGTATTAGTATTTAAAGAACTTATTGTTTTATCAGTAGCCGAACCAACCCCTTTAATTGTTATTTTAGCTGCTGTTGGTGCTGTGCTTATTCCTAAAAACCCATCTATTTGAGTGTCTCCTCCAACGTGGAGTTTTGAGGTTGGTGTACCTGTTCCAATTTTTAAACCTGCACCCGTTAAAGCCATACCGTAATTAGAACCACTAAAATTAACTCCACCTGTCCTTGAATAGAATTTTAAAATACCATCCTCTGAACTTGCTGTATTATCAATTATTTCTGCAGCTATACCTGCATAAGGCTCTACATCTCCTATTGAGTTATTTAGGTTCATAGTCCATCTAATACCATTTGTATTAGAACCTGCATCTCTGTAAATGCCGCCGTTTATACTTTCAGGGAATTGCGTCAAGCCGTTTATCAAAAACTTATGAGCGCCAGCACTTGAAACAGTTCCAGCTTCAGACAATTGCACTAAAAAACTACCTTCTTCGCTGCCAGCAGTGTTGTTTTCAATACGACCGCCCGCTTGTGCATAACTATATTCAGACGAAGCGCTGTTTTCAGCTTTATATTGCACAATAACATTCCCCGAATTGCTTGTTTTGTATAAATTAAAAGGAATTGCTGAACTACTTCTTAACTGCAAAGAATCAGTTAACGTTGCTATTCTACCAGCGCCAACAGTTCCGTCAGTTGTGTATAAGTTACCAGCAACAAAACCAGCATCATTGACAAGTTCGCTAACATTGTCGCCGCTAGACAAAAAGCCAGCCGTTCCAAGCTGCGTTTTCAATGAACCCCAAGACAAATATTTTGTTGTTGGCGTTCCAGCTAAATCAGTGGAAACGTCAAGCCTGTCAGTGTCGTCAAGTGTTGTTTGTTCTGTTGTATATTCTGAAATTTTACCAGCCATAAAGCAAAGTTACTAATTTATTCTATTATTTTAATTGTGCCGTCTTCCATTATTTTAATTGTGCCGTCTTCCATCATTTTCGCTCCAGCTGGAATTTCTGCAAGTAAATTATAATAACGCGCTGAAATTTTATATTCTTGCGCTTGTGGCAATTCGTTTGTTTTTAAAGTACATTCACCGCGAAAAATAGTTCCTGAAGGATTTGAAACAATTATTTTGCCGCTTAAATCATTGCTTGTGAAATAGCTGTTTTGTTCCCAGTTGTACTTTGATGAAAAATATCTTGTGTCAAAAATTGAACCTTGTTCAAACAAATCTACACGAAATTCAATAACAATGTCCCCTGTTGTTGGTGAACCAGTGCCAACCCATTCAAAATCGCTGCGAATGGTCATATTATCAAATAACGTCAAATATTTGTCGCCGCCGTTAATCAATTCGTTATTGCTTGAATCAAAAGCTTGAATTGTTTCATTGTCCCAGTCAGCGCTTTCAGCATAACCAAAAGAAAATATTTCATTTTTCAAGCTGTGTTCTTGTGGGTTGCCGTTCTCAGTGCTTGAAATTCTTATCCAATAATTGATTGTATAATTTGCATCAGCTGCGAATCTGTTCCAAAGTTCGTTTTTGCCGTCATTAGGTTCAGAAGTGTCAAAAAAGTCGTCTGAAACAGTTGACAAAGGTTGCCAAGTTTCGTTTCGCATTCTAAAAGGGTAGTAAAATTCGTAAGCTTTATTCAATCCAGTATCAAGCGCCGCGTTTCTTCTTATTTGAATCAACTTCCTTTGATCGCCGTCAGGCATTTTGAACGGTCTTGGTTGAACAAAATCAATGTATTTTTCGCCGTCAATAATTGGCAAGCCGCTGAATGACTTTGTGAAGCTTTCTAATACAAAGAAAGTGCCGTCATTCTTTTCAGCAATTATTTCAATTGTTGCGTTTTTTATGTCAATTTCATCTGTTTCACGTCCTAAACGATCAAGATTAAATCTTGAATAAGCAAGTAAATCGTCTTCAATTCTTCCAGTTGGGTTTGTTCTTCCTTCAGTTTCAACGTCTGTTTCTGTATGGTCAAGAATAACAGTGTTTAAACCAAACAAACCAGCGTCAAAAGTGTCAACAGCGTAAACGTTTTGAAAGTAAGCGTTCGCAGCGTTAGAAGTTGAAGCAGTTCTTGCAACGTCAGCAGTTGCAACAGACAACAAAAAGCGCTTTTGATCGCGTGCTGAAATGTCGTCAACCATTGCTTGTGTCAATTGAATCTTTGCCGTTATTGTGATTTGTGTCGCACTATCACGAACAGCGCTTACTTCTGTGAAAACTTGCTGGTCTGTGCCAAATTGTTCGCCAGCTATTGCAGCAACGCCAACAGTCTGAAAAACCCTGTCTTGATAAAAGTTTTCAACGACTGTTTTATTATTTAATTGATATTCGCCTTCCTGTGCTGGCAAATAAGTATGTGTCAGTCTAAATTGGCTGTTTAAGTCAATGAAAGGCGCTTGCGGTGTTGATTCAAGAACAAGCGTAACTTGTTGCTCAGTCGTAACCAATTCAACGCCGTTAATCACCTCTAACGAAGGCAGCCTTTCAAATAAAGTTGAACTTAAATTATAATCAGAAACATTATTATTCAAACTTTCATTGAACCAGCCAGTATTTCCAATCAATTTTTCTTGTGTTGAAAAGCGAAAAGCGCTGTCGTTTGATATGTCTTCAGCACCATAAACCCTGAAATCATAACGCAATGACCTATTAATTCGCAAATAGTCAGGCGCTTCACCAGTGCCGAAGTTGTTCAATTGACCAGCTAAATATATCGGATCAATTTCAAAGGTGTGAATGAAACGAAAAACTTGATTGCCTTGACCTATACCAGTTGCAAGCCTTTGAACGGTGCAAGAAGTGTTGTTTTGCCAAGACTTATTTCCTGAAGGCAGCATTGTTTCAACCGCTGTTGATAATGTGCCGTAGTTATCAAACTTAAATTCTTGAACGCTGCCATCAATACGCGAATTGAATGAAAGTGCGTCTTGATTTGAAGTTAAACCATAAGCAAATTTCAAGCCTTTCATCGGTGTCGTATTAACAACAGCCGCATTGCTTGAAGCTGGCACTGCAATTGATAAATTTGTGTCTACAACAAGCCTTTGGTCTGAAATTTTTTCTTGAATTGTGTAAGTTCCAGCGTTCGTTGTGTCCGGATCAATAATTTCGATAGTATCACCAACGCGAAAGTTTTCAAACGCAACCCTTCCGACTGTTAAATATCTTAATTGTAAAGGATCGTTGACGTTTCCGCTGCCGTATTCAAGTTGAAAAGTGCTTGAAGCATAGAAAACCGCTTCAAATGTTGCTTCAATGGTTGCAACAATCCTGTCACCAACGTTTCCGACAAGGTTAGGCGTGTTTCCTGAATAAAATTCAGGCTTCAATTCTTGTTTTATTATCTTAAACGCTGACATTTATTTGTTCATTTGCTCCTTGACTTGCTTAATTACTTCATCAAGTCCGCCGCCTTGCACAAAATTACTAAATTTTTCGGCGTTTTCTGCATTCATTTTTGTGTTTACGTCTTTCATTACATTGTCAGTCATTAAGTTCAGCATATTCATCAAGGTTTGCGTGCTTGAATAAAATTGTTCAGCTGCTTCTTTGATATTATTTTCCGTTTGTTTGGTAAAGTCTGCCATCTTTTAATTGTATGTTAGTTATGTATTGAATGTTTATTCTATATCTAAAGTTTGCCTTGTTTTGAAATGGATTCCATTCAAGACTTTCAAGCAAACATTCTTGCCCTTGTGCATTTTGAAATTTGTTGTCGTCTTTTAAAAGCTGCCAATCTGAATAACAAAAAGGAACGTTTTCAACTTCGTAAATTTTCCACTGGTTGCCCTTTGGTCGGTCTGTTGAAGGGTAAAACGAATTTATTTGATGAAAATTTTCATAAATTTTAACAGCTGAAAGCTTGTCGTTGTTGTCTTCGCTCAAAGTATTTTGAAACGGTCTTCCGATTCTAATAACATTGCTTAAAACATCAATCAAGTTTGTGATTCCAAAAGGATAATCGTTTTCAATTGCTAATTCTTCAAGCTGTTCAAGGCTTGATTGTGCTAAACTTATATTAAAATTACTTTCAAGCATAACAACGCGGTGCGTAGTCAGTTGATCTTCTTCCAAAAACATAACGCTTGACCGATTATTCAAAAAGCCTACAAAATCAGGAATTGGAATTTCAATTTCTGATATGTTTTGAAAATCTGTTGCAATTTCTGACAATCCAATAGCTGTACGAATGTTATTAATTTCGTCAATAATATAGCTGTAACGCTGCCAAGCATCTAAAACGCTATCATTGAAAACTGTTATAACTTGCGAAATTATTGGTTGAACAACCTCAACAATTGAACCGATTATTTCTTCAGGTCTTGACTTTTCATCACCTTTACGAACAGCCATTGAAAAAGGAATTGTTGTTTCATTGTAGCCAGTAAACAAATTGCAGTAATCATTTGAGCCACCAACGTCAACTGGTTCAATAACTTCAAGAACGTTTGCAAGTTGATAAAATTGATAGCTATTAATGTCAGCAGAATCGGTCAAATATTTAAGGCTTGAAGCTGCTGCAAATTCGTCTGTATTCAATTTAAAAGCGCCATCAAAATCAACGTCAGGCATTGTGTAAAGCTTTTGACTGTTGTTGTAGTCTTGGCGCTCCAGCCTAATAATTTTTTGACCGCCTGTTTGCGATTCTTCAATTATTATTTTAGCATTAAACATTGTTATTAAATCACGCAGCAATTGACCGAAAGTGCCTTGATAAAAGCCAGTCTGTTCTTCTTCATTCGGTTCGGTGAATCCTGTCAAAAACAAATTTTGATCGTTCTGAATAGTTTCATTTTTTGGCGGTATAATAGCAAGTTTTGAAAATTCACCTTCAAGAATTGTGCTTGCAAATTGATAACCTTTATATTCAGCACCAATTTGACAAAGTTTTAAGGCGCTCATGCAAGCGTGATATTTCACTGGCGGCAAAATCATATCAATAATGACTTTCACCAATTGAATTGCGGCTTTAATCAAAAAGAAAATATAAACAGCAAGAACAATGATTTTCAATATTTGTTCCCATTCAAAAGCAACAAGACCAGCAATTGCGCTGACAAGGTCTTTGATTGCGTTTGTTATGTCAATCGTCAATAATATTAAACTGAAAACAGCGTTTGCAATTTCTGCATTGCTTGGCGAATTTTTTAAGTAAGGCGTGTATAAATAATCAGTTTTGGCAAGTAAGTCAGGTCTGCGATTGAATAAAAATTCAAATGTAAATGAATCGGCTGTTTGTGTTAAAAAATCATTGCCACCTTTGTCAATTACTGGCGCTATCACTTCGCGACAACTAAATTTTTCAGCGTTTGTCAAGTCAACCATTCCATCAAGGATTGTTTCATAGTTGCCTTTTTCTCCTAGTTCTATTCTATAAGGAACGCCAAACATAACGCCAAGACCTTCGCCCTCAACTTTTTTCAACAACAGTTCAGCTTCTTTTTTTACAAATTCAAATTGATTGATTGAAACTTTTGCTTCGGTTGAACCTTTGTCATAATTCAATTGAAGCGACAAGTCACGCAAGTTCTTTGCATAGTTTGCTGCGCTGTTATCAAGCGTTGTTTTAATATCCATTTAAAAGCGTTTGTGAATGGTGCGTTTTGTTCTGCCGTTCTTTTTTATTTCCTCAACAACTTCAAGCGCTGAATTAATATAGCTACCAGCAACAGGCTTGTTGTTTATAGCTGAAGCAATTGTTTCTGCGTTTCTATCAATAGCGCTTGCCATTGCAGCAACTTTCATTTCAAGCTTTACGTTTCCAGTAATGCCGCCAAGACTTGACAAATAACTTGCAGTTTGAAATTCATAAGGCTGCCTTAAATTGCCGTTATTATAATCAACAGCCAGTTGTGTCAGTTCATCATTTGACAAGCCGCCTATTGCTTTGTTTTGGTTTGGGTTCAATATTCTTTCTTGACCGTCAAAACGTATCAAATTGCCTGAAGAAGTCAATCCTAGATAGTTGTCAACTTTATCTGAAAAAAAATGAGAACCTTTACCAAGCGAACCTTCAACGTTTTCTGTTCCATTAATAAACGAAGCAGAAACAAGCGCTTTTGCAACTTCTGAAATTGCAACACCTTTTGCAACATCACCAAGCGCCGCAACTGGAGCTTGTCCAGCTGGCGTTTCAGGATCAGAAATTCTTCTTTCAAACGCTGCAAAGTAAGCGTCAACAATTTGAATTGCACGTTTTGCTTGTGCTTCTTGTTCTGCCAATTGTTTCTTTTTAATAGCCGCTTTTGCAAGTTGTTCTTGTTCAAATTGCAACTGTTCAGCCGCTTCGGTGTTGCCTTCAATTGCAAGCTGTCTATTGAAATCAACAGCCTTTTCACGCTGCGCAATTTCGTCGTCAATTGCTTGACTTCTTGCAGAAAATTCATCATCAATTGCACTTTCAAAAGCGTCTTTTATTTGATTAGCTGTTTCAAGTGCTTGTTCAGTTCTTTTTTCAGCGGCTTCTTTGTCGGCTTCAATAATTTCGGCATTTGCTTCTTTTACCGCGTCAACTTTTTCTTGCTCCAGGTTTGCAAGGTCATTAATTAATTGTTCTTCTATAACAACGCGTTCTTCTGCAAGCAATTCGTCATTTCTTAACAAAGTATTTGCTTCATTTCTTAAAACTTCTTCTTGTATACTTGTTCTTTCTTTTATTAATTCAATTTTTCTTTCGTTTCTTGTTTCTTCGTTGTCAATTTCTGCGTTTAATCTATCAATTTGACGTTGGCGAAGTATGTTTTCAGTTTCATCAACAGCAGCAAGTCTTGTTTCAACACGTTCTTGAATTGCTTCGCTAACTTCGCGGTCAGCGTCGTCAAGGTCTTGCAGTGCAATTTTTCTTTCTTTTATAACTTCCAAAGCGCGACCAAGTTCAACGTCGTCAAGGTTTAATTTAAAAAGCGTTCTTCTGATAGCTGCTTCATCTGTTTCAGCAACTAAAGCATCAAAGTCAACCCTGTCGTCAACAAATTCAGCAAATAAGTCTTTTTGTGATTGAAACGAACTTTCTGCAAGCCTTTTTGTTTCGTCTAATATTGCACTTCTTTCTTCAATGCTTTTTCTGTCGTCAGCAATTAACCTTTCGTTCAATGTTTTTTGAGCGTCAAAAGCATCAATTGCAAAATCAAGATTTCTTTCGAATCTATCGCGTTGAATTTCACGAAGAACTTTGTCGTTCTCTATTGTTGCAAGATCAAGTTCATTTTGTAGTTCTTGAAGTTCAATTCTTTTTTCGCTGGCTTCTGTTTCAAGTGCTAATTTGTTTGCGTCTTCTTCAGCGCCTTCAAGGTTTATTTTTATAATTTCAAGCTGGTCTTTTGCAAGGTCGCGTTGAATTGCAAGTCTTCTTATGTTTACACGTTCAGCTTCTTCGGCTGCGGTTTGTTGTTCTTCAAAAGTTTTTGTTGTATCTCCAGCGATTGCGCTTTGACGTTCAAATTCGCCGTTTAATTTAACAAGCTGTTCGTTTAAAGAAAGGCTTGAACGATCAAGTTCAAATTGTGCGTCTGAAGCAATCTTTGCGGCGTTTGCAGCGTTTAAAGAAGCATCAACAGAACCTTCAAAAGACTTTACGACAATGTTAAGCGTTTCAGAAAAATCAAAAATTGATTTGTCACCGCTGACAACTTCTTTTGTAAAATCAAGAATGCTTGTTCCAGCTTTTCCAGCACGATTTGCGAACGTGTTAAACACTGCGCCAGCTTGCGCAACAATACCTGAAAGTTCCTTGCTTCCTTCTTCATTTGCGTTTGCCGCCGTCTTTACATCATCAAGACCGCCTGACAAACCAACCAAAGCAGCAGCAAAGCCAAGGGTTGCTTTTGTTGAACCTAGTGCTTGTTGTGAATAATCACCGACCGAACGCTGAAACTGACCAACTGAAGCGTCAATGTCTTTCAGTTCTTTGTCAAGCTTTTGAATTTCTTTTAAAAGTTCCTGTGTTGCTTTTTCGCCTTGTTTGTTTTCGGCTGCTAAATCTTTGTATTGATTTCTTAAATCATTTAAACGCTTTGATTGTCTTTTGTATGATGAATCAAGCTGCTTTGCTGTTTTAAGTTCCTTTTTTTGTTGCTTTTCAAGGCGTTCTTGTTCTTTCTTGTTTTGAATATCAAGCTTAAGTTGTTGTTGCTGTGTCTTGATTTGCTCAGCGTCTAATTTTGCAAGTTGTTGTTCAAGTGCAACTTTTTCTTTCCTTGTTTTTAGAAGAACAGCTTCGCTTTCAGCAATGTCTTTTGTTGCTTTATTTAATTTTTCAATGTCTTTTGAATCTCCAAAAGATTTCGTCAGTTGTGCAACATCACTTGAAGTTTTAACCAAATCGATGATTTGATCTTCAACGGCGTTTAGTGCATCAAGCAAAAGGTTTGCTTGTTCAATTGTTGGTGCAAGAACATTTTTTTGAATTAAATCTTCGTGCTTGATCTTCTTTGCCATGTTACAAAAATACTATTTTTTTGCACTCAACGAACGCGCCACCTTGTCGGCTTCTTTTAAGTAAACATAATATTCAACAGCAGAAACTTCTTTTAAGTTGATATTAACGCCTAAAATGCGTTCGGCGTTTATCTTGTCAGAATACTTGCTTTTTTGTTCTGTAAAATTCTTGCTGGCTGCTTGAACGCCTACTTCAGCGACTTTCATCATTGAAAAGTCAAAGTTGTCTTGTGAAATAAGCCATTTTGCTTTTGCAATGTTATAAGCCCTCAACTTGTGCAAATAGTTCAGATAGTCTTCACCGATTCCAAGTTCATCAATTAACTGCGCATTAAGCAATTTAAAAGCTTCAATCAATTCAGCTTCGTCAGCGCCTTTTTTTTTATCAATCAACAACCAAGTCAATTGTTTCGTTTCCGTTGCTCTAAGCCACGCAAAAGCGCTAATTTCGTTTAAGTCTGTATGAATGTTTTTCATCAATTAAAGTTGTAACGAACAAACCAGCTTATTGCAATTTGAATTGTTTCGTCTGTTTCAGTCCATATTTCAACGCTTTCTTTCAACGTGTCAAATTAATTTTAATTTCTTCTATTATTAAAGGTAAAATGATTTTAATTAAAACGTTTTTGCTGTCAGTTGATAAACCAAAAGCATCAGGTTCTTTGCTTGCAATTGAATCTGCAAAACTTGCATCACTATCAAGAACAAAAGAATCTTTTTTCAAATCTGTTTTAATTGTTGAATGAAAATAGCCGTTGATATAAAAATCCATAACGCCAACAGGCTTTGAAGAAGAAGGACTGATTGATTCTTTCCATTTTTGATATGCAAGCGCTTGTTTTGTTGACTTGAAAAAAGGATCATCAACATACTTCATCAAACTTTGATCGTCAGAACCAAAACCTTCAAGAAGTTGCCCCCTGTTTAAGTCTGCAATAAAAGTTTCAAGACCGTTTTTTGATAAAACTGAAACAATAATTTTGTTTGAATCAATATTGATTATATTGTTTGCTATTTTTTTTAAAGGTTCAAAAAACATTATATTGAAAACATGTTTATTATTACAGGCGTTCTGTAAAAATCAAACGTTAATCTTGTTGATCTTGTTCTTAAAAATTTCATTTTTAATTGTAAATGTAAAAAAAAAGCCACCTAGTTGGCAGCTTTTTTCTTTTTTCTTGTGGTCTTTTTCTTTTCCTGTGGCGGTTCAATATGCTTTTTGACTTGCTTCCAAGCTTTTTGAATGTCACATTTCACTTTGCCTTTAAAGGATTCAATGAACATTTGTTCATCAAATCCAATCAAAGCGTCAGTATTAAAAGTTTGACCTTCAACAATTATAATCATTTATTATAATGCTGCAACAGTTACATTCGGCACGTCTTTCAAGTCATAAGACAATTGAACAGTGTTTCCACCTATTCCACGAACAAATAAAATGTCGCCGCCAGTTTGAGCAGCAATTGTCAAGTCATACGTTCCGATAGGAGATTCAACAACAGCAACAGCAACAGAAGAAGAAGTTGTTTGATTGAATATTTCAATTTCAGTTGCAGTCAATCCTCCAGCTGGTGTTGCACCGCTTAAAGCACCCCAATCCAAAGAAGCAACCCACGTCAAAGACGTTGCTGAATTAGCTGTTAAGCTTGCAGTGTTTACGTCTAACAAACCTAAAGTTGTTGTCAAATCATAGCCAGTAATGTCGCCAGCAGAAATCCAATCAACTTTTCTATCATTTGAAGCTTTATCAATTACAAAAGAAACTTCAAGCTTGTTTGTTTGGCTGTCATTCTTTGGTAAAACTTTTGTTGATATTGAATTGTCTTGAATTTTTCTTCCGCATAAATCAGAACCGCTTGCTTCACCGATTAAGTTTCCGCTTCTATCAACTAACATAAAAGAAGTTGAAAGGCATCTTAACGCGTCAACTTTTGCTTTTAATTTATAAGGATCATTGCAAGGAACAATGAACGAAACAGAAATTGAACCATCTGCCAACAAAACGAAAGTTCCGTCGTCAAAATCCTCAGTTAATGCGTCAGCTGGTTCAGATAAATAGTTTTTGATCCCTGTTAAAGGAAGCCATCTATCAGAAGCAGTTTCGTTTTGGAATAAACCGTTAAAAACAGCCGCATCAAGTGCGCCTGAAGCGTCAACACAGTTAGCAGAACCGTCTGCTTTGTTGGTCGACATAAAAATTGGATAAAGTGCCGCATCTAAACCTTCCAAGCAGCTTGGCTTGCCTAGGTTTTCAATTGCGCCATCACATGAACAAATTTGAGCCATAATAGTATTTTTAATTAATTAATTTTTCTTTTTCATTGCTACAAAATTACAAATTTTTTAATTACAATTAACAACGCATTGTTGTTTGCGAATTTTCATTGTAATATTAAGCTGGTTACCGCTGAAATAATCAGTATAAAGCTGCCTGTCATAGCCTTTTTGGTCAACAAATTGACCGAAGTTTGCTCTAGGTATAACTTCATATTCAAGTTCAAGCGTGTCGAAAAGCTTTTTATCTGCAACCATTTCATCAAGAAACAGTTCCAAAAGCGAACGCATCGGCACAATGCAAACGTTATAATGATCGTCTGTTGTCCAATCTTTAAATTTGCTTGTGTCCATAATGAACAATTGAACGTCTACTTCTTTTTCAAGCACGCTTTCAAAGTTTCTGCTGGTGTTTTGTTCCCTTACAATTTCATGAAGCAAGAAAACTGGCGTTTTGTCTTTGCCTTTTTTAATGCTTGATAGTTCTTTTTGTATTTGTAACGGCGTGCCATGAAAGAAAAAAGGCGTGTATAATTCAAATGAAGGCGCTGTTGGTAATATTGAACCACTTATTACAAAGCTGGTGTCTTTTACTACGCTTTTAACGCGATAATCAACAGCATCAATTGTGATTGTTTTGTTTTCCCTTAAATAATAAGTATTACAAGCGGTTAGCGTGAATGTGCCGTCACCATTGTCAACAACTGAATCAATTGTTATTGTTGGCGCTATCTTTGCAACTAAGTCGCTGATATATTCGTGAATTTCCATTATTCAAAATTTATTTCCGTAAGCGATAGCAGTAAATGAAGTCACTCCGCTTGTATCGTCATTTATTCTAAAAATTAATTTATCCTTTGTTCCTTTTCTTAATGGTATGCCGTATTCAAAGCCAAATAATTTTTGAAAATCAATGAATGCAATAATAGCTTCTTCATTTCCGATAACATTAGGAGCAACAAAAGCAGATGCACCACTTCCGTAGGCGGGATTACCACCACCAAAAGCTACGAAATCAAAATTACTTTTTAATTCGTTTGCAATAACTATCTCTCCAAAGTCTTGAGATTGCCAAATAAATTCCACTCCATTAGTTAATGCTGGTAAATTACCAAACTCAGATAAACTTGCACCGGCATCGACTATGCTAATAAACATAGATTTCACTGATATTTGACTTTCTGCATTGGCATCAATAGAAAAATCAACACTATTTACAGAGCCATCTACATCCATATCTCTACTACCATTATCTGTAAAGTATTCACGCAAAGGCAACAGAGTTGTATCTTGAATTAATGGAGGGCGTTTGTGAGCAACAACATTCACGTTGCCCTCCTTGTCAATGTTTAAACTTTGACCGCTTTCGTTTATTACTTGTGTTTTTAACATTATTCAGCGAAATATGCTACGAAACCCGCATACATTAAAGCGTTTCCACTTGTTTTTAAATCAACTGTCACCGCGATACTTGCATTTTTTGGTAGTGTCAAAAATACATTTCCAAAACCTCTCCCGCTTCCTTGCGTTTGTAATAATACAGGATCAGTATTAGTGGTTACAGTAGCAGTTGAAGTGCTTGCTTTTAATGCTTCAATATCTGTAAAACTTTCCGAAGCTCCACCGTTCCTGTTCACTCTTGATATTTCTGTTCCTGAACTTAGTAAAGTGCCTCCCGTTGGATTAAAATAGGCTTTAATTACAGGTGTTCCCGTAGTTGTTCCTGTTAGGTTATC
>WLWG01000720.1_pt1 | contig 33068 bp, 40 predicted proteins | sample 6712871 | NCBI WGS metagenome assembly WLWG01 (sample SAMN12718693, study PRJNA515312) | sponge metagenome | isolation source: marine sponge | host: Mycale hentscheli | place: New Zealand: South Island, Marlborough, Capsize Point | collected 2003-05-01
GAAATGGATAATGTAGCGTATGGGTTTATACCAATATTAGAAGATATATCATTAGGAGAATATGTAGACATAGAAAGCTATATGCAAGACTGGGATAATATGCATAAAGCAATGAGTGTATTATATAGACCAGTTACCGAAGCACATAGAGAAAAATACAATATAGTAGAGTATGAAGCTAAAGAAACCGATGTAATGAAAGATATGCCTTTGGATGTTTGTTTTAGTGCGGTGGTTTTTTTTTACAATTTAGGGATCGAGTTGTCAAGCAATATGATGGATTATTTGACGGAGGAACAAATGAACAACCTTACGGAAGGTCAGCACAGTTTTCTAAACGCTGGGGGTGGTATTCAGCAATTTTCGAACTCTCTCAAGGACGTATTACAGAACTCGAAAATATCACTAAAGAAAAACTATTAAAGTCTTTAAATGTATTATTATATATTAAAGAGAAAAACGAAGTAGAACAAGCAGAATTAAAAGCAAATGCCAGAAAGTAACAAAGCAATAAGATCATATTATTTATTAAGCGAAGCATTAGAAAGCTCATTACTAAGTAACAATATAACTAAGACAGTTACAATAGGCGATGTATCTGATGTAGACTTAGGTAAACAAACTATATTTCCTCTAGCACATTTTATAGTAAACAATGTAGTGTCAACACAACAAACACTTGTATATAATATTACAGTACTTGTAATGGATATTAAAGATGTAAGTAAATCTGAAGAAACAGATAAGTTTAGAAAGAATACAGATGAACAAGATATACTTAATACACAACTAGGGGTATTAAATTTATTAATACAAAAATTAAGGTTTGGTGATTTACATACAACAGGTTATAGATTAACTAACGATCCTACTTGTGAACCGTTTGTAGATAGGTTTGAAAATAACTTAGCAGGATGGAATGCCGACTTAGAAATAGAAATGCCTAATGACCAATATATATGTTAGTATTTTCAGATAAGTTTAATACAAGGTTAGATGAGTTCTTTAAAGCTGTTAAGAAACAAGCTAGACAGAATCTTAGCAAAGGTACAAAGCTACAAAGAAAAAAGCGACCTATAAACAACACAAGAAAACTATATAACAGCATACAATATAAAAAGCTATTTGAAAACAAGAATAGTTTAGCATATGGATTGTTTATGGAAGATTATGGTGATTACATAGATAAAGGTGTAAAGGGTACTAAAAGTAATTATAGAGTAAATAAGAATACACCGTTTTCATTTAAAAGTAAACCACCACCTAGTTCGGCTTTTAGTGGCTGGGCAAAAGCAAAGAATATAAGGTTTAGAGATCCACAAGGTAAATTTACAAAAGGTAACTATAAACAAATAGGGTATGTATTAGCTAGAAGTATATTTGAAAAAGGTATAAGGGCTAACAACTTTTTTACTATACCGTTTGTTAATGAGTTTAAAAAATTACCGCAAGACTTACAAAACATATTTAGTGATGATATGATAATTGAAATGATAGACAGTATGATAGAAGCAGGTTTAATAAAAAAAATATAATGGCAAATATATTATTAAGAAGTCCGTATTACGAAACGAAAAGTGAAGCATATGATGCAGTAAATTCTAGGGTGGCTAAAAGTGCTACACTTGTATTATCTGTAGATGGTACACAAATAACATCTATGAGTAAAGACACTGTTTTATCTGGAACAAGCGGACAAGAAACTGGAACAGTAGCGTTTGAGATAGCAGACCTTTGTCGAGATTATTTAGATGTAACATTTAACAATTCTTACACTAGTCAGACTATTGCAATAACAGGTACACTTACATTTAAAAGCGCAACAATAGATGATATAAATACAGGTGGTACTGTACATAATATGGGTTCTTATAGTATTGGTCCTCACAAAGGTCTAGATGGTTACTATGAATTTATGGAAGGTTTAGGTACAGGTAATACGCCACCTAATAGTGCTAAAACAATAGCTGTAACACAAGATGAAATATTACAAGATAATACACAGTTATATTATCCTGATAATACTGCGGGAGTAATACCTTATTTTGATCGGAATACATCAGCAATAGTATATGATACATTTAGTGCTTCAGCAATAAGTAAAACTACATTATCAACTACCTTTACAATAAATAGAGTTTGTAATAAACACACAGCATATAAGGTTACATTTGTAAATAAGTATGGTGCTTTACAAGACTTTTATTTTAATGGTAAAACAACAGAAAACATTAATGTAAATAAAACTACATTTAAAAGAAACATAGGGAATAGTAGTTTTGAATATGATAAACAAAAACATTCTATAAGACAGTTTAATACTTTAGCAAATGAAAAACTTATACTAAACACACCGCCAATGAGTTATGATAATGTGAATGAAGCTATTAAACAATTATTAGTAAGTGAACAAGTATGGATAAGAAAAGTAGAAGGCGGATCAGAACAAACAGTACCAATTAATATAACCGATACACAACAAACATTTAAAACAGGTGTAAACGATAAAGTAGTACAATATACAATTACTGCAGAGTATGCCTTTGATATGATAAGTAATATTAGATAATGAATGATATTCAATTATATGTTAAAGAACCTACTGATGTAAATTATACTAGGTTAGATTTATTTAAAGATGAAACAATATCTTTAACACAAACTATACAAGATGTAAAAGATCCTGGAAAGATATTTACAAACTTTAGTAAAACATTTAGTTTACCTGCTAGTAAAACAAATAATAAATTCTTTAAACATTATCAAAACTTTATACAATCATCAGAATATTCATTTGATGCACGTAAAAAGAAAGATGCTAAAATAGAATTAAATAGTTTACCATTTCAAAGAGGTAAAATAAGATTAGAAGGTGTAGATTTAAAAAATGGTAGACCAGATACATATAGAATTACATTCTTTGGTGATCTAGATTTAAAAGAAGTATTAGGTGATACTAAATTACAAGACTTAGATTTTTTAGATAATTTTGATTTAACTTATACATCATCAAATGTTAAAACAGCACTAACATCAACGTCAGGTTCTGGTAACGTTACAGTAGGTAGTGAAACGTTTACTACACCTACATTAGTATCTTTAATAGGTAATTCACAAAGAGGTTTTTATTTAGATGTAACATCGCCAACAACTTCTCCATCGTATTATGATGCAACTAAAGAAGAAGTAAATATATCAGGAGGTAATTTAAGTACATCTAATAGCGCTCAATATTCTGGATATTATTGGAAAGATTTAGTTTATAGTATTAGGCTATATGTAATAATTAAAGCAATAGAAGATCAGTTTGATAAAATAACTTTTAGTACTGACTTTTTCAATGACACTAATACTGGTTTTTATAATTTGTATATGCTTTGTCAAAGGAATGCAGGTAAAATATTAGAAGGTTCAGGAAGTTCATATACGCCTAATAAACAAACTAGTAAAACATATTTTAATGCATATAATTACCACCCTAATAACTTAATACTAGGGCAAAGGTTTTTTCAAATATCTAATATAGCATCATACCAAAACTTTCAATTCGCAATACAAGTTTATTATACAAATACATCTGGAAACCTATTTGTTGATTTAAAAAACACTTCAACTAACCAAATTGTAACAACTTTCACTTATACCGTAGGACAATCTGGAGGAAGAAGAAGTTTTAGTTTAAATAACGGAATTTATAAATTAATTTTTAGAACTGACAATACTACAAGCACAGTAACTGTAACTAGTTTTTCTTTTGATCTATATGGTAATTTTGACAATTTTGACACAACTAGTATAGCTGCTGGAGATGTAGATGCTAATTTTGTTGTCCCTACAGAAGGTTTTTCTATATCACAAAACATACCAGATATTAAGATTATAGACTTTTTATCAGGTTTATTTAAAATGTTTAATCTAACAGCTTATAAAGAAGATGGTAAAATATATGTTAAAACATTAGATAGTTATTATTCAGACGGTACAGTAAGAGACGTTACTGAATACGTAGACAGTACAACAAAAACTATAGATAAAGCTCTGCCATATAGAGAAATAGATTTTAAGTATGGGGACACTAATAACATACTAGCTAAAAATCACAAAGAACAGTTTCAATCAGATTGGGGATCTGCAACTTATAATGATGATGGAACATTAGATAGTAATAATCAAGCATATGAAATAATATTGCCTTTTCAGCATATGAAGTTTGAAAAATTAGTAGGGGGTTTACAAGTAGGACATTTATTAGATGATAAGCAAGCAGCGTATTTAGGTAAACCAGTAATATATTACCCTATACATAGTTCTAATACGGGTGAAACAGCACCTTCAATAAATTTGCTTTCAAGTATAAATGGTTATGATGGCGGAACAAGTAATGCTTATGAATCTAGTGTAGATGCATATTGGATTCCTAGTAATACTCCAGCAATATTAAATACAGGTGCGGGTTACCCAGAATCAATACATTTTAATGTAGAAAAGAATGAATGGAATGATAGCGAAGTATATATAGATACATTATTTGAAAAATATTATAAGGCATATGTTACTAATATATTTAGATTTAATGAAAGATTAACTAAAATAAAAGCTAGGTTGCCTTTAAGTTTTTTACAGCAATACAGTTTAGCAGATGAATTACAAATAGGTGATCTTACTTATAGAATAAATAGTATAACAACTAACTTACAAACTGGTGAATCTAGTTTAGAATTATTAAATGGTAGTGAAGCAGTAGTATCATCAGGTGTAGGTTTTATAAGTATATTAATATCTTCATCTAATAGCACAACACCTAGTACAGCTTGTGGATATACTTTAAATACAACAGTTTATTATACAGGTTTATTAGGTAACACAACACAACTATTTACAGATTCAGCTTTAACAACTAGTTATACAGGATCAGGAAACTTTCACTCATTTCCAGGTAGTAATTACGGAACAATAGATACTAATGGTTATGTGTCAAATTATCAACCTTGTCCTACACAAGCACCTACAATGACGACTAGTTCAGCTTCAAATGTAACATATCAATCATTTACAGCTAATGGTAGTTTAGATGTAGCTAACGGTACTGTAACTGAAAAAGGTTTTTATATAGGAACTAGCCCTACATATACAAACAATACCCCTAAAGTAGTTGTTTCAGGAACATCTACAGGTAGTTATTTATACAACAAAACATCTGGCGTTTCAGGTAACACAACTTATTATGTAACTGCATACGCAATTAATGGAAATGGAGAAGGAATAGGTACTACTGTAAGTTTAACAACTCCATCAACACCTGTGCCGCCAACTGTAAGCGCATTAACAGAACAGAATGTAACTTATACAGGTTTTACCGCTAGATTAGAAATTACAAGTGATGGTGGTGATACTATTAACGGAGCAGGATTCTATATGGGGGTTAACAGCGCAGCAGCTACTAATAACCCACATTATAATATAACACCCGCACCTACTTCTACAGGTATAAAAACTTATGACTTTGGAAGTTCTGAAAGTATATTAGCTAATACTACATATTACTATTGGGGAACAGCTACAAATCAATACAGCGCAACAAAAGGTGTATCTAGTACTTACGAAACAGTTGTAACAACTACAGCACCAAGTGCGCCTTCAGTAGAAACACAAACAGAAAGTAGTGTAACATCTACAAGTTTTACGGGTAACATAAACATAACAAATGATAATGGTGCTAGTATAACAAGCGCAGGAATATGGATGGGAACTAATAGTTCAGCTTATAATGCAGCAGGAAATACTTTTTATAATATATCTACTACATCTACAGGAGTTAAATCTTATAATTTTACATCATTAACGCCTAATACAACTTACTATTATTGGGGATCAGCAACTAATAGTGCAGGTACAACAATATCAACCGCATATGAAACAGTAAATACTCCTCAACAAGTTTATTCATATAACGCACATTATAACACTAGTGCTTTTACAGCTTGTGTACAAGCATTAACAACTACTTATTATTCATACACATCAACTTGGCAAGCGGGAATGATATTATATACAACAAACACTAGTGGTACATTATCAGGATTAGCAGCAGATGGTAATTATAGATTAAATCCAAATAAGTATCACGTAGTATCTGGGGGTAATGGAACTTTAGGTGCAGAACAAAGTTGTAACTTGAATGTATGGAGATTAAGAATAACTGCAGATTATGTTTCTGGAACAAACTTTTATGACTTAACAACTGTATTTGGAGAATCATTAAGCTCAACAGATTACTTATATCAAGCTGGTTCAGTATTTGGTTCAGGTAGTTTAGTTTATACTGATGAAAACCTTACAACTACACCTACATATGGTTTAGGCACTTTTGAACAAGACCATTCGTCTGATCCATTAAGAATATATTATTCACAGTACCCTGATGCTAAAATATTTGCAGCTAAATTACAATCATATAATACGTCAACCCAACAATGGGCAGATCACAATGGTGGTAGGTATACTAGGTTTTATCAAATGGATAGCAGCGGATATTTAGAAAGATTATATTGGAATTATCCAAACGGTGATTTATATTATGATAGTGTAAATCCATCAACTGCAGGATTAACAGGTATAAAAGTATCAGGTAGTTACTTAACTGCTACAGCTGCTTGTACTAGTGGTACACCTACTACAATATTGTATTTTGCAGGTACTACTCTTGGAAACAATACAGTTTTATATACTGATTCTGTATCAGCAGGACAAGCTAAAACAACAGAGAAATTTAATGGTGGTGGTGACTGGTATAAGTTTGAAAATAACTATAGAGCGCAAATAAGCAGCAGCGGTGTAGTATCTAATTATGCAAGTTGTTAAAAAAAGAAATTAAAGTTATTATATATATATGTTAAATAGCATAATCGAATTATTAAAGTACTCTAAAAGCAAAAGCGAGAATGTATTAATAGCTAAAGGTAAATACAAGCTGCCTAACAGTTTAGGAGAAGCATATAAACAATTTAAAACTGAAATTAAATGGCAGTCAAAAAAACAATAGAGTTAGAAGTAGAAGTTGGGGATCTTAAAAAGAATTTAGAGATTATACAAAAAGAGTTTGCTGATATTAAAGGTGCTATCAAGGACGTAGAAAAGCAAAGTAAAAAACAAGCATCTGCTACAGCTAAAGGCTTTAAAAAAATACAAGGAGCAGCAAATAAAGTACGAAAAGGTATATCGGGCATAGGTTTAGCTTTTAAATTAATACCTATAGCAGCAGCTCTTGAAGCGTTTAAATTTTTAGGAGAAGCGTTTCAATCTAATAGGGAAGCCGCTGATGCCTTTGCAACTGTAACAGGTACTGTACAAAAAGTACTTAGAGATTTTATCGATCTTATAGTAGATAATTTTGATAATGTAGTAAACTTTTTTAAAGAACCATTAAAAAATATCAAGGATTTTGGTCAAGCAATAATAGATTCTATAAAACAACCATTAGCAGAAGCGTTAGAAGGTTTAAAGTTTTTTGGTAAAGCAGCATTAAAAATATTATCGTTAGATTTTGCAGGAGCTGCAGCTGAAGCAGCACAGGGTGTAGAAAAGTTTAAAGGTGTTACAGATACAGTAAAAGAAGGTGTGTCTGAATTTACAGGTAAATTAAAAGAAGGAGTAGAAACATTTAAAAATTATGTAACTGAAACAGGTAAATCTGTAAAAAATTCTGTTGATCTAGCAAACGCAGCTAGGTTAGCAGCAGCGGAACAAGAAAAACAAAGATTAGTAACATTACAAGCAGCAGAAGAACAAAGACAAATAAGAGATGATGTAAGTCAAAGTATAGAAGATAGAATAGCTGCAAATGAAAAACTAGGTCAAATATTACAAGAAGGTGCAGAGGAAGAATTAAAATTAGCAGAATTACAAATAGCAGCAGCAGAAGCAAAAGCCGCATTAAATGTAGATAGTATAGAAGCACAAGAAGAACTAATTAGAGCGCAAAACTTATTACTAGAAGTAACTGAAAGAATAGGTGGTATAGAATCTGAGCAACTTACTAATAGAAATACTTTAATACAAGAATCTGTTGATCTACAAACTACTCTTTTACAACAAACATTTGATTTAGAAGAAGCAGAAAGACAATCATTAATTAATTTAACTGATAATGAGTTTGAAAAACTAAGAATACAACAAGAAGCAGCTGAAGCTAGAAAACAATTAGCATTAGATGTATTTGCAGAACAAGAAAGATTATTAGATAAAGAATCAGCTGCATTTAAAGAAGCGCAAGCAGAAAAAACACGATTAGTCGCAGAAGCTAATGCAGAAGAAGAACTATTAGATAAAAATTTAGCAGATATGAAATTTAATCTAGCTAAAGATGGTTTAAAAGCAATAGCAGGTGCATTAAATGAAAATAGCGCAGCAGCTAAAGCAGCATTAACAGCAGAAGCTATAATGAGTACATACAAAGCAGCTACTACAGCATTAGATAGTAAACCATTCTTTCCATTAGGTTTAATTGGATTTGCTACAGCATTAACAACAGGTTTTAGTGCAGTTAAAAATATAGTAAGCACAAAAGTGCCAGGCGGTGGAGCTGGAGCAGCAGGTGTATCTGCAGCAGCAGCAACAGTAGCACAACCACCATCATTTAATGTAGTAGGATCATCACCGTTAAATCAAATAGCTGAAACACTAAACAACCAACAACCTACAAGAGCCTATGTAGTATCAGGTGATGTAACAACAGCACAACAATTAGACAGAAACATTATAAACGAAAGTGGAATATAAAAAAAACATAAATAAATATATTATATAGTTATGAGAATAGTAGAATTAATATTAGACGAAGAACAAGAGTATTCTGGTATAGAAGCTATATCTATTGTAGAGAAACCTGCTATAGAAGAAGATTTTATTACACTAAACAAAGATGTCGAATATAAATTAGCAGAAGTAGATGATGAAAAAAGAATACTACTAGGCGCATTACTAATACCTAACAAACCTATATTACGTTTAGGAGAAGATGGTGATTATTATATATATTTCTCTAAAAATACTGTTCGTAAAGCTAGTGAGTTGTATTTAATGGAAGGTAACCAAAACAATGCAACACTAGAACACCAAATGCAACTAAAAGGTTTAAGTTTAGTAGAAAGCTGGATAGTAGAAGATCAAGAAAAAGATAAAACAGCATTTTATGGTTTAAAATACCCAGTAGGTACTTGGGTAGGATCGGTTAAAGTAACAAGCGATAAAGTATGGCAAGAATTTGTTAAAACAGGTGCCGTAAAAGGTTTTTCAATAGAAGGCTATTTTCAAGATAAGTCGCAATCAAAAGAAACAGGTTTAGCAGCAATAGAGGAAAGCGAAGCAGAGTATTTACTATCTACACTAAAAGATATTGTATCTGGTGTTAGTGTTACACTAGAAAGCTATAACGATTATCCTGATTCAGTAACAAATAATGCTAAAAGAGGTATTGAGCTAAACGAAAAAGTAAACAACAAGTGTGCAACTGATGTAGGTAAGATAAGAGCGCAACAATTAGCTAAAAAAGAAAAGATAAGTACTGAAACAATAAAAAGAATGTATAGTTATTTATCTAGAGCAGAAGAATACTATGATGAAAGCGATACAGATGCTTGTGGCACTATCTCTTATTTATTATGGGGTGGTAAATCTGCTAAAAGTTGGGCAGAAGCTAAAATAAATGAGCTTAACCTAGAATTAAAAAAACCTTGTCAACCAGGTTACGAAATGATAGGAACTAAAATGAAGAATGGTAAAAAAGTACCAAACTGCGTACCTATAAAATAAATAAATGCCAAAGAAAGATAAACATTACAAAACACCTAGTAGAACATCACCTAGAAGCTCTAAGAGAGCCTGTTTATGTGAAGATAATACTTATAGTGTAAAGTGCTGTGATGGTTCACTACAAGCGCAAGGAATAGGTCGTATTTAAAAAAACTTTATCCCAAAATACAAAAAAAATACTCTATTTCATTATATAATTATGAATGCTACAGAGATATTATCAAAGGTCAAAACTTTGTTAGGTGTTGATCCTAATAATGTAGACGTAAAATTAGAACAAATTTCTTTAGAAGAAATAACTCTGGAGAACGGTACTGTGCTAACTGCTGATAAGTTTGAATCAGGTAGCGAAGTATTTATTAAAACAGAGGATCAGAATGTTCCCTTACCTGTAGGTGAGTATGAACTAACTGAAAATAGAATATTAATCGTTAAAACAGAAGGTATGATAGAAGATATCAAAAATTCAGAAGAAGTAGTAGAAGAAACTGCAGCAGCAGTAGAAGATACTAACCTTGAAGAAGCACCAGTTCAGGAAGAAGAAAAATCTGAAATGGGTTACGCTACTAAAGAGGAACTTACAGCTTTAGCAGAATCTGTTGAAGAAGTAAAAGGACAACTAAAAGAGATCATTGATGCAATGATTGATAAAAAAGAAGATAAAGAGGAAATGTCACAGCAAGAAGAATTATCTAAACCTGCGGCAGAAGGCATCAAACATTCACCTGAAAATGTACAAGAAAAATTAGGTGCAAAGTTTGCAGTTAACTCTAATCTTAACACTACCTATGGTAGAGTATTAAACGCAATTTCTAATAATAATTAATTTAAATAATGGCAACAACAACTTCAATAACAACAACGTATGCTGGTGAATTTGCAGGAAAGTATATTTCAGCTGCTCTATTATCAGGTAAAACGTTAGCGGAAGGTAACATATCAATAGTACCTAACGTAAAATTTAAACAAGTAATGAAAAAAGTGGCAACAGATGGCATCGTAAAAGATGGTACTTGTGACTTTACAGATACTTCAACACTAACTTTAACTGAAAGAATCTTACAACCAGAAGAATTTCAGGTTAACTTAGAGTTATGTAAGAAAGACTTTAGATCTGACTGGGAAGCAGTATCTATGGGATATTCAGCTTTTGATAACCTTCCTCCTAATTTTGCAGACTTCTTAATTGCTCACGTAGCAGATAAAGTAGCTCAAAAGATGGAACAAAACATTTGGACAGGTACTAATGCAACTGCAGGAGAGTTTGATGGTTTTATCACAACTTTAGGTGCAGATGGTGACGTAAACGATGTAGTAGGTACAGCTAGTACTTCTGCAAACGTAATAGAAGAATTAGGTAAAATTGCAGATGCAATACCAACTGCTGTATATGGTGCAGAAGATTTAAATATCTACTTACCATCTAATATGTACAGAAACTATATTAGAGCTTTAGGTGGATTTGGTGCAGCAGGTTTAGGTGCCGCTGGTACAAACGCTCAAGGTACTCAATGGTACAATAATGGTAATGCATTATCATTTGATGGAATTAAAGTAGTTAACGCTCCTGGACTTTCTGATAACGATGCAGTAGCTGCTCAACAAAGCAACTTATTCTTTGGAACAGGTCTAATGTCAGATCAAAACGAAGTTAAAGTAATTGATATGGCAGATCTTGATGGATCTCAAAACGTAAGAGTTGTAATGAGATTTACAGCAGGAATTCAGCACGCTATCGGTGGTGATATAGTATTATACGCAACAGCGTAAGTAAAATAATAGTATAACTTAAAAAGGGTAGGTGGCATTTTACTACCTACCTTTTTTTTTAAAATAAAATAAATTATGGCTTGTTCATTAACTACAGGAAGGCAGTTACCTTGTAAAGAATCAGTTGGAGGTTTAAGTAAAGTGTATTTTGCAGATTACGGTACATTAGGTACTGCAACAATATCTGCAGGTAATATATCAGCTTTATCAGGGACACCATCTTTTTTTGAATACGATTTAAAAGGTGCGACTAGCTCTTTAACAACAAATATTATCAGCTCTAGAGATACAGGTACAACAGTATATGAATCTACATTAGAGTTAACATTTACACATTTAGATGTGGCAACTCAAGAAGAAATTAAACTTCTAGCAGCTGCAAGACCACACGTTGTAATAAAAGACAACAATGCAGTACAAGCAGGTTCTATGGATCCTGACACAGTGGATGCTAATTATCTAATGGTAGGTTTCCATCAAGGTGCTGAAGTTACAGCAGGAACTATTGTTAGTGGTGCAGCATATGCAGATTTAAGTGGATTTACTTTGACATTTACAGCTACAGAAGTAATACCTCCGTTATTCGTAACAGGAACGGTAGTTACTGCGTTAGCAAGTACAACACAAATTAATCCGACTTCGTAACAATTTTTTGTTTTTGTGTGTTTTAAAAGGGGGGTTTTTAACTTCCCTTTTTTATTATATAAAAAATCTATTTTTTTTTATTATATATGTATGAAGATTTTAACAACTAGTACTTCAGCACAAACTTTAACCTTTGCACCGAGATCATATCCGTCAGAGGTAATTGTATCTTTAAGAGATAGTAGTACTAACACAACAACAAGAACTGAAAACGTTACACTTACACAAACAAACGATAAAGCATCTATATCTACAACTTTTAGTTTAAAAGAAGGTAGGTTTTATGATTTAAGTATTTTAGAAGGTGTAGGTGCGCTATGGAACACATACACAACAGAGTGGCAACTTGCAACAGATAATTGGGAAAGTATAACGACAAGTGAAGAATCTATATATTTAGATAAAATATTTTGTACTGATCAAACAGTAAATCAAGCAGATAATGACTATTATACAATTAATAGCGGACAATACACACAAACAACAAGTTATCCTGACGATGACTATATAATAATAAACTAATGAGTAATATCAGAGTAGTAAATTTAAGCACATACACAGCTCCTAAAATAACAGAGCAAAAGAATAAAGATTTTGTATCTTATGGTGAGGATAATAACTATTATCAATATCTAATAGACCAATATCAAGGTAGTCCAACTAATAATGCTATTATTAACGGTATTACTGAAATGATATATGGTAAAGGTTTAAGCGCAACTAATAGCGATAAAAAACCTATGGAGTATGCTGAAGCGGTTACTTTATTTAATAAAGATGAAATTAAAAAAATATGTTCAGACTTTTATTTATTAGGTCAAGCTACTCTACAAGTATATTATAATGTAGATAGAAGTAAAATAGTTAAAGTAGAACACTTTCCAGTACAAACACTAAGAGCTGAAAAAGCAGATAAAAAAGGTGATGTAAAAGGATATTATTATTTTCACGATTGGAGTAAATACACAAACAGAGATAAACTAACTAGAATACCAGCATTTGGTAGCGGTAATAATGCAATAGAGATCTTATGTATTAAACCATATAGAGCAGGATATTTTTATTATACACCAGTTACTTATCAAGGGGCTTTACCATACTGTGAACTAGAATCAGAGGTAGCAAACTATCACATTAACAATATACAAAACGGAATGGCACCTAGTATGTTAATTAATTTTAACAATGGTACACCTGACGAAGAATCTAGAGAATTAATAGAAAGAAGAATATATGATAAGTTTAGCGGCAGTAGTAATGCGGGTAAATTTATATTAGCATTTAACGATAACCAAGAAAGTGCTGCAACTATAGATCCAGTACAATTATCTGACGCACATAATCAATATCAATTCCTAAGTGACGAATCTACTAATAAAATACTAGTTGGTCATAGATTATCATCGCCTTTATTATTAGGTATTAGAACACAAAATAATGGTTTAGGTAGTAATGCTGATGAATTAAAACAAGCAAGTATATTGTTTGATAATATGGTTATTAGAGTACAGCAAGAATACATATTAGATGCATTAGATAAAATACTAGCATTTAATAATGTATCATTAAACTTATACTTTAAAACACTACAACCTTTAGAGTTTACAGATTTAGATGGTAATATTGTTGATGATGAAACTAGAGAAGAAGAAACAGGTGTTGACCTAGAACATAAAGCAGAGCTATCAAGTGATAAAACTGCATTACAAGAACTAATTGATTTAGGAGAAGATGAAGATTTAGATAATTGGCAACTTATAGAATCTGCACCAGTAGATTATGATAATGATGATAAACTAAACGAAAAATTAGAATTAGCGTCTACAGGTAGTGCAAGACCAAACGCTAAAAGCGATCAAGACGGTGAAAATAAAGAAGGTTTTAAGTATAAAGTAAGATACCAATATGCACCTTTAAAAGCAGACGGTAATAGTAGAGATTTTTGTTCTAATATGGTATCAGCAAAAAAGATATATCGTAAAGAAGATATATTGCAAATGAGTTCTAAAGCTGTTAATCCAGGATGGGGAGAAGGTGGTGCTAATACTTATGATATTTGGTTATACAAAGGTGGAGGATCTTGTAGACATTATTGGGAACGTAGAGTGTATATGTCAAAAACTGTAACGCCCGATGCTAAAAACCCAAGATCTGAAATAAGTGTTAATAAAGCTAAGAAACAAGGGTTTACTCCTGAAACTAATAATAAAAAAGTTGCAGAAAGACCTAGAGATATGAAAAACAGAGGTTTTAAAAAGAAAAAGAAATTTGAAACACCGAAAGGTAAAGCATTTTAAAAATGGCACAAGTATTATTTATAAAAGTACAGGATTTAAAAAAGAATACAATACTAGACGGTAATGTAGATGTAGATAAATTATTGCCTTATATAAAATTAGCACAAGAAATACATATACAAAATTTCTTAGGTACTAAACTATATGAAGCAATAGAAACTAAAATTACAGATGATACTTTAACTGGTAATTATTTAACATTAGTAAACAGTTATATACAACCAGCATTAATACATTTTGCAATGATGGATTATTTACCATTTGCAGCATACCAAGTAAAAAATGCAGGAGTATTTAAACATATAAGCGAAAACGCAGAAAGTGTAACAAAAAATGAAGTAGATTATCTAGTAAATAAAGAAAGAGAGTTTGCAGAGTATTATATAAGAAGAATGATTGATTATTTAAGTTTTAATAATAATTTATTTCCTGAATATAATCAAAACTCTAATGATGATGTATATCCAGATAAAGATAATTTATTCAATAGTTGGGTATTATGAAGCGATATAAAATAAAAAACAAAAATATAATTAAATTAAAAAAGTATATAAATAATAAATTAAAGAAAAATGGCGACATTAACTGGAAATTCAATAAGTAGCACTTATACATCGCTGTTAAAGGTAGGTGATAATGGAACTTTAGCTGCATCTTTACAAGCTATCACAGATGGTGCTGGTAACGCTAGTGGTATAAGTATGAATACGGGCGGTGATTTAACTGCTAATGGTACTGTAACTGCTAATGCTTTTAGTGGCCCTTTAACTGGGAACGTAACAGGGAATTTAACAGGTAGTGTTACCGGTGATGTTACTGGTAATTTAACTGGGGATGTAACAGGAAACCTTACAGGAGATGTAACGGGTAATGCAGATACAGCAACAGCACTAGAAACAGCAAGAACAATAGCAGGCGTTAGTTTTGATGGTACTGCTAATATAAGTTTAACAACCGATAATATTACAGAGGGATCTAATGAATATTATACAGCAGAAAAAGTAGATGATCAAGTAAACACTTTATTACAAGTATCTACAGGTATTTCAAAAACATATGACGATGCTAATGGTACTTTAACACTAACAAACACATCACCTGATCAAACTGTTTCATTAACAGCAGGAGCAGGAATTACAACTAGTGGTACATATCCTAGTTTTACAATTACAAATACACAACCTGACCAAACAGTAAGTTTAACTGCTGGTACAGGTATTACCGTAAGTGGTACTTATCCAAGTTTTACAATAGCTAATAGTGGAGCGGGAATAAGTTTAACAGATTTATCTGCAAATGATACAGGCGGACTTGGAAGTTTTAGCTATGATAATACAACAGGTGTGTTTACTTATACTGGACCTTCGGATGCAAATGTAAGAGCTTTAATAAGTGCGGTTGACAATGGTGGAGACGGTTCTTTATCTTACAACAGTTCTACAGGAGTTATTTCCTATACTGGACCAAGCGCTAGTGAAGTTCAAGCACATATTACTAAAACATATGTAGATAGCTTAGGAATAGCCGCATCAACTGCAGATACCTTATCAACACCAAGAACTATAAATGGTGTTTCTTTTGATGGTAGTGCAAATATTAGCTTTGATACAGATTCAGTTAGCGAAGGCGTGAGTAATCTTTATTATACAACTGCACGTTTTGACACAGCATTTGGAACAAAAAATACAGGTGATTTAACAGAAGGAGGAAATCTTTACTATACATCAGAGCGTGTAGATGATAGAGTTTCTAATTTAATAGTAGCAGGTACATCAATTAGTAGTACATATGATGATGTTAACAATACATTAACTATTGCTAATACAGCACCTGACCAGACGGTTGCTCTTACAGCAGGTACGGGTATAACTACATCGGGTACATATCCGAACTTTACAGTAACTAACTCTGCTCCTGATCAAACAGTATCTTTAACAGGTGGTGCAAATGTAACGGTAACAGGAACATACCCATCGTTTACTATTGCTGCAGCTTCAGATACAGATACAACTTATACATTAAGTAGTGAAACATCAGGTAGTGATGCAATAATAAGATTAACTGGTAGCGATGCTACTACTGACGATGTAACACTTGCAGCAGGTAGCAATATAACTATTACAGAAACAGGAGATACTATAACACTTGCTAGCGAAGGTACTGATCAAGTAAGAATTGAATGTAAAAATACATCAGGTGGTACTTTAACAAAAGGTACGCCAGTTTATATTACGGGTACAGTAGGTACGTCTAACAGGGTAGAGGTTTCTGCAGCAGATTCAGCATCAGCGAGTACTATGCCTGCAACAGGTTTATTACTACAAGACTTAGCAAATAATGGTGAGGGATATTTAGTAACAGGTGGTGTACTTAAAAACTTAACTACTGATCCAATAGACGGAGTAACGCCATCAGAAAATGATACGATTTATGTAAAATCAGGAGGAGGTTTGACAACCACAAAACCAACAGGAACAGCATTAATACAAAATGTAGGTAAAGTAGGTAGAGTAAATTCTTCGAGTGCAGGATCAATAATTGTTTCATCTATTATCAGAAGTAATGATATACCTAATATACAACAAAATTATTTCTGGTTAGGTAATGCTAGTGGAGTACCAACTGCAACGGAACATACACTATCAACTTTAACAGATGTAACATTAACAAGCCCAGCAGCAGGTAATTTATTAATTTACGATGCTAGTAATTCATACTTTGAAAACGCTTTATTAACAGCTGGAAGTAATGTAAGTATAACTAACGCAGATGGAAGCATAACTATTGCTTCTACAGATACTACTTATAGCGCTGGTACAGGACTTTCTTTAACAGGGACGGCCTTTGCCTTAGACGCAGCATTAAACGATCTTACAGACGCTAATATTAGTACTCCTGCAGCAGGAAACGTTTTAATATATGATGCAACAAATAGTTATTTTGAAAATGCACTTATTACAGCAGGTACAAATGTAACAATAACAAATGCAGATGGTTCAATTACAATAGCGGCAACTGACACAGATACTACATACACAGCAGGTAGTGGTCTAACATTAAGTGGTACAGAGTTTTCATTAACAAATAATGCAGTTACTATAGGTGGTACATCAGTAGCATTAGGAGCATCATTAACAGCGACATCGGGTTCACTTACAATAGGAGGAAATGGAAGTACAGGAGGAGTTACAATAGATGATGGATCGATACAAATAAGAAGTAATACGGGTAATGTAGCAGAAATGAGAATGTACTGTGAGGTAAGTAACGCTCATTATCAAACATTAAAAGCAGCACCACATAGTGAAGCAAGTAGCGCAGTATTAGTATTACCAACTGCTTCAGGGGATTTAGTAGGTACAGGAGATACTGGAACAGTAGCAACTACTATGGTAGCAGATGATGCAATTAATTATTCTAAATTAGGTGCAGAATTTACAACTTCAGCAGTTATATCTGCAAGTGATGTAGATTGGTCAACTGCAACTACATTTACTAAAACATTAACGGCAAATACAACTTTAACATTTAGTAATGTATCAACAGGTATGCAAATAAACTTAGTAATAAGTGGTAATTATACATTAACTTTACCTACAAGTGTAAAAGAATTAACAAATGCAAGTACGTATGATGGTACTGGAGAAAACTTAATATCAATAGTTTCTACAAATGGTAATACAGAACAATTTGCAACAATAAATAAAGTAGCATAAAATGTACGCTAATAATATAAATGGTGAAATACTAGTTTTTAAAAACCTACCAACGTATTGGGACGGTGTAAAACTATACTCAAAAGGATTTAGCAGTTCACCAGTAGAAATATTACAAGAAGAAGGATTTTACCCAATAGTAGATCCACAAATAGATGAAGAAACAGAACAGTTAGGTGAGCTTTATTTAGAAGAAAACAAATATTATTATACAGTAATTCAAAAATAATTATGAAAGCAGTAAACAACAATGGAATAATAACTTTTTATCAATCAGTACCTAGTACATTTAGATCTTCAACAGGTTTACATATGAACGTACAAAATTGGTCTGATCAACAAATGAAAGATAACGGACTATTTGACGTAATAATAGACGATGGTTATGATTCAAGAATACACGATTTAGGTGAGATATATTGGGACACAGCATCAACTGTATTTAGAAAAGATTACACAAATAAAACATATACAAAAACTTTAGAAGAATATAAAGATCAAGCAATAAGTAATTTCAAACACAGAATAGGTGGCGAACTTGGTAAAACAGATTGGTATATTATAAGACAGACAGATAATGGTGAAACAGTACCAACAGAAGTAATTGAAGAAAGACAATTATTAAGAAACCAAACTAGTCAGGTAGAAAACGAAATTAATGCTTTAACAACAATAGAGGAAATTATAACATACGAATATCCAAACATTGATTAAATGGGAATTAATAAAAGATTAATAGGTGCAGGTGCTACTGGAAGTGCAGGAGGATTAGTACCATCAGAACACTTTGGAGTAGTATTATACGAAGGAGATGGTTCTTCATCACATTCTATTAACGGAGGTAAGTTTGGTGCAGCATTTTATGGCAATGGTAGTAATAGTAAAATAACTAATACATCTTTATCTGTAAATACTGGGCAAGAATTTTCTATTTCTTTATGGGTGTATCCTCAAAAAGATGGCTCTTATCAAAGAATTTTGCAATTTGGTAACCACGCCACTGAATTTGTTATACAAAAAAGAGGTGATGATAATAAAGTAAGGTTACTGGCAAGAATATCTGCGGCAATTCAAATAGATATTTCTAGTACAGTTTTAAATAATAACCAGTGGTATCATATTGTTGTAACAGTAGATGGCAGCACTGCAAAGTTATATGTTAATAATGGAACACCTGCTACAGATGTAACTTTTAATATACAAAATTATTCAGGATTATTTATAGGATGTGGTGAAGGAGATAGAGAGTTTGTTGAAGGTAAAATAGACCAAGTAAGAATATTCAACAAAGCAATATCAGCAGCAGAAGTAACTACATTGTATAATGAAAACCCATTAGTAGCAAGTTATAGATTTGAAGGGAATGCAAATGATGACACAAGAAATTACGATGGTACAGCTTCAAATGTTACATACGAATACGGATTAGGCTTTACTCCTGATTTTGTTTGGATAAAAAACAGGGCAGCAGCTAATAGTCACAATATATATGATACAACAAGAGGTGCTACTAAATTAATAGAATCTGATACAACTGATGCAGAAGTAACATCTTCTACAGGGCTAACTTCTTTTGATACAGGTGGGTTTACAGTTTCATCTGGTTCAGGTGTAAATAATTCAACAGGTGATTACGTTGGTTGGTGTTGGAAAGCAAACGGAGGAACTACAAGTAGCAATACAGATGGAACGATTACAAGTACAGTACAAGCAAATACAGCCGCAGGGTTTAGTATTGTAACTTATACAGGTAATGGCTCAACTGCAACAATAGGACACGGATTAGATTCCCAGCCAGAAATGGTTATAACAAAGAGTACAGAAAGCACTTCACAATGGATGATATACCATAAGGATTTAACTGGTAACACAAGTGGAGACAATCCGTATAATTTATATTTCCTGACAGATGCTGAACTTGATTTAACTGCTTGGGGAGCATATAATGACATAACTTCATCGGTTATACCAGTTACAAGACAATCTGCAGCGACTGCTCATAACAATAATTCAAACATTGATTACATAGCATACTGTTTTCGTTCAGTCGAAGGCTTTTCATCTTTTGGTTCATACACAGGTAATGGTTCAACAAATGGACCGATTGTAGAAACAGGATTTGAACCTGCTTTTTTAATGGTCAAAAGAACTGATAGTACTGCTAGTTGGATTATACTTGATAATAAAAGAGACTTAACAAATCCAAGAGATAGTTCTTTAAAGGCAAATGAAAGTGAAACTGAAGACGTAGATAATTCAAATAGGGCAACAGATTTTCTTTCTAATGGATTTCAATTAAAACATAGTCATCTAGCAATGAATGCTTCAGGTGGTACATATTTATATATGGCATTTGCTGCAGACCCTGACACAGAAGCACCAACAGTAGCAAGTAGTTTTAATATAAAAACTTATACTGGTGATGGCACTTCAAATAGAACAATAAATGGATATGGATTTAACCCAAATTTTTTATGGATGAAGCCAAGAAACCAATCATATTCACATAACCTTTATGATACAATTAGAGGCGATGGAATTAGGCTGGTTACTAATACAACTGCTGGAAACCAAGACATACAATATCTTAAATTTACTACTGACGGGTTTATTGAAGATAGTTCAAGAAATAACGAAAGCGGAGTTGATTATGTTGTTTGGGGATGGAAAGCTGATGATAACGAACCAACAATCTTTGGAGGACCTGCTATTGCAGTGTATAAATTTGAGGACAATGCAAATGATGTAACAGGCGATTATAATGGAACTGCTACAAATATAACTTATAGTTCAAGTGGTAAATTTAATAAATCTGCTATATTTGATGGTACTTCAAGAATATCTACATCATTAGATTTTGATACATATGATGAAAATTGGAGTATATCATATTGGGTAAAATTTACTTTTGACACAAATTATAGAGCAATTTTAGGAAGTTGTGATGCTAATGATAAAAATGGAATGGTTAGTGATATAGGAACAAGTGGGGAGATAAGATTTAGATTAAGAACTAATACAGGAAGTGCATCTGCATTAACTTCAACTGGTACTTATGGAGATGGTAATTGGCATCACGTTGTTTGTGTTAAAAGTTCATCAACTAACTATTTATATATAGATGGTGAATTAGATTCAAGTATAGCTACTACAAATAGTCAAAGTCATTCTGCATTAAATTTTGGAACTTTTGGATTATCAAGTTCTGAATTTTATAAAGGTGAATTAGACCAAGTAAGAATATATAGGGGTGTCATACCACAAGAACAAGTAACTGAACTATACAATGAAACAGTATCTGACAATGATGATTTAACTTTAGGTGCTCCACCAAAATCAATAGTTAGTGCAAATGCTAATGCAGGATTTAGTATAGTTCAATATGAAGGTACTGGTGCTAATACAAAAGTTCCACACGGGTTAGGTCAAAAACCAGATTTTTGTGTCATTAAACATACAAACGATGCAAGTGCTTGGGTTGTGTTTTCAGATGCAACAGGTACTTTTAGTTATAGTTATTTAAATCTTAATAATGCTTTTACTGCTTATCCCTCTATGTCTTATGATAGTTCAGTATTAAACTTAAATAGTGGAAACGACCAAAATGGAGCAGGTGACACTCATATAGCTTATTTCTTTACCTCTATAGCTGGATATAGCGACATTGGAAGTTATACTGGTAATGGAGGTTCTAATTCAATTACAGGTTTAGGTTTTCAACCAGATTGGATTTTAATAAAAGATGCGACTTCAACAGGTAGTTGGTTTATTTATGATAGTGTTAGAACTGTTTCTGTAGGAGATAATTCAGGAACTGCTAATGCAAGACCATACATACTTGCTAACGCAAATGGAGCAGAAAATGGTGTAACAAGTTATAATATAAATCTAGACTCTAACGGGTTTTCTATGAATACATCATCAAGTGAATTAAATTCAAATGGAGAAACTTATATATATATGGCATTTAAAATAAATTAAAATGAATGGATTTGAACCAACAGTATTAGGAATAATAACATTAATAATGACAATATCAGAAATAAATTCTGTACTACAAGGATTGTTAATAGTAGTAACTACAATTTATACACTTATAAAGATCCATCAGCTATTAAATAAAAAATAATTAACTTTATTAAAAATAAATATTATGAAAAACTTTTTAAATAAAATTTGGGAAGGTATTAAAGATGCATTTTGGCTTCAAGTACCTTATATTATTTACTCAACAGTATGGTTATTATTAACTATGTTTTGGGCAACAGTATTCTTAAAGTGGTTTATGAATAAATATTATTAAAATGAAATTAAGTAAAAATTTAACATACGCTGAAGCGATAAGATCTGAAACAGCTAAACGTAGACGTATAGAAAACACAGCACACGGAGTAATACTAGACAACTTAAAGCTAACAGCAGATAAAATATTTCAACCCGTTAGAGATCACTTTAATAAGCCTATCTATGTATCTAGTATGTATAGATGCGAAAGGTTAAACCGTTTAGTAGGTGGCAGCAAACACAGTAGACACATTACTGGACAAGCTATAGATATAGACAACGATGGTACTGATGTATCTAACAGAGATATATTTTATTACATAAAAGACAACTTAAAGTATGATGTGTTAATATGGGAGTATAATGACGATAGTCCTAGTTGGGTACATTGTAGTTATGTAGAAGGTTTAAATAGAGGTTTAGTATATCGCAATACTAATTTAGGTTTAATAGAGTTTAAAGAACCTAAAGTAGAAAAGCCAAAAAAAGTAAAGTATGAGCAAAGAAAGAAAAAAGTTCAAACAGACAAAACTAGGTCAGTTCCTACTGGGGAAGTCGGGGGTGTTTCAGACACTAGCAGAGACGATTCCTGATCGAGGTGTATTAGGCGTTTTAAAGAACCTAATTCTTAAAGATGATACATTACCTCAGCCTGATAAAGAAACGGCTTTAAAGATGCTTGAAATTGAGTTAGAGGAGATGGATGCGGTTACTCGTAGATGGGAAGCTGATGCATTATCTGATTCTTGGCTTAGTAAAAACGTAAGACCTATATCTTTAGTATTTTTAACTTTAGTATATGCTACAGGTTTTTTTATGGAATATGATCTTGACATAATTAACCAACTAATGCTCTTAGTATATGGAGCGTACTTTGGTTCTCGTGGTTTAGAAAAAATAAGAAAACTCTAGTACAATATTGTAATTATACAATATATTATTATATTTATATTGTACGTACTATATAGTATATATGTTTATATATTTATTTAATTTATTATTGTTTATTATTTTTGTTATATATTTAATTTATGCGACAAAAATTAATCAAAAAGATTGATCGGATCTTTAGCGAATACATACGCAGAAAACACGCAGATAAAAAAGGGTATTGTACTTGCATAACTTGCGGTAAAAAACACATTTGGAATAGTGGTCAGATACACGCTGGTCATTTTGTATCACGAAGATTTTTAGTAACTAGGTATGATGAACGTAATGTTTATCCGCAATGTGCCTATTGTAATAATTGGCTTGCAGGAAATCAATATACATATGGTAAACGTATAGATGAAATACACGGTAAAGGTACGGCAGATGAATTAATGTTATTATCTAAACAAACAATTAAAATACAAAATTACGAATTAGAAGAAAAACATTTGTTTTATAAAAAAAATTTGATAACTTTGAAGAAACAATTATAAAAAATGTACACACAAAACGATTTAAATATAATAAAAACACAAGCTAATGGCTTTGTGAATGACCAATTAAAATGGCAACGACTACGAATAGAATCTCTACAAAAAGAGTTATCTAAAGAAAAACAAAAAACAAAAGAGCTAGAAGAACTATTAGCTTACGCAGATAAATTTAATTTAATAAACACATAATGAGCTTAGCACAAAACGAAAATAGAAAAGCTACCATAGACTGGATCGAAGAAGGTAAAACCTGGTCTGGTAAAGATGGTACAGAAATGAAAGAACATAAAGTTTCTTTTAAGAACGGTGACATACCAGTATTTAATTACCCATCTAACAAACCATACCCTTTTAAAAAAGGTGACATTGTTACGTATGTATTAAATGAGAGAGTAAATCCTCAAACAAAAAAAATAATTCAAAACGGTAAACAAATGAAAAAAGTAGAAGATCAACCTACAACAACTACTAGTACAACAACAAATACATCTCTAACACAGCAGCAAAGCATTGCTTTATCTGTTGCATCTAAATTAGGGTTTGAAACTGTAACTAGTGATGCTTGGCAAAAAACACTGAAGCTAAAAGGTAAAGGTGATGAAGAAACACAAAAACTTCAAGCACAAGCACAAAGTGTTTTATTAAGTTCAATAGGACAAGTAACCATAGCATATTATAATTTACTAACAACTAAACCACAAAACAATGCAACAGAAAACTGATACTGTATTTGTAAATGGACTTTACACTTACACAAATGAAAAAAGTTTTATAGTATCTAAAAATAGTCTTAACGTAGAAAAGTTTTTAGAGCAATTAAAAGATCCTGATGTACAAAAACACATAAAGGAGAATGAAGGTTACCTTAAATATATTACAATGCTTAGTAAAGCAGGTAAGCCTTATAGTAAATTAGAGAGTAACAATTACAAAGAAATAACAAGCAAGGAACACAGTCCTGATCGAAACAATAATGACGATGACGGACTTCCATTCTAATACTGTTTCTTTACAATCTCAAGTAAGTAGGCTGAATGACATACGTAATGGTAAGATAAAGGAAGGTCTACGACTTGGAATACCAGAGATAGACGAGTACTGGAGATTTAAGTTTAGTAACTTCAATGTAGTACTTGGACACGCATCTACAGGAAAGACAACCACATTACTTTATTTACTTTTATTATATGCTGTTAAGTATAATTTAAAATACTTAATATATTCTGCAGAGAATGAACCAAGCAGTATAAGTAAAAAGCTATGTGAGTTTCTAGTAGGGTTACCATTTAATAAAATACCAGATAAGGTATGGAAAGAAAAAATTAAATGGATTCACGAACACTTTAGATATATAGATATAGATGAAACATTTACATCTAGCGAATTATTAAGACAAGCAGAAAAAATTAAAAAAACATTTAATTACCACGCTTTATTAATAGATCCATACAATTCACTTATAAGAGATAAAGAGTTAATGAAAACATATGGTGGTCACGAATACGACTACGCAGTTATGGGAGATTATCGTTTATTTACTAGAAGAAATAAATGTTCTATATATTTAATTACACACGCAGTAACAGAATCACTAAGACATAAACACCCTAACGGACATAAGTTTGAAGGATATATACAGCCACCTAGTGCAGGATCAGCTGAAGGTGGAGGTAAATTTTTAAATAAAAGTGATAATTTTTTAATACTTCACAGGTACACAAATCATCCAGAGTATTGGACTAATACGTATTTAGCTGTAATTAAAATAAAGGAAATTGATTCTGGCGGTAGACCTACACCTATGGAAAATCCAATAGAGTTTAGATCACTAGCAAATAATGTAGGGTTTAGTATAAACAATAAAAATTTATTACATTTAGTAGAAAAGCGTGATTCTTGAAATAGCATATAAGAAACATAAAGATTGGTTAAGGATATGTAAATCTTTTAAATGTAACGATGAAGATTGCAAAGATATAGTTTCTGAATTATACTTAAAGATAGATGATCTGACAAAGAAAGGTAAAGACTTGAGATATGGTGATAACGATATAAATTATTTCTACTGTTATAAAATTATATTTCATTCTTGTTTAAGATTAAAAAAACATAATAATAAAAGAAAAGATTTGTTGGTAACGTTTGATTCTGAAATATTTGATATAAGTTCTGCAATAGCTAAGTATGGTAAAAAGAGTTCTATAGATGATGATATGCTTTATGATAAACTAGAAGAATTTACTAATCAATATAGAGAGAAACTTACCTGGTATGATATTACAATATTTGAATTATTATCTGGTGGTAAAAAAATAGCAGAGCTTGAAAGAGAAACAAATATAAGTTATGTATCTTTAAGAAACACATATTTAAAAGTAAAAGATTTTGTAAAAAAACAATATGAGAAATTCGATTGGACTAGGGGATCTAGCAGAGAAGATAATTAATATAATAACCTTTGGTTATGGTAAAAGATTTGCAACTTGGGTAGCTAAACTATTTGGTTACAAAGATTGCGGATGTGATAAAAGAAAAGATGATTGGAATAAAATACAAATCAAAAGATGACAGATAAAGTACAAATGATAAAAATTGATTACGATCAATGGACTAAATTTAAAGGAGTTAAAAATAACACAATAGCAAAAAACGAACTTAAATTAATCGAAAGTCTACACTCAAAGTATTTTGATCATCCTTACGAAAGTTTATGCACTTGTAGGGGTGAACATATAATAGGTAGAATACAAGAGTTTGTAGACGAGCTAAATGTTATTTATAAAAATGGGTATAAAAGAAGTACATAAATGGGAACAAACTGTAGTTGATATATTAAATATAGATGGTTGGAACCTCACTTGGTGTGGCGAAGATTATGAATATTTTGATGCAAAAGGTTTAACACCAAAGAAAAATGAATGCGTAATAGAAATGAAATTTAGACATAAATATTATGAAACAAAATTATTAGAGAAAGGTAAGTATGAAAGATTGTTACAATTACCACAAAAAATACATAAGTTATATCTAGTGTTTGATCCGAAAGGTATGTATATATTTTGGTTAAACAAATTAGATTTACCAGAGTTAGAGAAACTAAATTGTCCAGACACAACACTATGGACTAAAAAGAAAAAAGAAAAAGAAGTATATTTATTAGAAGAATCACAAGCAAGTTATATAAACAATGAATCAGGATTTGATAGATGCTTATAAAAAGCTAGACGCAATAAAAGAGTTTGAGTGCGATAATAATATTTCAACAATATTAGCTTTATTAGATAAATGGAATAAAAAAGCACAAGACAACAAAGAGTTAAAAAAAGTAATAGAAGCATTTCTAGATATACAATGGCATATTATAGAATTAAAACGTGATAGAGATCTAGCATTAAAAGCAGTAATGCAATATAAATTTCAAAGAGACGGTGCGGTAAACGAAAGAAACGAAGCTAAACAACAATTAAAGAAATATGAAGATACACATCTTGACTGACATAGTAGGACAAGAACCATCTGAAGATGTAGAAAACAAACTACTAGACACAGTAAACTCTTTATGGTTAGATTTTGATAGTGTACCAGAAGTAGGAAGTGAAATAGAAGTAGAGTTGTTTACATTTATATTTAGGTTTGAGATGGAAGGTAAAAGATATAAATTAGTAGATAACGACATATATATTTATTTAACATACAGAATGACATATGAAGAATTTTAATAAACACGAAGAAAGAAAACAAATACCTGTATACTCTGGTGTAGTAAAATACTTTCCTGATGCACTTAAAATGGTAGCACAGGTAAGTTATATAGGAAACCAGCAACACCATCCTGATAAACCATTACATTGGGATAGAAATAAATCTACAGACGAACTAGATGCACTAGCAAGACATTTAATAGACTGCGGTACATTAGACGATGACGGTATACCACACGATGCTAAAGTTGCTTGGAGAGCATTAGCGAACTTACAGAAATATATAGAGAAAAATAAATAATGTTAGAAAAAGTTTATACTGATAAAATATATTATAAGTATAAAGATGGTAAATACTATTTGTTTGCCAATCAAAAAGAATTAAAGTATATATATTTTAACTTGTATACAGATAAAAAAAACGTAAGATATATTAAGATTGGTGAGACAAATAATAATGTAAGGCGAAAAAGAGAAAATGATAAACTATTTAGTAAAAACTCTAAAACATTATTAGAAAAAAAAATACCTTATGCAAGAGAAACAGAACAATTTATACATAAAACATATTTAAGTAAAAAACATAAAGCCTTTACTTTTTATGATATCGATTTTGATAATGGTGGAATTAAAGAATATAAGTTTAATAATACAGAAACATATTATTACGATAAAGTAAAAAATAAAGTAAACAAAATAATAGAAAAAATAAAACAGATAGAACACATAGATACTATAGATAATTTAAAAAAATATGACTTTATTAAATATGTTACCGATTATATTATTAATAATAAATACAAAGACAACAAGACAAAGACAGAAGAATTCACCTTTAGTGAATCTATAAATGCCAATATAAATAAATATGGTAAATATAGAGTTTGTGCTAGATCATCTAATAAGATTAATAATTTAAAAACAAAGTATATTGAAAGTGAATGGGAGAATAAATTTATAAAAGAAATGTGTATTTTGATAAATAAAAACAAAACTATATCGAGAAAACAATTAGAATGGATAAATAAATTATGTGAAAAATATTAAAGTATGGATAAACAAATAAAACTATTAGACGGAAAATACTATGATAAAACAGAACTGTTATCTAAAATGTTAGATGATGATTTTTATTATGGCTTTATGAATAAATTTGCATTTAGTAGTAGTACAATAAAACTATTACTAGAATCACCTAAAACATACTATAATGTAATGAAGTATGGATCACCTAAAAGCCAAGCGCTAAGAGATGGCTGGTTAACACATACTGCTATATTAGAGAATGATGTATTTGAATCACAGATATATATAGATGTGCAAAGCAAGAACACAAAGAAATTCAAAATGGCTAAAGAAGAACACGGTGAAGTATTTACAATGAAAGAAAAGAATGATGCAGAAAGACTAGCAGAAGCATTTTATCGTAACGAACCTGCTATGCAAATAATAAAAGGTTGTAAAACAGAATATCCAGGTGTAGCATTAGTACAAGGTCAACCATTTAGAGCGAAAGCAGACGTACTAGCTAAAAACTACGTGTGTGATCTTAAAACAACAAGTAACATAAAAGGTTTTGAACACAGCGCATATAACTTTCATTATGATGTACAAGCATATTTATATACAGAGATATTTAATAAGCCTGATTTTAGGTTTGTAGTAATAGATAAAGGATCTAGAGATATAGGTATAAGTAAACCTGTAAGTAAAGAGTTTATACAAAGTGGTAGAGACAAAGTAGCATACGCTTTAGACATATATGAAAAACATTTTGCGCAAGAAGAAGTAGAACTAGACGACTATTATATAGAGATAAACCTTTGATATATAAACAAATATTAATAATTTAGTAAACTATGAGAGAGACATACAGAATAGCAAAAGAAGTTAAGAAGATAACAGGTGTAAACTTTTTAGAGAAAAAAAGAGAAACAAAGTATGTAGAAGCAAGAGCTTTCTTTGTACACATACTTAGAAACTATTACAAACTACGTAATAAAGATATTATTATAATATTTAATCAATTAGGATTTAATATGGATAGCGCAACACTATGTCACGCATTAAAAATGTTTGAAGTGTATGAACATAATAATAAAAGAATGCAAGAATGGTTTGATAATCTATTTGCTAAACCAGATTTTAAAAACAGAGCAAACACAACTGCATATATAAAATCTAAACTAAAATACTTACCAGAAGATACCTTAATAAAGATGGCAGCTCAAATAGATGCTATGGTAAAAGATGAAGTGTTTTTAGACGAGAGTGAATGGACATATTAAAAAAAGTACAAAAAAAGTATTATATATTTGATTAATCAAGTTTTTTCAAGTGGCAGCAAAAGTAATAAGTAACTATATATTTAAACCTAAAAAGAAAAGACCTGGTGTACATTCTAAGAATGCAAGCCGCAATCAAACAGGATTTAAAAAGAAATATAGAGGTCAAGGTAAAAGAAATTAATTATGAGTTGGGGAGGTAAACGTATAGGATCTGGAAGAAAAACAAAGACACAAGAATTACAATTAATTGAGGAGCTATCAATGTATGATGGTTTAGCAGTTAAAACTTTAATAGACGGAATAAAAAAAGGATGTACTAAGTCATTACAATTATGGTTTAATTATAGATTAGGTAAACCTACAGAAACACAAAACGTAACGTTAGTTCAAGATCAACCGACTTATGAAGTTATCGTATTAGACAATGACTCAGAAAGTACAGACTAATTGTATTTATAATCACGCCTATAAATTTAGTAGGTCAGATAAAAAAATCTTAATAGAACAAGGTGGTAGTAGAAGTGGTAAGACATTTAACTTACTAATATGGATTGTATTTGACTATTGCGCTAATAATTCTAACACTATAATAACTATCTGTCGTAAAACATTTCCTAGTTTACGTGGTACTGTTATGCGTGACTTTTTAGATATATTAAAGAACTATGAGTTATATAATGAGAAAGACCATAATAAGAGTAATAGCGAATACTATCTAAACAACAATACCGTAGAGTTTATATCATTAGATCAACCTGCTAAGATACGTGGTAGAAAAAGAAACTTATTATTTGTTAATGAGTGTAATGAAATAGATTGGGATAGTTGGCAACAATTAATATTTAGAACAGAAGGTAAGATAATACTTGATTATAATCCTAGTGAAGCTAATCATTGGATATATGACAAAGTAGAAGTACGTGATGATGCTGTGTTTTATAAGACGACATATAAAGACAATCCGTTTATAGATAAAAACATAATACACGAACTAGAAAGACTAAAAGAAACAGATGAGGAATACTGGCAAGTATTTGGTTTAGGTGAAAGAGCGCTATCAAGAACACAGATATTTAGCTTTAGTACAATAAATAAAATACCAGAGGATGCTAAGTTCTTATCTATAGGTATGGACTTTGGTTATACAAATGATCCTACTTGTGCAGTAGAGGTATATCAGAAAGATCACAACTTATATATTAATGAATTACTTTATAGAACTATGATGACTACAGCAGACATACATAGATTCTTTCTAGAGCATAATAAAGACAATAAGCTATGCTTTGGTGATTCAGCAGAAGTACGTTTAATAGACGAGCTTAAAAGAATGGGAAACAATATAAGACCAAGTGTTAAAGGACAGAATAGTATTATGGCTGGTATAGATCTATTAAAGCGATACAAACTACATATAACAGAAACATCTGTAAATGCTATAAAAGAATTCAGAGATTATAGATGGAAGAAAGATAAAGCTAATAGATTAACAAACATACCTAATGATGGTGCTGATCATTTACCTGATGCAACCAGGTATGCAACTTATAGTCTAATGAGCAAACCTAACTATGGTAAGTATGCTATTCGTTAGCACTTTCTAATTTAGAACAATGAGGATGCCAAGAATATGATAAATTATTACCATAACCATAATTATGTAATTCATATGATTTTACTTTAACAGAACCTATTTTATCATCAATATATACGTAAACATATTTACCTATACAATTTTTATTATTATGTATAGAAACAATTCTTTCATCAAACACCCCTAAGTCAAACAAATTATATACATCATCTACATAAGGAACAGAGCTGTAAGTTTTAGGAGTATGACAAAATAAATAGTTGTTATACATTTTATATGGATTATGTAATGTATATTTTAATTTAACTTCTTTAAAATTTATACTTATTTTATTTATTTCATCATCTGGTATGTGTTTATATAATATAGGACAAAAAACTGCTTTACTTGTATTCATTTCAAAACCATAATCTTCTTCATCTTTTAATACATAGTATAATATTGTATTTGGTTTTAACTTTATATTATTTTTATTATCAATATAAATATTTTCTTTTTTAATAGATCCATATTTATATCTTTTATTATTATATATCCAATCAGAACCTGATACAATTTCTAAATTATATTTCTTTATATAATGTTTATATGTTTCATAAAATTCAACGTTATTAAATTCATTAGAATTTCTTAATTGCTTCCATTTATCTGTTCCAATAATATTTATAAATAACTTTTCTGTTTTGTGTATTTCTTTCATAATTCAAATATAATAAAAATATAGTTATCAATATATTTTGATAATTACAATATAATTATTAACTTAGAGGTATGAAACAAAAACTATTAAACATATCATACGTATTAGTTATATGGTTTGCTGCTATTTTACTAGTAGTATTAGATAATATAATTACTAATCTATAATGGAGAACAAATCCTATAGAGAAACAATGTTAGCTTTAAACTTAGTGTTTGGGCAATACGATATAGAATTTTTAAAACCATTAGATATATCACAGCTAGAAGATCTATTTATACAAGATGCATTTAGTAATCCAGATAAGCATATTAATTACGAATTAAATAAAGACAATATTAACTTTAATATAATAAAAGAAGAACTTACATCTACATAGTATTTTTTTTCATATTAATTGGTACAACAGGGTGTTCGTAGATGGCACCCTTTTTTTGTGAAAAAATGTTAAATTTGTTATTATATATTTATGAAGCTCCAAATAAATGTGCCGACAGATCTAAACGAGATAACGTTAGGTCAATATCAAAAGTTTGTTAAAATACAAAAAGACAACGGTGATGGTACTTTTCTAGCACAGAAGATGATAGAGATATTTTGTGGTATAGATCTTAAAGATACTTTTAAAATCAAAATCACAGATATGAATGAGATAATCAAAATACTAAACGACTTACTAGAAATAAAACCTGAACTAATAAATCGCTTCGAAATGGATAATGTAGCGTATGGGTTTATACCAATATTAGAAGATATATCATTAGGAGAATATGTAGACATAGAAAGCTATATGCAAGACTGGGATAATATGCATAAAGCAATGAGTGTATTATATA
>WLWG01000722.1_pt1 | contig 33043 bp, 35 predicted proteins | sample 6712871 | NCBI WGS metagenome assembly WLWG01 (sample SAMN12718693, study PRJNA515312) | sponge metagenome | isolation source: marine sponge | host: Mycale hentscheli | place: New Zealand: South Island, Marlborough, Capsize Point | collected 2003-05-01
GCAGATAAAGCCAAAGAGTTTATTGCATCTAAAGCCAAGGAAGTCAACCTTAGTGTTGATGACTTAGGTAAGATGTCTGAGACTTCGCCAGCCGCATTTGCTAAGTTACTTGAACTTGACATAACGCAAACTCCTTCACCCCAAGGTGGGGTATCAGGGCTCACGGATGTTAACGTGGATACTTTTAGTCGTAACGTTTCTAACGAACGAGACTATGCTTTCTATCAGAACATGAAGAAAGATATAGGACATGCTAAGTACTATTCACCTAAGGTCCAACAGGCTCTAATGAAAGACTACCTTAGATTGGGACCGGAGAAGTTTGGATTACCACAATCAAACAAATAAGGATTAAATAATGCAGACTACGACTAACTCGTCTGTACTTATTCGTTCGGAACTGTGGTCTTCGCAGCTCAAAGAAGCTCTCCAAGACGTATTGGAATCTCAGGGTTGGGTCAATTGGCTCTCCGAGTTTCCTGATGGTGACACGTTCACTATTCCTAGTATTGGTGAAGCAACTGTTCGAGATTACGCAGAAGACACCGCCGTTGTATACGACTCGCTCGATACCGGTGAATTCCAGTTCTCTATTACGGATTACGTACAGTCTGGTAACTACATCACGAAGAAGGCTCGTCAAGACCTCTTCTACGCATCACAGCTTGAAAGCTCATTCGTTCCTAAACAGAACCGAGCACTTCAGGAGCGCGTAGAAACAGAGATTCTTGGCTTGGCCGCAGGTGGTGCTTCTGGCGGGCAGACCGCTGGAGACCTCAACAACATTAACGGCGCAGCTCATCGCTTTGTCGCTAGTGGTTCTAACGAGGTTATGGCAGTTCAGGATTTTGCCAAAGCACTGTTCTCCCTGAAAAGGGCTAATGTTCCGCAATCGAGTTTGATCGCGATTGTTGATCCGTCAGTAGAGTATGAGATGAATACTCAGACCAACTTGACTAATATCTCCAACAACCCTATGTGGGAAGGTATTATCACGTCTGGTATCGGCCAAGATATGCGCTTCATTCGCAACATCTACGGCTTTGATGTGTACGTCTCCAACTATCTGCCAACTGCTAATGAAACCATTAATGCTAAGACGACTGCTGCTGGTAAAGCGAATATCTTTTTCTCCGCTTCCAGTGCTGAAATCTTGCCGTTCATGGGTGCATGGCGACAGATGCCAGAAGTTGATGGCGAGTACAACAAAGACAAACAGCGTGAAGAGTATATCACGACTGCTCGTTGGGGTTTGAAGGTCTACCGACCGGAAAATCTCGTTTGTGTTCTTTCTGATACTGACCAGATCAGCTTCTAAGGAGGAATAAAAAATGAGTAGAAACGCAACATGGACCAATTCTGATGGGTTGGTCGTTGGTTTTGGTACCCGAGAAGTTACGACTTCAGCCGGTGCTAAAGTTAGCTCTAATGATGCAACGGAGCAAGTAGTTCTTAAAATCAAGGGAACCGATCTTGCTGATGCAGTTGCTGTTGATTCAGACGCCATTGTACATGGTGTTCTGATTCCTAATGATGCGCTTATTGTTAAGGCAGACCTGTTTGTAACCACGGCTTTTACTAGTGGTGGTTCGGCAGTACTTGACATTGGTTTGTATCAGGAGGACGGTACTAGCGTCGATGACGATGGTATTGATGCAGCTATTGCTGTTGCCGCATTGGTAACTGACGCTGTAGTTGCTTGTAACGGTGCTGATGTTGGCACAGTTACGGCTGGTGCAGTTAAGGTTGGCGCTAGCTACGATACGGCTGCTTTCACCGCTGGTGAAGCTACCCTCGTAGTTGAGTATCTTCCGCAGACCAACTAAAAAATAAGGGGAGGAGGGTCTTCGGACCCTCCGATCCTTCATTAAGGATATACTATGGCAAAGCCCGTTTTACTTGATATAGTTCAAGACATCTTATCCGATATGGATGGAGATGAGGTTAATTCTATCTCTGATACTATAGAAGGTACACAGGTAGCTACAGTTATTCGCAATGTCTTTAGGGATATTGTGGACCTTTATGATCTTGAGAACATTAAGTCAACATTTCAGTTAACTAGTTCTGGAACCACAGCTAGACCAACTCACATGACAATCCCAGTGGGTACTCATAGTATCGAGCTGGTTAAGTATGATGTGGCTCCTACTGCGGGAGGTGATCTAACTCTACAGGATATACGATGGTGTGAACCGGAAGATTTCCTAGATCGTGTATCTCAACGTAATGAAGGCGCGACTAATGTCACCAGTATTACAGACCCATCTGGTGTGGAATTACTAATTCAAACAGATCAACACCCAAACTTCTTTTCATCTCTTGATGGAGGAGATACTTTGGTATTCGACAGTTATAAGTCTAGTATTGATTCTACGCTACAAACATCTAAGACATTAGCGTATGGACAGATCAAACCAGACTTTACTTTAACAGACACCAGCACTATTGATCTACCACATAGATTGATAACACTTCTTAGGAATGAAGCCAGAGCTTTTTGCTTTGATATTTACAAAGACGGTGTTACTTCTAAGGTAGAACAATATGCGGCCCGCTCTCGGGTGAGAGCAAACAGGACTCGGCACGTCATGAGAAATGAGCGTGAACGAGATGATAGACTAGACTACGGTAGACCCCGGAGAAAATAATGGCACAGACAGAGACCCTTGAAGAGCCTTCACTTGAAGACTTGGTTAATGAAGAGTACAATCGTGAACGGAACAGAGACCCACTTGGTAATCAATGGGGGATTGTTCATATTAAAGGTACATCCTTGTATAAAATTATCCAAGAGAACGCTAAGCGCTCCGGCACTAAAGTACCGGTAGAATTAGAAGGTAAATTTACTAAGCCAACTATTGCTGAGACTGCTATTGACGCATTCTTGGAGAAGATGTGGGCTAAGGGAAGGAAACCAGCTAAGTAATGCCCCAAACTCCAGCAGAGAAAAGCTTTTTTAGCTTCAGAGGTGGACTTATATCCGAGGCTTCTGAGTTAAACTTTCCTGAAGAGACTATGGTTGATGGTGAGAACTTTATTCTTGACATTGATGGGTCTCTTAAGCGCCGTCGTGGATTACGGTTAGAGGAAGGTGGAGCTTTGGTTCGACTCCAGTCCGGATTTAGCCCCGGACACAGAGTTCGATCTTATGTTTGGAGAGACGTCAACGCTACTACAGACACGAACTTCATAGTTCAACAGATTGGTCAGTATCTTTACTTCTTTGAGGATACACCAACTGCAACAAGCACTACAGTGCTTTCTGAAGTAGTTGATCTAGGTCAGTACGCAATAGGATCATATACCTCGGCTAACATTAGTATGGCCTACTCAGACTTTACGACTGGGCAAGGCTATCTATTTGTGGCAAATCCTTTTATGACGCCCTTACGTATTGCTTACGATCCGTCAACTGGTGATATGATTGTATACCAGTTAAATATTACAGTTCGGGACTTTGAGGGTGTGGATGATGGTGTGGCAAACACCACTAAACCTACAACTCTTAGTGCTGCACATGAGTACAACCTTAAGAACAGAGGGTGGTCAGAAACTCTGATCAATCAGTACTTCACTGATGCAAGTGAGTATCCTTCTAAGAACATGATCTATTACGATGGTTATCGTAAGCAGACTGACGTTACTTATGCAGATGAAGACGGCATTAAGGAATGGGATACTGATAAGATAGCAGCAGAAGTTTATGGTGACAGCTCTGGGTTTAGAGGGGCTTTGAAGCATAACCCATTTGATACTACATATGGGTCTACTGCTGACAGCACAGTGATACCATTAGAGACAGGTTGGACACGTACAGACTTAGGTAGTACGTGGACCATAGAGCTACAGGCTACAGGTCACGGTTATTCTAATGGTGATACAGTACAGATTACTAACTTTACCTCATTCATTACAACCACTGGTGGCTTTAGTTATGTGTGGTCATACGATGGCTCATACACTATTGCTAATGTAGTGGCCAACACCTTTGAGATTACAGTACAGGAACCGTGGGGTTTTGCTAGCTTTGATAATCAAGAGTTAACGTTAGGGTTTGCGGGCAAAGACCCGGTTACAAACCCAGTACCTTTTGTTACTGATGACAGACCTACAGCTATACAATGGTATGAGGGTCGTGTGTTCTATGCGGGCACTAACAACCCTCTTCTTCGAGACCGTATATTCTTCTCAAGAATAGCGCTCAATGAATCAGATTACACTAAGTGTTTCCAAGAAGCGGACCCTACAGCACCAACAATATCAGAACTTCTACCAGATGATGGTGGGGTTATTGTTGTATCTGATCTTGGTACAGTTCTGGGTATGGAACAGTATCAGTCTTCTCTTATTATATTCACAACTAATGGACTCTGGGAGCTATCAGGTAGTGGTGGTATCTTTAGTGCAGATAGCTATAGAATCAGGAAATTAACAGATGTAGAGTGTACATCAGGTCCTAGTATTGTGAGGGTAGAAGACTCTCTTATATGGACTGGACCTCGTGGAATCTTTGCTATCTTTCAGGACCCTCGGACTGGGTTCTTAACCACTCGATCTTTAGTCGAGGAATCTATACAAACTTTATGGGCTAATATAGATACTCGTTCTAAGGATGAGGTCAAAGGTGTATATGATTCTTCACGCAAGAGAGTATACTTTTTATATAGAGATGGTACTATAGGTGGTGCTCTATCTGCGAATATGTTTGACACTGCTCTTGTTTATGATATCCGTCTTGCTGCTTTTTATAAGCTTACCTTTGATGAAGATACTAGTGGGCAAGACCATCTTATTGATGGCATACCCGTCACCGATGCCGACGAAAGTACGAGTAATCAAAAGGTAAAGTTTACGTACATGGATCAGAGTGGTGGTGACACTGATATAGCTATATGTGACTTTGATCAAACATTGTACACAGATTATCCGGGTGGCGAGAAGATACCCTTTATCATAACAGGCTATGATAATCTTGGGGATTGGCAGAGATTTAAGCAAGCACCTAAGATTCACACCTTCATGAAGAAGACAGAGACAGGGTATACAGCTAGTGGTACAGACCTTGTTCCAGTGAACGAGAGTTCTCTTACTCTACAAGCTAGGTGGGATTGGACGGACAATGCTAACTCTGGGAAGATTGGCACAGCACAGCAGATATATCGACACAGACGTAGGTATCAACCAGTAGATGTTAACGATACATTTGATGATGGTGAGCCTGTTGTTGTGGCCCGAAACAAAGTACGAGGTAGAGGCAGGGCTCTTAACCTTAAGTTCACAGGAGAGGCGGGTAAAGACGCTCATTTGTTGGGCTGGACTATACAGTATGTTGCTACGAGGAAATTATAATGGGATTGTTTAGTGCTATAGCTGCTGTAGGCAGTGTTATCTTGGGCAATAAGGCTCGTAAAGCAGATAAGAATGCGAGCAAAGATAGAGCTAGAATTAATCAGATCACTAATACACAGCGTAGACGTCAGTTGGTTAAGGATTTCCGTAGGGCTAGAGCAACTGCTTTAACTCAGGGAGTGGGACAAGGTGGTGAGGTTGGCAGCTCTGGTATTCAAGGAGTGCGAACATCATTACGGTCTCAAGCAGGAACAGCTTTGTTTGAGAACTTTGTACAAGAGAGGCTCGATCAGTCCGCACAAGAAAACCAATTCAAAGCAGATAGACTTCGTTTCTTTGGCAATGTGCTTAACCAAGTAGGAAATATAGCACAAGGCATACAAGATACACGGCCAGTCACCGGCAGTACAAGAACAGCGCCAACAGTTTCACAACCTATTACTCAGTCAGAGGGTAGCTTTAGAACCTTTGCTGATGAATCTGTACCATCTACTAGTGGGATAGATATTAGTGCCTTTAACAAGTAACGAACCAACATTGGAAGCACCAGTTATGGATGAGCCACAGCTCTTCCAGCCCGGTGACAATCCTCGTGTACGTGTGTTACCTCAAGTAGCAGAGGAACGGGCACTAATGGAGACTCTAACCTTAGAGGACCCAGCCCAGCACCAGATTCGTGTATCCCGGAACAAAGAGGGTGATATACTTGATGCTGCTATTGATACGATGTATTCTACATTAGTAGAACAAGACGTAGCTGAAGAATTGGTAGCTCAGGTAGACCAAAACCCTGCTCTATCTCAAGAGGATAAGCTAAATATTCTTGAGAATGGATTAGAGCGTATTAACAGGAGAGCTTCAACTAAACGTGATCTAGCTTTCATGACATATGTTCTAGCTAATCGTGGTTCAGGTAATGCTACCAACTTCCAAAAGATATGGGGTGATAGTACTTTTGAACAACGCAATGCTCTTATCAATTACCAGAATGAGCAGCACTTAGTAACATTGAGAGAGAATCTCTCTGAGGCACAAGAGAACAAAGACCTTAACCTAAAGTCTTGGAGTGGGTGGTTCGACATTGTAGGCCAAGCATTGCAACAGGATGTACTTCCTTTTATGGGGGAGTGGTCTCGTTCTAAGATGATCGACGTAATAGAAGAGGTCTCAGGCTTGGAAGCAGAGGGCTTACTGCCGGGCACAGAGCGTCAGTCTCTGCGTGAGCAGCTTGCTCGTATGCCTTTAGAGAAGAAGGCAGCATTAGTACCTAAGCTATCAGAAGCATTACGTGCTCTTGATGACGATAGTGCGTGGGGATTCTTTATAGCGGAATATGGTATCAATGAACAGTTTGATGGAGTGTTCTCTGAAGGTGTAATTACTGGGGAATCCAACGAAGATGAGGTAGATAGGTTGCTTGGCAATGGTTTCTTCTTATTAGAGGCCGCTGTTACAGGCATTGGTGTAGCTAAACTAGGCAAAGTAACTGCTAAGTCTGCACTCAAGGGCACTAATGTAGGCAACTCTCGTATCTTTCGCAGAGCAAAGGTTAATAAGCCTTTGTATCAAGAGCTAACAGAGATATTCAGAACACAAGGCTTGCCTATTAATGTGGATAGAGAGACTGTGGCTATTGCTCAGCTCCCTAAGCCCGCAGCATTTGTTGATGATGTGACAGAAGTACCATCGGCTGTACGTGATACCTTACGAGAGGTCAACGAACACTCAGATGCTATTCTTGAATCAGCAGAACAGGTAGGACGTAACCTACTCACAACTCCGCAGAAGGCGGATACTATTGGTAGAGAGCTGGCAGCTCTTACTGGTAATACATCTACTCTCAGACCTGAGCTATCTACAGTAGCACTGCTAGATAATCAAGCTGGGTTTAAGGTAGAGGCTGTTGTTGGCCGTAGCTCAACAGAAGGCTTTGCTACCTTAGATGAAGCAGTACAGTACGCTAAAGAGTTAGACCCTGATCTTAAGGAAATGTCTATATTTAAGATCAATGAGAGGGGCATACGTGGAGATGTAATCTCTAATGTAGATGAACAGCTCGCAGAAGTAGCACGTAGAACAGAGAATGTTCCAGACACACAATTAGAGCTTAACCTTGGAGGAGATTTCTATCTCAAGATTGACCACGAAAGATTTTGGCAGCCTTCTGACAAGATTATGTTCGGAGACAACGTTGTTCTTAAGAACGGTAGGCTATCGCGCTGGTTGGTTTCGCCTAATGGCAGATACGGAGATGAAATCTTTAAGTCTTTTGAAGCTAACTATCGTACAGATCAGAATATCTTCGGCAGATTCGATACATTGTTCAAACCTTATTACAACCTTGGACTAGAAGACAAACGGTTTATTAGTTCTGTGTTCGATTGGTCTGAGGACTTTGGTAAGACTAATGGTCGGGCACCTACTCTTACTGAGACTATGGATCGGTATGGGCAGATCACAGAGCAACAGATGAAAGGTTTAGTAGCTCTACGTGGTGGGTTCGACACTATGTACGAGTTGGTGAACGAGAGACTATATCGTAATTGGCAAGCCAATGGTTTCCAGACCGCTAGTAATGCTGATGTTGATATCCCAGCATATCATGGTAAGATATTAGATGACACAGAAGCGTCTCGTGATCGTACTGCTAGTCGTACATACTTTGATCCTATTACTGAGGAGTCTGTAAGCTTCACACGCCAAGACCTTGATGATCTTTATCAGGGTGGTGGTCGTATTATGAAGCTAGACTTAGAGGTTGATGGTCCTTCGGGCTCACATACTCGTATTATCATTGATCCTGAGGATGGATACAGTATTTATGAGCTAACTACTACACCATTGAAGTACACACCGGGGTATTCTATACGATTTTATGATGATCCGTGGTTTGTGGTACGTAAAGACGTTAACCGTAGAGTTGATGGTGATGTGGTCTCTACTAAATTCAGGGATACACCGGGTAAGACTGTGTTTACAGCTCCTACTCAGAGTGCTGGACTATTTAGGGTAGACAAACTCAACGCTGATGCACCAGCAGGTGTGCGTTATGAGCTAGTGCCTGCTAAAAGCCTTAATGTAACGGATTCAGCGGCTAGTGTTAAGCAGCTTATACACAGAGAGGGCAGGTTATTTTACGATAATCGTAATCCTGAGCCTCTTAAGAACATTTATGGTTCTAATGCTAAGCTAGAGGACCCTGTGTCTTCTATCCAGCACGCTACAGCTCTGTTGTCTAGGCAGATAGGCACAGAAGACCTGCTCTCTGCTGTTAAGAACGCGTTCAAGAATGATTATCAGGACCTCATACCTTCGGGTAAGCTGGATACATTGGATGTAGATAAGGTAGGCAAAGAATTACGCATTCAATTCCTTAATTCTACAGGTGATAAGAAGACTAGGGCTAAGGATGCGCTAGCTATATGGGATTACATACAGCTTGTAGAGGGTGTGGACTCTCCAGCTATAGGGTATCTCCGCAAAGCAGGGCTAGACCTAGCATTGTGGGCCTCACAGTATGGTAAGTCTCAGAAGCTAGAGAAATGGTTGATGAGCTTTGATCCAACCAGAACAGCACGGTCTGCTACCTTTAACTTGTTTATGGTGTTACGCCCAATTAAACAACTTTTTCTTCAGGGCTCACAGATTATGTTTCTTAGTCCTCTGGACCCAAATCATGTGTTTGGTGGACAAGTATTTAAGGACGCATTTGCACTTAGGCGTGGATTCTCTAAGCTTAGGTCTACTAATTTTGAGGACGGCATTAAGAATAAAGTTTATTCTGATATGATGGGACTAACTAATGCAGAATATAACATTGTGGCTCGTAGGTTTGAGCAATCTGGTCTTATTGATGAGGTAGATGTTACAGCATTTGCCGGTGGCACTCGTAAGTTCAAGAAACTGGGCATACCAGAGACTAGGTTTGGTACTTTTGGGTATAGAGCACGACAAGCTGTAGAGGCAATACGTGGTCCTATGCAGAAGTTTGGGTTCGATCTAGGTGAGGGTAACAATAAGGTATTTACGTACTCAATGGCTCTTCGCCAGTTTCAGAAGAGAAACCCTAAGCTTAAGATTGCAGACTATACTGATGATCAGTGGGACCAAATCAATATTAGTACTAGTAACATGGCTCTTGGTATGTCACGTCCTAACAATTTGCCTTATCAGCAGGGCATGTTGGGTGTGACCACTCAGTTCTTGAGCTTTGGGCATAAATCAGCGTTAGCTTTGATGGGACAGAACCCAGCAATTAAGGGGTCTGATGCCATTAAGATAGTATTGGGTACATATGTTCTGTATGGAGCTGATATGTATGGTGCTAGAGATTGGGTGGAAGATAGAGCTAGAAATGCAGGTCTTACTAATCCGCTTCTTATAGATATCTTAGCAGGTGGTATGGTTGATACTGTGTTTAACAGAGTGTGGGGTTCAGTTATTGATGATTGGAAGGACTTGGATATTTCGGGCACGTTTGCGCCGGGTATTAACCTCAGTCTTATCAACTCTAACATTATTGAAACAATGGCAGAGCAACCACCGTACTCATGGGCCTTTGGTCCAACAGGGTCTATAGCTGGGGACACATTGAAAGCCATAGACTTTGGTCTTAAGCTTAATGTGGGTAATCCAGACCTTAGCCCGCGCACTAAGTTTACTCAGTTCACAACAGAGCTGTTGACCACAACAGTACCTATGTTTGGGGATATGCGTTTTGCCGCAGTTCAGCTAGACAAGTGGTACCGTGAAGCTGGTGAGCCTGAAGACATGAGGCATACTCTGAACACAATTTTAGCTCGTGGGTTGTTAGGTGTTCGCTCCCGAGAGGAGATAGCACGTTGGTCTGTATCAGATAAGAGCTATGAGCAGAGCACATGGCAAAGAGAACGGGCTAGTGATATCGAGAAGTTCTTGGAGAAGTACGTCAAAGACTTTGGAGATGGGCTCACAGATTATGAGGGCTTGCAGTTACGTACAGGCATGGCACTGAACTTGCTTGAGGGTATACCAGAGCCACATCGCACTACTATTCAGCGTATGGTCATTAATCCCGGAGAGGGCAAGAAGAGTATTCAGGAGCAGATGGGAGAAATCCTATCTAATCGTTATGTTGATGGACCTTCTCACTTTGATAGAGAGCTAAGCGCTATAGAATTTAAGGATGATGCTGAACGTGACATCTTCCAGTCCTTGATTAAACAGCTTTACGAGAACAACGTAGAGATGGATCGGTATATCTCAGAACAGAACGAAGAGTTCTTAGAAACTAATCCTCCAGAGGAGTTAATAAACTAATATGCCAGAGAATCCAGAACTACGACCCGCTCCTATAGAGCAGAGCCGTGCTACCTTTGGTGATACAACTCAGATCACACAAGGCATTGGTGCGCTTGGTGCTGAGATTGTCCAAAACCGTGTTGATAACATCACTGGGGACTTTCGATCTACGCTGGAAGATATTGTAGACCAGAATGTAGAGGAAGCTCTAACCGCAGATGATGATCTTACGGCACAAGAACAGGGTGCTCTTCAAGGTATTCAAGGTACACTGGCTAGACTACGCCGTGTCATGGATACAGGTAATGCTAATGCTAGAGCAAAGGCAGAGCTTCAGATCAAACAAGAGACAGAGAAGGTTAGGAACAGGTTTCCTAAGCTACGGTCTCTTATTGACCAAGAGGCAGCAGATGTAGTACGTACCAGTACAGACTTAGACCTGTTGTCCGCTATTAGTGCAGCTAATGCAGGGACCAAAGCCCAAGCAGAAGACCAATATAAGCGTATTTTAGACTTTGCGTACAAGAAGGTAGAAGATGGAGGCTTGGGCATTAACCCAGCTATACTACCTGATACAGCTCAGTTCATGAATGCGTACTCAGAGCGTTCGGGAACTAATGCACGGCTTCAGAGCTTAGCAGAATATGGTGCTGTTCTCGAAGCTAACCAACGTGTCAACGGACCTGAGGTTATTAGGGCAGTAAGCTCTAATCTCTTTGGTAGGGGTGGTTTAGTTTCTGGTCTTAGTGGTCAAGTAGATACCATCTTTAACAAGATGAGGCGTATACAACAGGGTGGGCCGGGTGCTTCTGCTGAGTATGTAGCATCAGGTGAGCGTGATCAGGACATAGCAGCACTTCGTGGGCTCTTGGGAGAGCTGACCATTGGTTCTATTGTGGGCAGTAATGTAGCCGACATTAATAGTTCAGACCAGTCTCGTATATCTAGTATGTTAGAAGCAGCTAGACGCCCCATTGAGGCTATGGTACAACAGCTCGGAGATTCTAACTTCAATACCGACGCTATCCAGCTAGATAGAGAGCTTCATAAGTATGATGTTCTAAACTCTATGCCTCGTGAGTGTCAGGATGCTATTATACTGGCTAATGAAGCAGCTCCTATTCTTAACCTCATAGCGTCTAATCCAACAGGTCAAGATCAAGACGTACGTGCACAAATTATAGGCAATCTAGGTCGTATATTTGCGTATGATCTACCTAATCGTCATATCACGGACCCAGCACAGCGCATAGCTAAGGTGTCTCAGGCTGACACCTTTGGGGTCTCAGAAAAGGACCGATCATTGGCCGTAGCACAGGGTTTCCAAGCCGACAGGCCCGACAGGGTAGCTCTAGTAGAGCAGACCAAGGCCCTAGCTAGGGTTATGCAGGGATCGCTAGCCTCAGAGCTATCTGATGCGAATAAGAGAGTACTTACGGACAGATTGGGAGTGCTCTTGGACAAATACGAGAAGACCATTTCACCAGAGGCCGAGCTAACAGAGGGTCTTATGGATATAGTGGGGTCTAAGGCAGTACAGGCTACTGTTGAGAGTGATCCTAACTTGGGTCGGTTCATAGGGGTACGGGTACGGGATGCTTTGGTAGACCCACAGGTAGAGGCACTGGGCAATAGGTGGGAATCTACCTTATCAAGCCCGGCTGTGTTCGCTAGTGGTGGAGTCCCGGTGTCTTCTGGTAAAGCAGTACGTGACACCATCATAGTAGATGGGTCTAACTTCTTAGATGGAGGTGGATTACGTGTACGTCTCCGTCCCGGTGTAGATGCTAGCCTTGTGGCAGCACAGCAGATCAGCCCGTTGGTGGATCGATTGAATAAAACTGTAGATGCTTCTCGCTTTGCTCTTAAGATGGAGCTAGGGCGAGAGCCTAGTACTACAGAGGTGTTCGATAGTCTGCCTCCGCACATGCTTAATGACTTAGGTATATATAGGCCGTCAGAATAATGCCCACATTAGAAGAACGCAACCAGAAACTACTCTCGGAACAGGCCGCAAAGGACCCTAGATTTGAGAAAGCTTCTTATATGCAAGCTCTTCGAGAGCATACCACTAATTCAGGTAAAGGATTACTAGCTGGACTAGCGGGCTTTCCGGTGGACTTAGGCATACAGGCTCATGATCTGTTAGCGTCGGCTTTAGTAGCCAGACCAGTAGATGACCCAGCTAAAGTACCGGGGTCTTCTGAGTGGATAGGCAATCGTATAGGAGCAGACACAGACAGGGCTTCTTTTATAGCGGGCACCTTTGGGGCACCTGATGTCACTGATATTAAGAAGGCTATGTTCCTTGGTGTAGGTCGTATAGCAGATGTTAAGTCTGCTTTTGGGCAGACTAAGATTGATAACTTGTTTGGGGCCGAAGCCGCTACTAAGGCTGGGGCGGACCCACAAGCAGTGTGGCAAGAGCATGGTTGGTTCAAGGATATAGATGGTAACTGGAAGTTTGAGGTAGACGATAGTCAGGCTCAGCTTACAGACTGGTACGATAGGTTTAGTTCAGGTAGAGTTAAGTTAGAGCATGTTAATAATAGCACTTTTACAGCGGTAAGGTTTGCGGAGATATTACATCACCCAGAACTATTTAAGGTGTATCCTGAGCTAGCTAATCTTGGTGTAAAGGTATCGGCTCGACGTAATAGTGGCTCTGCTTTACAGATATATGATGCTACTCGGTCCCCCAAAGGGTCATTAGTGGGTGGTAATCAGATGAATATTTATAACATAGAAGATGTGGATGAGTTCAAGTCTGTGTTGTTGCACGAGGCACAGCACTGGGTACAAGAAATGGAAGGATTTGCCCGAGGTGGCACAGCTCCAACTGGACTAGCTGAGGTGGCTGAGAATGTCCACCTTAACAGGTTATTGCAGGGTAGTGGTGGCGAGGTCTTTACAGAAGAACAAGCATTTCAGTACTTCTCTGACCAAGGTTTTCCAGAATCTAAAGCTAAAGACCTTATGGAAGAGTACAGTATCTTTGTTCGTACTGAGCAAGTGGACCCAGATCAGTACCAAGTTATGTTAGGTCAGTTGCAAGTAGTACAGGACCAAGGTATAGAGAAGTTAACCAGTATTATTAATGCTGTAGACTCCCGCTCACTTCAGGACGCAGGCATAGTAGCTGATTATGTGGCCGATCTTAAAGAACTTAAAAGACTACCATATGAATATTACTTTAGATTGGCAGGAGAGGTAGAGTCACGTACTGTAGAGTCCCGGCTCTTGCTCACAGCTAGAGAGAAGGCACGTATTCCTCCTAATTCTTTTGAGCAGGCTCTCATGACACCGGGCAAGATTACACCTGAGGCTAGAATTGTGAACAAAGACGTTATGTTTACTCCAGATGAGATACCAAACAGATGACACTGGGTGATAAGCAACGACTGTTTACTAGGTTAGTAGTAATACTGATGCAGTACGCATACCTTATGGGGTATGAGATTACCTTTGGTGATGCGTACCGTGACCCACGTGTACACGGTGAATTTGGTACACGAGTAGGGTATGGACAGGCCAACAGTTTCCATAAGAAGAAGCTGGCTATTGATCTAAATCTATTTAAGGATGGGGAGTACCTCAGTAAGACATCAGACCATGAGTTCTTAGGAACTTTCTGGGAAGGGATGCACGAGGATTGTACATGGGGTGGTAGGTTTGAAGACGGCAATCACTACTCTTTTGGAGAGAAATAAGTATGGGCATATTAAGCAGAATATTTGGGACAGCAGAGAATGCTGACAAGCTAGTAAATGGGGCAGTTAAAGGCTTGGATGCTATTGTCTTCACAGAAGAAGAGCGGAGTGTTGCTAACTCTAAGCTTAATGATTGGTACCTTAAGTATCTTCAGGCTACCCAACCACAGAACTTAGCACGTAGGATCATAGCTATAGCCGTGACCGCAATGTGGGCCCTGCTAACGCTGCTAGGTACAGCTCTATACTTTATCAACCCAGAGTGGAGTGAGTTTGTATTCAGAGTTTTATCTGAGGTAGTGAACATGCCCTTTATGATTATCATAGGCTTCTACTTCCTTAAGCACACAGTCACAGCATACAATAAGAAAGGTAAATAATGAGTACGTCTAAAGAGAAACAACACTGGGCATTGGACCGAAGGGTACCAATCTCACTAATAATTACAATTCTTGTTCAGACTAGTATATTTGTTTGGATGGCTCGGGGCATTGTAGCCCGCATAGAGATACTAGAGCAGCGTAGTGCTACTACCACTACTGAGCTTAGTATACGTCGTCCTATTATTGAGGATAACCGCATTAGTGTTGCTGTTATTAAGGATAAGCTTGATAACATTGATCGTACACTAACCAAGATTGAAAGAAAACTAGAGGATTAACACTGATGGCTAAGCTAGTACTTACAGATGTATCTAGTGGATACTCGACCGTCACAGCACTCAATGCTAACAATGACGCGATTGAGGCAGCACTAGAGAATACACTGAGTAGGGATGGGACAGGCCCTAACCAGATGGGTGCTCAACTGGACATGAATAGTAATGCGATTACTAATCTACCAGATGCAGTAAACAATCAAAGTCCTGTTACTCTATCACAAGCCGCTACTATAGCGGGAGTGACCAATCCTATTACAGCGGAGACAGTGGGTGCCGTTCTGTATCCTCAGACAGCACAAGAGCTGGCCTCTAGCCTGACCCCTACTAACTTCTATAAGGAGCCCGGCAACGTACTGAGGTACGGTATCACAGGTAATGATGCGGGGGCTGCTACTGCTAACACCACAGCTATACGTACACTGTGCTCTAACACAGTGGCGGGTGGGTACACAGGTAGGGTATACTTCCCCAAGGATACGTACTACTTTAATGATCGGATACCGTGTCGTGACGGGCTACACTTTGATCTGTGTGGTAGTACACTGAACTTTACTAAGACAGGTAGTACCGATGACACAGATGGTGGGTTCTTCCACGCACTACGTGACTTCTCGCTACGTAACGGGACTATTGTCACCAACTACACGTATGTAGCGGGCACAAATACAGCTAATGCTGTGGCATTGGGTGGCCGTAGCACTGCTAATGTGGACTTTGATGTGTACGATGATGAAGAGCCAGCACCGCTAGGTAACATCGTTATTGATCGCATCGACTTTGATATGACGGGTGGTGAGAACTCTGCTGCTATGTTAGCCTTTGGTGGACTACAGAATTGTAGGTTTACTAACATCACAGTCAAGGGTAACAGTACACTACAGCGTGCCTTTAACTATGAGTTTGGGTGGGCTACTAGTGAGGCGGCTGCCGCTGATAGGCAGACCTCTCATATGCATAACTGTTATTTTGGTAACTGGATCATAGAGGACTTAGATGACACCAGCTCTTTAGATATAGGTCTAAGGTTTGGTGGTGCGTACCAAGTTGTACTTGAGAACATACATGTTCGAGGGTGTAATGCTGGTATCCAGTTCACACCGGGTGAAGCTCTGTTCTACAGGGTATGGGACCCGGATAATATCACAGCTAAGCGACCTACTATTACGATGCGCAACATTACCATGTCTGAGATTGAAGGTACTGCTATCCTAGTAACAGGGGCATCAGGTAATACCGGGTACCTTAGTGGTGTCAGCATACCAGACCAGAACCTTGTAGACCTGTACAACTTTAGCCTTGATACCTTCTCTCTTATTGGTGGTGAGAATAGTACCACTATGACGGCGGGAGTTAACACCTCGGCTGGGTTCTCTGACATACGTAATGGGTATATCCAAGAGGCGAACAACGCCATTATCGCCACAGATGAGGCGGTTAACCTGCACATACACAATGTAGAGGCTCGGGATAGTACTAGTATTGGGTTTAGATTGAACTTCGGTACACCCATCTTCAGTACAGAACGTAAGAAGACAGGTGTAGTGGAGGGGTGTAAGATTGTAGGTGGTGCGAGCAACGCTATAACCATTGATCACTGTCATAACTTCATCTTCAGGTACAATAGGTTTGGTTATGAGACAGCTACAGATGGAGTAGCCGAGACTACTCAGACTGCCGCTATTAATGTGGGCTCTGACGGGTTCATTATATGTGACTCTAACTACGTAGCTGGGGTAGCCTCAGGCAATGCGTATACAGGTGGCTCAGGCACAGCATGGCTTATCAATCCAATGGGTGTACGTACTGCTTCGGACGAGTACGCCATTAATGGTAACTTTGTCCAGCCTATAGGCGATACCAATACTACCCTTACTGCGGGTAGCTCTGCTCTTACAACACACTATAGTACTACACTCACAGCTAACCGTACTGTGGTACTGAGTACTACGGGGGCTATTGAGGGTGATACCTTTAAGGTTATACGAACTGGGTTAGGTGCCTTCACATTAGATGTGGGTGGGCTTAAGACTGTACCGTCAGCCACAGCGGCCACTGTAGACGTGGTGTATGATGGTGCTGCTTGGGTACTTGCGGGGTATGGTGCACTGTAATGACAACTATTGCTGTTAGGGATGGTGTTATGGCTGCTGATACTATGGAGTCTATAGCAACCGAAGCCGGTGGTTCTCGAAAGTTCTTAGGGTGCAAGAAGATTTACACCGGGATGGGGCAGATTATAGGGACATCGGGGGACTCAACACCGGGCCACATAGCAGCCACATGGTTGACTACAGGGAGTGGGGCAGAGCCCGACTTCACCGTAGATGATGACTTCGAACTCTTGGTGCTTAATGAGAATGGTTTGTTTACTGTTGATAGGTATATGGTACCCATCGAATTGAATGAACCCTTCTACGCAGTGGGCTCAGGGACCAAGGCAGCACTCGGTGCTATGCATATGGGAGCCACAGCAGCCGAGGCTGTCAAGGTTGCTAGTAAGATAGACCCCTACACTAGTGCTAGGGTTGTTACTCGGACGTTAACCACGGGTTAAGCGGCGCTTTAGACTTCGATAAATATTCAACTCAGGATTAGTTAGTACTGGGTGACCAGAAACAGACCGGCCTATCTTCGGATAGGACCGGTCTTTTTGTTTTAGGCCACAGTATCTTCGTACGGCTCTGGCTTTACTTCCGCGCATCCCACATAATACTCTTGAGATACTTCGGCCATTTAATGATGTAGTCTAGGCTGTTGCCCAGTGGGTCTACTTGGATAATCTTGTCCTTCAGTACGATGAAGGTAAGGATACCACCCACCATATAAAAGAATGCTGCGGTCATACCGAAGCTGATAATGTTAGCGATCATTTGTATAGTTCTCCTCTATTAGTAGTTCGAGATAGTGTATTGCTTTCTCTAGGTCCATCTTACCACCCTTGGTACGGTGACGACAGACGTACTTGATTACGTTAGACTCATAGTGAGTCAGTTTGTTCCCCTCACAGAAGGGACCGGGTTGGTACTTCAAGTCTTTGTAGTGTTCACCTCCTACCTGTTTAGTCTTCGCCGTCAAGAATCTTAATCTCCTCTTTCATTTGGGCTTCAGCCCCATCGTACTTGTTAATCTCTGCGGCAGCACTTAGAAATGCGTTACCTATAGCGTTAAGAGTGGGTACTATACTGTCTGCAAATGTTTCTCCTTTGGTCTCATACTTACTATAACAAAACTCTGTAATTTCACTAGCATCATGCACCCGTATCATGATGTATTCCTCATCAACGTAGTGAGTACCGCTACGCTCAGAGGTTCTAATTTTAGGGGGATCATAGTTTATCCTGAGATAACCATCCTCACTTAGTTTATCCAGTGGTACTTTAAGTTTCATTCTGTTCTCCTTTAGATATGCTTCTGTCTAGCATACGCTCGACATGTTGTTCAGCACTGTGTTTAATCTTAGGGGCATGTGGTACATAGTTGGTGAAGGAAGAACCACACTTCTCACACAGTGGGGAGGTCTGTCGGTACGGTCCCCACTCCTCCCACACTAGACCACAACTGTTGCACTCTACTGTTCTAACTATAAGTCCCATAGGTGCGGCCTCTCTTGTTTAAGTACATTACCAGTTGCACCAAGATCATGCTTGTATATGAACACAGGATAAGGATACTTCTTATCAAGTTTGTTTAGGTATTCTGGTGAGGGGTCTCTAGTATGAATAACTTTTGTTTCCCATGTGTCGTTGAATGCACTAGTAGTATGGTAGTGTTGTCCATCCCATGCTATCTGTGATATAGAAGCAGGGAATCTGTTAATACTTTGTGCTATGCTGAGAGGTTTGTTATATAATATAACATCAATGTCTCGGCGGTGACTTGTTCCAGGAAGTAAGTAGTCTTCTCTCCTGTATACACATGCAATCTCGTTTTGGTGGTCTGTATAATCAGTTGTGGTTACGATTTGTTCAAAACCAAAGCGCTTTAATGAAATTAGAATTGATCTAGTTGCTGGTACAAAGACATCAACATCTTTTATTGGTTTATTATACATACCGTCACGAAGTAACCCACCTGCTATATGGGCCTTAGGGTGCAATCTTAGCACCTGATGTATCATTAGACTATCGCTTAATGTTTTCTTATAGTTCACACTGACCACCACTGCACGCTAGTTCTTGGGAACTAGTGGTGTTATCAATGTCTTCTTCAAAGTCTAGATCAATACTCTTGGGGAAGTCTTTCATCATAGTGTTGTACTCCTCTTTGGTTATCTCTTCATAGGGGGCTTGAGCATAGGTATGGTTCTCTACTGGAAAGAATGAGACACCATTGATCTTATCAAAGTTCCGATAGACAAAGGCTCCTACCTCTAACCACTCATCCTCCTTAACATAGATGGATACTGATGGCTTGTGCTCACACCAATGCTCATCAAACATCATCCAGTGTTCTAGTTGTTCTATCGCACCAATATCTGCCACTCTCTTAGTTTGTTTAGGTGACTTAATGGGAAAGGAAAAAACTCTGTGGGAGTGTTGAAGATTGTCTGGTACGCTAGTGAGCCCTCGTGTTGCCATGACACCACAAAGCGGATCGTTTTCGTCTGCTCGAACACGCCTGATATAATGGCTTGCATAGCGGGGGTGGATGCCGGACGCACTGTTACAGAGCTGGGATACGGTTCCCGAAGGTTTGACACAAGTGATAGCAGTGCTCGCATTGATACCCAGCCTCTTACTCCAGTTGGTATTGGTCTTAATTGCAACATCTTTAAGCTCCTTTAGCCACTCTATAGCGGTCGGATTAACATGGTTGAGGGTAGGATGGTCCATGATCCCTGTGAGGGATACACCCAACAGTCTCTCATCTTCCGTATTATGCCGCCACTCTGCTCGCAGATACCGAAAATCGGAGAGAGTGGACTGAATAGTACCGAGAATGGTGGCTGTTCTGACCTTATCTCGTAAATTCTCAAGCGTGTCATCATGTCGTATGATTACCTCCGTAAGATTGCAGAACTGTCGTGGTCTTAAGATTATTTCAGAGCACGGATTTGTACCCCACTCATAGTTAGCATCCCGTCTTGTAGGGATCGAAACCGAACAAGCACGTCGAGAAAAGATTCCTCGCTCACCGCTGCGGCTTTCCACAAGAGCTGACCACTCCCGTATAAACGTAAGTAGGTCTGGTTTATTGGTGTAACACGCAGAGTTATTTGCATTCTTCCTCCAAGGTGATTTACTCCACCACTCTCCTGTCTTAGCTGTGGCTAGTTCAGTACTGCTAACGTCAGACAGACTAATAAGAGCACTACGACGAACCCCACCGCAGACAACCGCATCCGCAATCTTGCACACCAAGTCATGAACTTCGAGAGAGGTGAGCTTTCTTCCTCTAGCCGTTGAAAATGTTTCGCTCGTAAACGTACATAAGTCTCGTAGGGGAGCCGGGCCAGAAGCGCGGCCACCGAAAGTCTTAAGGGGAGTACCGGCTGGACGAATTCGAGAGAAGTCAAGAACTGGGTTGTTACCTTCGTAAAGGTGTTGTATGAGCTTGCGGTAACCGTCAGCCCATCCAATTTTACTATCCGCAAATATAATAGACTCTTCGTTACATTCCGTTTTGTTATGTTGTACCGTAGGCAACTGTAACACATTACTTTCTTCCACGGAGAATCCGACCCCGGTACCACACATAAGGATATAGAGGATTTCATCAAAGCACCTCGGGTGATCTATAGGGGTATATGCACAGTTGTATCCTGCGCAGTTGTCCCGATCTAAAGCAGAGCCTGCGGCCATTAAGCACCGCATAGAGGGCATAACGTCGCGAGAAGTAATTGATGTTTTTATTTTTGTAGTGGTACGTGATGACATCGCGGGTAGCTTCTCTTGCCAGTATGCACAATACCGTTGTACTGTTTCTTCCCATGTCTCTCTCCTCTTTAGTTCGGGTACATATCGAGCATACCTAGATTTGTGTATGTACTTCTCGTACAGTGTCCACTCTTTAACCGCCATGCCAGTAATCCTTCATTTCATTCTTGATGAATCTCACACCATTATTATAAAATTCTCGTCTTAATTTATCTTGTTCTACTGCTGTTATTTCATTGTTAGAATTAATAAATCCGCCAGTACCAACACTGGTACTTTGGCTATAATTTATATAAGGCTGTACCTGCTTCATATATCCATGTGAATTGTGAGCGCCACATATGTGTACTAGCATAAAGAAGTCTTTTACGTCTAGTTCTAGCGTTACCTTGTCACTGTTCAATTTCATACTCCTCTTCTATGTGCTGTGTTACTTTGTCTGGGAACATGGATAGTATCTCCTCGGAGCTTATACCCAGTACATCCACTAGGTAGTCCACATCGAGGAGTGATAGTCTGTATAGTACCTCACTCCTATCCATACCGTGCCTTTATCTTAGGCATGTGGTCTATGCTGAAGTCAAATGCACTGTTCTTATAGTGCTCAATCAGTACCAACCCTCTCCAATAAGAGGTCATGCTACCTTGAGCATACTCATCAATGTGCTCAAAGTAACACCCTACATTTAGGGCTTGCTGTAGGAAGGGTTGACCATGCCTGCATATAGCAGCATAGTTCAGCTTGTGTGTGTGACCAAAGACCACAGACTTAGTACATATATCTAAGGCTCTGTTGGTACCGTACTTACCAGATACAGGTCGTCCATTCTCCATGATAGGTACATGAGTGAAGTCTGTACCCATGTATGACCAGTGTTGTTTGTAGGGTATGACTTTGAACCCTCTCTTTTCTAGGTCTAGATTGTATATGTAGTCCATCATACCCTCTACCTCAGGGTGAGTATCAAGGTACCTCCATGTCCTGTCCTCATGGTTACCCTCGGTGAGTATAAGATTCTCTGGTGTGTACCCTTTAGACGCATCGTGTACTATGTCAAGGTATTTGTTACCTGCATCAATGTCCTTCTGGTAACGTCGTCCCTCCATCTTACGGGCTTTGTTCTTGTCCCATGCTGAGAGAGAATCAAAGGTAAGCATGTCCCCTATGTGTACAATGTTGGTGGGCTTGTGTTCTTTGATGTACTTACCTAACCACTCACCTCTACGTAGGTTCTGTCCTGCTCCTACATGTTCGTCTCCTATTACTAAGGTTGTCTTATTACTCATGTATACCACTCCTTCGGGATAGAACCTACCCCATATATAAAGTCATTCTTTTGTGCCCACTCTGAGTATTTAGTCTTGGACATCTTGGATAGTTTATTGTCTCTCATGAATACTAGTCTGAGGTCAAGATCGGGATGATCACTACGGACTTGAAGCATTTTCTTCCTCTCTTTAGCTGTGAATTTACCTTTAGCTTCAATAGTAATGTTAGTTTTGGTAAGAAGAAAGTCCGGTGTGTATGTTCTAGATTTATATAGTGTAGTGCCGGCGCAATCGACGCAGACGTAGCCGGGTGGGGCTTTATCATCATACTCATAGCTGTATTCTTCATAAGTAAAGTCCACTCCATCACTCTCTAGCTGTGTCGCTAGCTTCAATTCAAACCCAGACCTATAGGGATTAGTCGTAGAGGATCGTGTTCTTCGCATGCTCTATTTCCCACAGTACCTCTGCATTGGTACCACCAGTTACATAGATGTACTGGTTATTGTCCCCGTCCTTGCGACCAATGACCATGCACCAATCAAAGTCCTTCTCCTTAGCTCCTTCTAGTATTTGTTCAGCGGGGAGGCTACCACCGTGGATGGCCCTTACATTGTGTTGTTCTTTGTTGTTCATGGTTCTATCTCCTCTACTCTAGGTGTTCTGTTTACTTCGGTAAGGTACTGAGTACCCCACGCATACTTGAATGCCCTCAGTCCCGGCCAACAATCGGTTTTATATGGACAGAATGAACATATAATTGGCAGTGTTCTATTGCCAGCTTTGTTCTCATTATCCCCGTATGCTTTGGTGACCATGTGTGAGCTATGTGTACCCAGTTCGACACTACGGTTCCGCGCCGTAGCTTGTATCTGCTCTTTAGTCCAAGGTATGATGGTGTGAGTGTCAATGTGACCATTAGATTTATCCACTATTAAGAAACGAGGGTCCTCACCACTGTGGTCACCCTCTCTGTATTGATCATAGAAGGACAGTTGTCCTATGTATCCAAAGCTATCGTTGTCTTCGTCCAGTCCTTCCTTTGTCATCTTACGAAAAGAATAAGGGGAAGCAGTCTTAACGTCTACTGTTGTTCCATCTATGACACAGTCCATATGTCCAACGAGTCGCCATTCTGTACCGTGTACTTGAATGTCCACTCTTCTTTGTCGGTCCCTGACCACGTGACCACTTTGGATGCTGAGGATGATAGCGTGGGATTCCAAGACGTGGCCGATGTGGAACTTAAGTAGATCACTTGGTGTAAGAGGACTGGCTTTACCCGGATCATTGTAATCGTACCATAGTCTACGTCCGCACGGGATTCCGTATGAACTAGCATGTAGTGTCCCGTAGGTGTTGCGCGGAGTGCTCGATATGGGGTCTTCGGTTGCCAAGAGCCTCTTAAAGTCTTTATCTGTATCTTCATGTAGTACCTCCATTAGCTCAGGAGATACCTCCCCGCCATCCTTGAGCAGAGAGTGTATGTCCGAGACTAGAGTCAGTATAGTTTTACTCCTCACTTAACTCTTCATCATTCATACGGCCAGAGGAAAACTCAGCGTACAACCTAGCAATCTTTAGAACGTCTTGAACAGTGTCATTAAGATCACCTGCTGGTTTAGCAACGCTCAAATAAGCACTGATCGTAGCGTTGGCATTGGTCAAGGAGTTCTGTCGTATAATGGAGTTATCACCATGCTCACTAGGAAGGGGAAATGGTTTACCCATATGTGTACGTCCGCCAGCGCCACTGGTAGCCCCGTACTTGACATGGGGTGCCGAAACGGAAGCTCCGGGCTTCCACTTTCCGTACTTCTTTTCACACTCGGCAGAGAATAGAGCGCCGACTTCGTATTCTTTCTTGAACCCAAGATCAACCTCCTCTCCGTTTACAATGGCAGTGTACACAGTACCCGGCCCGTTCTTTGTATTCACACTACGTGTGAGAATGTTTTCAACTACACCTTCAATCTTCATATATCTTTCCTTCTCCTGTTATCCCCAATAGTGGGATATTTTACTCTTTATCATTAATGGGATACTGTGCCCATGTGTTTCAGTGTTGCTTACGTTAATTCTACCTAAGAGGTAGTCTGCTTCTGATCTTATCAGACATGCAGTAGCATGGTTGACACAATCCAAAGTCAAGCTATCATGAATGGTACTAATGAATTTGACGTCTTCCATAGTGTATTGTTCTCGAATTATCTTATAAAATCTAGCGAGATAGTTCATTACTATGCGCTTACCTGCTATGTGTTGCATCGGATAGTTCTTTACCTGTGTTGGTGCGAAGTTACATGACATACCAGTGTTACGTTTGACCCAATCAGGTGCCTCAAGTTCCGTAAAATGTAGATATGTTTCTACATTATCTTTCTCTTGGACTGCTAACGTAGACTCATGTACTATCTCACCCTTGATGGTGGCTGTGGTGGGCATCATAAGGGTAGTCACAGTCTCGTATGTATCACGCTGCCACTGTGCTACTGTTGGGTACCGAGCGTAGAAGGCAGATATAACCTTCTTCACTACATCAATGTCCACTCCTGTCTGTGCTGATAGGGTAGGGGCACCACCACCATACGTCATGCCATAGATAATGGACTTAACTGTTACACGTAAGTCCTTGGTCTCATTGGCTTTTCCTGAATAATGAAAGACCCCTTCCCCTATCTCATAAGGTATATCACTGTGTGTGATATCATAGATAAGCTGGGGGTCTCCCGTTGCCATCGCTAATCCTGTTAGCTCTAATTGTGAGAAGTCTATATCTAAAATATAGCCATCCTTCCCGTACCGGGATGATACCAAAGTCTTTACAACTTCTGGCATGTTTTGTCCATTGGGGTTAGAGCTACTCAGCCTGCCTGTGGCAACTAAGGCAGTGTTATATGACGGATAAACGTATGGCCTCTTGCTGTTCTCCTTTATTGTGGTGGAGAACTTACCATAGTACGTGGTCAATAGTTTATTAACACCACGATACTCTAGTACTAAATCAATTAGTTGTCTTAAGTCTGGTGGCAACAGTTTATGTACTCGTATCTTACGGAGGTTATCTTCACTCATACTTAGAGCACTGTTGTCATCGAGTGAACACTTAGGTCCGTATACATCAAGAATAATACTAGCCCTATTTGGGCACCCCATAAAATATGTGCTTTCTTTCTTACTGTGTACTATCTTAGAGGGATATCCAAACAGTCTCGCACTTAACCATCGTGCCGAGGTACACTTGAGCTTAGATTTCTGGGCTACGGTGAGTCTAGCATACTGTCCCGAAGGTATCATCTGGTCTTGTATCTTATCATGTAGCTCTATGTTCTTCTTAGCAGCTACCATGTGTGCCTTGGCTAGTTTATCTGTGTCTATGTGCAGTCCATTGAGTTCCATCTCAGCCAGTGCCCATATCCAGTTCTGAGTAGTGTTGATATGTCCTTCTGTTACTGCTGTGTATAATGGGTCGAGGTCCTGTGATACGTACTCTAATAGATCAACCAGTGGTATGTCTTGAGTAGGATTAGTCTTACTTATCTTTATGGCTTTAGAGTATGGAGCACCAATCATAGTAGCGTAGTCTTCGAGAGATACCATCTTGTGCTTTTGTCCTGATGCCTCATACACGTCTGTCATGGTACAACATATATCTATCTTACTCCAAGGGAAGTCAGGGTAATCTCTCAACAGATACTTACAATCAAAGAGTATGTTATGTCCTACTAGTAGTATTTTATTATGTGTTAGAAGAGGAGTTAAGGCTTTTGTTAGTGATAACATATTAGTATCGAAGGTGATTCTAGTACCCCATCCATATTTTGGTTGGAATATTTGATATGCCCCACAAAGTATCTTGTTCTCTGGGTACTCAGCACCGGGGTCCATGTTAGGTCCCAACATAGTGGTCTCAAGATCAAGAATAACAACATAGTCATAGTTGTCTTTTATGTAACCGCGCGTTACTGTTGGTTTACCAAAAGTATAGTATGGTGTGGTCATGGCTTAAAGTTCCTTGATGTGAAGTACCCTATCTCTGGGTTAAAGTCTACCTCTGTCTTGAGGTGACGATAGGCAGGTAAGGTCTTAGGTCCACCGGGTAGCTTGTTCTTAGCTACGTGTATGCCTCGTATGTCAGGCTTATCCTCTAGTCTACCTATCATAATGATCACGTCTCCCTCCCCTTGTAGAGCGGTCTTAGACTTATACAACTGGGAGGCTGGTGGGTAGAGGGTTTCTTCAGAGAAGGGGTCGGATTGAACAACACATAGCGTAGAGACTCCGGTATCGGTACCAAGGTTTCTAAGGGCTGTGGCAAGGGTCTCAAGCTTATCATGGTCTTCTAATCTCCTGTTGTGAGGCACCACCTTCTGTAGTACGTTGACACCAACCACCCCGTAGTTACCTGACCTGACTATGGTCTCTATGGTTTGTATAGGTATCTCTGATCCGTGTAGTATGTCAATGCGTTTAGTTCCCAAGAACTTAGAGTACTCACTGTCATAAGTTTTGGGGTCCCTGACAACCGTATTTGTGGATACTGCACACGCAACGCCCACCAGACGCTGAAAAAGTCTTGCGGGATCTTCTTCGTTATTGATAATGAGTACATGTTTATCCTCCGGTAGTTGTGGTAACATATAACTTAGTTCACTGAGTATAAAGGAAGTTCCCCCTGTCTCTGGTCTCTTGCCTATGATCACCAGTGAGCCGGGGATGAGTGGACCTATTGATCTATTGAGGTCCTCTAGTCTCCACTCTACACCACCACCTAGTACAGCATAGTCCTTTGCTATCTCTTCAAGAGTCTTGGTGTATATCATGTCCTCTGTCTTTGTTGACAGAGAGGACAGACTGTCATAGTCTTTGATGGATTCTTTGATGTCATCAAGAGCACCGGGTGTCATGGGTTTAGCAAGGGTGTGCTTGATGCCTTGCTCTAATTTTTTAAGGGCACCAGTGTGCAGTATTTCATTGTTAGATACTGACGATGGCGCAAATACACCTTCAATAAGAACAGATGCAATTGAGTGCTGAGATTCTTTGAGTTCAGGGTGCTGTATAGTCCGATGCCAGACACTGAAGGTAGCTCTGTCAATCTTATCGTGGTCTGGGTGTTGGTCATAGTATTCCTTTATGTCTCGGTACATGCTGGTACCCAGTGGTGTCACCAGTGCATCACGTACTATGTCCCCGTACTCTGTGAACATAGAGCGGGTGGTGATAGTGCTGAGCAGGTCAGTATCTACAATGGTAGTCATGAGGACTGTGCCTTTCTGACAACATAAGTTATATGTTCTTGTAGTGCAGTCCGATCTGTGTGTTTCTTGGGCTCAACATACATATTTTGTACGTAAACTTGAGCACTAGGATATAGCATACGACATAGCTCTTTAATCTTATGGGCTTGATTGTCAACGTGGTCTGTGTCACTGTCCAACCATACTATAATGGTGCTGGGGTTATCATCCTTAGCACAGTACAGTACCTCTGGGTCAGCGTTGGTACCATACAAACATAAAGCACGATGATTCTCCGACACTAGAATAAAGGCAGACATTAGGTCCTCTACTATGAACAAGATGTCGTCACTATCTCTACCGTGCATATAAGTATATAGTTTTTTGTCCTTCTCCTTAGCAGTTAGGTAACGTGGTCCTGTCCAGTCAGACGACATGGGTCTATACTGGTAACCTATGGGCTTCTCACTAGTATCATTGGTTTGTGTGTTAAACACTGGGAAGTAAACAGCGTGCTTATTAGGGTAGTAAAAGTACCACTCATTAGAGTGTTTGTACTCTGTGAGTATGGGGTAGTGACCTTCCATATAGCTCTGAGTATCCTCAGTATCCTCCGCATACAAGATACCCTGTGGTTCCTTGAACTCTGCGCTCTCTGTCTCCATCCTTAATATATAATCAGATGTGTCCATACTTCCTGTTGTCTGAGCGGTTGAAACATATCCGCCTTCTTGACAGTTGTGGCAGTATACTGCCATCCTATGTGGTGAAGCACTGTTACGTGTGATGTACAATCTACGACGGGTGTCCGCCCCAGCGGGACAATCTTCATGGTTTATACTCAGGGTATCACCCACTTCGGGGAGTGGTATGGGGGGTAGGTTCTTAATCATACTGTGTCCTTTAATAATGCGATGATGGTACTAGGTAGTTCGTTCTCATCATTGACCACCTTATATTGTTTATAGTATCGCTTGACCTGTGTGTCACAGATACCGATACCAAACAGCTCCACTTCCTTCTTATCTTGGATGGTCTTGGTTACATGTCTTAGGTTGGTGTCAGCACTACCACCATGTGCTGTACAGGTAGGAGCACCGTCACTCAACACTATCATGATACGTCGTGCCTCTGTCCTTTTACGTAAGCGTTGGTATGCCCATAGTATAGAATCAGAGTCATCGTTACCACCACTGTGATGTGCAAACTTAGCAAACCTATTCATGATCTGTTGCTGAGACACAGACCTCTCACTGAAATCAGATATGTTCCCAATAACTACGGGTTTGTTACCTGAGGTAGTAGTGAAGGAAGAGATATGTATAGGTATGTTAAGTACCCGAGAGAAGGAGTACTTGATTAGAGCTGCTGTTTGTGCAGCTAGCTTCATCTTGTCTCCGTGCATAGAACCAGAGAAGTCCACCACTAAAGAGATAGCTGTGTTAATCTCTCTCTTCTCAGTACGATCATAGAATACCTTACGGTTCCATCGACCACCATCAATAGGTGGCATAGCTACTCTAGTCAGTGCTCTCTTATCAATCATACCGTGCTCACGTTCAGGTCGTACCCTTGTACGTGCCCGTGCTTGGAGCAGAGTACGTGCCCTGTTAGCCAGAGCAGAAGATGACCCACTTCTAGGCTCAGTAAATCTGGATTGGATCGGTGCTTTAGAACGTGAGTAATTGTATACCTTGTAGTGTGAGCTATCTGCTATAGTCACCTTCTCTGTGCACTTGTGTCCATCCCAGTTAATTACCGCAGGCTTACCACCACTCTGTGCCTCGTGGTCTGAGTTAGCAAGGTCCTTCCACGAATATCTAGTGATACCATCTTCCGTAGTAGCATCATCGCCTTTGCCTTTCCTATATGCTGTGGGTACACCATCTCGCTTATTCCCCTCAGTGCTCTTATCCGGGTTCTCCCCGCCTTCATGTCCATTAGCTCGTACCTCTTCTACTTTCTCCTCGTTGTAATCAGGGTGGTCCTTGAACAAGTGCTTATAGATGTCCACTGTCAGGTCCCATGACTCATGCTCATCACCACATGTGTTGACTCTATCAAGGAAGCCAGCGTTGGTTAGTTCCTCAGCCACATCATGTATAGGTTGGGGCAGGTGCTTATCTATAGCGTATACTGATGGTGAAGCATAGCTGTCCCACTCTAACCTTGAGTGCTGACCCATAAGGAACACACCATTAGACTTGATCATGTCCTCATCCATCTCTGACTCATCAGGCACCGCACCCTTTAGCATTTTGGATACATGGTGAGTATTGCCACGACCAATAGACTTAGCATCACCCTTGAACAGTGCTGCTATGTGTCGCTCCATGACCTGATCTTCAATAGCATTGTATAGGTAGGCAAGGGCTGAGTTCTGGTCTATGCCTGAGCCTTGTGCTATATCAAATACCTTAGGTCTGGAGTGGTGACCACACTCATGTATCACGTAATAGTACATGAGTTCGAAGTCCTCTCTGGTCATAGGTACAGTAGGACGTGGGAGTATCACCTCTTTCTGTGAGGTAGCAGCAGTCTTAGCTCCGGTCTTGAACTTAACCTTTAAGGGAGTACCTGCTACCCGACGCTCAATGATTTGTTGAGCCTCATATACATCAGTGATATCTAAGTATGACTTCATATCTTACAACCTCTTGGCAAAGATAGAGTGAAAGGCATCCGCTGCCTTGATGCGGTCATCAGATGAGAGCTTGTTGAACCATGATACACGTAGCCCATCCTCAGTAGAGTTGAATAGCTCTGCCTTCTCACACCATGTGAGTAGTGAGCGTACTGAGAAGGTAGTCAGCATGTCACCAGACTTGAACGATGCTCGGATAGAGTTAGCGAACTGTACCATCTGTTTGATCAGGTCCTTATCAATTTTAGGGTGAGCTGACTTGACAATCTTACCCTCAACAGTAGCAGGTAGGTACGGCATCTCAATGGCACATGACACACGGTCAAGAGTCGAGGCATCTTGTACTACTGCCTCATACAGTCCTGTCTCATCACCACCACCCGGTGTGTTATCTGTCATGATGTACCACCATCGTTCCTTAGGTGCACACATCACACGCTCCTCAATGGTCAGTCCCGGAGCATCCGGAAGGATAAGCTTACGACTGTTCCTTTCGCGCAGGCTTTGGAGAACGAGGGCTGAGTTATGCCTAAATGCCTCATCCTCAAGGAATATACCACCGAACCTAAGCGAATTCGTAAGAGTGGTTGACTCTTGCTTAATGTACTGCTCTCCCTTATCCCCGTATGTGAAAGCGGGCGAACCGACAAAGTGTGTCTCTCTTGTTTCTGCATTACAGTTCATCCTCCATAGTGGGATGTTAAGTTTAGCACACCACTGTGCCGCCAGTTCAGACTTACCTGTACCCATCAGTCCCCATATAAGGGTGGTGTCATCGCAGAACATAGCCACTGCTAACAGTTCAGTCTCTTTCTTAGGCCACTGCCAGTGCTCATTGATGTCAGGTATGAACAGACGTGCTGCTTCGTCCCAATCCTCGGGCTTAAACTGAGGTACGGGGATGTCTGGTATAGTCTTAGGCTTCCAGAATACTTCGGAGAACTTAAGATACTTCTCTGCTCTACCCTTACTAAGACTAGCGGTGGTCTGTGTCGCACCAATCTTAGGTTTCTTTACCGGACCCTTCTCTTTCTTGGTGTTGAAGATGGTACTCAGTTGGTCTGGTGTGTACTTAAAGTTACTTGACATTACTTGTTCTCCTTCAGTAGATCAGATGTGATGCTGTAATTATTCCAAGTAAAAGCATCACCAATTGTGTTGGTGCTGTCTTCGGCTAACCATGCGTCATAATATTGGGATGCTTTCTCTAGGTGTTTTATCATCAATGATTGGTTATTTTCCGACCCTTTAAGTTTGTGTTGGCGTACCTCTGATGCTAGCTCAGTTTTACCACATGACTTGTACTTCTCTTCATCACCAATGACATCACGATAGTTCTTAAGCACTGAGTATGCAGACCGAGCAAAGTTAGTGCGTCTGTTGAGGTCCTTGCCCTCGTAATACTTACCAAACACTGACTTAACTATACCATACATACGTTTGTGCCGACGCTCAAGGTGCTTAGGCTTAGCGTCTTGCAGTGTACGAAAGTAACATGCCTTCCCCTTCTCATCTACAGTAGAGGTAGTGGCTAGCATCTCACACACTTTAGTAAAGTCGTCAACATCTGTAACTGCTGGTTTATATAACAGGTGTGTATCACTCATGATTTCTCTACCGTGTTACCTTCCTCAATACCAGTTATTACCATGTTGAGTACGACGGTACCTTCGTTGCCTTCATCATCACGAAACAATACTCGTGTCTCAACGCTGTCTGTGTCTGCCTTGAACATGGTGTCAATGACAGTACGTATGAACTCAGGTGTAGTCATCTTGTCACCATCAAAATCAAACCGTTTTACTTCTTTCTCTTTGCTACTCATCTTCTGTATTCTCCTTTACTTTAGCTAAGAAGTTTTTTGGCTTCCCTCCGGTTTCTTCTTTTTTATCTTGCTCCATGTTGTTTTAATAATAGGTTTAAATAATGTAACTAAATATTTAAATAATGATTGACCTATTAATGTGGCAGCTACTGAAATAAATGCAGTAGTGGCTGCAGTAGTCATAATCGTAGTTGTAGGCATCGGGACTTCAATGTCCGTAAATGGTACTTCTATGATTTGAGCTTCTGGTGGAACATAAGGTTTAGCTGGTGTAGCACTAGGTTCTGTATCCTTCGGTGCTTCGTCATATGTATTGCTGTTGATTCCTTGTATACCAGGAGGTGGCCTAAGTGTATTAGGAGGCACTACAAGCGGTTTATAGTTAGGCAAATCCGCTTGCGGTACATCTAATATAGGACCGGGTAATCCCGGCGCTTCAGGCAACTCTAGGTAAGGGAAGGCGGGTATTTCTTCCCATTCCATTATTCTCTTAGTTCTTCAGCTAAGTTTAAAATGGTTTCAGTTGTATTTGTACCTTCAGCTTCAATATAAGCTAAAGTTTCTTCAACAGTCATTTCTTGAAGTGTCTGAAAATTATCCTGTGGGTTTTCATCCGCAAGCTGATGTTTGATAATTATAAAAGAGTTAAGTGTCATGACGGTACGGAGATTACATCTGTTGTACGAAGTGGATACCACTTGGTCTGGGGAAGAGTTTGACCTGTTACTGAGGCTTCAAAGTAAATATATGCAGTGTTTATGTTGTTGTCATAGGCTTGGTCTGGTCCTGTAGTTGAAGAAACGGTAGGGCCGCCAGGGTCAATGTTCCATTTCCTATTGTCTAAAGTGGTATTAAGAGCAGTCCAACTGCTATTGGTCTGTGCAGCTGTCAACGATCCGTGTTCCCCACCTTCTCTCCATCTAGCGGAATTATTTTCACCGCTAAAATCCACTGCCGTTCCGTTAGTGGTTAACGTCAAAGCGTCTATAGCAACGTCTGCCCTAAAGCTAACATCTGCTAGATGCTTGTAGATACAATAAATGCGTATATCCGCAGAACGGCTGGCTCCAGCACGTCCACGCGTTCGCTTGGGGGTGGGTGGAGATTTGCGAAAAAGACTGGCGAACCGCGCATCCGCTTGCGTGTTGATCGCTGTCCTTTGGCCGGCTCTCGCGAGTGCAGAACC
>WLWG01000724.1_pt1 | contig 33030 bp, 19 predicted proteins | sample 6712871 | NCBI WGS metagenome assembly WLWG01 (sample SAMN12718693, study PRJNA515312) | sponge metagenome | isolation source: marine sponge | host: Mycale hentscheli | place: New Zealand: South Island, Marlborough, Capsize Point | collected 2003-05-01
ACTGGTGGAAATAATGTAGATGGAACTTGGGGTGATTACACCATTCAAGAAGGAGAGGATGATTTGTTCATCATCAACAACAGAAGTGGCAAGAAATATAGATTCAAATTAGAGGAAGTGTAATGTTAGATGTTAATGACAAAATAAAGATACAAAGTACAGGAGAATTTACATTATCTAACGGTGCTGGAAATACAGATTACGGTATTAGATCAAAGGGCCCAGGGGCATTTGTCGATTGGTATCCATTTGCAAAGTTTGCAGACACCAAGGGTTCTATCATAAGAACTAGTAGTAAGTTTCAACAATCATTTAACCCTATGAGTGGAGCTGGCGTTCAAAGTTTGATCACGACAGATCTAGGCGAAAAGTGTACTCACTACTTACTTGCTGGAACAGTGTGTGTAAATCTAGAAGAAGACCAAACACAGTTTAGTAAATCTCCTAGAATGTTTTTAGAATTGTTTATCGGTGGCCAAGGTGTTGGTGGATATCAGGCTGTGGTATTTTCTAGGGATACAGAATATGTAAGTTACGAAGGATTACAAATGTCAGTATCATTTACTGGTATCAAGAAATTTAATTCTGCAGCCAACAGGGTGGCAGAAATGAGGTTAAAGAGTCTTGAGGGCCCTCATGCTAGAGTTATGCCGATTGATGGCAATTTAGCATTATTTGGATTCACTTACCCAGAGGATTATAGATGACACTAGATGTAAATGATAAAGTCAGGTTTGACACTAATGGTGGAATAGAACTTAATGAACCTGCAGGAGGTTGGAATTTTGGTAGTTTGTCTGGTGGAAATGTTGAGGAAGAGGGTATCTCTTCAAACGGAAGTGCACTTCCTCCAAAGTGGTTAAGATTTACTACATTCCAAGAATTGGATTATGCGACTCTTCGATCTAAGTCAGACAAACTCTTGGCGGGTGGTCAGGTAATTGGAAATTCTGATACTAAACTAATTGGTATTACTACCGAATCTGGATTAGACAGGCATCTTATTTCTGCTACTATGGTTTTTAACGTAAGTTCATCTACATATCAACAAGTTAGACCTAGAGTGTTTTTGACTCCCATAAGAAGTAGAGTGGGTTCATTGGATTCTGCAGCTGCATATCAAGCAATATGTTTTAGTACCACAGGTGAAATGCAAGGATGTCAAATGTCTGTTACTGTTTATACTACTGTAAACACACCTGGAGACCGTTCACCACTGACTGTTGAACTTATGGGCAGAGTTAATGACCCTGGTCCAACAGTTGAAGCAGTAGACGGATCAATGAGTATTCTTTCTTGGAACGACCCTGATTAACTATGTCTACCGATACTAATTCAAAAGTTGTCCTTACAACAAATGGCGAGATATTATTGGATGGTGATCCAGGCCAGTATGGATACATGCTTGTCAATAATGGAGGAAATGTTACTCCTCGATGGGAAAACATACCATACCACGAAGAGTTACAAGACTCCACACTACACTTTGATTCAAAATTCAATAACACAAAGGTAAAATTAACAAACGCTTCTCAAAATTTAATAACATTGACAGTACCATCGGGATTCGATCACTTTATGGCTTATGGGCATTGTGCGTTTGCTCAAACTGAAAATCAGACATCTTTACCTTTACCTTGGTACCCAACAAACACTCCAGCATACCCACCCAGTGGATCCACTCCCGGTGAATTTGGTGGGAGTGAATGGGGCTTCAAAGATGAAGTACAATGTGATAGTACAGGAAACTGCGTGACAATCCAAGTTCCTGTAACTGATCTTAACGAGTGGATAGGATTAGGTGGAGCAGAACCAAGTTGGTGGGGAAGCACTTCTGGTAGAGGAACAGGGAAGGTGTCTAGGGCTTTCTTGCAATTAAATATTAATCCTAATGGGGCTTCTGCATATTCTACTTATCAGGCAGTTGTATTTTCTAGCCTATCAAATTCACTTGAAGGAATGCAATGGGCAGCTTCTGTCTTTGGTGATGCTAGGGGTGGAGACGGAGCTACTATCAAGTTGAATTGTGAAATGCTCGACAGTGGAAGTGTTGACGCGATTGATTATACTCTTTCAATCATTGCATGGAATCATCCCAAACCTAGATGAGGGTTCATAAATAAGAATAAAGAATTATTGCTACTATGACCCAGGCAGTTTTATATAAAATCCCAGGTGACTCGTTGTTGCCTGGAAATTCTAAAGGATATGATTTGGTTGAGTTTAAACCAGAGGCCGCAGATACTCCAGCTGAATTTATTGCAAGAAATTCAATTACTGATTACGTAGTTTTTGAAAGTGGAGAACATAATACTAGGGACAATATAAATTATAGTCTTAGATTTAGGCACTCTATGTATATTGACAATGGAGTTCCTGTATTTGATTTAGAAGTATCAAAGAAAATCGCTAAGGCGTTAATCAAGAATAGTTTAAGAAATCCTCAAAGAAAAACATTCAATGAGAGCGATGTACCAGAACAACTGTTAATGTTACAACTTACATTACCAGCAGATCAAAGACATCCATTGGCTCAAACTGCGATTGATAGAATCACTACAGAGTCTAATACATATTTTGGTATCTTAGACCAGATTGAAGCTGCATCAACGATTGATGAAGTTATAGATATAACTTATCCAGTAGGAACTTCTCCCGACTTTATTACTGCATCATAGAGTGTTATAATAAAAGAGTTACGAAATAAACAATGACTGAGACCACCCTGGTTAATCACTACAACATTACTGCATCTCAGGTACAGGAAGAAGTTTTGCTTCTCACACTAGAGAATATTAAGACCTTTCCCTGTACATTGTCTCATATTGATCAATTTTATTCAATGTGGCAACGATTCGGACCTCAAGCAGCACGAACTGCTTTGATTCCTGCTGTGTGGCAGGGTGAAGTCCCACTTCCTAGTGAATATTTTGGAACAAACTGAGAAAGTTGAGTTGATGTATCGCCCTCCTGGGCGTGATACACACATAAACATCACAGAAGCGCTCGATGAAATCTTTCATCGACTGGATTCTATTGAAAAAACATTATCTAAATTGGAGAAAACAGACTAATGGCACAGATTTACAGTAAGTCTGGTGAAGTACTCATCGTTCCACACAAAAAGAAGTGTCGGCAGGGTATGTCAAAGCGTTCAAAACTATCCCCAACCAGTAGCCGGCCTCGTCGTAAGCGTTATCGTGGTCAAGGGAGATCCTAAATAACTAAAATGGAGACTAATTATGGCAACTGAAGGACCCTATCCTGAGTTTCTTCAGGAAACTATGTTCCAAGATCACGGAACTAGAGTGTTAATCACCAGTCCAGAGGCAGATAAGTACTTAGAACAGGCAAAGATGAAGAAATTGAAGGAGAAATACCCTCAATGGACTGAAGAAGAAGAGAATCTCTAATAAATAAGGGGGTAAGACCCCTTTTTTTATGGCTGTTACTGGATATAACTTAACCTTATCAAAGGAAGTGAAGCAATTTGTTGATATTTCCTTGGCTTTTGAGCCAAATCCCATAACAAATGATCTTACTTTGCTTACAAATAACAGGTCAATCGAGAATTCACTAAAAAACCTCATTTATTACGCTCCAACAGAGATCGTATTTGATACAAGCATTGGATCTGGAGTAAGAGAACACTTATTTGAGATAATTGATATGGCAACAGCTAGTTTGTTGCAATCTGAAATAGAAAGAATCATCAATAACTTTGAACCAAGGATACAATTAGTTGATTTGAACTATGAGGCCTACGATAGTTCACAACTAAGAGGGTTCACACCCGCATCAACAGACGGTTATAGCATTGACCCACGTAACTCTGGAGTTTACGTTGAAGCACAACACGATCAGAACCAATTTTCAGTTACGATCACTTATAGGATAGTTGGATATCAAGAAATCTTTAGAGTTAATAAGATTTTAGAGCCTACAAGATGAGTGATAAATAACTGAAAGTAAGACGGGTCAAATGTCAGGGGCAATACAACTAACAGAAGTAGACTTTGAACAAATCAAAGAAAATTTGATTGATTATTTAAAGTCGACAAGAAAATTCACTGATTATGACTTTGCTGGTTCTAACTTGCAGGTTATTCTTAACCTTATATCATATCAAGCCCAACTGAATGCTTATAGCACCAATATGGTTGCTAATGAGAGTTTCTTGGCCTCTGCATCACTAAGAAACAATGTAGTTTCTAATGCTCAGATGATTGGTTACACTCCAACATCTGCAAGGTCTGCTTGTTTGATGTTAGACTTCAATATTGAACTACAAGAGGAAAGTTATCCACAGGGATTCCCCAAATATATCCAAGTATTATCTGGGGCAGCATTTAATGCTTCTACAACTGACAATAGTTTTATCTTTAATGTAATTGACACTCAAACAGCAGCAGTTAGTAAGTTTGGTAAAGTTTCTTTCAAAGATATCAAGACTTATGAAGGTGTGATGTTATATAAGAACTTCACAGTAGATAATTCAGATTTTAATCAAAAGTTTGTAATTGAAAACCCTAAAGTTGACAGTACAACAATCAGAGTTGAGGTTCAGGAAGATCCTAATGAAGATGTGTATTATTTGTATTCTGCTGCAGATAACCTAGTATCATTAACAGAAGAAAGTAAGGTTTATTGGTTAGAAGAGACAAATGATGGATATTATCAGTTAGTATTTGGTGATGGGTACTTTGGTAAGTTGCTTCAGGATGGAGCGAAGATTAAAGTATCATATTTGATTACAAATGCAGAAGTTGCCAATGGTATTCAGAATGTTGGTAACATTGTTTTTGTGGGTGGCATCTATGATTCTTATGGAACAAGAATAAGTGACAAAGTGAATGTTGATAAGGTTGAACCATCTTTTGGTGGATCCAGAATTGAAGATGTTTCATCAATTAAGTTTAGAGCACCAAAGTTTTATGCATCTCAAAACAGGTGTGTTATTTCAGATGACTATGAAACTATTATTCGTAAGATTTACCCTGGTGTTGATGACATTTATGTATATGGTGGTGAGCAACTACCCATTGCTGAGTATGGAAGAGTTTATGTTGTAGTAAAACCTACAACAGGTGAGAAGTTATCTAATATTTCTAAAGATTACATCAAGAACTCATTGGAACCCTTTAGGGTAGCATCCTTAGATATTATCCTAACAGATCCTACAGTGGTTTATGTGGAAACAGTATCTACTGTGTTTTACAATGAGAAAGCAACCAACAAAGACCCTGCAGGTATCACTGCTGCAGTTATTGATACCTTAAACAAGTATTCTGAAGGATCTACAGTATCTAAGTTTGGTGGCACTGTAAGATATTCAAGAGTTATTGGTGCTGTTGATGATTCTGATCAGGCAATCACAAGAAACCTTACTTATCTAAGAATGAGAAGGAATATTCCAATTGTAGAGAACACATTTGCATCATATGAGATATGTTATGAGAATTCATTCAAGTTAGATTGCAATAACCCTGTAATCTACACCACAGGGTTTAAGATGGAACTTGGTGGTATTGTTTCACCTAATACATTCTACTTTGAAGATGATAGTGTTGGAAACATTAGACTTTTCCACTTTAATGAATTTAATGAGAAGATTATTGACAATAAAGAGTTTGGAACTGTTGATTATGAAAAAGGAGAGATTCTAATTGGTTATCAGAAACCAATTAAGTTTGTGAGCACCACTGAGAACAATTCTATCATCAAAGTTAGGGCACTTCCTCGTGGTCAAGACATTGAAGCTAAGTTATCAATTTATTTGGACTTTGATGTTGCTGAGTCAGACATCAATACTGTTGTTGACACAAAGATTGCTAAGTTATGAATAATTCTTTAACTGTTACTCCATCGTCTCAGGTACACTCAACAGTACCAAGGTTTATCTATGAAAACTACGACAGGTTTGTCGAGTTTATGGAGACTGCTGCAGAAAGTGAAGAAAGACTTGGTTTTGGTCAAGACATTCTGCAACAACTGTTAAAGTACAGAGATTTTGATACTTATCGTAATGAAATTGTACAATTTAATTATTTGGCAAATCCTTATAATGAAATCGATGAATCCAGAGAAGATGAGGAAAGAGTTATTGCAACATCTGCTAATGTTGCAATTTTGGGTCAGTCAAGTCCTAATGTAAATGATACACTTTACATTCTTGCTGAAACTGAGAGTAGAATTCTAAAACTGAATAATACTTATGGATTTCCAGATGAGAATGGTGTTATTCTAATTGATGATGAAATCATTCTTTACAGAAAGAAAGTTGGTAACTATTTCTATGATTTGAAGCGTGGTGCATCAGGAACTTACATTCTTCCCACTTTTACAAGAACAGGTGAGTATACAACCACTGAAGCAACAAAGCACTTGGCAGGTGCTAAGGTTTATAACCTTTCAGTGTTGTTTATGGTTTCTATGTTGGAAACCATTCACGATTCCTTTACTCCCAACATTCATTCCACCAGAGTTTCCAGTGAAGTAACAAGATCTGTTATTCTTTCTAAGATTCAGGATTTTTACAAAGCAAAGGGGACCAAGTTAGGCATCAAGGCATTATTTAAGATTCTGTTTGCACAGAATGATGTTGAGGTTACTTATCCTGGAGACAGGATGATTGTACCTTCCAAATCAACTTGGAATGAAAGTGAGTTACTTAGAGTTGTCCCAGTCCCAGACACATTCTGTGACTTGAGTCAGAGTAATGTAAATCCAGGTAAGTTAATCAACAGTGAGTTGTTACTGAAATCTTACCTTGATGAGAAGGTTTATGCAAGGATGGTGTGTGATTATATTTCATCATATCCCTATGAGGATGAGGTTCAGTATGAAATGTTTATTCAGAAGGATTCTATCAAGGGTAAGGTGATTGCTAACCCTAATACAGTTCTTACCAGAAATCTAAACAAAGATGGCACAATTGATGACAGAAAAGATGTTTATACAATAACTGTAGAGACAACACTAGGTTTCCCTAACAGTGGTGTTGTGTTTATTGATGATGAGGCAATTTCATACACAAGTAAGACATTCAACCAATTCTTAGGATGTGTTAGGGGTTATATTGGTGTTGCCAAACTGCATAACAAAGGAACATCTGTTTATGGTCCTTATTACATTGAAGGTAAGTATATTGAAGATGAAGAAGAGTTTATTAGTAGGTCTTGGCCACTGGGCCTAGTTGAGACTGTTGAGGTAGTGGAACCTGGTCTTTTACACACAATTGATGATGAAGTGTTTGTAAATGGTCCTGGAAGAATAGATCCAAGGGAACCAATTATGGAATCCTTTATTGAGAACTATGATGATGTATTATCTGAACAAAGTTTGAGTTTAGGTGAGTTAGGTTATGTTGGTAATTATAGTGCTGGAGTGAATGGTGTTTACTTTGATAAGAAGCATGTATTTGCAACATCATCTAACTTGCCATATTATAGTATTGGAAGATTTGGAACAAACCCTGAAATAGGTAAGAGCATACAGGGATATAACCAAGTTCACATTATTCCACGCAGGGAATCAATTCAACCCAACACAATGTTTGATCACAAGGGCACCAACAGGATTGGTACTTTTGTAGATGGTGTTTCTGCTTTTAGTAACATATCTCCTGAGAAATATTACTCAGGTAAGATTGCTAAGGTAAAAGTTGTAAACCAAGGACACAACTATGTAAACCCTTCTTTGGTTATTGGTGCATCAGAATCTCCTGCTGACATCATTGTTGAAGATGGTAAGATTATCCAAGTCATTGAAACTGATCCTGATAATCATACTACCAATCCAAATGCAAGGATTTCTAGTGGAGAAGGTGCAGAGATAAGTCTTGAGTTTGATTTGTATGGAAGAGTAACAAACGCTTATGTAATCAGTCAGGGTAAGTATTATAAGGATGTACCTAATGTTAGTGTGATTGACTCTACTTCACGCGGCAAGGGTGCTGTGATTGCTTGCACAGTCAACCCAGAAGGTGGAGTTGATAGTGTTAGTATTGTTTACTCTGGTATTGACTACAATCCACAGGCAACTACTGGTAGGGTAATTCCTATTGGTGATGATTGTATTATTGAGTCTATTGTTCAGTATTATGAGTTTGATAGAGTATATGAAATCAACTCTGCATCAAACTTGGCATTTGATTCTGGTAATGGATTTGTGTTTGAGGATACATCTAAAACCAGAACTGCATTTGGATACTTGGGTAATCCAACAGATGTATTAGATCGCAAGGGTGAGGATGGAGTAAACCACTCCCCACTGATTGGTTGGGCATATGATGGCAACCCAATCTATGGACCTAATGGTTACACAAACAAGAAGAATGATGAGGATGGAATTAGTCACTATTATTCTGGTTATGTACTAAGAAAAGACAGAAGTGAAATCATTGCAGGTGGTGGTGATGAGGTTGGCACTTTGCCCCCAAGCACAGGTTCATATCCTATGGGAATCTTTGTTCAGGATTATGAGCATAATGTAGATAAGGCAATAATCAGAAAATACAGATTGAACTCTGAAGTACCAGAAAGAATTAAGGAAGAAGGTGGGAAATATTTGAATGTTAAGGATCAAACCATTGAGAAGGAGCAAATCCTTGACTCATTCAATGGGATGGTTTGTAATACACCTGAGTTCCCTGAGGAGTTCTATCCTGATGGTGTTTATTGTTACTTTATATCAGTGGACATTGATGGGACAATGCAGTTCCCATACATCATTGGACCATCATTCAAAGATCGCCCAATTTCACAAAACATTGTAATCAATGATGTTGAACAACTTCAACCCATTGTGATGAATGATAAGATCTTTGATCCTAATATGTGGTATGATGAAACCAGGTTAGAGTTTGACTTTAGGTTAGTTGAGCGTTTCAGGAATCCTTATTTGTCTGAAACCAGAGATGAAGTTAAACTTAGTATTGGTGAGATATCAAAGGGTGGGATTTCAGAGGTTCTTGTAGAAATTGGCAAACCTGATACCAGTGAAGTCAGTGACCTGATTTACTTTGATAACAAAGGGACAATGGGATCTGGAGCAGAAGCAAAGGTATCTCATATTGTTGGAGCAGAAGTTGAAGCAGCAATTGGTAGAGATTTAAGAACAGTTACTGTATCGCATGTCCAAAGAATTGATCTGAAGTATAATAACCCAGATAAGAAATATCTCTTTGTAGAAGGACAAAAGGTTACATCATCAAGTGGTGCAGAGGGTAATGTACTGAAGTTTGATTATGAACTGCAGTTGGTTGACATCAGAATCTCAACTCCTAATCTCATTCAAGAAGGAGACCTTATATATGATGTAAGGGGAGAAGTTGTAAATATTGGTTATCTAAAAACCAAACACTCCAATGCATTTAAGGCAATGGATCTTACTCTGCACATTGAAGCAGAAAATGGTTTGTTGATTTTAGATGAGACATCATTTGCTCTTATTGAGGTTGAGAACCCAATTGTTCCAGAAGTTGGTATTAGGAACTTTAGGAACTCAAGAATCTACACTCAATTAACAGAACCCAGAACAGAAGAGAACCAAGTTGGTGATCTTTGGTGGTCACACAGAAATGGTCGCCTTTATGTTTGGTATCAAGATACTGACAGTTTCCAGTGGGTGTGTACACAACCAATTGGTATCTACCCAATTGATGGAGCATCAGATACTGGTATTGGTACTACTGCTCCAACTAACCAGATTTTTGATCATTATTCAACTGAAAGCACTATTACTATCTCGCGTAAGGCACCTTCATCAAGAAAGGATAACACTCGCAACAGATATGGTGATCTATGGTGGTCATCACACACAGGTATCCTTTATATCTGGAATGATGACACATATGGTAGTTTTGATCCTGCAGACATTGAAGGAGCAGGTGAGTGGGTTTGTACAGATCCCAATGCAAAGGTGCCAACCATTTATGCATCTGATTACCACAAGTTCTATAAGGGTACCAGCAAGATAAGATCATTCCCTATCAACTCAATCATTTCTAATGGTCCACCCAAGAATGTAGGTGAGGGTACGCTTTGGTGGTGTCCTGGAACTGCAAAACTCTACATCTTGTTTGATGATCAGTGGGTGGTTGCAAACCCTGTTGCTTGGATGCCAACCAAGTATGCAAGTGACATTCTAGAACCAGGTGGCGGTGGATCAGGTGGACAGGGTCCAATCATTCCACTTCCTGAATTGCCATCTTATATTGAGAATGGTATCAGTGAGTTCTGGTTTAGAAACTTAAAGTACTTTGTACCTGGTGATGATATCAGATTCAATGTTGGTGCGCCTGGCACTGGTCCTCAAGAGGATGCAATCCTTGATGCTGTATTGAGATGGGGACCTCCTGATCACGCAAGAGTTATCAGAGGACCAGAACCCATTGAACTGCCTGATGGTACACCTACAGTTGATCTTACAAGGTCTCTGTACATCATTAACACCAAAACACCACACCAACTAAAACCAGGTGATTACATCAAGATTGAGAACTCCAAATATGATGAAGTGAATAACACCCATCAAGTTGTGGATGCTGGAATTGTGGAACCTGCAACAGGTAGAGCAAGAGTATCAAAGGGTGAAGTTGTTGAAGTTATTATTGATTCACCAGGTAAATATTATACACAGGACTTCTTTGTTTACTTCATTGGTGGTGGTGGAACAGGTGCCTATGGTTATGCAGAAGTTGATCCACTAATTGAAGGTGGTGGAGTTTCCAGGGTTACAATGCTGAATGGTGGTAATAACTTTACTCATTCACCTAAGATTGTGTTTGGTACTGAGATTAGTAATAAAGTGATTATCATTTACACCTCACAAACTTATGGTATTGATCCTGACATCACATACAGCACAACCAAAGAAGGTATTCAGGGTTTAGTGAAATATGTGAAGGTAACTGCACCAGGATCTGGTTATGAGTCCTTACCAATTTGTACTGGACTTATTAAGAAGCAATCAGACAGAGCAATCACTAAAATCAAACTGAATGGTTCTACAATTGAAGATGTTGAACTTATGGGAGGAGGAAGAAGATATAGTAGTCCTGTAGGGATTATTGAGGACCTTACTGGTTCAGGATCTGGAGCAAGTGTAAATGTGGAAGTGAAGAGTGGTGTTGTTCAAAACATTGATGTTATTTCACCAGGATCTGATTATGTTGACCCCATAATCACTTTGGTGGAAACAGAAGGTAAATACATTTCACTTACTAAGGATATTGGACAAATCAAGTCATTTAGGGTTATCAATCCTGGAAGGAACATTTCCCCAGACCCATCACTAAAACCTGAGTTACAGATTACTACCAGAGTTGTAATAAGGCATCCAATGGGTTACTTTGTACCTGGTCAAGAAGTGTATCAAGGCATTGAAACTAACAAACAAGTTGTGGGTGTTGTGGCACCATTTGATGTTACTGATCAAGTAAAAGTAATTTCTACTGAGGATGTTACTGAAGTAATGGTTGCTGGTAATTTAGATCTTGATATTGATGGATCTGGTATTCTTGCAAACCAGTTAATGATGTCAGATCCAGATAGACAGATTCTTACTCTTATCAGAGTGAAGGGTAACCTTGAGGTTGATGAGATGATTTATAGTGATACTGGACAGGGTATGGTGGTGTTAGAAGGACAATCTGATTCTAGGATTGTTGTTGGTGGAGTTTCTTCACCAGAAGGGCAGTTTATTGATGATACTTCTAAGGTTAGTGAGAAGTATCCTGTTATTCAGGACTCTTATTATTACCAGTGGTTCTCTTATTCAATTCAGTCATCTTTACAACAGGTACAATACAAAAACATTATTAGAGACATCATTCACCCCAGTGGGTTTATTATGTTCTCTGATGTGATTATTAATGACAACACCAAGTCAGGGTCACTGGTTCAGGATGTTGTTTTTACCAATAAATAAAAGAAAGATTAGAAATGTCAACCATAAACACCAATGACCTAAGAGTTCAGAACGCAAAGAACTTTGTTTCTTCTGCAAATAGTAGTGAAGAGAACACTTACCTGTTTGTTGGTAGAGTAACCCCTTGGGATAATGATGAGACTCCACCAATCCCTGATAATAGTATCAAGGAAGTATACAGGACTCATCAGGAAATGATTGCACTCAGTAGGGTAAACACCACTGATGTGATGCATATGATTCCATTAGTAAGGTGGACATCAGGTGTTACTTATGATATGTACAGGCATGACTATTCTTCATCAGTAAACTCATTTCAGGGTGCTAATAACCTTTATAACTCAATTTACTATGTTATAAACCAAAACAATGATGTTTATGTTTGTTTGTTTAATGATGCTAACACACAGTCAACTGTTGAACCACAAAACACATCAAACACACCCTTCTTCACTTCTGATGGTTATCAGTGGTTGAGATTGTATAAGATTGATAGTTATCATATTGAGAATAGAACTACTCAGAATTATATGCCAATTTTGGTGAATAATGAGAACACAAAGACACCAGAAGGTGCAGTGTATACAGTTGTTATTGATTCTCCAGGTGATGAGTTTACTAGGTCACCACAGGGTGGTGGAAACCAAATTAGGTATTATTATTGTAATATTGTTGGTGATGGTAGAGGAGCAGTTGCCAGAATTTCACTTAACAGAGGACAGGTAGCAAGAGTTGATGTTATAAGATCTGGATCACAATACACTTATGCAACAGTAGATTTTGTTGCTAATAGAACTTATGCAAGTTTGTATGACTTAGATAATAACATCAATGGATTGGATCCCAGAGGTGATGGGACATTCCTTAGTACAGTAATCATTCCTCCACCAGGTGGATGGGGAACTGATTTAGTTAAAGAACTTGGGGGCACAAGAGTTGGTGTGTTTTCTGAGTTAGATTTTAATTATGATGAGTTACTTCCCAATACTACCTTTAGGCAGGTTGGACTATTACATAACCCAGAAACAGAACAGGATAATCCATCAACAATGATTGCTTGCAGGGGTGTTAAGGTTACAGATAATGACCCTACCAACTTATACAAGATTGGTGAGGAAATACTACAAGAGGTTAAAGAAGTTGATACACAGGGTAATTTGATCGCAACTCACATTGCTAAGGGTACAGTAGTAGGGTTTGACTTAAGTGTAGGGTTATTGAGGTTTATTCAAGTTCCTGAACTTCATACTGATGAAGATGGTGTGATGTATAGGTTTGAGAATATTGAACCAATTATTGGAAGTGAAACAGGTAAAGTAACATCACCAGACACAACCTTTATAGGATTCTTTAAGGGTTCTATTTTTTCAGAAGGATATTCAGTTTCTGAATTTCAGACTTATTCTGGAGACATTACATACCTGACAAATCTGTCTCCAGTAGAAAGGCAACAAACACAAACTGAGAAAATTAGTCTCATAATAACCTATTAGATATTGGGATAAATAACAGAAAAGAAGTAGTGAAATGCCCCTACAGACTAATCTAAATATCAAACCTTATTATGATGATTTTGATCCCCTAAACAATTACTATAGAGTTCTTCATAAGGCAGGGTATCCTGTACAAGCGAGGGAACTAACACAGTCTCAATCTATCCTCCAGGATCAGGTTGAGAAACTTGCGTCTCGCATTATGAAGGAAGGGGATAATGTAATCCCAGGTGAGTACTCACTCAACCTTCCTGTGTCCTATGTGAGGGCGTCTTCTATCACACAGGGGTCAAGAGTAGATGAATATGTTGGATATACTTTAAAGGGTGTAGTTTCTGGTGTCATTGCCAAGGTGGTGTCTGCATCAGCATTAACAGATGATGATGATGCTACTTTCTTTGTTAACTATCAGTCATCAGGTAATACTTCTGAATATAAGACATTTATTGAAGGTGAGACACTAGAATCAGATACACCTAACAAATACACAGCAACTGTTGGTATTAGTACCATTAGTAAACCAATTACCAGTCCTCCAATGGGACAAGGTAGTCTTTTCACTGTAAAACCTGGTTCTTATTTTGTTGATGGGTTTATTGTAAGGAATGATGAAGAAACTATTACTCTTGACAAATATGGCATCCAACCAAGTTATAAGGTAGGGTTTGTTGTTACTGAAGACTTTGTAACCTCAAATGAAGATGAGGCATTGCTTGATAACTCACAAGGGTCTTCTAACTTTGCTGCTCCAGGTGCTGACAGACTGAAGATTACTCTCACTCTTGTTAAGAGAGATGTTGAATCAGTTGATGCTAACTTTATTCAGTTGGCAGAAGTCTTTAATGGTAACTTGCTTGGTAACCCTTCACAAACTGTGAAGTGGGACTGGTTGTATGACATTATGGCACAAAGGACTTTTGATGAGTCTGGTGACTATATTGTAAGTGAATTTCCTATTCAAACTTATGAATACTGGAATGATGATAGAGTAGATGGAATTTTTGATGTAGATGTTGACACACAAACTTATCCTCCAGTGCCAGGGAGTGATTCTGAAACAAGACTTACTTTCACAGAAGCAGATGCTAAGTATGCAATCAGAGTGAATCCTGGTCTTGCTTATGTGCAAGGATATAGAGTTGGTTACACCCAACCCTTCTATCTGTATGGTAATAAGGCAAGGTCAATCAACTTCAGAGATAATACAATCACCCCTATCACTGAAGGGTTTAACATTACTGTAACCAACTGTAATAGTGCTCCTGACTTCCAGAATATCACTGGTGAGTTGCGTTCTGTTGCATTTAATGACCTAACTCTATATCATAACTTTATTGATGGGTTTGTTGGTGAAAGCACACAACCAGATGGCAAACCAAAGAATGCAGGTAATGCACCTTGGACAACATTCCACATTATTACAGACAGACCAATTAAGGAACCAATTACACAAGACATTGTGGAAATTGATCCAACAAACAATGGTGCAGTATTGTATTCACCAAACAGAAACCTTGAAAGAGGTGATGTTATTGGTGGTGCCACTATCCTTGTGGCAACTAAAATTACTCCAAAACCTTCTGGTGTAATGAGACCGCGTTACTTCACACCAAATCAAATGGTGGATGATAACAATGGTTACTTTGGTTATAACTCAACTTATAAGTTGGGTCTTATGACATCATTGTTCTTTACAGAACTTGCAATGGCAGAACTGCCAGACAATGATTGGTCAGTTGGTGAACTTGTTTATGGTGAACAGAGTGGTGCATTTGCAAACATTGAAGAGGGAAGTACAAAAGAACTGTTGATTGTATCCAATACAGTTGGTGAGTTTGTTGCAGGTGAAACTGTTGTTCAAGGTAATAATGTTGGTAGAATCTTTAAGAACAATGAGGTTTCCTCCTTCATCTTCCCTGATGATACTGTTATTGATTTAAGTAGTGAGAGTGAGGTTGTTGTTAGTGCCATTGGTTCCACACTAAAACTCACTGTTGCTGATGGAGACATTGAGTCCAGTTCTACTGAGATTAAGGTTACACAACAGGGTAGAGATAAACTACTCAATTTCCCTTATCCTGAAGGAAGTGCATTCAGTAATAGAATCAACTACATTGTTGAAACTGTGAATGGATGTAAAGGTTATGCTGTTATTGTTCCTGCTAAAGTAACCAACACCCTTTCTAAGACCAAGTCAGTGTTCTCACAACTGGACCTGAACACTACTGATAAGTTCTCTGCTGATATTTCTGTCCAGACTTCAAGTGATTCAGAAATCATTAATATTGCTGACAACTCATTGTATTCAGGTGACCCTGGTAATAACTATCTAACTTGTGATAACTTCTCTGGTGATGCATCAGAACAGTTAGTTGCTGGTGATCTTGTAACCTTTGTTGATGACACAGGCAGATCAATCAACAGACTAATCCACTTCACCACAAAACCAGTTGGTTATGGTTCATTGAGAAGTAAGTCAGTTCTTTACTTCACCACTGCAATTCCCAACTCAGTTACAGGTAAAACAGTCCAGAGAGTGAGAGTAAAGAGTTCTGGCACACCAGACCAGAATCTTATCTTCCAACTGCCACAGAAGACTGTATCCACCTTAGAAACTGATCCTCTCACAACTCGCATTAACTATGTTGTTCACAGACAGTTTTATGTAAGTGCTTTGGCAGGTAGTAAGGAAATCACAATTACTACAACAAAAGATAATGAGGTGTTTACTGGATTTGCCAACAACACCAACATTTTCATTGTTAATAACTATAACTTGTTTGTAGAGGGTAGGTCACTCACAATTTCTAATGTCCTCTTTGAAGATGGTGGTAGAAAGGTTGTTTACACACTGACACAACCTCTTGGTACAGATACTACACTGAAGATTCTTACTCCAGTTTATGTTACTAACGCTAAGGCAAAGCGTAAGATTTTCAGGGATGGAATTGATCCAGAGGCACCTGTGGATCCTATCACTATTGAGTATGATGAAAATAACATTGATGATTTTGAACTATCACCTGCTTCTCAATCTGCAATCTCACTAGGACTTGCTGATGTACATCGCATCAACAGCATCAAGATGGGAGAAGGCAACTCTAAGATTGATGTAACAGATAACTATGTGTTTGATAATGGTCAGAGAGATAATGTTTATGACATTTCAAGACTTTATTTGAAAGCAGGTAGTCCAAAGGCAAATGCACCACTTGAGGTGAACTGTGCATACTTTGAGCACAGTGATGAAGGTGACTTCTTCAGTGTGGATTCTTATACAGATGATTTGGGTGTTAACTATGCAGCAATTCCTGTGTATTCACCTAACTCTGTTGTTGCAAGAGAAAACCAGTTTGATGACTCAGTTGTCATTGCACTAAGAGACTGTGTTGACTTTAGACCTATTGTAAACACAACAGGAACAAGTAAGTCACAAATCTCACTACTTGAACCAGGAGTTGATGCACAAAATGCAACTAACTTCAGAGACACCACTAATGGTGGTAATGGTTTTGCTTCTAGAATGCCAGTATCTGGTACACAGTTTACCTGTGATATGTCTTATTATCTTCCAAGATATGATTCCTTGTTCCTTGAGAACACTGGGGCATTAACCTTGATTGAAGGTAAGTCAGACACCAATCCAATTCCACCATCAGACATTTCAAGTGGTATCAGGTTGTATAACATTTATGTACCTGCTTATACTTTCAGTGTGAAGCACATCACTAATAAGAAGTTTAACTATAAGCGTTATAGAATGAAGGATATTGCTTCCATTGAGAGGCGTATTGACAGGGTGGAGGAGTTAGTAACCTTATCTATCCTTGAACAGTCTGCACTGAATATGAATGTCAGAGATGCTGTTACAGGACTTGACAGGTTTAAGAATGGTATTGTGGTTGATACCTTTAGAGACCACAGTAAAGGTGAGGTGGGTTCCTCACAATACAGAAATAGTGTGGACCCTAAGAACAGTCACCTAAGGTCACCACACTTTACTGACCAAGCACAACTTGAGGAAATAAACCAGACTGATGCTCAGAGAGCAGGTAATGGTTATAAGAACAATGGAAGTATTGTTACTTTGGACTATGACAATGTAAGAATATTACAGAACCCATTCGCAACTAGGTTTATTAACCTACAACCTTACACTGTATTCACTTATGATGGTAACCTAGAACTAACCCCTTCTATTGATACTTGGCAGGACATCACAAGACTTCCTGACTTGGTTATTGAGGATAACAACCTCTTTGATGCTATGGTGAACCTTACAGGTGAGATGGCAGATAATGGGTTTGGTACAGTATGGGGTGACTGGGAAACTACTGGAACCTCTACTACCTCTAGAGATACTGTTATCAGGAATACAGAAGGTAATGCAAACGCTGTACAGAATACAGTAAATACCTTTGCTGCTCTTGGTATTGCTACAAACATCAACCAGGATATGTTGAATGATGGTGGTAGAGACTTACTTGCAAATGGTCAGAGACCACCACTTGTTGTTACTAACACTACCACTTCAACTACACAAGCAAGAACTGAAACCCAGTCACTCATCAATGTTTCTACTGGTAGAGTAGAAAACACCTCTTATGGTGACAGAGTGGTAGATGTTCAGTTAGCAAGGACAATGAGAACTATACCAGTTCTTATTCAGGCATACAGACTGAAACCAAACACAAGGTATTATGCATTCTTTGATGATGTTGATGTATCTGCTTGGGTGTCAGTGGACACCACAGTGAACATCAATGGTAGAGGTAATGTTTATGTTGGTGTTCCTAACAGCAGTCCTAAAGGGTTTGGACTTCCATTGATGTCTGATGATGCAGGCACATTGACTGGTGTATTCCTCATTCCTAATGGTAGACCTCCTGTTGCTGGTAGTGTATTCAATGGTGACCTTTCATCTGTTCAGTATGTTCAGTCAGGACCCACCAGGTCATTCAACACTGGACAAAGGAAACTAAGGTTTACTTCATCTGCTATCAACTCTAAAGATTTGTCACAAGTTGAAGGTTATGCAGAAGCAGACTTTGTAGCAAGTGGAGTGTTGTTGGATAAGCAAGAGACTATTGTTTCCACAAGAATTCCAGCATTCAACACAACATCCAGAGTTACTGGAACTGAAACAAGAGTGATTGAGAATCAAGAAACCACTTCAAATTACTTTGACCCTGTGGCACAGAGTTTCCTGATTGATGAGAACAGTCCTGAGGGAGTGTTTGTAACAGAACTTGATGTATTCTTTAGAACTAAGGATGCAAATGAAGCAGTGGAAGTGTTTATTGTTACTACAGATGGTCAAGTACCAACTGAGACAATTGCTCCACATTCTAAGGTTGTTCTTAACTCTGACACATCTATCAGAGTTGTTGGTGAGTTAACTGCTAACAGTGATAGCATTACTGCTGGCACTATTGTGGTGGGTCAAGTGTCAGGTGCTACAGGTGTTGTTAAGACAACAGCAGTGTTTAACTCAGAGTCATCCAACCCAACTAAGAATGTCACCAACACTGTTTATGATGTTGTGTTGAGTAACTACCTTGGTGAGTTTATTCCAGGTGAGGAAATTGTCCCTGACATCAATCCTAAGTCTCAGTCTTCTTTCAAAATTGCACCTAATGAAGTTGTAGTAACCAGGATTGATTTGGTTGACCTTGGTAAGAACTACACAACAGCAGACATCACATTCTCTGAACCTGAACTACCTGGTGGTACAACCGCCACAGCAACTGCTTTGGTTAAGGATGGTATGGTTTATCAGATTGACCTAACAGACCCTGGTTCAGGTTACACCAAGAGTCCCTCAGTGAGGGTTCAGGGTGATGGTTCTGATGCTGAGGCGACTGTAAGGTTCAAGGATGGTAGATTGGGTGTGATTATGGGAGTCTGTACATCTGAGGATGGCACAGCACCAACAACCTTTAAGTTTAAGGCACCTGTTTATCTGTTAGGTAATACTTATTATGCCTTTGTTGTCAAATCTCCTAACTCACTTGATTACACCATTTGGACATCTAAACTTGGAGAGAATTTACTGGGAACAGAAACAAGGGTGGTAGAACAACCCAGTCTTGGGTCTCTGTTTAAGTCACAGAATGGTGGACTGTGGACAGAAGACCAAACAGAAGATGTTAAGTTTGTAATGAGAAGAGCAGACTTCTATTCCAACACCACAGCATTGATTAAGTTAAACAACTCTCCACTTCCAATGAAGTTGTTGCCACTTGACCCCATTGAGACAAATGTTTCTGCAGGAAGTGGTTCAGATGTGTTTGGTGACAACCCACAAATCATTAAGGTTTATCATCCAGCAAATGGACTTGCGCCTGATGACCTGGTGAAGATTCAGGGTGTGTTAGGAGAAACTGGTGGGGTTCCGCTGGAGGAAATCAACACACTTCATACTGTTATTAACAGTGACTTGAATTACTTCACTATCAAAGTTGACACACCTGCAACCGCCTCAGTCAGGGGTGGTGGTACAAGAGCATTGAGTTCTTACAACAGACCTTATGAAGTTATCAATGTTTACACTGGTCTGATGGCATTTGGTACTTCACAACTGAGTGTGGAGAACAGGGCAACAGAACACGCTGGTGTAACACTTTATAACCAACCTTATCAGTACAGACTGGATGAGCGTAGAAACATCAACCTGATGGAGTCTTATTATTATCCAGGAGCAAGACAGGTTGCCAACCAGTTGAATGAGTGTAAGTACAGAGACTCCTTGCATCTACAGGGTCGCAAGAGTCTGGAGACAGTGGTTGAGATGTTGACAACCAATCCTAAGGTTTCTCCAGTGATTGATTTGGACAGAACCAATGCAACCATCACTAGAAACCTGATTGATAACCCATCACCAACTGATGAGATTTATGGAATCCCCACAACCACAGTGACAATGAATGACACCTTTGCAGACACTTTGGTGACAGCAGGAAGTCAGTTTGGTTTCACTGATGGTGATGGTGTTGTTAGAAACGCCTTTGTTAAGTCAGTTAATCCAACCACTAAGAAAATCAAACTGAGTGGTAAGTTTAGTGACCTTGTGAAAGAGGGCACATTACTCAGTAACGCACAGTTAAATGTTCTTGGCATTAAAGAAAGTGTTACGCAGGACACCGCTGAACTGTTTATTCCTGAGACCAGGTCAAATGGTAGTGTTTATTCTAAGTGGATTTCTAGACTATTCTTGTTTGAGAACCAGTGTGATGGGATTGAGATTAAACTAAGTTCTATCTTCTATGACACCAATAGCATCAAGGTTTACTTCAAACCTAAGACTATTGGGTTTGATACTGAAATCTCCAATGTTCCTTGGGTACCATTTAATGAGAATGCACTTCCTAATGACATTGAGAAGATTAAGGCAAGGTCCTCTGATAATGTAAATCCAAATGAAATCAACTCAGGAGAGTGGAAAACACTAACCTGGTCTGTCCAAGACTTGGCACAGTTTGATGGAATTCAAATTAAGATTGTTATGACATCTGATAACCCTGCACAGGCACCTTTGATTGATGACTTACAGTTAGTTGTAAGTGAGTGATTCTAAATAAGTAAAAGGATTCTAACTGTGAAGAGCAAAGTTGAAGGTCATCCCAGTCTTGTGAAAGACACCAAAACAGGTGTTATTATGAATCGCGAAAACAGCGATCGCACAAGATACAGGACGGCAAAGAAACAAGCCATCATGAACCTAGATTCTCAACAAGAGATTTCTAGGTTGTCTGATGAACTAGATGAAATAAAAGGTCTATTAAAACAACTGTTGGTTAAGTAAATGGCATTAAACTTCCCAAGACCGGATCAGTCTCCATTCACTGATCCAGAAAGTGGTCTTAAATACATCTATAACCCAACTATTGGTGCATGGGAATCAGCCATTCAACCTCCTGTTGTTGTTACCTATGACGGCAACCCACCTGACATTGTTATTGAAGGGTTCCTATGGTTCAACAACAGAGACCTAACTCTGTACATCTTAAGAAGTGGTGACTGGATTCCAGTTGTTGATGGTGAGTATGGTCCAGTGTTTATTGGAATCACTCCTCCTTCTTACCCCTCATCAGGAGACCTGTGGTGGGATCCAGTTTCTGGTAACCTGTTTGTATGGTACATTGATGTTGATAGTGCACAATGGATGCCTGCATCTGCTAACTCAGGTGGAGGTCTTGTAACATCAGGTAGTGCATATGTGGGACCATTTGCTCCTGCTGCACCTTATGAAGGTCAGATGTGGTTTAACTCCAATAATGAAATTCTTTATGTGTATACTGATGAGACAGGGTGGACAGCAAACAAAACTGTTCTTCAAGGTGTCAGTTCAATCTCTGCTGTGTATCCACTTATTATTGAGGATACAGTAAGTAGTGATGTAACAATTGGAATTGAACAGGCATCCACTACAACTTGGGGGGCTTCAAAATATGCAACCACTGAAGAAACTAAGGCAGGGGTAGTAACTAATGTTGCAGTTACTCCAGTCAGTCTCAAGGCTGCATTAGCTGACCCAACCATTACTTTTGTCCCTGAGTCCAGTGAAACTGTCTCTGGTACAATTAAAATTGCCACCAGTCAGGAAGTGGTAGATGGTATTGATGATACCAAAGCAATCACCCCAGCTAAACTAAAGTCATCACTTCCAACACTGGGACTGAGTAATCCTGCTGGTTCAGTTATTGCATTTGCAGGTAATCAGGCTCCTGATGGTTATTTTGAGTGTGATGGTCAGGCAGTTAGTAGGACAACATACAGTGAGTTGTTTGCTGCAATTGATGTTACTTATGGTAGTGGCGACACCACTACAACTTTCAATGTTCCTGATTTAAGAGGAACATTCTTAAGAGGTTGGTCTCACGGTGTAACCTTAGATGCGGGGAGACAACTTGGAGACTTCCAAGTAGATGCAGTTAAGGATCATACTCATATCTTCTTATCCAGTCCTGATGTTGGTAACGATCCAAACATCACTTCAGGGACAGGAAGACAGGTTGGTTCTGGGATGGTTAGTATTGAAACTAATACTAATGTTGGAGGAGCCTCTGAAACAAGACCTCATAACTATGCAATGATGTATTGCATCAAATACTAATAAATAACACCAAAGGGGTACTAAGATGGGAACAGTCATCAATATGCCAAGCGATCCAGTTGATGGTGACTTGTACATCGCTGAAAATGGTGTGAGGTATATGTGGGATGGATATAAGTGGAATATTGCGGACGATGGTAATCTTGCTCTTTGGAGACTTGACGCATCAGATGGTACACTTACTCCAACCTTGTCTGGTTATGGTGTAAAGGTTAACAAGCCTTCAGGTAGTAGAGCTGCTGCGATGCAAGAAGATGGTTATGATGTTGAGGTCTTGCCCCGTCTGTCTTTCCTATTATGAACTTTAGTCAGGTACCAGTAAATCTCACAATGTCTGCAGGGGCAAGTTTTCTGAAATCTTTTATTGTAAGGAATGATGACCACTCCCCCAGAAACCTTGAAAGGGCAACAATCAAGGGTTCTATGGCAAAGCATCCAGCAGCACTGAATGCAGATTTGAGTACATCAGAGAAACCTGTTTATAAAATTTATCCTTTGGATGTTACCATTTCTGATGCCCTTGGGGGTACCTATCAAGTTGGGATGGCGTCTGAGGATTCTAAGTTGATACCAGAAGGTAAGTATGTTTATAATGTTGTTATGACTAATGTTGCAGGTGAAGTAGAAAACCTTATGTCTGGACTCATTTTTGTTGACTCTGCATTTGCCTCACTTCCATAAATAACTAGAAAGGGTTGCTATGGCCACTATCACAGATATTCTAATAAGTGAATTAGACCCAGCAGTATTGCCTGCTAAGGGTACTGATGAGTTAGTACTTAATCAGTTAGATGATGCTAGTGGAGAGTTTATAACAAGGCGTATCACTTGGTCTGGTGTGGGTGATTCCATTCAAGATCTATCAGGAGACATTAACTTTCCTGGTGTTAAACAAATTCTGTTTGCTGATGGTACAGAAACAGAGCCAAGTATTACTTTTAAATCAGACACCAGTACTGGTATCTACAAACCACTAAGTCCCCTTGGTACTGTTGCTATCACATCTGATGGTGGTGAGGTGATGAGAGCCACTACCCAAGGTGTGAAGAAACTTATTGGTATTGGTTTTACTCTAAACCAGATGCCTGAGGATTCACTTCACGTTAAAGGTGGAGGATCAGTATTTGAGTTTGGTAATAATAATAAACTACATCTTAAGTCAAGACAAGGTCTTCCATCAATTGATACAGTAACAGACACCCCAATGTTATTTGCCACTAATGGCATTGAAAGGGGAAGGTTTACTGAAGGGGGAAACTTTGAATTTTATGGTGCGTTAGGAGTTGGTACTTATGTTGGTGGAACTCCTGTAGCGGATCACGGCGATGATGGTTATTTGTTGTTATCACAGGGAGATGATGTCAATCCAATTTGGTCAAGTCCTTATGATTTTTTGAATGATAATGTGGACATAATCACAGACATTCTAATCACAGATCCAAATTTCATTGAACAAATTTCAAATTCAATAGACATTGAGGTTATCAATGAGAAACTAGATGACTTTAATATAGGTGATGGACTCGCAATTGGGACAAGACCAGATGCAGGTAACCAACCTGAGAAGTTTTTATATAACACATTTATTTTTAGTAATCTGCCAACACTTTAATCTAAATAACTCTAAAGGAATTTTCAGATGGCTATCGACAAGACTATTAGGATTCAGGACCTACCTATTTCTGATTTCCTTAACAGTGATAATCTAGTTATTATTAATGATAGTGATAACATCACTAGGTCAATCACTTTTGAGAACCTTGTAGATAGTATCACCACACTTCCAGAAGGCATCAATGTTCCTATTACTCAACCAGGGTTCCCAGGAATCAGTTTTTGTGATGAACTAAACCCAAACTGTGGAACTGGTATTGGTTCGCAGGGCGAATGTCAGATGTTTATCTCAGTGTGTGGGACAAACGTCATTGAAATTGGTCCTGGTAACCTGGTTACCATCAATGATGATTTACAAATCAGTGGTGATTTGGTTGTTGAAGACATTACTTTCCTGAAAGGTGATGTCAACATTGGCACTGGATGTGCTGGTCCTGAGAGATTTGTAGTAAATTCAGAGACAACTCTTAACTGTAAGACAGACATATTAGGCGACACAACAATTGGTACTGCACCTTGTGCTTCTACACTTGAGGTTAATGCTAAGGCAGAATTTAATTGTAGTACTGATTTCAAAGCAGATGTTGATTTTGAAAGCAACATCACTATTGGTGGAAATATACTTTTAGGTGGTAATATTGTTCCTCCTCCTGGTGGTCAGATTGATGTTATCTTGGATGATCTGACTGTTAATGGTGAGATTATTTTAGGTAATTCTCAGGGTGACTGCTCAAAGAATCTCAAGATTTATAACAAGACATTTTTATTCTGTGATTTAATTTCTCCTGGTAATGACATTGAGGTAGGGAACGATATTAAATTAGATGCTTCTACTGGTGTAATAAAAGCATCAAAATTTGAAGGTGATGGTAGTCTTATAACTAACCTTAACATTCCAGGATCACTTACCTTTAAAGGTAATATTGATGTAACTGATTCCAATAGTCCTGCACTGGCAGATCCTCAAGTTGGTGATTTGTATATCAACTCTGTTAAAGGATTACCAGTTGCAGAATTTGTAGGTCTGAATATTGATAAAGATGGTAATGTTATCAATGAAGAAGTAGAACTAAACCAGTTTGTATTCTACACAGCTTTTGATACGTGGGGCAAAGGCTCAATACAGGACCAGGATGGTTTTGTGACACTGTCAACACCTCAAACTGTAACTGGTGAAAAGATCTTTGATGGTAAGATAACTTCTCCTACTCCAAGTGGGGATGAATCATTTGAGGTTGTGAATGTAGGGTATCTTGAGAGTTTTGTTGGAGAAACAACTGATGATCTTAATAAAAAGTTTGTAACACTTGACACAAACCAAAACATTACAGGCAGGAAGAATTTTGCTGAAGTTGTTTACGCAAAAACTCCAGTTGATAATCCATCCAACCCTGTTTTTGGTAAGTCAGTAGTTACTGTTGAATATCTAACTGCTTCAGGATCCATTAGTCCTTGGATTTATGATGCCACTACAAAAATACTTAGTCCCAGAGTAAATACACCTGATGTGAAAATGGAAGTTGTTGGTTCAGGAAAGTTTGGGCACATTGACATCTCAGGTTTACCTGGCCTGCCAAGTGGTTGATAACAAAACTAATAAATAACAATAAAGTAGTATTACCAAATGGATAATAGAATTGATACCCAACTTGAAGACCAGATTATGGGTCTGTTTGAGGGTCTGTCGCTTGAGCAAGCAAGTGATATGGTGAATGGCGAGGTGAAGCCCTCTAAGAGAGATTATGCAAAACAATTCATTAACCAATTAGATGAGCAGGGTCATCTACACTCAATTAGTCAAGAAAGAGATAGACAAGTTGTAAGTAACCATATCAACAACCTGTTTGAGGAAACTTATGGGCAGTTTATGAATGAAGTTGCCCCTCAACAAACAAAGGTGGTAGAAGAGAATGTAAGAGAAGACTGGATTACAGATCTTGCGGATCAGAGTAGTTCATATATGAAGAAGACTACTGTATTAGATCCTGTTGCTGCAACATATGATCTGAAGTCAATGACTAAAGATCTTACTGAACATCGCATTGCTGAACTTCAGAATCAGATTAATAGCCTGAGGATGATTGTGTCTGAGGGCACAATGGTTTCTGGTATTGGTCAAGGTGGTGATGGACAGACACCAGGTTCTGGTGAAGTTGAAGTCCTGAAAATGGATGATGTGTCTGCCACTGGCATTAGCATTGGAGAGCATCTTGTATGGGATGGATTTAATTTTGTACCAAGTTCAACAATCACCACAACACTTAGCACAAGAGATATTGTATTAATTAATAACCCTGAGTCAGGTAATCCTCTCAGTGATCTTTTTGCACTTGGTGATATCATTGTTCCTGATGTGTTTCCTTGGCCTGAGGTGCTTATTCACCAAGAAGAAGCAAATGAAGTATTCTCTCTTACAATTAAGTATCTCTACGATAGAGTTGCCAAGATTAATCAAACCTCATATCAATCAGATTTTGCTCTCATAAGTCCTAACTTAGTTGGTTTTAATTTTATTGAGACTGTTGACAGATTTCCAAGTGTCATAAACGCGTTTGAGTTTGAGGGTATTGATGGAATTACTCTCAATCAGGTTGGTAAGAGAATAACTATCTCTGGTATAGGAGATCAGGGACTTAAATTAATTGGTCTTTTGGATCCTGATGTTAATACTTGGGAAGACCTAGATCCAGACGGCACAGTTGTTGCTGGTAACTTCTATATTTTCAACAATGAAGGTGACTTTATTGGTCATCCAAATAATAACCCCATTGCAGTTATTGTTGGTGATTTGTATGTTGCAGTTCCTAGTAGAGACGGTGATTCCAATCTCGAATGGGTATATATTGCTAATCCATTTGGTGGAAGTGTTGCATCTATTCAAGTAGAAGGTGATATTTTAGAACTTGGTGGTACTGATACAAATCCAATTATTAGTCTTACAGAGGATAACGTTGTTATCCCAAGTAAAAATACACTTCGTAACTTGGTTGATACACAACTCAACCAAGGTAATGACCAGGATATCCCAATGTCAGGTGTTAATAAACTAGACGATGGGTCATTCCTCAGGTATTCTTATGCAGATAAAAAATGGAAGGATTATGTAATCAGAGAAGGTGAATTTGGTGACACCTATAAACTAGGAATCATTCAGAAAATGGTTGGTAGTAACTTACCTGGTGTTACCACAGGAACAATCAACTTATATTCTACTACCAGAGATATCAACTCTGAGTTAGAAATTGTAGGACTTAAAGGTACTACAATCACAACTAAAAATGCAGTTATAGCAAGTGATGGTGTAACTCAACTTGATACACCAAAGGTTTATATTGAGACAATAAACCCTAGGATCAATTTAGATCTTCCCGTTGGTTTACCCACCTTGGAGACAAACTCAGCTTACCTTACATTGTTTGATGAAGGTCGCAATAGGTTAGAGGAAGTAGAAAACCCAATCATTGACATTGTCCAATTCAAGGGTGCTGGTGGTATTGTTATTGGGACAAATAGAACTGAAGATCTTAATACGATTACTATCTCAGCCGAAGATGTTGTTGGCACCCTAAGATTTCTTGGACTTGTTACTCGTCGTGACCCTGCAGCAGGTGGAGAGGATATTACTGAAGAAAACTTACCACTTTATACAAATCCAAGCAGTTCGTCAATTCCTGATCTAAGGCGCGGAGATTATTATGTCTTCAAATTTGATACAAAATATAATGGAGTAAGAGCAAAAGCAGGCGACCTGTTGATGAGGAGTCAACAGTCTTGGGAAGTTATTCACAAGAATACTAATGACATGTATCTTGATGGGTTGATTGATGTCAACCTTGCAGGTAGTGCCAATGAGTCCATGGACTATCTGTATTACATCAGAAAAGATGCCGGGTTATCTGATTCAGATGGTAGGTTCACTACTGATATCTTAGATGGTGAATTACATCTTAACCTTCATAGGTATGACTTACAAGGTAATGATGTCGCAACATTTGATCCCAATCTAAATGAACCTGAGTTGAGTCCTGAAATTTTAGCAAGAAGGTTGAACACATATTCTACCTCTGTTGAAACTGAAGTAAGAGTAAAGCACATTTTCAGGTTCCCAAATAATCAAAGATTCGAGTTAAACCTTATTTCTATTGCAACAGCAACGACTGTTAAAGATGATCCATCAAGTAGTGACTTAACATCAGATACTCCCCTATCATACAGATATAGTTATGTTGTAAATGAAGAAGCAGCTGCCTGTTTTGAGGCACTGAATCTAACCTCCAATGGGTTTACAATCAATTCCAGAGCAGAATATGGTTTGGGTGATGGTGATGTTCTTACTTACATGGATGGTAGGTGGGTTGCTGCTCCAGGAACAGGCAGCAAATATAAAATGGAAACTGAAGCAGTTGAAATGCTGGAAGATGATGGTACAACTATTTTATATGGAGTTAACTTAAATCTGCTTGAAGATAAAACTAATGAACTTGCATCTACTGTAGAATTCAAAGGATATAATGGTATTGTTATCTCAGAATACTCAAATGAATTGCAGAGTGTAATTAATATCAGTGCAGATGATGTTGTTGGTACAGAATATACTCTAAGAATTGCTGGATTTGCAGATGATGAAAGTACTGGCGCTGCTCAGTCATTGTCCAGCACAATGCGAGAAGATCAATTAATTACACACTTTGTTGGTGTTAATGGTATTGAAGTTACTGCTCAATCTGATCAAAACAAGATTGTTATTGATGGTAGTGAAATTCTCAAGAGCACAAACTATCTGGGTCAGATTGAAATTGCAGAGATTGAATTACATTATAACCCAATCTCAAATCTACCAAATCCAAACGCAAAACCAATCACTGACCCTAACCCAGGTGATTACTATTTTGTTTCTGATTCAGGTTTTGTTCATCCTGACCCTGGTACCCCTGATGATACTATTCAGGTTTACACAGGTGATACATTCATTTATGATGAATCAAGTGGTTGGACAATTATTTCAACAGCCTCAAATGGTGTTAATAGAATTGATGTATCTGGTGGACTTCTGTACCTAAGTGGTTCACAATCATTACCTACTATTAATCTTGATACTAGTGATGTAATTACACCATCTAGTCACAATGTATTATCACTGACTGATGTGTATGTACCAGATAATAACCCAGATCTGATCGCAAACAAATCAAGTTTAATCTATGATTCTGCTACAGGTGATTGGCATCCAAGAGTTGTTGAACCAGGTGGCATTTACAGACTGGATGCGTCCAGTCCAGGTGGAAACGCTGTTTCACTCAACCTCATTCAGACTAATACAGAAATTAATCAGTTTAGCAGTTCAATCAGGATTGAGGGTTCTGGTCTGATTAGAACCACACAATCTGGACCTAACGCTATCCGCATCAGCCTCAGTGAATTGGGTGGTGGACTAGAAAACCTTGGAACAATTAATCCCTCAGAAGTTACACCTGATCAGGTGATGAGTTTGCCTGTCTGGGATGAAATTGGACGCGAACCAAGAGGTGGTGACTTCTTCCTGTTTGATAGTAGTGGTCCTTGGGTTGAACCAAGTTATGATAAGGAGCAAGTGGTGGGAGGAGATATGTATCTCTACACTACTGATAATTCATGGATGGTTATCAATAGAAACCTCTATGTTGCAATGAATGATCTTATTGATGTCAATGTTGACACCAGAATCATTCCTGGCATTACACGTGCTGAATATTATGTAAATGCAGATCCAGACCTTGATGGTGGTTGGGGTCGTTACATGGCAGCTTCATATGATAAAGAAGGTGGTGGTATTAACTATGAAATGACCATTAACAAGTTTGATATCAGAACAAATGATATCAATCAAGATACTAATGTCAGAAGTATTTTTGATGGGGCAGTTCCTGGTGTAACCATTCATGTTTACGAATTGCTTGACTCAGTTGGCAATGTACAGCGCAATGGTAGGTACGAAGTTCGTGTTGAGTCAAAAGGTACAGACACCAATACATACACTTTCAACTACACAGAAGAAAGGGACTCAGCAGCCCTTATTGAGGCCCTGTCAGCCAGTGGTGCATCTATTCCCTTTAGACTCTCTTACTATGACACAGAGGGTCTTGAGAACGGTGATATCCTAGTTTATGATAATAGGGTTAACCAGTGGTTACCTCAAGAAGCGCCAGGTGGTAGAGTTATTCAATCAGATGATGAGCCGCTGATCACTAAGGCAGGTGACTTCTGGTATGATAGATCCAAAAAGATCATGAGTGTTTCTGACTCTCAACAATGGAACTTCGTTGCCGAAGGTTTACAGACTGTTATTGATACAACTGCACCTGAGTTCCCTGTTCCAGGACAGTTCTGGATTGATAGGGAAGACTTCAAGATGTATGTCTGGTATGAAGGTCGTTCAGAAGACACTAATGAAATCTTTGCTGACTGGGTCCAGGTTGGTAGCACCCCAGGTCAGGGTCAGGGAGGTGGAGTTCCAGACGATGAAACTTGTGAACTTGACGGTGGTTTGGCTGATGGTACAGGTGGTAGTTGCTTTGAAGGTGGCAACAGAGTTACTGTGAGTGACCAACCACCCACACTTAATTCAGAAGTGGGTGATATGTGGGTTGATACTGATGGGTATTACCTCTACACTTGGACTGGTATCAAGTGGGTGGCGTTAACAACCACAATGAATGAGACTCCATATCAGGCTGCATCTCCAATTCATTATAGTACTATTGCCCCTGATGGTCCTACACCAGGTAATTTGTGGTTTGACATTGGTGATGGTGATCTTAAGATCTACATTGCTGACTCAAACACAACACAGTGGGTGTCAATCACCAGTAACAGTGGTGCAGAAAGAAGTCAAGAAATTGTTAATGATATCAATGAAAATGAATATGCCATCCAAGCACAATCTGTGGAAGTGGCATCTCTCAAAACAACCATTGAAACATTACAAGCACAACTAGAAAACCTTCAAAATCAAGTTATTGATTTGATTGGTAATCAATAAATAAAAGAAACGGCAGACCATGAGTATCTATCCACCATTTGATTTTCCAGTACCAACCCATGATGGGCAGGAATATTACCCTATTGAGGGTGACACTAACTTAGGTTATAAGTGGAGCACTAGCGATGCAGTTTGGCACCTCATCAAGCAGATTCCAAATCCAGATGTCACCAAAGAGTATGTTGATAATGAAATTACAAAACTTGATGGTAAGATTGAGGACATCACAGACATCGTAGCAGAAGTTGTTACTGTTACTGCAGCACTTGACTATAAATTTGCTATCGCACAGGGTGCTGTTGCTAATTATCGCAGTAATGTAGTCAATTGTCTCAGCCAATATGATCAAGATGTAAGAGATGATTACATTGATTATTGTAGAATGGAACATGCAGGAGGATGGATTAATAACTTTAATGCTTTCTTTGGTACCTTTGGTGCTATTGAATCTCCTTTTGCTGTTGATGGAACTTTACAAGGTGGTGAATTTTCACAGGTACACCACCTGAAAATTTGCGAGAAAGATATCAATTCTAATGTAGTTCATTGGATTGATAAGTCACTTGGAGAGTCTGGTGCAGTTTCTGTTGGTGACTTTATTCAAATCATTAAATTTGATGGTGTTGGTGTTGACCCATCAAACTATGGTTTTTATCAAGTAAGGAGTGGCAATTTCACAACTGATAGAGCAGAACAAAATGAAACAGAATATACTATTGGGTTAGATTTTGAACATGGTAAGGGCAAGTTAGAAGAAAATAGTGTTTATAGAGTTCGTGCAGTTAAACAAAGCAATGCTTTAACTGCTGAAACTGCAGATGATAGATACTTAAATCTTTATAGTGATAAAGTTCAACAAGTGTCTGGGGATGTAAGATTTGCTCCAACTGTTGACTCCGAAGATCCAATTTACAATAATCAAGTTGCTACAAAATCATATGTAGATTCACAAACAAAAATTTCAATCCCTATTGGTTGTATCTCAGCATATGCAGGGTTACCATCATCAATTCCTGCAGGATGGTTATGGCTTGATGGTTCTGGATTTAGTGGTTCACAGTATCCAGGACTAAGTGCAATCTTCCCTACAAATACATTACCAGATTGTAGAGGACATCACCTTGTTGGATATGGAGCTGGTGAGTATGGAACAATCAACGCATTGTACCCACAAAGCACAGCTCTTCCTACCAAACCATTTAAAACTAATAGTTATACTCACGGTCATGCAGTTAATGATGGAATTTATTTGAATAATGATAATAAGAACTCTAATAATGGATCGAAAGTTAATTATTCCTCATCTGCTTATAATGGTGGTTCTCCTGCGGGTGGTATTCAAACTGATGTCAACACACATGTTCACGACATCAATGCTGGAGGAGACGAAATAACGCGTCCTTCAACTATTTCAGTATGTTGGATTATCAAAGCCAAGTAACTAAATAATAGAAAGAAAGTAAACAATGGCTTTACAATTTCCAGAAAATCCTGTAGATGGTGAATTCGTTTCAGACAATGCCACTGGAAGAGTGTGGCAGTGGGATGAAGATAGAACAAGATGGATATTAATTAAACATTATTTTATTCCTGTTCCAGGACCAACAGGATCCATTGGCCCTCAAGGTCTTCCTGGACCACAAGGCGAATCGATTAGAAGCACTGAACCTGGTCCTAAGGGAGATAAAGGTGATGCTGGATTTGGTGTTAACTTGTTGGGAACCGTACCGACACTTGACGCTCTTCCTTCAGCTGCTCAGTTTTCCACAGGTGATGCTTACTGGATCTTAGACACTGAGACATTATCAATTAGAACTGAAGAGATTGCATGGGCTAATGGAATCAACATTAGGGGTCCA
>WLWG01000727.1_pt1 | contig 32959 bp, 61 predicted proteins | sample 6712871 | NCBI WGS metagenome assembly WLWG01 (sample SAMN12718693, study PRJNA515312) | sponge metagenome | isolation source: marine sponge | host: Mycale hentscheli | place: New Zealand: South Island, Marlborough, Capsize Point | collected 2003-05-01
TGGTATCGGACTACCTGTTGTAGCCTTTACACATGCCTTAATAAAATCTGTATTCTTACGCATTGGCTACCCATTTCTTTAAGTTTTTCCAAGAGTCTCCTACCTCTGCATCAGAAGGTATTATCATACTTCTTCCTTTAACATCAATAGGATTTTCTAAACAATCAATTACCTTAGGAATTAAATAGTCTACCTTATCATTAGGACATTGACCTAAGACTGCGTCATGCACCTGTCCTAATATTTCTACACCTTCTTGGAACAACTCAGACCATACTCTATATAATCCTTTGTTAAGTAAGTCACCGATAGTAGATTGCGGAAGATAGGCTATAGCTTTTCTTGCATAGTGTTCATCATCTAACCTACCCCAGAATTGTCTGCGTCTACCGAACGGTGTAACTAAGTTACCTGTTGATTGTAGTTCTTTAATAACTTCTGTGTGCCATGTTCTTATACCAGGAAACGCACCAGCTACACGCACAAGTACTTGCGTGCCTGATCCAATCTTCTCTCCTAGTTCCATGAGTTCATCGAAGCCCCCTTTCTTATCCTGTTTATGCCAACGTTCTAACGAGGCTAGTGGTACGATACCACCAAAGTATAAGAGTTGGAATCTTGTAGCATGTGCTACTTTAATCTTTGTATGTCTTGCTACTGTGTTAGCTGACGCACCATAGTTAGTACCATGACCAGCCCTCTTACATACATCACGATAAGAGAAGTTACCATAGTAAGGTCGCTCTGCTAGTGTTCTATTCTGTGCATTGTCTTCTGTCCAACCCATGTTAGGCCACACCATCTTGGCTACCTCAGTGTGTAGGTCTGATGATTCAACAGCGTTGATATAACCTTCGTCACCTGAGAGGTATGCCGTTGCCCTGGATTCAGCTGCTTGTAAGTCGGCATAGAACATGGTACGTCCTCTGTCTGGTATGAACATAGCCCGCAAGTCCTTTGTAATATTCTGTAAGTTTGTACCTGTTCTCCAGGGACTCTCTGATGATGACCACCTGCCAGTTTCTGTACCCGCTACATTATAAGAGCAACGGATACGACCGTCTTCATCACGTTTAGAAGCTAAGACTGATAACTGTTTATCTATATCACGCAATGCAATAATAGTTTTACAGAAAGGACGAGCACGAGGATACTCTTCTATCATATGTTCTAAAGCTTCACGGTCAGTAGAAACTTTCTGTTTACCTTTGTCGTATTTAATTTGTACTGGAAGATTCAAGTACTCATAGAGCATGGACTTGAGTTGTGTTGGACTGTTATGGTTAAGGTCTTTATCCCATACAGCATTAGCAAATAGACTTAACATCCTAGCTAATTGTAATCTTTTCTTTTGTAAGGGGGCACGAATAATTGTGACTGCCCTTTCGTCTACGCGTAAGCCACGTAGTACCATAGAGATTGCAGGACCTAAGCTTGCTCTCTCAAATTCGTATGTCGATTTAGTAAAGTTGTCTAGTTGTGGGGAAAGTTTATTCCAAATTTCTGTAGTAAGTGTACAATCTAATCCACAATAAACCCATAGAGTTTGTTCTTCATTAAGTTTTAAATTCTTAATCTCTGTGTTCTTTATTATCCTCGCCATTATCTCTCTCCAATTGTTTCTTATGTAAGTCTTCCACTCGTTCTCCTATTTCACGAGCGATCGCCATGTAAGCTGAAGCATCCAGGTATGTATCCTCTGTTCGAGATCCTTGCTTCAGTCTTGCTATCTTTAATAGACACATCATAACTGCTACGTCATGTGGGTTTATTTGAAAGTTAGTATATGCTGACCATAGATTTGCTATGTTAACATGGTTAATTAATTTGTCTCCGTAATCTACTTGCCTGTCTCCGTTGACAAGTTCACTTGCTTTTTTTAGTAACTCTGAACTTCTCCCTGTTGTTGTCATATTCTCCCTCCTTATATTTATCAAACTCTTTTCTTGCTCGTTGGTGGTCTACTGCTGCTAAGTCACATACGAATTTAAACTCGTCGTACTTATACTTCAACCACTTCTCGACTTCTTCTTTGTACTTCAAACCATCTTTGGACTTGCCCTTGTATGCATAGTCTTGAACAGCTTGATCTAATACGGCTCGCCATAAGTTGTAATGGTTTGCTATATCTACTGAATCCTCTGGCATTGGCTTTACCGAGAATAACTCTGATCGTTTCATGTTTACTCATCTGCTTTGGTACTCTTTGAAAACTTGGCTAGTGTTTTCCAAGCACTCTCATTGGTGTATATCGAGCCTAAGAAACCTAAACCTTTTTCTTGTTCTGGTTGCAGTGAATGTTGTGCGTGCATGGTATCATGTATGATACCTTTAACATGTATCTTTTGTTTGTGTGCTAACCATGACACGTCGTATAATTGATTCTGTGCAACCTTAACTATCTTATCGTTCTCAAGAATATCTTTCACCCATTTCCAGGCAGTGATCTCATCAGCTGCATTCCAATAGTTTTGAGTGTCGGTATTCTTATCACGAAAAGGTACTACGATTGTAGTGTTAGGTGTAGGTGCAAAGCCTATGCATACGATAGAGCCTTCTGCTGTTTCAATATCGAATGCGAGAGGGTTGTTATGATTTGCTTCACTAATATATTTATTATAGAATACATCTAAGTCTTCGATGGTAGGTTCTATCCATATGTCTCTGACTGTGTGTTCTAGTTTTTTAGTTAGAGATTCTTGCTTAGCTTTTTGTAAGTCAGCTACAACATGAGGTCTCCACTTGAAATTTTTAACGACAGAAACAGGACTGTATGTTGGTAGTACTTTATAAGGTGTAGATAGAAGCTCAGTTATCAACGTGGCTCCTCTGTTCTTACCAATCTTAGCTAGTCCTGTTACTGCCCACAAAGATACTGAACCCATTGCGATAATGATATTTGGATTGGCTTCTTCTATTTCTTTGTGTAACCTTTGAATGTCTTGCTCATATTCTTGCTTAAGATATCCTTCACTTGTTGGGGCGTAAGGTGAACGCCACTCGGTTGTCTTGCATAATCTTTTGTATTCACTTCTCTTATGAAAGAAGTATTGTGCTGTGTTCTGGTGGGGTTTTAATTGTATAGTGTGGGTGAGTAAACAGTTGTCGAGGTTGATACCTGCAATGTCACAGAGTTCGGCAAATACTTTTCCCGTGCCCCCACGCAGGATTGTATTAGCGATTGTTTCACTGTTGGTAGGGTACTCGAATACGAACGCAATCTTACAAGCCTCGGCTGATTGAGGCTTGCGTGATGATACTCGTTTATATACTGCATACTCACCCATAGGACTACTTCTTAATAATCCTTTTGATGGATGCTTGAAGTATGTCCTTGTTTCTGCCAACCATTTCATGCTTGACAATACCACTAAAGGTCTGACCGATTGCTTGTTCAAGCAACTCACTGAACGACGAACCGTCATCCATTTCCAATCCCTTTAATAGAAAGGCTTTCAATGACAAAGCTGGATTGCTTTGTTGCATTGCTTTTGGTGTAGCCCAGAACTCAATACGAGTTGGCTCGGCATTTACCAAATCCGAATCTGCTAAATCAGATTGGATCACACCAACGGCTTTACAATTCATGCGTACCAATGGTGTTTGATTTTCCCCCACCTTATCCGAACGATAAGAAGTGATAGTGAAATCGTAGCTACCCTCGGGCAACGTTACGGATTCAGGTATCTCACCTGGGGTCATGTTTAAAAAGTCTAAAACATCTGACATCATTTACCTCCTGTGTCTTTGTTCAATTTGCTTTGAGCATTCTTTTGAATAGAATCAAATAGCTTAGCTAAATCACATTCGGTGTTAGCTTCAACACGACTAGGTGCTGTCACTTTTAAATCCATCTTGTGATCTGATACTGTTCTAAGGGTTCGCTCCGTGCCCTTACTTGAAGACCGTGTGTCGATCCTGCATACGCAGTTAAAGTATCTTCCTATTTTGGTGGATAGTTTAGATCCTACACTCGTTGGGTATGCTTTGGATACACCTAAGTCTCCTTCCATGTACTGCATATGCGTAGTTACTACTACGTTACACGGTACTTCAGAACCTGTTATGTATTGTATGATATGTTGCACATCCCTTGCGGCTGTACCCCATTCTGGTTGACTAGGTTGGTCGGTTGGTTTCTTATTATTAAAAACCAGGGCACCACGTAATGCTGCCTCGCCCATCAAAGTCAAGCTGTCTATAACAAGTACATCTTTATTAGTCCAAGTTTTAACTGAACCAAAATCTTCGTCGCCATCCTTCCAGTTAGTAATCATTTGTACGCCCTTACGGAAAGCAGTTGCTTGTCCTAAAGAATCTTTACAAGTAACAAAGGATACATTTTTAACTGCATCTTTATTTAAAAACTCTGGAAGAATAGATAGACCGTCATCAAAATCTAGGATACGTAAATTGTATCCAGCATTTGCAAGCGAGGCTAGTGCTGTGGTTTTACCCGAACCACTATCCCCTACCAACATAAGCTTTGTATACTCTGCTGACTTGTGTGTTTTAATGTTTGCCATTTTTATCTCCTGTGAAGTTAACATACTAACATGAATTGCTTTCCGTGTCAATACTTATTTTATTCTTTCGTCAATAATTTTACCAATTACATATATCATAAATGTAATGAGTAATAAATCTGCTAGTATTAATCCCAACAAAATGTTGACGATCATGATACCCACCTTAAATACCAACCAACTAAATCTATTATACTTAATACTATTATTATATTTAATAGAGTAGTGGTATCCGAATACCATTTATCTCTTTGATATTTATTCTTTTTATTATACTGCTTCTGCATAAGCCTCCACTAAATCTGGATGAGGTTGTTTATCGAAATCATTATCCAGGAAAAGATTACGACGATCAGGTGAAGCTGAACAAACTTCTTTAAATCTACAGCCACCATAGTTGTTACAAGCAGTGAAATCTGCTGGGTAATATTGTTTATTAAAATAATTTGTTGATGTATCTAATGTATGCATGGCATCTTTATACCATTCCATTATTAAATCTGTTGGTACATTGTACACACTACGATCAAACCTAGTGAAGTGTACACCTGTTTGCACAGCATCAATAATAAATCCTGCTACGTCCAGACCTAGTACTTCCCTGGCAGCCCATAGATAACTGAACACTTGATTGTTCGGCATGAAGTTACCAAAGTAATTAGAGTTAAGCGTTGTCTTAGTTGTCTTAACATCACATAGGTATAACTTACCTTCTAGTTGTACTACCTTATCAATACGACCAGAGAATCTATACTCTCCATTACCAAAGGGTACTTCAAACCTTTGCTCAAGGCAAGGCTCACCATCTGGCATGGTAGCTATTTCAAATAGGTCTTCCCAAAATTCTTCTGCTCTCCAGGTAATAGCTCGTAAAGCTGCAGTCAATCCCCGTGCCTTATCTTCTGATAAGTTTAAAGCCTCACCAAATTCCAGGAGCACATGCTTTATAGCTGCTACTACAGCTTCATCCTTTGTTGCCCCCTTAAATTTCTGAATGTCAAGGACTTCAAGTCCTTCGTGTACAGCGGAACCAAAGCCTGTCGCCATGCCGTATGTCTTAGACTTATACCCTTGTAGGTTAGTCCAGTTGTACATACGGGGGCATGACAGGAATGATGATAGACTTGATGTATCCCATATCTTTTGAATAGGGTTACCGTCTTGTAGTATAAACTTCTTTAGTCTATCTGGTTGTTCCATTATGCCTCCTTAACTAGCATGTCCAATACATTTGTTTCGTATTGTTTAGGTTTAGTTCTTGATGATTTACTGGTGATACGTTTACCTGCTTTCTCTGTTGCTCGGATATTTTCCCGGGTCGCACGTAAGTAAGTAACAATAGTTTGTATATCTTCCTCACTCTCTGCTAATTCCAATGGGTCTTTATCCAACAAGTCGACAGGTATAACTAACTCATCTTCTTGCTTTACTTCATCAGTCATTACTCTCTCCTAGCTTTGTAAACTGTGGTTCGTTTTGACCAGGTACTACATTGATAGCACGTAACTCTGCATCTGGAATAGTAACTAATCCTTGTAAGACATATGGTATTGGGTATCTACATACATACTTACGTAGTTCCTTGCTCCATTCTATTTTACATTTCTTAAATATTTCTTCAGCATGTTCTTTAGAGTCAGCCTCAACTAACCAATGCTGTGTATTCATATGTGATGTTGTAATATCGTATTGCATATCTCTCCTTATTTTATTATTAATAGTATCACAGATAGAAAAAATGTCAAGCTAAAAGTTTAACAAAATTCCTACTGCAAATATAAACATGGCTATTGAATTGACTGTCATCAATGCTCGGTCATGCCACATGTAACCGACAATAAACCAACCAGTTACTCCACCTAAATGGAAGAACAAATTGAGTGGGCTTATCTCTACTGCTGTTAACACCATGCCTATGATGATGATAATAGAAGCTGTCCATTTAATATACCAGGATTTGCCATGACCCGGTGTTATCTTCTTAAAAGTTTGGTTCATACTCATGCCCCCTTTCGTGTAGTTCTTTATAGTATTCATACAACTTTTTAAATTCGTGGTATGCTCTCCACCTATCTTCAAACTCTGCATTGTACATTTCATCTTCCCAATGTTTCATTCGTGTAGGTACATGTACTATTCTTTTATCCATACTCTCTCCTAATGTAATGTTGGTTTAATTAGAGTACCATTCTCTAACCAATCTACTTCATCTAGTGCATTGTCTTGACCGAATGCCTCAACCAATGGACCTTTCTCCAGGATTGTGGCAACAGCGCTGCTAAACATATGCAAGGTACTCATTGTTCCCGTTCGCATAAGTAACATACGTAAACCTAACTCTAACATAGCACTGTTAATAATATCCACAGGATATTTCTTTGACAGTTCTGTTATAGGCTCACGCATTTCTTCTATACATTTAGTAAACATATCTTCTAGTTTATCTTTCTTCATAAGGTCTCTCCTTTATCAGTTACTAATACTAACTGTTCTTTCTCAAAAGAATTTTTTATAATAACATTATCTTTTGTTTCTTTAAAATGTAAATGATTATATTTATTCTCATCTACATCTGGGTTATCTTTCATCTGCAATGCATAGGCTTTTACAAACCTATACATTCTCATTCGTAAAGAAAATGGATTACTTGACGGGATAGATATCTGTGCGTCATCACTATCTTGGTTGTCTAAATAATCTATTGCCTTATCTAATGCGTCTGAAATATCTATCGACTGCAATAGGTTCTGCGTCGTCGGATTCCATGCCATTGGTAGCCTCCTCTTGTTGTAGTTCATAGTCGTCTTGGTCTAAAGTCAAATCATCTATATCTATTCTTGATTGACCAGTTGGTATCTGTACTGAGTAACCATCCATTACAAAGTCTCCTTCTTCTTCTAGTTCCTCTACATCATGCCCTCTCGTAATAGGTGTAATTAATTTTTTTGTTTTATTCTTTTTCTTTTTCATAATCTTTTTTCCTTACAAATATATAAACTGTGAAACATAGAAAACCGAACGTTACTATGTTGGGGGCAAAGAAGAAACTCAAAGCTCCCATAATATAAAATCCATACACACATATGTATGTTAACATTCCACCGAGTGTTGCCATTCTTGGTATCCTTTCTCCTCAATAATATTTCTTAGTGATAGCTGTGAATCTGCCACAGCACCACGATTACAGTTAACAAACATCAACGCATTAGTGATGTTACCTTCTTCGTTGATAACATCAGCTATGTGTGGTGTGTAGTTCGCATTGGTTTCCATTTGATTAATACATTCCACTGCTCGTACATCACACTCATACAGATGACCTTTGATTGACTTGCCTTCTGCTTGTCCGTAATCAAAGAACACAATGGGGAATGCGTTAGCATAATCTCTCATCTGAAAGACCGAGTGTATGGTAAAGTATTCTCCCATATACTCAGACCTCTTTGTTAGTTCCTCAAGTCTGCCCCCTTTTTTTAATGTACCATATGTAAAAAGCCTAGTCTTATAAGCCTCTTGCAACAGTGGGTTTGCCATTTTCGTACTGCTCAATTCTTCCTCCTTCAAGATGTTGTATTTCTGTTATACAATTAGTAGGGATAACAACACCCCCACCACCTGTCTTACTTTCCTCATCATAAGATGAGACAGTTACTATCTTACCACCGAAGTCTGTAAGTATCCACCCTACAGTTTCGACAGGTCGTAGTTGTTGTTGTCTTAACTCAGACAACTCTTGCCATGTGTTATCATCTGACATTGCATCAAGCCATTTGATTCTCACTAAGTCCATTGTGTTTAGCATAACTATTTCTCCTTGTCAATGGTTTTATTTTTCATTATCTCTAAGACCTTTGTCTTAAAGTCTACTACATTACCAGGAAACTTTGGTGATGAGTCAGGGAACTTGGGCTCCACTATGTAAGAGCCATTCTCTTTCCATGTCCTACTTGTCTGCTCTCCTTCGTTGTCAAGCACTCGTTCCCAGGCATCGTCCTTGCTGGTTGCCTCTACTTCGTAGATACACTCAAGTGTTTCCCAAGTTGTTACATTATACTTCATAGTCATTCCTTTCTTCTTGTCTTTGTCTTTCCCATTCTACCTCAAGAGATTCCCAGGGATTATCTTCGTTACCTGCAGCTTGTGGCAGCTCGGCTACAATCCTGGATGTTCGTCTTCTTGAGGCTTCTAGTCTGCGTCTAGCCTTATCTCTTTTCGCAATGAAGTTAGGGTCAATGCTAAACAGTACTCGTCTGCCTACCTTACTAACCTTAACACGATAAGGCTCAGCGTCTACGAGTTGTTGGTTGAGCCAGTTATCCCACTTACGCTTATGTTCTTTGGCGTGTACTGGGTAGCGAAGTCGGTAATACCTGGGCTTGCCATCAGCATTGACAGGTCTGATGAATGTATTGACCACATCAGTACCGTCTCGTACACATTCCTCGTCTACAACATTGTCATCTTCATCATAGATAGATTCATATATTGGGGATTGATACCTAATTTGTTCTGCCCCCTTGATTAGTGGATTCATCTTAGTCTCCTTTTGCTTTGCGTTCTAGTGTCATGCGTACATCATGTACGATAACGAAAGTCCAATAAAATAATGGTAGTGAAATCACTCCACTCAAATAAATAATAATAGATAGTAACATAATTTTCTCTCCTCGTCAATAGTTTTTTCTCGGCTGTACATGGGTGTACATGGTATTACACGAGGGTACCTACTTTTAGTGAACAGGCACACCCCTCTCTAATATACGATTTAAAATATATATATATTTTTATATATACTATATATAGTATAAGGGTAGTATGCCTTGCACAAGACGACCTCGTGCCACCTCATTGTAATATTGGTAACCCTCGTGTTCAGTCATGTTCTTCCATGTATAGTCGAGTTAGATCCTGCAACCTCATGTTGCCTGGATAATCCAGGTAAGTGCAGCTACGCTGCCGCATCAAGTCTTGCCTGGACAATGTTTCTCCATAGTGGATTTATCATGTCGTGATGTTCCCACCATGTCCTTGCTGTTGCCCCCTCATTGAACACTTGAAAGTGTTGATTGAGATTTAATCTCATAGCTTTGACAGGGTGTGGTTGAAAGTACATAGGTTTATCTGGTGCGTTCCCATTACTTAACAGATTCCAGGAAGGAAAGCGTCTGTGGCTTTCATATCTAAATGTGCCATGTGAATTAGGGTTAGCCTTGACCAAATCAAATGTACCATTGTCTTGATAAGTCTTGACAAGATTAGGATATGATTGCCAGAATGTAGCACCATGTCTCCAGAATAATTTGTTGACTAGACTATTCACTTTTCCTTTGCTATCTGATACTACATTATCATAGTTCTCTTGCGATAGTTCAGTGCCTTTGATAGCTATGCCGTAGTCTTTGTCGGTGTATAGTGAGAAAGGTTTTCGGCGAAACGAAGTTTTCTCTGGGTCAAAGGGGTGTTGACACACCCCAAATTGTACATCTTTTAAATAGACTTGTCTAATTAGTGTTGTCCACTTTAACTTATTAGACCCACCACTTCTGGTAGTTATCTCATAAAAGTTTTTAGTTTCTAAATCAAATCTAAATATAGTCATGTTACTTCCCTTCCTTTACTTCCATGTTGTATACTAAGTCGTTAACCCACTTAGCTGTACCTGTTGGATTCTCTATGATGAGGTCATAGATTTCTTCTGATGTCATACCATAGAAATCATTCTCATCTATATCAGTTCCATTTTCATGTATGTCTCTCGGTGGATTGACATAGTTCTTGGTAGTGTTGTTACTCTCTATACCTCTACGATATATTGGTGTACCAGAGTAATGACCCATGCCACCATAACCCCAATCATCATCTTCATAAGTCCACTTGTTCTCTATCTTTTTTAGAGTGTCAGTATCTTCATCATACTTGTAATCTCTAGACAAAGCATAGTTACCTCGTGGCTCTAATGAGTATGTGTTTGACAACCACATATCATCTGTGGTCTTGCCTTGTTCCTCGTTGATGATAGTAAACTCCTCTGTCTTACTATCCAGGAATAAGAGCTTGTCGCTACCAATCATGTCAGACAACATCTCTTGCCAATCTGGATTGTATAGTAACTCTGGCTCATTGATTAGTTGTGGTCTGAGTATCCACTTGACAAACTGATGAGTGTCAGATTTGTTACTGTCAATCATGGGTGTAGGTAACTGAGGTCCATTGTGCATGAGCCATATATCTCTGTTACTTTCCTCTTTAGTTAATACCTGGTAAGGGTGCGACATAGCTTTGCTTGACTCCCCATTGGTATTGAATCTGAAATGTAAACCCATAGGCACATCTAGATTTTTGTAGCTATCCCATAGCTTGTTGATAGACTTGAATGATTTTGGCTTACCCAATTTGTGAACATGAACTTTGCCCTTGTTGGCAAACATAAGTCCAAACCCATCATCATTATTTAAGTATGCACAGTTCATCATATTCTCTGTGATTACTTCTGGTTTTGTAGCTTGTATAATTAAGCACATAATATAACTCCTTTTCAGTTAAGCTATTTCTCTTAGATTGTTCTGCTCATCAGACCAATCAACACTACGACTTGGCTTACCTATGCAATAGGATTTTCTTGTTAGCCAACCATAGAATATCTTATACTCACTTCTATTTTGTGGTAACTCCATGTATCTTATGAAGTCTTTATAAGATAGTTTTGTCATGCTTGTAGTCTTACTAAACCCTACTAAAGCATGGACAAATTCCATTACTCTAAACAAACCTTGCTTTGCAAGATTGCCTTTGAATATTCTAAACTCTATTGTATGTCGGTGCGACATATTGACAGCCTCATATTTCTCAGACGAATTGACAGCATCAGAAATCTTTTTGCTAGATTTCTTTGCCCATTGGTCTGAATTGCGACCTGCAATATGATTCACAAACTCCTCATTTTTGTAGTCATTGATAAAGACAAGTAGCTTACCAATATCAAGCTGTGTTAAATGATTTCTTGATATGTGTATGTGCATACCTGTTGTATCAGTATTCCAGGATTTGAGGTGCTTGATTGCAACTCCATTTAAAAATGTATCCCAATTCTCTCTATGAGCATTGAGTGTAGCTGGTGCTGTAACAATCTCAAAGCCATTGGATAGTGAGCCATCAGATTTCATAATGGCAAACTGTCCTGTCTTGTCATTGTAAAAATCATTGTGTGTCATTTCTCCAATCTCATAAGGACAATTATTTCTTCTCTCAACTTCTAACTCTACACCCATATAGAGAGGATATAGTTCTGTCCTGTCCTTGTCTGATACCTGGTAACTACAATGCGACATGACATCTTCATTGTATTCATAGATATAATCATCATGCTGTGATTCAGATTCCTCATCATAATAATCATCTTCACTTACATAGGTATCTCTATTCTCTGAGTATCTGTAATTATCAATGCACACACTACATATTGGGTTATCATCATAAGCCCACCTTACATCATCTTCATATTCCCAGGAACCACAATCCTCACACTTATAGAATCTGTCAATGACATCACCGAAAAGATTAGTAAGCCTTCTGTATCTTGTCATGTCATTTCGTATGAAATATCTTGATAACATTCTATCCACATCATTAAGAAAATCAACCTCGATATCATGCTCATCAATTCTATCCTCATATTTTAAGCCATATAAATATGAGTACATAGTTTCATTGTTGTACTCTGTACTTCTTAGTTCTGATAGTAAAGTCATTTTGTACCCCACTTGTTTAGTAGTTCGCTAGTGATTGCCTGTTCCTCTTGAATAGACAACTCATCAACATCTGAGTCCAGGATTTGTTCGTCTTGTATTTCCTGTTGGTCAATAACCCAGTCAGTAAAGCTCATAGTTCTTTTAGTATCTGATTTAATAGGCATAATTAAACTCCTTGTATTATCAGATTATCAGTATCAAATTCTACTGACACCATGTCAGTAGTAAATGTTGCCGACAGTTTACGATTATTAATATCTATAATCGGTCTTTTTTCAGTACCATTTATCTTATGTGTACCAAACTCATCAAACTCTATCATAATATAATTCTTTGCATAACTTATATTATATCTCTTATCACATATAAAAGAATTGTCAAGTAATCTTTTACCCTCTATCCATAATCTTTTATTACCTCTATGCGTTCCTAGTTTATACTCAAATACTGTTGCCATATATACCTACCTCTATGTAGTTTCTGAATCTTTGCTCGTCAAATCTCTCATTAGATTCTTTAGCAATATAACAATAGTTATCAATCTGATGACCTATTGTCATTAATTCAATAGTATTCTTTTTACAGTTCTTACTTAATTGTATAAATTCATTTGCTCTTTTTGTAAAGTCTTTTCTAGTCAGCATAGTTACCCCACGAATACACAGTTATTTGTTGTATCATAAGTAAATTTATTTAAATCTACATTTCTAGCTGTTTTTAATTCGTTAATTAAATCAGTTTTTTGTAGTTTTATATATCTACCAATAATATTATCTTTTAGTATTACATAGCCATAAACATTATAGCAACTTCTTAACATTCTCATTAATGTTTTTTCACTATTAATTTCAACTCTATTCGTTTCCATTTTAACCTACTTTCATTTTGTTTAACTTACGATTAATATATAATTGTGTCTTAATTATGACCTTGTGTCAATTAAGCATATCTACATTTATTTGATCTACCCCCTAACATTGAAAACCCTCTATAAGCACTTGATATTGGATAGTGTACTTTAGTATTTAGGTCTTTAAAACTCTCCTCTTTGTAATTCACTTCAAACTTTTTCTTTTCAATCTTTGTGAAAGTTATGGCTTTAAACTTTCTTCTAGGTCTTTTATTTAACATCATTAAACCTTTGTTTAACTTGGTTAAGGGAAGGTTTTAAAGCTAATCTTTATTTCTTCCTTATTCTATTTTTGACATAAAATTGTGTTCAAACTGTGGCAAGATATTGACCATATTAAGAAAAATTATGTCATAAATTAGACTTATCCACAGGCTAAAAACCTAGGGTTTTTGAGGGAAGGTACAGATGCGACATAATGCCATGCGTCAAATTGTCGCACCCAGGATTGGGGGAACAAAACAGGAACATTTAAAAATGAGAACAAAACGAGAACACCCCTTTTCCTCAGAAATGACCAAGCACCAACCCCCCACCCAAAAAAACGTAGCGTCTAGATATATATATAATGCATCAAAAAAAATTTTAGCAAAAATTTAGACTATTTTTCCCAGGGAAAAGTTTGCGGCAGATAGGATGCCCCCTTTAAATTGCGGGGAGGCGCGTTATATTTGAGAGAGTGAACGCTACTTAATCCTCCCCGTCTTACAGGAGACGTGTGGCGTGAACCACACACAACTATTGTACAACATTTGCTCTTGCAATACAAGTATAAATGTTGTATACTACTTCTATGACTAAAGCAACTAAGATGCAACAACCTGACTCAGAGATTAAGTTAACTCCCCAGCAGGAAGCGTTCTGTAATGAGTTCATAAAAGATCTCAATATCAAACAAGCCGCCATACGAGCAGGCTACTCTGAGAAGCACGCAGCGAACAACGCATATAAGTTAACGAAAGACCCTGCGATTGTAGCAAGGATTGCCGAGCTAAAGTCTGAACAAACAAAACGTACTAAAATTGAAGCGGACGATATACTTAGGCGCCTAGTACGTATCTCTGAAAAGACTGAACAAGAAGGAGATTACAACGCGGCTATCCGCTCCTTAGAACTTCTCGGTAAACATCAAGCGATGTGGACTGACAAGTCTATTAATGAGACGACTGTAACAAATGCGTTTGCTACAGGAAACTCGCAGGAGGATATAGCTAGGGATGTTGAACGTCTTAAAAGAATAGCAGCACCTAAAATTAAACAAATAAAATAAGGATACACTATGCCAGGAGCAGCAGTAATAAAAAAACAAAAGAAAGCGTTTAAGGATTCGCAGACTCGTAGAAATATGAAGAACGCAAAACCTAGGCCGCAACAAAAACAAAAACCTAAAAAGAAAAGTTTTGTAAGTAAAATTAAAGATAAAATTTTTGGTAGTTCAAAAGCTAAAGCTGGTACTATTAAAAGAAAAGACAAACCTAAAATGCAAGAAGGAATGGCATACGAACCAACAAGAACAAGTAACAGGCAACCAGGTATTAAAAAAGCTAATGAAAGAAAAGAATCATCTAGAGATGCTAATGCAAGAGCTGCAGGTGTTACTGGCAAAATGCCAAAAGCTAAAGACAGCCAACTAATGAAAGCAGAAGCAGCTAGACGAGCAAGATCAAAATCTAAAAAAGCTAAACAAGATAGTGCAGCTATTATGAAAAAAGAAAAAGCTAGTAGAGCTAAATCTAAAAAAAGCATAGCTGATAAAAAAGCTGCAGACAATAGAGACGCTAAACGTGGTGGATTTATTTCCGCTAATGCAATGAGATCTTCTGCGAAGAACGCTAACAAAGCTCAAGCAAAGAAAAAGAAAATGAAATCAGATGAACTAATATCTAGAGGAAGGAGATAATATGCCAGGTAAAATGAAAAGAATGGGTAAAGGAAGTTTTGGAAATCCATTTTCAGCAGGTGGAAGTACTATGAAAAAAAGACCGCCAAGTAGATCAGCGTCACCTTTGAAGAAAAAGAAAAGACCTCCTGTTAGAAAAAGAACAATGCCAAAATACTAATGTCCAACCAACGTAAAGATATGGGCGTTGAAGAAGCTAGAGATTTTGTTCAAAGCAAGTCTAAAGACTTTGCAAAAAAATTAGCACTCGGTGCATTTGCTATAGGTATAAATAAAATACCAGGCGCAACCGAAGGTTATCAAAAGATCAAAGAGAAAATTCCTAAAGGTTTCTCAGCGAGCTACGATCCCAGCAGTGGTAAAATCAGTGCAGGATTTAAAATAAAATTTTAGGGAGGAAAGCATGGCTATAAAAGAAGTTAAGTCACATCCAGTAAATGGTCCTTACAATAACACTAGATATACATCTAGTGCTAAAGCAGGTAAGAATGGAACATATACTTGGTCGACTCAAGCAGAAGACTATGACTACAATAAAGGCGTACACGTATTTGATATTTATAATTTACCAGATGGTGCGACACCAACTATTGGAGAGACAGTCAAAGTTTCGAATAAAAAGAAATAGAACCAACTAACACAGGAGATAGTATGGGTACTCGCGTATTAACGCCAACACTAGAGGAATACGACGCGTCCAATCCTCCGACAAACCTATATATGCAGTTAGCATTATGGGGCGGAATTGCGTATGTCGTTAACAAGTGAAGATAGGGATGCAGCCACAAGGCTAGCCATCCATCAAGCAAGGGACGATCTCTTAGCGTTTGTAATGCTAATGAATCCTTCTTTCAGTATTGGTCCGCATCACAGAGTGTTGTGTGACCAACTAATGAGATTAGAGAAGGGTGAGACGGATCGTCTCATGATCTTCATATCACCACGTTCTAGTAAATCATTAATTACATCTACATACTTTCCAGCATGGGCGCTCGGTCGTAATCCATACTGGCAAGAGATAGCAGTATCACACAGTGATGACTTAGCTACAAGGTTTGGTCGTGCCATTCGTGACATCATAAACACGGATGCATACAAATCTATATTCCCACAAATAAATATTCGTAAAGATAACAGAGCGGCAAACTCATGGGCGCTTGAACATAAGAAGAAACAAGCAGGTTCATTCCTAGCAGCTGGTTCTGGTTCAGGTATTGCAGGGTTTGGTGCACACTTGGCAATCATTGATGATCCTATATCAGAGCAAGATGCCTTCTCAAAGACTAGACGTGATAGTTTAAACTCATGGTATGCCTCAGGTTTACGTACAAGGCTTATGCCTGGTGGTAAAGTCGTACTAGTTATGACAAGATGGCATGAAACAGACTTAGCAGGTTATTTACTTGAGCAACAAGACACAGCTCCTATGGCAGATAAATGGGAAGTAGTACGCATACCTGCCCTAAATACTACAGAATCTTTAGAAACTTTAGAACCTGCGCGAAAAAAGCTAATAAAACAAGGATATTTGTCCCAAGACTTTACTAAATTACAGCTAGGTGAGTCCTTTTGGCCTGCACCTGACAAAGAAGGTGGGTTTTGTTGGACAACTTCGGACATAATTAGGACTAAAAACAACACGCCCGGGTTTAAGTTTGACGCATTGTACGGACAATCACCTTCATCAGAAGAAGGAAACATAATTAAAGCGGAATGGTGGCAGGATTGGACTAAGGATGACGCACCTGAGTGTGATTATATTATACAATCATGGGATACAGCGTTTTCAACTAGGACAACAGCCGATTATTCTGCAATAACTACGTGGGGTGTATTTGGAGATGGAATATCTGCCCCCAATTTATGTCTATTAGGTGCGGAAAGGGGCAGATGGGACTACCCAACGCTACGACAAAAGGCAATAGACAAGTATGAACAGCATCAACCTGACTCAATACTCATAGAAAAGAAAGCATCAGGGCAATCGTTGATACAAGACTTACGAATGACAGGACTTCCTATCTTTGAGTTTAACCCAGACAGAGATAAGATAGCAAGAGTGTACGCAATTACTGCATTATTCCACAATGGTAGAATATATGCACCACATGACAGAACATGGGCGCATGAAGTCATGGAAGAAGCTAGAGTATTTCCAACAGGCAACCATGATGACTACATGGATACAGTATCACAAGCTTTATTGTGGATGCGTAACGGTGGTTACATAGAGCATAGTGACAATACGTGGGTTGACAAGGCAGAGCAAAGAGTATATAATAGAAAAGAAGCAGCATATAGTAAAAAACGTGGACTTTACTATTAACAAGGATACAAAATGGCAATTGAAAAACAAATAGATTTAGAAGAAGTAATATCGGGCGTACCTATGCCTGATGGTACTGAAGAAGTAGAAGTAGAGTTAACAGATGAGGCAGAACTAGAAGCTGCTGAAGCAATGGGTCTACTTGACGAAGAAGAAATGATGGAAGATGAGTTCGATACTAACTTAGCAGAACTTATACCTGAAGAAGATTTACAATTAGTAGCAAATGATTTAATAGATGGTTATGAACGTGACAAAGAATCACGTAGTGACTACGATAACATTGCAGAAGAAGGTGTAACTCTATTAGGATTTACAGATGAACAAGGTGATGAACCTTTCCCGGGGGCATGTGGAGCAACTCACCCTGTATTAGCGCAAGCAGTTGTAAAGTTTCAAGCAAAAACATATAAAGAATTATTCCCAACAGAAGGCCCTGTTCGTACACGTTTAATCGGAGTGGACACATTACAAAAACAAGAACAAGCAAGTCGTGTTCGTCAGTTTATGAATTGGCAAACACAAATACAAATGCCAGAGTATGGCCCTGAACTAGATCGTTTATTATTTTATGTATCATTGTATGGTACAGCATTTAAGAAAACATATTGGGACCCAACATTACAAAGAGCACGTACAGAATACGTTAAGGCTAGTGATTTCTATGTAGATTACTATGCATCTGATTTAGAAACAGCAGAAAGATTTACACATAGATATGTACTCTCACAAAATGAAGTTAGAAAATTACAAATAGCAGGTATGTTCCGTGACATTGAAGTTATGGAAACTGAAATTGATGAAGACGCAGCTACAGAAACAGCAAACGAAATTGTTGGTAGAAATCAACCAGGACAATTAGATGATGAAGTAGAAATTTTAGAAATACATGCGAATATAGATTTACCAGGTTTTGAAAATGAAGATGGATTAAAACTTCCATACATTGTTCACATGACCAAAGACCAGCAAGTATTATGTATACGAAGAAACTGGGATGAAGAAGATATGTTAATGAAAAAGAAAATGTACTTCACTCATTACACAATGATTCCAGGTTTAGGTTTTTATGGTTATGGATATTTACACTTAATAGGCGGTCTTACTAAGACTGCTACCTCCTCTATGCGTCAACTTATTGACGCTGGAACCTTTGCAAACTTACCAGGGGGATTCAAGGCACACGGTCTTCGTGTACTTGCCCCTGATGAGCCTATATCACCAGGTGAATGGAGAGAAGTAAATAGTCCAGCAGGAGATTTGGCTAAGTCATTACAACCATTACCGTTTAAAGAACCATCAGGAACTTTATTTAATTTAATGCAATATGTTACTAATCTTGCAAAAGAGTTTGCCGATGCGACAGATAGTGTAGTAGAACAAGGTTCTAACTACGGTCCAGTCGGTACTACAATGGCTTTGTTAGAGCAATCTTCAAAGTTATTCAACGCTGTGCACAAACGCTTACATGCTGCTCAATCCAAAGACCTGCGTATTCTCGCTAGAATAGATAGCGAATATCTTCCAGATATGTATCCTTATGAAGTCGCAGGTGGTGCACAGCAAGTTTTCAGAGAAGACTTCAATTTAAAATCAATTGATGTTATTCCAGTATCAGATCCTAACATGCCAACAGAGGCACATAGGATTGCAAAAATAAATGCTATTATGTCTATAGCTCAACAGAACCCAGCTGCATATAACATGCAACAAATTAGTATGGAACTGTTTGCGGCTATGGGAGTAGAAGAACCTCAAAGATATCTAGCACAATCACAACAACCTATGTCAGCTAATCCTATATCAGAGAACATGGCTGCTATGAAAGGTATGCCTTTACAAGCACAGATGGATCAGAATCATGATGCACATATTGTAACTCATGGAACTATATTACGTAATCCTGCTTATAAAGAAAATCCACAATTGCAACAAATATTAATGGGGCACATAACTGAACACTTAGCTATGAAGTACCAACAAGAAATGATGCAAATGATTAATGATCCACAAATGCAACAAGCATTACTTATGGCTCAGCAACAAGGGCAACCACTTCCTATGGAAATGCAAAATCAAATTGCAATGATGGCAGCAAACGCTTCAGATAAAGTATTACAGTTTGATGAAGAGAAAGCTAAAATCATGGCGGGTGAAAACCCAAGTCCTGAAGAAGAAAGAATGGATTTACAGAAACAAGATCTTGCACTGCGTGCACAGGGTGAGATGAACAGGCTTAAGATACATCAAGACAAGATGGATCTTGAAGAAGCGAAACTCATGACAACGGATGAAAACGAGGATGAGGATCGTGCGCTTAGATTGAAAGAAGCGGAAATGCGTTTTGCCAGTGACATGGCAAAAGATGCTGCTAAGACAATGGATGCAGCGGTTAAGATAACTAAAATATAAGGAGTGGATTATGCCAAATTTAGCATATAAACAACCTGCGTTGCAAAGAAATAAACCAATGGATTATGCAAAACCTGCAGGAACTAAAATGAAAAAGAAAACAACTACTAAGAAAAAGAAAGAACAAGGCTATAAAGATAGAAAAGATGAATCTATTGCTATGCGTGTTAAAAAGAAAAGAACTAAGAAACAACTAAAAGCTAGTCGTGATGAATCTTACGGCAAGTTTGGTGGGGGCAAAGGTAAAGGCAAGATCAATAAGTAATGCCTTTTAAATCGGAAAAACAAAGGCGCTATCTTCACGCTAATCATCCTAAGATTGCTAAGCGATGGGAAGCAGAGTATGGCGCCAAACCGAAAAAGAAGAAAAAGAAAAATGGCAAAAAAAGCAAAAACTAAAAAAGCTAATCCATATACTAAACCTGGATTACGTAAACGAATTGTATCACAAGTTAAGTCAGCGGCTACTCATGGTACAAAAGCAGGTCAATGGTCTGCAAGAAAAGCACAACTAGTAGCAAAGAAATATAAAGCTGCTGGTGGTGGTTACAAGTAATGGCTTTAACTAAAGCTCAAACAAGTTTAAAGAACTGGGGGAAACAAAAGTGGCGAACGAAGTCTGGGAAGAAGTCAAGCGTTACTGGAGAAAGATACCTCCCAGCCAAAGCGATCAAGGCCTTGAGCTCCGCAGAATACTCCGCGACTACGAAAGCGAAGAAAGCCGCGAAGAAAAAAGGAAAGCAATTCTCCAAGCAACCAAAGTCAATAGCAAAGAAAACAAAGAAGTATAGAACATGAAAAAGCAAATGAAACGTAAAGTAAATAAAGTTATTAAAGGTTTAAAGAAAGCATCTAAATCACATGCGGCTCAAGCTAAAACTTTACAAACTATAGTTAAAAAAGGTAAAACTAAAAAGTGAAAAAGCCTGACTCAAGATTAAAAAGAGCTGGTGTATCTGGATTCAACAAACCTAAACGTCTAAGTGATGGTAGTGGTAAGTCACATATAGTTGTGGCTAAAGAAGGTGACAAGATTAAAACAATTAGGTTTGGTCAGTCAGGAGTAAAGACTAATCAAACAGTAGGACAACGTAAAGCTTTTAAATCTAGACATGCAAAGAATATAGCCAAAGGTAAAATGTCTGCGGCGTATTGGGCTGATAAGGTAAAGTGGAGTCCTAGCAAAACTAAATCACCATCTAAGAAATGGAAAAAAGGATCATGAAAGTAAGTGATAATACATCAATAGATATGCCTATACGAAATTTGCTCAGCATCGTAGCTGCAGTGGCTGTAGGTGTGTGGGCTTATTTTGGTGTGGTATCAAGAATTACTAGTATAGAAACATCATTAGTTTTAGCAGAAAAAGATTTAGAGAAGAATACTGAGTTTAGAATTAAATGGCCTCGTGGTGAAATGGGTTCATTGCCTGCTGATAATGAGCAATATATGTTGTTGGAATTTATGGCAGAGCAAGTAGAAAGTATGCAAGAAGAAATGGAATCAATGATGAGTAACACGGTTAATATAAACTTTTTAAAAGATCAAGTATTAAAACTTCAACAAGATGTAGAATCACTAAAAGATAAAGTAAGGGAGAATAAAAATGGAACCAGTCATTAGTGTAGTTTTTTCTTTGTGCATGTTTGTTAACGGGTCGTTAGACGGCCATATGATGACGGACGGTTTATCAAAATGTTTAAAAGCAAAACGTGAAGCTGAGCGCAATTTATCACAAGGAAGAGAAAATGTTATTCGTTATGAATGTGGACAAGTTAAAGCAGAACTACGTCCTGATTCAGAAGGTAACTTAAAAATTTACAAGATAATAGAAGATAAATATTAATGTCATTTCTAGTAGCGAACATACCGCCTACTAAAGTATATGTTAAAAAACAATATCTATACGATCATCAAAAAGGTCATGGAGAATTTGTAGAAGGTGTTTGGGTTAGTTGTAAGTCAATACAAGGGAGAGCGTTATACTTTGAAACGTACTTGCCTGAATATGGCGCTCTATACGATAAGCTCCCTATTAGTGCTTTTGTTGATAGTCCTACTGAGTTGGATGTTGAGTTAGAAGAACTAGAACTGTGGGATGCATTTAGCTACCACATTACAGTAATAGAAAAAGCTTCATTAGCAGGATGTAAAGCTAAGTATCTTGCTCCATCTAAAAAGTTTTATACAGGAGAATATTTATTTACAATTGACAGTTGTCATGCAGATAAAAATATTTTAAACACTGGTTATTCAGAAGTACCAGAAGAACATAAATCATTTAACATATTACTATTAGACAATAAACATTTTGCAGCTCAACCAAATAATAGAGTTATATTTTATGATAAGTCATTAACTCCAGCTCAAACATTAGTTCCAGACTTTAAAGTATCTACTATTGAATACAATGTAGAAACAGAAAGTAAATGGACAGCTGGTGATGATACAAACTATTTCTATGATTTAAAAGAAAATAAGTTGACAACAGAAAAATAATCCTATATTATTAAAGATAAATATTAATAATCAAACAAACCTGGAGGGGAAATGTTAAAATACATAGCATCCATTCCTGTGGTATTGTCTATATTGGCAGCCACATATGGAGCATTTAATTACACAAGTAAAATTACTGCACAAATAGATGCAAGTACAGATGCAATTTCTTTACTTACAGTAGAAGTAAAAAATTTAGAACAACGTATCTATGGAGATATAGATAATATTCATGCTATCTTTACTGATAAGACAGGCAGAAACTCAAAGAACTACGCAGAAGCACGTGAAGAGCTCGTTAAAGAAATGGCAGACATGGCATCATGGGTAGGACGTATCGAAGGTATTGTTGCAGCATTGCGTGACGGATCATACAAACTAGCATCCGAGGCAGAAATGCAAGCTTTAGAAGAAATAGTAAGAAGTAATACAGATTCAATAAGACAATTTAAATACGATATGAAAGATCTAGAGAATACTGTTTCTGGAGGATACTAATGCGCTGGGTATTTCTTATATTAATATTTGTACTAATATTTAGTTGGGCATCAAGTGCACATGCTAGGAATGATTACTTAGGTAATAGCAATAGTAGTTGTGAACGTGGTAGAATAGAACTATATACAGAACTAAGGGGGCAAGATGGTAAGAGTATGTACCTAGATGGTGATGGTAATGTCGATAATAATTATAATAGTTATAGTGATGACGTTAACGGAACTGTAGGTATACGTTTTAGCTGGCCTTTACAATCAACTTGTAACAATGATACAATAAGTTTACTGCAAGAAAATGATAGACTACGTCAAGAGCTAGAACTTTTATCTGTCTGTGGTAAATATCAAGAGTTAGAACTAGGAGAACAGTTTGCCACTGTGCGAGAAATGTGTAAAGGTGTGTCAAAGAAACCTAGTATAAAAGTAACAGTAGAAAAAGAAACACCTAAAGTAACCTTGACAGTCCCTATAAGATAGTGTATAATAATCTTGACTGCCGAAAGGAGTCACGATTTAATTTCGCTTAACAAGGAGGTTACTATGATTAAATCACTCGTAGATTGGGAACCATACAAACCATTCACAGTTGGGTTTGATTCTTTATTGGATAGACTACAAACTTTAGAATTGGATGTTCCTAATTACCCACCATATAATATTCGTAAGATTGATGAATTAAAGTATTCTATTGATTTAGCATTAGCTGGATTCGGTAAGAAAGACGTATCAATTAATTATGCGGATAATGCATTAACAATTAAATCTAAACCAAATGATAAAAAAGCCGACGATGTCGTACACCGTGGCATATCTCAACGCGCGTTTACGCGTACGTTTGCATTAGCAGATGATGTAGTAGTCAATGAGGCTAAGTTTGAGAACGGATTATTATCTATTGAATTAGAGAAAATTGTACCTGAGGAGAAGAGGCCAAAGGAAATAAAAATAAAATAAACGAGTGGGGCGTAATGCCCCCTCACTATTACAGGAGGTAATATGGCATCAGCCAACGACTACAAAGATAGATTATCTAAAATAATAGATGAGTCTATACAAGCTAATACTGCTCAAATCCTACAAGGTGCTTCCACTATGGAAGACTATAAGTACATGCTAGGTATTCAACATACTCTAGGTGATCTTAAAGATAGATTACAATCTGAACTTGTTAAACTAATAAAGGATTCACATGAGTAAGAAAAATCTACCAAAACCCGCAGGTTATAGGCTACTATTAAAGCCAAGAGAAATAGAAAATAAAACTGCAGGGGGCATTATATTAACTGATGAACTAGTAGAGCATGCTAAATTCTCATGTGTTATATCACAGATTATTGACATGGGACCTGACGCATACAAAGATCACAACAAAGCTAACACTGAATGGGCTAAGATTGGGGACTGGGTATTGACAGGAAAGTATGTAGGACTTAAGTTTGTATATGAAAAAGAAACGTATTCAGTTATAAATGATGATGAAATCATAGCTATTGTACCTGATCCTTCAAAGATTAGTGCGAAATAGCCTTGCATTACCAAACAAATTAGTATACAATATACAATGATAGTGATAAACGCGGCTCACAACCGAGGAGATCTAAATGATAGATGACGAAAATAAAAGTGTAATTGATAATGAACCTGAAGAGGATATAATTGTTGAGTTACCAGACGAAGAAACTACAGAAGCTCAAGGGATTGAGACTGTAGAAAATACTGAAGAACCTAGTGATACTGAGGTTTCTGAGGAAGAAGCAGTCGAAGAAGATACAGAAGAAGACGAGGAAGAAACTGAATCCGAATCTGTAGAAGATGAGACTGAAGAACCAAAGGATAAAAAAGTAGTAGGCAAGCGCGCTGAAAAACGTATTAAGCGACTTGTTGCGCAGAAGAAGGAACTTGAAGAAAAGCTCAAAAGCTATGAGTCTGAAAAGAATGAATGGCTAAATGAGAAGAGCGAACTTAGAAGTAAGCAAGCTGACTCTGAGTTGGATGCAATCAACCAATATATGGAAAGATTGGATTCACAAGAATCTCAAGCTTTAAGTGTACTTAAATCTGCAAAAGAAGCTAGCGACGTTGACGCTGAGATTAAGGCAACTGATGTCTTAGCATCTGTGAAAGCAGAGAAGCTAGTGGCCAAACAATATAAGGCTAGAGCAGAAAAAGGTTTAGGAACAAATAAACCCGACAGTACTGCGAAGAAGGAAACTAAAGCAAAACCAACTGCTCAACTTCCAGATCGAAAAGCATTAGCTTGGCAGAAAAGGAATAAGTGGTTTGGGGGCAACGAGACTGGAGACAGGATCAAGACCCAAGCAGCATTAGTTATTCACAGAGAACTTCTTGAAGAAGGTATTAACCCACAAGAAGTAGCAGAGGAATACTATAGCGAGCTAGACGCTAGATTAACATCAGAGTTTCCAACTCTTAGAAAACAGGCTGTTAGGAAAGTTCCAACAGTTGTAGGCGGAACGCGCTCCGCAACGGGAAAACGAAAAGTAACTTTGACAGGACCAGAAGTGGAAATGGCAAATAGACTAGGAGTTTCCTATCAAGACTATGCGCGAGAAAAAATGCGCCAAAATAAGGCGGGGAGCTAATATGACACAAGCAACTAAAACAAGCCGTACGACTAGAGCTTCGGCAACTCGAACAAAAAGATCATTCGAGGCACCTTCTAAATTAGAAGCACCTCAAGCACCAGACGGGGTAGAATATTTATGGGTTCGTCACGAACTACTAAATAACCCAGATGATGCGAATGTTCATGAACGTCTGCGCGAAGGCTATGAAATAGTAACACCTGAGGAATTAGGTGAGAATTATATAGCTGACGTAATGACAACTGGTAAGCACGCAGGTGCTGTCCGTTCAGGTGATTTAATCTTGATGAAACAAGATGCTAATTATATGAAAGAAAAAAGACAGTACTACGAAAATCAAACAGCGAAGGCGGCTCAAGCATATGGGCAAGATTTAAAATCGCAAGCGCACTCAAGTATGCCAGTAGAGGATACATCCTCAACCTCCGTATCAGGAGGAGCGGCGAACAAAGCTAAGTTCCAAGACTAACACCGCGTTAGTTACTGATTGGGATTTAGTGTATAAGCAATAAGGAGAATTTATGGCTTATGGTTTATCACCCGTAAGACAATCCAATGGTGGGACAATTCGTCTCAATAACTGGGTTGACGGAAACGGGTACCAAGTTGCTGCTACTGCACCTTCAGCATATTTCGAAGGTGATACTTGTTCTTTATCAAGTGGTCTATTAGTAACTGACATCGGGAGTGGCGATTTAGGCGCTGTCGTTGGAGTCTTTTGGGGTGCTGAATATCAGGACAACAGTACAGGTGACGTACGATTTGTTAGATCAATTCCTGCAAGCACTGTAGCAAAATCCAATTTCAAAGTTTACGTTTATGACGATCCATCAACGATCTTCAAAATGGAAGCAGATCAAGCTGGGGCAGCATTGACTCTAGCAGACGTTGGAGCTGTAGCACAGAACTTAACAGGTACTGGTTCAACAGTAACATTTAAAGGTGGATCATCTCTTGATTCATCAACAGCAAGTAACACGCAAAATGCAACACAACAAGCTTACCCTTTCCAGATTTTAGGATCTGCTGAGGATAACTTAGAGTACACTGCAGTTGGAACTCCAATGAACGTACTTGTTAAAATTAACACTCATTCGTGGGGTCGCTATGATGGCAACTTCCCGACTGCTTAATTGAAAGGTAGTATACAATGGCTATAACTAGAGGTCAGTTACTTAAACAATTAGTACCGGGCTTGCATGCAATCTTTGGAACGGAATATAAACGTTACGAAGACGAAGCAGCGATTTTGTTTGAGAACGAAAAATCAAATAGAGCTTTTGAGGAAGAAGTACTCTTCCCAGGGTTCGGCGAAGCATCAGTAAAATTTGAAGGTCAAGGCGTAAATTACGCTAATACAGGTGAAGGTTGGGTAGCACGCTACACAAACGAAACTGTAGCAATGGCTTTCTCAATCACTGAAGAAGCTATGGAAGACAACTTATACGACAAGCTGTCTACCAGACTAACAAAAGCATTAGCTAGATCAATGGCTGCTGCTAAACAAACTAAAGGTGCGGCTGTGTACAATAACTCGTTTACGGGTGGTGCATTTGCAGGTGGTGACGGTGTTTCATTAATTAACGCTTTACACCCACTTCAAGACGGATCACAAACTGCTGGTAACAGAAAAGGAGCTAACACTCCTACAGTTCAAGCTGAGCTTTCAGAGACTTCTCTAGAGCAAGGTTTAATTGATGTTGCTGGGTTTGTAGATGACAAATCTATTCCGATTGCTGCACAAGCTAGAACTCTTCACATTCCAAGACAATTGGTATTTGTGGCTGAGAGACTAATGGCGTCTCCATACAGAGTTGGAACAGCAGACAATGATGTCAACGCAATCGTATCTACGGGTATGGTTCCAGGTGGATATCATGTTAACCATAGATTTACTAACAGTAAATTCTGGTGGTTAAGAACTGATGTACCAAACGGTATGAAGCACTTCACTAGAGCTCCAATCGCAACTTCAATGGAAGGTGACTTTGAGACTGGTAACGTTAGATACAAATCTAGAGAGAGATATTCATTTGGATTCTCTGACTGGAGAGGTCTATACGGTTCAAATCCAGCCTAACGGCTAAGGGAGGGGGTAATTAAATTTGCCCCCTTTCCATACTAAACAACCTATTGACTGCGTAAGCAGACAGAAAAACAAGGAGTAAGACAATGGGAACAACAACTTTTTCAGGACCGATTAAAGCGGGACCTATACAACAAACTACTGGGTCAGACTTAGGTACTAATGTAAAAAACATTGGTCAAGTCGTAATGGCTCAATCACATGCACAAAGCTTATCAGCGGGTGCTATTGCAGCAGGAGCTACAACTGTAGTAATTCCAGCTAATTCACAAATTATTGACATAGTTTTAGATGTAATCACTGCAGCCAGTGGTGCTACTAATATAAGTATTGGTGACACTGTAGGCGGAGCTGCTACATTAGTTAATACTTTTGCCATTGGCACTACTGCAGGTAGAAAATACCCAACTACAGAAGCTGGTGGAGCACTAGCATGGGAAGATGTAGGATCAAGTGATATAAAATTAACAATCACAAACTCTGCTGCAACAAGTGCAGGAGAAATTAGATTTACAGTTTTATACCAACAAAATACAAACTACACTGCATAACTAATATAGGGGAGGCTTCGGTCTCCCCATTTATAAAGGATTAAAAATGACATTTCAAACAGATGCTCAAGTAACTAATATAGCAACAGGTGCTACAGGGGCAAACGCGACTAGTGATGGTCAAGTAACTGCTGTACATCCTCAAAGATTTTTAGGTCTTAGTTTAACTGCAGGAAGTAATACAGCTACTGCTGTTGTCCAAGATGCTAACTCGGCATCAGGTGCAGTAATAGCAAGATTATCTGCAGTAGCAAATACAACTACTTCACTTAAAGCACCACGTGATGGTGTGAAAGTATCTACAAATTTATTTGTTACAGTAACAGGCACAGCTTCTAACGCTTTAATTTATTGGAATTAAAATGCCAGAAGTTTCTAAATACGATTTAGAAATACAAGAACTTAAAGGTGAAATAAAACTTTTAAGCGAGCGTATCTCTACAATAAAAGATAATCATCTTCATCATATTGAAGAGAAGATTAATGGATTAATAAAAGTAATGTATACAATTGGCTTTATGGTTCTAGGTCAGTTATTGTGGGTATTAACTCGCGCATTAATGTAAGGGGGCAACTTGGCTAGTTCAGGTACACGAACATTTAATCTGCAGATTGCAGATGTAATACAAGAAGCTTATGAACGATTAGGAGTAAGCTCTAAAGGTGGTTATGATTTAATCACTGCTAGACGTTCTCTTAATTTACTAATGATTAAATGGATTAATCAAGGCGTTAATCTATTTACACTACATCTACATACAGTAGCAGTAAACTCATTTAACAATACAACATATCCTACATTTGACTTAGCAGCAAATGGTTATTCCGATATATTAACGGCAGCTTGTCGTGATACTGATGCAACTCCAGATCAAGACATTGAGATGGAAAGAATCAGTTATGCTGATTGGCTTTCTTATCCTAATAAATACTCAACAGGCACTCCACTTAAATTTGCAGTAGATAGAAATGCTGAGTTTAATTCTAGTGGTGTAGATAATCATAAAGTTTATCTATGGCCTGGGCCAAGTGAAGATAATAGATATGAAATAATTATGTGGGCTATTAAGTATGGAGAAGATATAACAGATAATTATTCACAAAATGCAGCTGTACCTAAAAGAATGCTACCAGCATTGATTAGTGGTTTAACTGTAGAACTAGCAAACAAACACCCAAAATTAGTAGACATAAACAGAAGACAAGAATTAATACAAATGTATAAAGAAGAATGGGAATTAGCTAGAGAAGAAGATAGAGAACGTGCAAGTTTTTATGTGACGCCTAAGGTTCGTGGATATGCGTAATGGGCAAATACGCGAGGGGTAAACACGCAGTATTAATCGACGACCGATCAGGGTTTAAGATTAGATACAAAGACGCTCGAACAGAGTGGACAGGATTTAGAGTATACAAGGGTGACTGGGAACCTAAACAACCTCAGTTAGATCCTGAAATGTATATTCAAGGGGGAGACTCTAGTGTTTTATATAAACCTAGACCTCCTCAAAGTACATCGGATACGATTGTATCTCTTGGACCTTTACATGGTAAATTTTCAGGACAATGTGCAGCTAACTTAGGAAGAGTTGCCATTGGTGCAGGAGAAGATGCTCAAGGTTTCCAAGCTACTGGTGTATTAAACAGTACTGGCATAGCAATTGCGGTTGTATTTCCAATACCTGTTGAAGCTTGGCAACAAGCAACAACTGCATTAGGTAGTGTAACTATAGCGGCTACGGAATCTGCAGAAGGATTCCAAGCAACAGCTAGTTTAGGTTCTGTCGTTGAAGCTCTGATACAACCTGTATCATTGTCTTCTGCAACTGCAACTCTTGGTTCAGTAGTACTAGCTACTGTTGAAGATGCTGAAGGGTTCGCAGGAACAAGTACATTAGGAAGTGTAACTCTTAATGTATCAGAAACTGTTTCTGGAATTGAACTAGGGGCTATGACTGCTAGTTTAGGTAACACTGGATTGTTCTTTAACACTACAGAAATACCACCAGGATTAGCAGGTACAGGTGGATTAGGTTCATTAATATTTAATGGCGCTCATCCAGTGACGATGCCACAAATGACATCAACATTGGGAAGTGTTACACCTGAGATAATAACTGCAGTACCAGTTACACTGTCAGGAGCGACAGCTACACTAGGTACAGTTACAGTAGTAACTCCAGGTTGGGGAACTTACCTGTGGGGTACAGATGAATGGGGTAATTAAATGGGATTAACATACGTACAATTAAAACAAGCAATCCAAGATTGGACTGAGAATGATGGTACAGAATTTACTACAGCTACAGGATCAGGAATTGCTCCTATTGATGTATGTATAGCTAATGCAGAATTAAGAATTATGAAGGAGTTAGATTTAAACGCCTTTAGAAAAACAACTACTATTGCATCAGGAACAGCTACAACAGGCGTAGCTATGCCTCAAGATTTAGTAGTATTAAGATTTTTACGTATTCAAAATGGTGATATGCTTTATCTAAAGGATGAAACCTATATACGTGAATATACTAAAAACCCAACGACAGGAACAGGTACTCCTCAATACTACTCGTACCAACGTCCCGGAACAGCCTATACAACTTCAAATAGGCACACAAATATTATATTTGCACCCACTCCGGGGGTTGACACTACGTGTGAAATAGGTTATACTTATCATGTACCGGGTTTATCAGCAAGTAATGCTAACACATATCTTGGTGATAATTGTCAGGATACTTTATTATACGGTTGTCTTATTGAGGCGGCTACATTTATGAAGGATCAACAGCAATTAACCAACTACCAACAATTGTATGAACGTGCAGTTCAAACGTTAGGGGTAGAAGAACAAGTAAGAATGAGGAACACCGAACTGTACAAAGGTGAACTTCGAACATTAGGAAGATTAGAAGGAGATAGGTAAATATGGCAGGTATAACATCAGCATTATGTACTAGTTTCAAAGTCGAATTACTCGAAGGAGATCATGATTTTAATAACGGAGCAGACGCATTTAAAGTAGCGTTGTTGAAAGCTAACGCAAGTATCACAGGTACTTACGACGCGACAACAACTAACTATTCAAACGTAACTGGAAACTCAGATGAATTACCGAACGGCAGTGGTTATACTACTGGAGGATATGCATTAACAAATGTTAATCCAACGTCAAGTGGTACAACTGCTTTTACCGATTTTAGCGCTAACGCAGCATGGTCTTCAGCAACATTTACTACACGTGGTTGTATAATTTACAATACAAGTGATGGTAACTCAGCTGTAGCAGTAATTAATTTTGGAGCAGACTATTCAGTTTCTGGTGGTACATTTGAAATACAATGGCCGACAGCAGATTCAAGTAACGCTATAATACGTATAGCATAAAGGAGTAACAAATGGCATCAACGTGGACTAACGCCGAGTTGAGGTTAATGGCTACAGGTGAAAATGACAACACCTGGGGTGACCAAACTAATTTTAACTTACAACGTTTAGACGATATGGTTAACGCCTATATCGGCGTAACATTATCTGGAGCAACTAAGACTTTAGATTTTTCAAATGACCCAACTTCTTATACACAAGAAAATGGTCGTTGTAAGATATTAGATTTTACAGGAAGTCCAGGAGCTACGTGTACAGTTACATTTCCTAATAAAAAAATGTGGTATTATGTTTTAAATAATACTGGCGATAGTAACAATATAATTTGTACCACTGGATCAGGTACAACTTATACAGTAAATGCAGGTAGAGATGCGATTATATATGTCAATGGCTCTAACGCTATTTACAATGCAATTAATGATTTACAAGTAAATACAGTTAATGGAATTGATCCAGCAAATAGTGCAACAAAAGGCTTTGCAATTGCAATGGCTGTGGCGCTTTAGTTTAAAGGAAAGATATGGCACAAGACTTTACAAGATATAAATCAGCAGCTGTGGGGACTAGCCCAGTAACATTACATACAGCAAACACTAACGACGTAGTAGTAGGAATTTCAGTAGCAAACATACTGGGATCAACTATACTAGTAGACGTCTATTTAACTAATTCAGGAACATTCCATCTTGTTAAAAGTGCGCCGATCCCAAGTGGCGGATCGTTACAACTATTAGCGGGTGGCGCAAAAGTAGTCATGCAAAATGGCGACGCTCTTCTTGTAAAATCCGATACTGCAAGTTCTGCAGATGTTTGGGTTTCAGCAGTAGACAGCGTAAGTTAAGGAGGATTAATTGCCCTATATAGGTAATACACCAGCCGAAAAATATGCGGCGTTTGATGTACAGTACTTTACAACAAGTGCTACTACTTCTTATACATTAGATCATGCTGTAGCTAATGAACTAGATATACGTCTAGTTATTAACAACGTAATTCAAGAACCAGGATCTGGTAAAGCATACACAGCTTCAGGTACAACTCTTACACTCTCAGGAGCAACAGCAGGCACAGACACAATGTATTGTGTGTACACTGCTAAAGCTTCTCAAACTGTAAACCCACCTGCAGGATCAGTTGGAACATCTCAATTAGCTGATTCATCTGTTACTAATGTAAAACTTGGCAGTGATATAAACGCAACTAAATTAACAGCAGGTTTAGTTCCAACAGCGAGACTTGGAAGTGGCACAGCTTCTTCTTCTACTTTTTTAAGAGGAGACCAAACTTATGCGGAAGCGGGTGGTGGAAGTTTAGTTCATTTAGCAACTATTGATAATAGTAACCTCAGTGCTGATGTTGTGCAGTTTCAACAAGTTTTTAGCACAGACTATAAAAGATATAAAGTAATGGGTAAATTTCAAGGTACAGGTAATGGAGCAAATTTAGAATTTAGTTGGTTGAAATCTGATAATTCAAATCACAATGTAAGTAATTACCATACTGTTGCT
>WLWG01000728.1_pt1 | contig 32952 bp, 28 predicted proteins | sample 6712871 | NCBI WGS metagenome assembly WLWG01 (sample SAMN12718693, study PRJNA515312) | sponge metagenome | isolation source: marine sponge | host: Mycale hentscheli | place: New Zealand: South Island, Marlborough, Capsize Point | collected 2003-05-01
AAAGGTGATTGGACGCCTAAATTTATCGCGGTTGCTTGTGTTCTTTTCTTCGGAGGTTACATTGCTTTGGTCACGCTACAAGACCCCGCTGCGAATGATGACGGGATTGTTAATCTTGTTCTGGGGTATTTGGGCGGTATCGTCTCTTCTATTATCAGTTTCTACTACGGCGCATCACATAAGCATGACTAATGAATAGACTTGTACAAATGTTAAAAAGGCACGAGGGCGTTAGAGATAAGGTCTACATGTGCTCTGCGGGTTACGAAACCATTGGTGTTGGCAGAAACATATCAGAGTCCGGCCTTGGCCTTGCCGATGACGAAATAGATTACTTATTAAGTAATGACATTAGACGGTGCAAAGAAGAACTGATCGGTGAGTACGACTGGTTTAAAGATCTTGATAGCGTGCGCCAAGAAGCCTTAATAGACTTGTCATTTAATATTGGTCAGACCAAACTGCGTAAGTTCATTAAAGCCTTGGGGCATATGGCTGATGGTAACTACGAAGAAGCTGGGCAAGAGTTCTACCGTAGCCGTTGGGCCGAGCAAGTAGGTGACCGGTCATTAGAAGTTTGCCAGATGATTAGTTCTGGGGAGTACCAACAGCGATGAAAACATCCCACCCACCAAAAACGTTAGACGACGGCAGTGTTGAACCTGCCCACGATATAGAGATTCTATGTGCCGAATGTGGATATGATGTAGACGAGAACGAATTAGAAGCAGATACTTGTTCTGATTGCGGTGCTTCTTTAAACTTGAAGCAGAATACGTCAATCCAAGTAACAACCCTACCGCCGGTATTTGGCGAGACAATGTGATGGGTTCCTTATGCCACTACAGAAACTAGCGTTAAAGCCGGGGGTTAATAGAGAAAACACCCGATACACCAGTGAAGGTGGTTGGTACGAATCCGACAAGATTCGCTTTCGGCAAGGTACACCGGAAAAGATTGGTGGGTGGCAGCGTATATCGGATGCTACCTTTCTTGGCGTCTGTCGATCCTTGTGGAACTGGGTAACCCTAGGCAGTCAGAACCTTATTGGCGTAGGTACTAACCTTAAGTTCTATATCGAGAATGGTGGGGCATACAACGATATTACGCCTCTACGGGCTACAGTCAGTCTTACTAACCCGTTCACCACTACGAGTGGTTCTCCTACGGTAAGCGTTGTAGACGCTAATGGGGGGTATATATCAGGTGATTTCGTCACTTTTTCGGGTGCATCTGCGGTTGGTGGACTGACCTTAAACGGTGAATTTCAAATCACCATCGACACCACTGCGTCTAATACTTACTTCATAACAGCTTCTAGTAACGCCACTTCTACGGCAACTGGGGGCGGCACGGTATCCGCTGCCTACCAAATCAACACCGGATCAGCCTATGTAGTACCTTTAACAGGCTGGGGAGCAGGTTCGTGGGGCGCTGGAGTATGGGGCACTGGCGGTACATCTGACACCCAGATCCGCCTATGGTCACAGATAAACTTTGGTGAAGATCTTATATTTGGGCCTCGCGGTGGGCCTATATACTACTGGGATGCTACGTCAGGGCTATCCGCTAGGGGCGTCACACTGGCCTCAATATCACCTGTAGGAGCGAACGTACCTACAACCCAAGACCTCATTTTGGTGTCAGATATTAGTCGGTTTGTGTTCTGTTTTGGCTGTAATGACTTAGCTACCGCGACTAAAAACCCGATGTTGATTCGTTGGTCAGATCAAGAGAACGCCACCCAGTGGACTCCTGCGGCAACAAACCAAGCAGGTAGCCTTCAGTTATCGCGTGGTGCAGAAATCATAGCAGCTAAGCAAGCACGTCAAGAAGTCTTAGTATGGTCAGATTCGGCCCTATATGCCCTTCAGTACGTCGGTGCCCCGGTAGTATGGGGAGCACAGCTTGTCGGTGAAAACATCTCCATAGCCTCTCAGAATGCGGTAGCGTACGCCAATGGTGTAGCCTACTGGATGGGTGTGGATAAGTTCTATAAGTACGACGGGCGCACGCAGCCACTGCCTTGTAACCTACGTAAGTTTGTCTTCAACGACTTTAACACTGCCCAGTATCGCCAAGTGTTTTCGGGCACTGTAGAGGCATACCATGAAGTCTGGTGGTTTTACTGTTCCACAGATTCAAGCACAGCCGACAGATACGTTGTGTATAACTATCTGGATAACATTTGGTATTACGGCACAATGGACCGTACGGCATGGTTAGATTCGGGATTACGAGACTTTCCGTTAGCGGCGACTTACAATAACAACCTCGTGAATCAGGAAGAAGGCGTCGATAATAATGAGCTAGGGGACAGCACGGCTATCCATGCTTATGCCTCTACTGCTGAGTTCGATCTAGATGACGGACATCAATTCAATTTTATCTGGCGTGTACTTCCTGATATCACGTTCGACGGGTCTACAGCGGCTAATCCTAGTGCTGTTATGACCTTGTTACCCATGCAGAACTCTGGGTCAGGGTATAACTCTCCTGCCTCGGTAGGTGGGTCGAATGACGGTACGATTGTCAGATCCGCTGTGCTACCGATAGAAAAGTTTACCGGACAGCTCAATACTCGGGTACGTGGGCGGCAGATGGTGATGAAGATCGAGTCTACCGAGTCCGGTGTGACATGGCAGTTAGGCTCCCCAAGGCTGGATATGCGACCTGATGGACGACGCTAATGGCTGGAGACACCACCAAGTATGACGTTCCGTTCCGTGCCCCAGCACTGCCCTATGCCCCGCAGGTATACGATCAGGAGTCATTTGAGCAGTTTAATAACATACTTCGGATATACTTTAACCAGCTAGATAACGCTCTGAGAAACGCTATGGCGATCCAAGAACCTTACGAATTACAAGTAGCTAAAGGCCAGATTGCTGGCGCTTCTACGTTGTATAAGTTTGGTACTAATCCAGATGTTGATGGCACTGAAGAAACGGTATGGAGCACTGGTGGTGATTACCCGTGGCCTACCGCTGCGTTTACTGCGTTTATTAGTAGCTCTAGCACCGCCGACGCTAGTGCAGGTACGGGTGCCCAGACCGTAACCGTTGAGGGGGTAGACGAGAACTACGCAGCCCAGACCGTCACTGTCAGCATGAATGGGCAGACTCAAGTGCAGATTGGCGATGCTTCTGGTTGGTTGCGGGTTAATCGCATATTTGTTGCTACTTCAGGATCAGGCGGCACTGCTGCAGGTACCATATACGTGGCCAATAGCGGCGTTACAAGTGGGGTTCCGACCGGAGTAACGTACGGCCAGATCGTGCAGGGGGACAACCAGAGTCAGATGTCAGTGTACACGGTACCCGCAGGATTTACGTTATTCCTTGATGATGTTACGTTTACAGCAGCTATCGCTATTGCTAACAAGAACGTGACCGCTAAGTTTGTGACTAGAGACTTTGGCTCAAACACGTTTCGTACAAAGATCATACAGACGGTACAGAGCAATCTGCTTGTACTGCCGTTTCATTACCCGCTGGGCATTACCGAGAAATCAGATATAGAGTGCCGAGCCAGCTCCGATACAACCAACGTAGTCGTCGGTGCCTCATTTGAGGGGGTGCTAATAGCAAACTGATATGAGTAGATATATAACTGAAGAAGATTTGGATTTTATTCGACGCATAACGGAAGAAAGCACTGGCACCGAAGAAAGTGAAGAAGAGGAAGACCAATCTTATACGGAAGGGTATACACCAGAGTCGATAGAAGACTTTACTGGGAGAGTAAGCGGCACCCCAACGATAGACACCCTTTACAAAGACCCTTTCACTACAACCGCACCGGATAATCGACTTGGTGTTTCGGTTAGCGAGTCTTCTGGTAGTGTGCGATTTAATGACACGTTTATGTCGCTTGTTAATAGATATAACATTAATGCAGCTCGACAAACAAACCCTTACATGCAAGACCATGGGAATCCAAACCCGTTATTGCGGATACTGCCACGGCTATATGAAGGAAACTACACTGTAGGGGAAGCTCTTGGACTACTGTTTAGTGGGTCTTCATCAGACCTAAGCCAAGAAGCTCTTGATGCCGCTGGCAACATGTATTTTGATTACTCTGATAAACAAGTAGATGCTGTGGCGCAAATTCTAGGTATCCCTTCAGAAGTTATTCAAGATCAGTTACTCCAACAAAACGCTGTGGTTAATCCCGAAAGAGCTGCTAACGATAACAACGAGTATTCCCAGTGGGAACCTGAAACCCCTATTGGACGATTCATAAACGATCTACAAGGTGATGTAGATGAGTTATTTAAAGATGCTTCTGAAGGAGATGTAAAAGCACAAGCCGCTAAAAAAGGCTTGAACGCTATGCTACAGGCCGTTGAATCGTTATACGAAACTGACTACATGCAAACTACTCAAGCGGTTACTTTAAAAGCCGCTGGGGATCTTATGCAAACAGCCGCAGGGGCGGTGTCGTTGATGGGGAATAATCCTGCGGATACATCGCTTCATCAATTAGGGACTGAACTCGCTGCACTAGGTAACGATACGTACTCCGAAGAATTTCAAACTGCTTTAAAGGATATAGAAAAACGTATTGGTGAGGCAAAAGGTTTTGAAGAATCTGCCACAGCTATATTTGGTGCGCTCGTAGATCACCCCACTGAATTTTTAGTCGATTATGTTGGTGTTGAAATACTCCAAGAAATACCATTATTAGTAGCCTCTGGTGGTGTCGCTACGGCTGCGCGAGGGGTGGCGAAAGCAGGTGGTGTAGCTAAGGAAGTAGCAGAACGTATAGGCGACAAGATAGGTTTTGGCACCGGAATAGTGTTAGATCTTGGGGAAGCTGGGTTTGGTGCTGCGGGCCAAGCGTATGAAGAGGCACTAGATAGCCTAACGTATCAAGAGAAGATAAACCCAAAAACAGGTGAACCTTACACAATAGGTGAAGCGGGCGCTGCTGCTCAAAGACTTGTAGACACTGGGGAAATAAACCCCAATACAGGAAAGGCTTATACCCAAGAAGAAGCTGAGGCCGTTAAAGAGATGTTGTTGCGAGAGGCTCCTATAAATCCTGATACAGGGGAGGCTTACACGCAGGAAGAAGCGGAAGATGCCGCCCAAACTGTAGCGATAAAAGCATCGGTTACAGGGGTAATGCTTGCAGCGGGAGGTATGTTCCTAGGGGGTAATGCTCTTGAAGAGTACCTACGCAGAAGTGGTAAAGAAGCATCAGAGGCTATTGGGTCAGGTGTAGCTACTGTCGAAGATGTGTTTGACGATTTTGTAGCCGACATGAGTGATGCAGTATTTGAGAACGCCCCTAAAAACGTAAAAGAAACGGTATCTAATTTTTTTGGGGAGCTTATAGATCGTGTTGGTGAAATCACCGAAATAGGGCTTAAAGAAGGGCTAACCGAAGGTATTGAAGAAGGTGGAGTAAGTGCCTTAATTGAAAACGAGCTTTATAGGCTTGGTGATTTACAGAGAGACGTAGAAGGTAACGTAGCAAAAGATGCTATTCTAGGCGCAATAATTGGTGGCCCTACAAGTTCTGGTATTGCTGGTACTGATATGGTCACCAATGCGCTAATCAATGCTAACCCACAAGTTAACGAGGTTATGCTCGAAGCTAATGCGGCGGTGGAAGGTGGAGCAGACCCAGCACTTATAGCTCAAAGTATTCAAGAGAATCTAACTGGTCTTGGAATAGACCAGCCTAGAATACAGAATAGCCTAGCTAACGAAGTGTATGATGCAGGGTATTTAACAGAGACAGAAGTTGTTAATACTGCTGGAGCTTTAGGTGTAGATCTACTACCCGCACAAGTTGAAGGGCTTGCTGGTGATACCGATGAACTAGCGCACATGCAAGATCTCATTACAGATCTTACGGAAAACATATATGGCAAACCTAGTGATGCCGAGTTCGATGTAAATAACGATGGTGTACTAACCGGACAAGAGCTAGTAGAACGCGAACAAGCATTAGAGGCTTGGGAAGAAAACAACCTAGACGCTGACCAACTAGAGGTACTTGATGTTTCAGAGCTTGATACTGATGGGGTTGCAGGGTTAAGTGAAGATGAGTTCACATCTTACGTAAATGCGGTGGGTAACGTAGTAACTCAACGTGAAGTTGATATAGATACTACCCGTAGGATGTTTAACAACTTGGGTTATACACCCACCAACAAAGAAGTTTTTGACTACAAGAATAATCAAGCGGGTATACCTGATTACATAGACCCCCGACAACTTACACGAGAAGAACTAGAAGCCGTAGCTGCTGCTGAAGGGTATGCCCTTGAAGACAGTGATTATGACCGTGTAGGACAAGGTGGTGCCGACTTTGAACAAGTAGAATCCGATAGTGCCACCACTACATTTGATGCCCTTGCACTCAGCACCCAAGAGATAAAAGATGCCGCCGCTGCGGAGGGGTTTGCTATATCGAATGCTGAGGCTGCTGCTTTAGCCGGTAATATTGCAGCCAATACCACAGAAGACGAAGCTCTTAAAATTGAACAAGACAAGTTTGATGCCGGTGCACTTAATGCCCAAGAAATCAGTGATGCTGCTGCTGCAGCAGGGTATACGTTAGAAGCAGGAGAAGCGGAATCACTTGCAAGAACCCTACGCCCCGGTGTTACGGAGGCAGAAGCATTAGCCAATCAGGAAGCTGATTTTGATAGCCGAGCAATTACCCTAGCTGAACTAGAGGCAATTGCCGCTGAACAAGGGTACACCCTAACAGATGCAGACAAAGCACTTGTAGGTAATGTAACGGAAGGTACTGACAGCAGCGTACTAGACGCAAAATCAACGGAATTTGATGATTTAGTAATAACAGAAGCCGAACTAGAGGCAGTAGCTGCTGCAACTGGGTACACGTTAACAGAAGAAGATAGGAAACTTATTGGTGCTGTTGGTGAAGGTGAGTCAGCTGCGGCTATATTAGGAACGCAAAGAGGTGTTTATGACACGCGTGTAGGTAATTTGGAAGCGGCGGCAGCACGTCAAGGGTATGAAGATACAATACGCGGGAACATTGAAGATAACGGAGGCGTGTTTACTGAGGCGGAAATACAAGGATTCATAAACCAAGCGGTAGCAGACGGTTCAGCAAGTGGGGCAATAGGCGCTATTACTACGCAAAGAACAAACCAAAATGATATTGCCAGAATAATAGACGAAACAGGTGTATCCGCTACTGAAGCGGCGGCTTTGCTAGATCAAGTAGGTCCAAACAATACCTTAGATCAAGTTATAGTCAACCAACAAACTGCAAACACAAACGCAACTAACGAAGCTAGTATACGTACGGCATTTCCAAATCTTTCTGACGAAGAAGTTGCTACTTTAATGGGGCAGATAAACAATGATACTTCAGTAGATCAAGTTATAGCCAATCAACAGGATGACGGTACCACTGATGACGGTACCACTGATGTCGGTACTGAAGTTGACGAAGGGAAAACCACGAGCGAAAGAGTTCGTGATGCTTTAGCTGCGATTGGAGCAGAAAACCTTGTACCTGCAATTGTAGATCAATTAATTCAAGACGTTGCATCAGGTACGGTGGATATAGCAGACGTAGCAGAAACATATAAAGACCTAGCTGCCGCTAATCAAGGTGATGCTGATGCAGGTACCGGAGATCAAGATGCTGATACCGATACTGGAGATCAAGATACCGATAGCGATAGCGACACGGATTTATCTGACCAAGTTGACCTAGAAGATACGACAATTTCAGGAGATCCCGACGATTATGTAAGAGTAGGTGATTTTAACCGTGAGGTCGGTACCTTAGAGGATAACGTTGTAGCCCTGATAAACCAGCTAGAAGCTAATGGTTTAACCAGAGACGAAGCGCTTGCTGCGGCTATAGGCGTACCAGCCGGGCAAGAAGGTGGGCCTTCAGGGTTGTATGCAGAGTTAGGTAAATTCGCCACTGTAAACCAAGTAGACGCTTTAAGACTAGTGATAGATGGTGTTGCAGGTAAAGTAGGTACAACCGCAAGTGATGTCGCTGCTATAAAAAACCAAATGACTAATTTGGCTACTAGAGAGGAAGTAGAGACGATAGTTGCCGGTGAAGTTGAAGGTCTAGCGACTCAGCAAGACGTACTGGACGCTGAAGGTAGACTTAAAATCCGTATTGGTCAGTTAGAGGCTGAAGGCAAATCTAGATTTGACGCTATTGATATCGCTCTTGGGGAACTTGCTGCCGAGTTAGGGACTACTCAAGATAATGTTACACAAGCCCTAAACAAGTTCCAACTTGATATCAGTGCAGATATAGCGGAATTAGCGACTAAGAAACAAGTAGCCGATGTTGAAGCGAATATACTTGCTCGCATTAAAACGTATGAAGATCAAGGGTATAGCAGGGATGTAGCTATACAGAAAAGTCTGGACGACGCTAACGCTAATATAGATACGTTAGCAAATGATTTAGACCTAACCAGAGACGAGATAACTCAACAACTTACGGATTTCCAAGCCAAATTAGAGACTGACTTATCCAAGTTAGCAACCAAAGAGCAAGTAGCCGCGTTTGAAAAAGATGTATTCGCCAAAATGGCAGAGTACGAAGCTCTTGGGGTTGATCGAGATATTGCTTTGTCTGCGGCCATCGAAGAAGTATCTGGTCAATTAGGAATAGCTAAACAAGATCTACTTACTCAGATTGGTACAACTGAATCTAACTTAAACACCCGCATGGGTGAGATTGAGACGAATTTACAAGAGCAGATAGAAACTGAAGCGCAAACAACCAGAGACACAGTAACCGACACTGCCACGGAAACTCAGACTCAAATACAGCAAGCAAATAAAGCTAGTGCATTCAGAGACTTCTTTGATTTAGTAGTAGGGTCAGAAGACCTTGAAGGGCAAAAAGTTACCGTAGGGCAGTCACCACTAGCGCAAATAGATTACATATATGGGTTTGATACCCCTTTTGCTACCCAACAACAGGCGGGATTTTACGGTTCTGCGAGTCCTTACGGTGCACCAATGGCTGCATCAAGACAACGACGGCCACAAACAGTAGCCAGTGCTATGCAAGGCCCGCTAAATTTACGGGGTCTTCCGGGTATGGCGAAAGGTGGTAAAGTAGATTATGATTTCCTAGGTGAAATCTCACAAATAATGAGTTTCGGAGACTAGTATGGCTGGTGGTTTTCTTGACTACGTGTCAGGCGTAGCAGACTTTTTTAGTAAAGACGAGAATGCAGGTTTTGCAGGGCTTGCCAGCCTTTTAGGTGGCGCTGCCCTTAACGCATTTGGGTTAACCGACGTTGATATTGAACCTACGGGGTATCAGGGTACAATTCCAGAGTACACGGCTATAAAAGCGCGCGTTGAAGATACTTATGACCCGTCAAGACGCCCCGGTAGTGGGGGGCAACGATACTTCTCAGAAACAGAGTTTGTAGAAGAAGGCCAAGAAGCTCCAGCTAGACAACGTGCTATACAAGCCGCAATGAATTTAAAAGCACAGAACGCTGCTAATATGGCACGGCAATCTAGGCAGTACGGTGCTCCTCCTCAACCTAACCCCCAAATGCCTCGTCCCGTCATGGGTGCTGCACCGTCTCAAGTAGGCGCTATGATGCCTCCTCCGACACAAGGGGGACTAGCTAACTTTTCTCCCCAGTACAGGATGGGTGGAGGTATTGCCACATTAGCTGGTGGTGGCGCTCCCGCTTCTGCATACAACAGACGGTATAATGGTTACTCTGCAGGTGGGCAGTATGGTAATCCGGGCTACTACTTAGGCGGAGCAACGGATGGCATGGCCGATAAAGTCCCTGCACGTATCGATGGTGCCCAAGAAGCTAGGTTAAGTGACGGGGAGTTTGTTATTCCTGCTGATGTGGTAAGTCATCTAGGTAACGGTAACTCTAATGCGGGTGCGAAAACGCTACATGGGATGATGGATAAAGTTCGTCAAGCTCGCACGGGCAGCACACAACAGGGTAAAGAAATTAACCCTAAACAATTTATACCAAACGGGTAAAGTCATGAATTACGTTAAGAGATACCAAACGGGGTCTGTCGTTGATTCTACCGTTGATCCTAATGTAGGGCAGCAAACAGGTTCTGAATCTTCCTTATCTAGCTGGGCAGGAGATTACGTCACGGGTATGTTAGGTAAGGGGCAAGCTCTCGCCAACCAACCTTATCAAGCCTATACCGGACCACTTTCGGCGGGACAGTCTACTGCTCAACAAGCCGCGTTCCAAGGGGTGGGTAGTCTAGCTGTACCGACGGAGCAGATGGGTACGTTCCAACCGCAACAGTTCACTGCCCAAGCTGCCCAAGACTATATGAACCCTTACCTTCAGGCTGCGTTAGATCCGCAGATTGAAGAAGCACGACGACAAGCCCAGATATCAAGACTAGCTGATGCAGGTCGTTTAACTCAAGCCGGTGCTTATGGTGGGTCACGTCAAGCTATTATGGAGTCTGAACTCAACCGTAACTTAGGGCAAAACCTAGCGGCTATTACGGGGCAGGGTTATCAGGATGCTTACACCCAAGCTATGAACCAATTTAACGTTGAACAACAACGACAACAAACAGCGCAAGATGCTGCTAATCGATATGGTCTAGAAGCATTAGCCCAGCAAGCTAACCTTGGCGCACAAGAACGTGCCATTGAAGCCGAGGGTATCGCTGCTGACATCGCTCAGTTTGAAGAAGAACGTGACTTCCCGTACAAACAAGTACAGTATCAACAGTCATTGTTGCAAGGTTTACCCATTGCGGCTCAATCTTACAGTTATTCACAGCCCAGCACGCTATCTAACATCTTGGGCGGTGCAGGGGGTATTATGAAGCTGTTTGAACAGATGGGTGGTGGTGGTGTTGGTAGTAGTGGTGGAGGGTCAACCTAATGGCATATCAACCAATTGAACCCGTAGGGTTAGGTAGAAACGTTGCCGATCAAATGGCGAAAGGTGGTCCTCGCTTACAACAAGAAATGAAAACGATGGGGCCAGACACCATCAAGATGATTGCGTTGCAACAGATTGCTGACCAAGAAAAACAAAGGGCGATGCAAGGTAACTTACAAGCGCAAACCAACCCCGCTACTGTTATGCAACAGTTAGAGCAGCAGATCCAGCAGATAGGTCAGCCTCAACAAGCTATGGGATTGCCCGCTATGCAAGGTAAAGTTCAGCAGGTTGGTGGTGCTTTAGCGCAGAAACAGCAGATGCAACAGAGGAATATGCAGCGTGCAGCTCAAGCGCCTCAGCCAAGACCCCAACAGCCTCCGGTACGTGCTGCAATGGGCGGTTTAATGACCCAACGTGCGCCGAATATAGATCCACGGTACTTTGAAAGTGGTGGCATCGTTGCCTTTGCTAACGGCAGCACTGGGCCTATAGGAGGGGGTACACCCGGTAGTGGGTTAATGGGCACTCCTAACCTATACAACCGTACGAGCTTGTTTGGTGGCATGAGACGCAGTGCTTTTGAAGATATCGTAGAGAAAGTCCGTAAAGGGGAACCTCTATCTTCAGGAGAACGGAAAGCGATAAAAAGTTATAGCAACGAGTTTCCAGAGTTAGCAGATGAGTTAGCTGGGGTACGGGGTAAGTTAGCTGAAATGCGGACAGCGGCAGCTATGGGTGGGGCAGGTGTGTTAAAACGCCCAGACCAAGATATCGTGGACTTTACAGAAGAAGTTACAGAAGACGTTGTTGTTGATAAGCCTTTGGCTCCCTACACTGGCGCTAAACTACCAGACCCTAAAAAAGAACTATCCCCGTTCATTGCAAGGCAGGATCAAGGGATCGCTTCTACACCACAAGCTAAAACCCCTGACCCTGCGGCTCAGAAAAAACCAGCGTTTGAAAAATCTGCTCCTATAGCCATGCCTACGTTTGATCCCATTGCTGGACCGGATTCGGCAACGGCTGAATTAAAAGAAGGGTTAGGGAACCTTATTGATAGAGATCCTGCTACGACTAACAAAGAAGGTATAGAGGCGTATAAGGAAGCTATGGCATTGCCCGAAGATATGCAAGCCGAAAGAAAACAAATAATGGAACGGCGTCGTAAAGAAGCGTTTGAACCAGAAAGACCTAGTAAGATATCAACCATTGCTTCTATGTTTGCTTCCGCTGCTAACAGAGGTAGCCTAGGCAGCATTGGCGCTGGTATGGTCAAAACAGCAAACAACATAGAAAGAGCTGCTAAAGAAAAGAATAAAGAGGCGTTTGATAAGTACAGCGCAGAGTTTGAAAAAGAGATGCAGCGAACCCAAGAAATTGGTAAAGGTGCGCTTGAATACGGACGAAGTTTATCCGCTGAAGCTAGAGCTGACATACGTGCAGGGTTGTCTGCTATGCAAGGATTATCTTCTACAGAAATGAAGATAGATTCGGATCGGCAGTTACAAGCTCTTAATACAGCTTTGAAGAACGCGGATATAGATTCTAGAGAAAGGATAGCTACAGCCTCGAATGAGACAGCGCAAGAAGCCAATAGACTGCGTGAAGAAGGTAACCGGCTAACTAGAGAAGGTCGTTCGATAGACGCTTTAAATCGTTTAGAAGCTAATATAACGATAAAAATGGCAGCGGCGGCGGCTAAAATAGCTGAAAACTATACTTACCAGATACAAGGTTTACGTAGTGCAGCGACCAGTGCCGATGCAGAAGCTGCGGAAGAAGCTCGGACTCAATTGGATAAACTCCAAAAGCAGATACAATTAGAACAAGACGCGGTTATGGCACCTCTGCAAGAGTTACTTTTAGAGTATTCCAATAGAAGAGCGAGTGTAACTAGTGCTGGTGCGGGTGATTTTAAAGTATTAGGTAAAAAACCATAGTCAGGGATACATATGCCTATATACGATATACAAGCTCCTGACGGCGAGATATACGAAATAGAAGGCCCGGAAGGAGCTTCTGACGGGCAGTTAATTTCAGCGTTACAGCAGTACCTTCAACCAGCCGAAGACGTGGGTGAAAGCCGACTTGATATTGCTAGGCGAAGGCAGCAAGAATCTATTGCTGCACTGAAACCCACTCCTGAAGAACCTGACTTCTTAGATCAGATCGAAGAGTTCGGTAAAGGTATCCCTCGTGGGGCTTTAGGGTTACTTGAATCTGCTGCTCTTGGTGGCGCTGCTGTACTCGACGAAGAAGCTGAACTGGAAGCCAGAGAAGCTATCCAAGATGTCGGTCGTTCTGCTCAAAGTTATTTTGCACCTGATGTAGGTTCTGAAGACACCGTAGGTGGTAAGTTCGGTGAAGCACTGGGTTCTTTTGCAGGGCTAGGTGCCACCGCTTTGATTCCCGGTGTAGGGTTACCCGCTGCGGGTGCTTTAGCTATAGGCGCTGGTGCTGGAGAAGCTAGTGAACGTGCCCGTGCCGCTGGCGCTACCGAAGATGAACGAGGGCTTGCTACCTTCCTAGGCGCTGGCGTTGGTTTATCTGAACTAATCCCGTTAAAAGTACTCGGTGCGCTACGTAAAAATGTAGACGATGGGGTTATTGCAGAGATTCTCACTCGCGTAAAACGTGCAGCAATAGCCGGTGGTGCAGAAGGTGCACAGGAAACGGCGGCAGGTGTCGCTCAAAACCTAATCCAAAGGGGGGTCTACGACCCTGAACAAGGCGTGTTTACCGGTAGTGGTGAAGCGTTTGGTTACGGCGCGGGTGTCGGTGGTTTAGTACAAGGTATTCTAGATTTATCTTTTCCTAGAACCAGAGCTAGAGGTGATTACGACCCCGATGAAGTGACCGAAGAGTCGGTACAAGAAACACTTGAGTTACCGTACGACCCCAGCGCAACAGTAGTATATGAAGATGGTAGTGAAGAGACGGTAACGCGGTCAGAAGCAGAAGAACGAGGTCTAGACTTCGATGCGGTGGTACGGGCTAACCGGTTACAACAAGAAGCCATCGCTGCTGAAGAAGCGCGAATAGCTGCAATCCCCGACTTTCCTGATAGAACAGTCCCTGATGCTGTTTTAGATGATGCTACTACCGAAGCATCCGCTATATTTAAAAACCAAGCAATAAAATCACAAATAGCTAGAGCTGAAGAAGATAACCGTAACCTGTTAGGGTATGAATCCAGAGACTTCGTTACAGACGCTGAAGGTAACACCGTACCTATAAAGCAAGTTCAAGATAACTACTTATTAGATGAAGTAGAAATTAAAAAAGCAGAGTTGGAAGCAGAGCTAGAACAGGCTACGGCACTTGCTAATCGAGAAGCGCGACCGATTTTAGCCGACCAACCTGCCTCCCAAGTAATCCAACAAAGACAAGACGCTGACGCAGCACAAGCATTAGCGGTAGCGCAAAAAGAACTAGCAGGTAGACCACAAACAGATTTGTTCCCTACACAACTTACTGCGGCAGAGGCACAAGCAGCCAGAAGACCTGCGCCAGAACGTGCGCCAGAACCTAAACAGAAGATTAGCCAGAAGTTCCTGAAAGATTTAGGGATTGCTCCAACAGATACACGTAGTCGAAAGACTAAGCCTATATACCAAAGGTTGATGGCTAAGAAAGAAGTCCCTTTAGCGGAACTCAATGCCGAACTTAAAGCGTATGTAGATAACCCAGACGTAAAAGATGCCCCCACTAAAGCTAAGATCAACACGTTTCTGGGTACACCTGAGAACAAACAGATCGAGCTGGCGTTTGAAGAAACTGAGACGGTAACCCCTACCGGAATTACGGAAACGACCGAAACGAAAGAAACGGTAGCTCCAGTTAAAGCAGACGCTGCACCAAAAGCTAAACCAGAAGATAAAGCTGCGCTACTTAAAAGTATTGAAGGTAAGTCTATAACGGAACAAATCAAGATACTGGAAGGTCGAGGTGCGCCTACTGGGTTTACTCCTGCGGCAGTTGTTGATGAGCAGCTTGAACGCGGAGAGACCGTTTCAGAAACAACTTTGACAGAAGAAAGCGACACTCGCCGGGATGTAAACCGAGCAGCGGCAGGTATAGCGCGAGACGAAGGTAGAAGACGGAATGTAAGTCCAGCCGAACGTGTGCGTATGATACGTCAAATGAAGTTGGGTATAGAACCTACATTAGCGGAAGCAGCGCCGCAGTTACGAACTGAAGCTACGAAAGCTGTAGAAAAAGAAAGAGATATCAGAGACCAGACTGACGAGCAGGTGCAAGCAGAAGCGGCTATAAAACAAAGAGAAGCCAACCTCAAACGGACCGAAGCAGCTAAAGATAAGAAGACTAAAGTACCTGAATTGTCAGGCACTGCCCAGAAACGCCCCGCAACAAAACGTAGGACTAAGCTGAAGTCACTACCCGAAAACGCTATAAAAGAAGCTAACAAGCGTATAGATCAAGGCGAGCCGGGTTCCGTTAACGAGATAATAACGAAGGTCAAAGAAGACCTAGGAATACCTAGGTTTGAAAATGGTGTTGATACCCCCCTACCAGATTCGGTAGTGAAAGAACTTAAGCAGGGCAACTTAAAAGAAGCCTTGGAGCTTCTTAGCAAAACGGAAGTTAACCCCACAATTAAGCGGCTGGCTAAACAGTTCTCTACAATGGTGGGTACTACCAAGGTTGCTGTGGTTCCTGTAAGTCCAGAGGCTATAACAGGTAAAGATACTTACAACGCAATACAAGATAAAAAGACCGCTGCGGCATACCGACAAGTTTTAAACACGTTAGAGAAGAAGAACAATACTCGTGTACCGGGGATGTACCAACCGATAAGTGATGAAAAAACGTTAGCACGTTTCAACGACATAATTTTATTGGATGAAACTACGGGTCTGACCCCCGCTACCTTGATGCACGAGATGGCTCACGCGGTAACGTATGCAACGTTGCAGAACAGCTCACACCCTCTTACTAAGCAGATAACCAAGCTGTTTAAAGCTGTTGAACCAGAGCTATCTGGCGTAAACGGTACTGACAATGTACTAGAGTTTGCTGCGGAGGCTTATGGTAGCCAAGAGTTTATCCAAGAACTATCTAAGATACAGGTCAAGGTAGCAGATGGTGAGTACGTAAGCGGGTGGCAGTATTGGCAGAATGCAATAGTTAGCTTCTTGAAGAAACTATTCGGAGGCACCCCTATCGAGGTGTCCAAAACAGATGCCTTTACCGAATTAGACACCCTACTGCAAAAGATCATAGCCCCTGCTTCCGACTACAAAGGTGCGGGTGATCTGTTGCAGAACTCTACCGACCCAGAAGTACGTGCTTTGATGCGTAAGATGGGTAACGTCCAGAAAGACTTTAAAGAACCCACTAAGAAGTTTCGGGATGACTTTGTTAACCAAGCAGATAAGTTCCTACGAAGCGGTGTATCAGGTACGACTCGCCGTGCTTTCTTAGGCTTTTCGCCTTCACAGGCTTTGTCAGACATAGCAGGTAGCTATAATAAGAAGCTAGGCGATCTAGGTTTGCAACTGCATCGGTTGATGGAAGAACAGCGTGGCGCATTGAACAAAAAAGATAATGCTGCCGATGGCACCATGAAGCAGTTGGATGAGTGGGTTAAGAACAACCAAGACACCGTGCCCCTGCTCGATGATGTTATTACTGACAGTACGTTAGAAGGTGTTGACCCTTCCAAGCCTAGAAGCACCTACGAAAATAACGCAGAAAAGTTAGCGGTCTGGAAAGGACTGCAACCTAGATGGAACAAACTCAAGGCAAGTGGTGGTCAAGACATATACATAGGTATGCGGGACTCATACGCTAAATTGTACAAAGAGTTGCTCGATGTTGTTAACAAGCGTATCGATGGGTTGCCAGTAGATAAAGAATCTAAAGAGAAGTTACGTAAATCTGTTTTTGATAAGATAACTGATCGAGCCGGGGTAGACCCATACTTCCCCCTTATGCGTTCCGGGGACTACAAACTTAGTTTCCAAGCCTATAACGAAGCAACAGATAGTACCGAACCCGTGTTCTTAATGTTTGAGTCGCCAAGAGAGCGTGATAAATATATTAAGAACGTGTTAGAGGGTGATAGTAGAGTAGAACGTGATAGCGACGGCGAGTTGGTATACAACGAATACGACGGTAATGATTCTCCAACGTACAAAAAGACTACCTCTGTCGGGTTTGTTAACGAGGTTTTAGAGATTCTAGAGACCGCCAAAGTAGATGCTTCGGTTAAAAACGACATCCTCAACTCATTCATAGAAACACTGCCAGAAACGTCTTTTGCTAAGAACTTCCAACGACGTGAAGGTACCGCTGGATTTAACCAAAACCACACGCAAGTTATGCGGTCTAAGATCTATGATATAGGGCGGCAGGTTGTACGTTTGGACTACACCAACCGGATAACAAAACTACAGCAGCAGATACTCGGTACTGATCCTGATAACTTAGATGGTAAGTTAGCTCGCCTAACTCAGAAAGAAGGCACTGAGCATGATATACAAGAAGAGCTAGTAGCTAGAGCAGAGTTCGCCATGCGGCCTCCTAAAGATGGTTTTGCTCAAGCAGCCAACCGTGCGGCATTTATTTGGACTATCGGGCTTAACACTTCTTCTGCTCTGGTTAACTTGTCTCAAGTGCCACTATTTGTACTGCCTATGTTAGGGGGCAAGCACGGATTCCGTAATGCAAGCAAGGCAATCACTGAAGCAGCGGGTCTAGTATCGGGCACGCTCCTCTCCAACAAAACAATGTCACGTCGGATTCGCGGTATTGTACCCTTCGGTAAAAACGACACCGTTGATGCGTTTGCCATGCCTTCTATTGATAACCTATTTGAGATGGACGACGCTGGTAACTATACGGTGCGTAAAGACATTGAAGGCTACGCAAAGCGCAAGAAAGAACTTGAGGAGATCTTACCCCTTGTCCAACTTGCAGCAGAACGTGGGCAGCTTAATCGATCCTTATTCGCAGATAGCCTTGGACTAGACTCTTCTGGTCGAGACAAAAGTGTTATCGATAGAGTAAGTTCTTGGTCAGCATTTATGTTCCATCAGGTGGAGCAGTACAATCGCCAAGTGACAATGCTTGCAGCTTACAAGCTGGAGTTAACACGTCTAACAAAAGAACAGCCTGATTTACCCGCCGGGAAACGAAGAGAGTTAGCTGCTCAAAACGCGTTATACAAGGCGCAGGAACTTAACGGTGGTTCAGTCTTAGAAACTGCTCCTAGGTTCGCGCAGAAGGGTATTGGTCGTGTTGCTTTGATGTATAAGACGTATGGCATCCAGATGTATTACACGATGCTAAAGTCAGCGGTAACTGGTTTACGTCGAGAAAATGATCCCAAGGTTAGGAAGGCTGCACTAAAACAGTTGATTGCAGTGCATGGTACGGCGTTGTTCTTTGCAGGAGTGCAGGGGCTACCACTATTCGGTGCATTCACTATGATTGCCAATCTGTTCTTGGATGAGGACGAGGATGATGCAGAGACCATCGTACGTAAACATATCGGAGAAGGTTGGTATAAGGGTGGCCTAACAGAACTGCTTGACATAGATGTATCGCAACGGGTGGCTCTCACTAACTTGTTATTCCAAGTCAACCGGTACAACCGAAACCCTTCACCGGAAGAGACGATAGGGTATTACCTAGGTGGCCCTGCATGGAGCGTTGGTAAGTCATTCATTCGAGGGACGGGCGAGCTTATCGACGGAGATATGCAACGAGGTATAGAAGCGATGGTACCCGGAGCCGTGCGTAATGTTATGAAGGCGGTACGTTATACAGAAGAAGGTGCCCTGACTCGACGTAAAGATCCTATCCTTGACGATATCACTAACGGCCAACTTGTCGCGCAGGTGATAGGCTTTGCTCCCGCTGAGTATTCAAGGCGACAGGAAGAGAACCAAGTTTCAAAACGTATCGAAAACACCCTACGCACCAACCGAGGTAAGTTGCTCAAGCAATACTACCTTGCTATACGTATGGGAGATTACGAAGGTGCGGCAGAACTCCAAAGAGACATCATGAAGTTTAACCAACGAGTTGGAGTAAAGTTCCCAAGAGCTACTATAACTACGGACTCCATACGACGCTCAATGCGGTCACACATGAATACGTCTGCCACTATGCACAACGGTATCGCAATAAGTCCGATGTTCCGAACAGCTTTGCAGCAACACCTAGATGATAGTACCCCTATAACGCTAGATGATTAGTCTGACCGCCGCTGTTCTTTGTCTAGTATCTGCAACGCGCTCAACATGATTTGGTCATCACTAGCGTCCAGTACATTACTGTCACGTAGCTTAACTATTACCATCCACGATAATAAAAGCTCTTCTTTAGTTGGTTCCATAGTTCACTCCTTGAGGTGGAGCTAAGATACCCCCTCCGAAGAGGGGGATGCTCAGAGAGCAGGAGGGTGACAGGCCGCTGTGTGAGAAGGAGGACGTACTGTCATGAGCAATATATCACACTACACGCCAAACACGAACCCCTAACCTACCTTCTTCTACCCTAACCCTAGTCTCAATACTCCAACCTTTTTTTACTGTTATTTGCTTAACTTGTTTCTTAGCTTCACTCGTATTGATGCACGGGATGAAGATAGATGTACCGGCTAACATCTGGCTCCAGTCTACTGCAACCCGTACCCCGTCTGGGGATAGATCATACGTTCTCAGTACTGCTAGTTTCATCTAGTTCCTCAGTAAACTGAACCACGATAACATCTGTGGCTGGCATGTTTAGCTGTGTGCCCTTACTTAGCCGCGCCTTCATCTTCTTAGCTCCTAGCTTCTCAATAAGATCCGAAACAAAAGCCCCGTAGTTTATCTGCTGTTCACCACACCAAAGCCTCAACGGTTTGGGTATTAGGTATAGCTTCTTAACGTCAGTCTCATACCGAGCAACTAATTTGTTCCTAGGCAATGCTTCTGGTTGGATGATTGAGTTTATGGCTGAACCGTCCTGCTTACGTAAATCACTGGTGCTTTTGATTCGTAAGATGTTATCGTAATGCTCAGCAACGTATTCGTTTAGAGTTTGGTCTATCGAGATAGCCATATCTTGCGTACGCGCCTTGTTTTCTAACAGCATTCCTACCGTCCAACGGTTTAGCGAAGGGATATCAAACCGGATCAACTCCAGCTTCTTAGCGATGATCGCGCCCACAATAGTTAACGTTGCACCCACTGACCAGAATCGGTTTTCTGAAGATAGACCTGCTTCTTTGTCTATACGTACCTGTACTTCGTTAATTAACTGCTTAACTGTATCTAGGTTGTTTATCACGTACTGCACAAAAATTGGCCCCGCATGACCGTAGCATTGCCCTAACGCGCGGCTAAACCTATCAGTCTCTTCTTTGCCAGTAGAACCAGTGAACATCTTATCGACTCGGACTTCTAGTATGCGCTGTGCTTCGGCATTGGGGTTGTCCTTAAACATACGGATACGTTCAAGTAGACTGGTGTTACCTGTTGTCACCGCCATAAGACTCCAAGGTTCTCCACGGGATCGTTCAGCATTACTGCCACTGACCAACCGCCCCCTCTGCTTACCAGTAGTGAACTGTAAAGCCAACGTACTTAACACCTTACCACTGGCGTTAGTTAACTCGTCGATCAATAAAGGTAGGTTATGCAACACTTCAGACCGGTTCATCTTCGTGTTGTGCGTGTCCTGCTCATTAATAACAAGTTCTTCAGGGTCTCCCCAGATAGAAGCTGCCGCCCGCATAGCAGTTGTTTTACCTAGTCCAGACTCCTTGCTGTACAAATGTAACGCAGAACAAGCGATGTCATCAATGAACTCCATGAGAATAGAACCGAACCCTGTGCATAACGCGTACTGATGCAACTCAAATCCCGGTCGGTTGTAAAAGTCTATGATCTCGCGCCATTCGTCTATGGTGCCTTTCGGTTCAAACGCGGGAAACAACCCCACTGTTGTTTTTGACGGAGGATTAAACTCCACCCTATCTTTTAATATCTTCTGGTTCCCTAATATAAATCCGTTCGCGTTACTATCCACCCACCCGAACTGCCGGTATGCTTTATCTGCCATTTTCTGTGCCTGTAATTCGTTAATCCATGTGGCTATGTACTCCATTAGCCTGTCCATTTTTGTAAGTGCTACACCATGTAGCGACATGTTTTTTCGAAACTCCTCCTTAGACGTTATTGCCGTCAACGGTAACGTGAACTCCCTTACTCCATCTTTGGGTAGGTGCAATCGAATTACCGCAGCCTCACCTAAATCTATATCCACTACGCGCTTCACTACGTACAAGTCATTGTGGTAGAGCTTTATCTCATCCTCGTGCCCTTCAGCGTCCTTCGTACGTAAATACACACCGCCGTTAGCCCCTCGTATGTATGGATACGGGTAGGCGGGAATTGTAAAACTACTTACAGGCTGGTTAGGGAGATCCAAAGCAGGTAGTTCAACAATATTGTCTTCCGCTGTAGCTTCCCTAACACGCTTACCTATATGCAAAGGCGACCTGATTTTGCCTCTATTCGGACATGACAAACATGTTTCTGGGTTCTCTTCTTCGAAACGTACGCACGTATATCGTTTATCTGCCGTTAAGTTATCCCACTTACTATCCGTCTCTTCCTGCGAGTAACCGTCATAACCACTCGATATCTTGTGCGCTTTCTCCCTACTGCCATCGCTACAGGCTTTAAGTATGGATAGTACCCCGCGCCATGTAGGTTCCGTTATGCTGTTCTTATCAGAAAAAGCTCTCGCTATCTGACCACAACCTTCCCCTTGATTGGTCTTGTTTAAAATATCTTTGAACCGATATTCGTGGTTCGACAGAGCGGCGTTCATCACTGCGTTGGCACCATCGATTCTTTTTGTGGGAACTGGTATCGGCTCATTCCCGACCAACTCTGAGAATGCGTCAAAGTCCACTAGGGTAGGTAAATGTGTACCTACGAAGTCTACTTCTGCTGGGATATCAGGTTTGTAGTTATGCGTTCTAGGTATACGTAACACCCGTGCTGCATCTGCGGTTACTGCTGGGTCTGCTAAGAAGTTATTCTCAGTGCACAATTGTTTAAGGCGACTTGCTACGGGTAGCCAATCATCTATAGGTATGGGTTTAGACAAAACCCAATATACATGCACCCCACGCCCTGAGTTAATTAACGTGGGTTTCGGTAAGCTAAACTTCTTACAGAAGTGCTTTAATTCTAGCAGTGCATCTTTCTGCGTAGCGAAATCTTTGGATGGGCCGCAATCAAGATCTAAGAAGAAAGACTTGAGATGCTTTATGTTATCAACTTTACGTGACTTATCTTCGTTAAACGTAGCTAGTGCGAAATAAACATCGTACCCTTTGTTGTCCAGATCGTTAGCAGCATCAATTAAATGGTCTACAGAGTCGTAGAACTGCTGACTTCTTTTATCTTTAGAAGAATTAGATGCAAATATACAATACCGCCCAGTGTCCGATAACGCCTCCTTTAAAAATATTCCTGTTTCCATAAGATATATCCGAAAGACACCACGGCAGGGGCATTGTTACGCCCTTTTCGACTATTCTAGCCGTGGGTATTGTTAGATGGATGGGCCTTTACAAGAAGAAGCCCAACTTAATTCAAGCTACTCATCGTCCCAATCGTTGATAAGATCATCTAACCCTTCTTTATCTTTCGGTGTTGGGGCAGTCTTTACCTTAGCACCTTTCTTCTTTGGTTCCTCTACTGGTTCCTCAATTGCATCAAGCTCGATCTCTTCTAACTCATCGACCTCAACAGGACTCTCCGCTGGAGTTTTAACCACCGTAAACGGATTCTCACCATCCGTGTTGGTGAATCCATCCACAACATCGAACGGATTCTGAACAACTGGGGGTACGTAGTTTGTAACCTGTACAGCTTTAAGCCGTAACGATACACCTGCATTAGCCATGTTATATGGGATAAAGATAACAGCAATGTTTACCGTGCTTCCGGTCGTAAGCTGAAAGTCTTCGGGTAGCTCAACAGTCGCGGCATCAAAATGCTTGGGCTTGCTAGTAAGTTCTTTTCCATACGCCCCTTTCAGGGTTACCTTACCGACATACATACCGTCATCATTTTTCTTAAAAGGTGCGGGAAACTTTTCAGGCCACTTAGGATCTCGTTTCTCTTTGTATGTCTTCGCCATTGCAGTCATAAGCTCTTTTGCTTGATCTACATCCATAACAAATTGCATGGAGTATGCGGCTCCGTCATCCGTAGGTTCACAAGGCACGCTACGATTTTCTGCGCTATCAAACCTGTATGTTCGATTTATGCGAGGGTACAACGCTTGTACATCTTTTATCATGTAGTTCATTCTTCTTTCCTATTACGTCTAATCATTAAAATTAAAACCGTCAACTACCGAAAATGGCGAAGCCGCCTCGTCCTCCATTGGCACTACGTTCAGCGTAATCGCTGATATAGTATCGGGGTGCTTCATTACGGCAGTGACAATCTCTACCTCCTGCTCTTCTAATGGACGTATTGGCCGAAAGAAGAGTTTTGGAATGTCGCTCCTACCATCAAAATAAATCTTGGTGGTAACACCGACAATAGGGGTTTCACGCGCTTCCAAGTACCGTGCGTATGCACGTAGAGGCATGTCCCCACTGATTGCGTCCCCGAATATAGAAGTTGGAGGGAGTTGTAGTTGGTAAACTGTTTCCAGATCCTCCTCCAAAACCACGGCTAATCGTTGCACGAAACGACATGCACGACTTTGCCCCTTTCCAGAACCTCTTATGTTGTGGACACAATCTAAGCATCGCGCCGACTGGCGTTGATCTTCGGGTACATCTTCAGCAGGGACTTCAGTGTTAGCTGACCAACAAGTTGGCGCTGATACTTTATCGGGGTTGTATGCAGATTCGTAATACATACGTGAGACGTATGCAACTCCTACAACTACTACATCGATTGAAGTCTCCGAAGGAGAAGGGATACCGTCAAACCTACGGTGGCGTATGCTAATTCTCTTTAAATTTCCTGCCATTAGTAGTCTTCATCGACCACTAGCGTAGGGATATCAGAATCTTCGTCATCACTCATATCGGACCAAGTAGGTGCAGGGGTATCCCCTTCTGCTTGTTGCAATGAGTCGATTACTTTGTCGAGATCAAACCTGTAGAACTTACCAATCTTAATATAAGTGTCGCGTGGTATTACATCTCGCAGTATCCAACCTCGAACGGTGGTTACATTAACGGAAAACTTCTTAGCTACAACGTGCATAGGCACGTACTGGTCTGTCATTTTTTTGGTCTCCTGACGGATATTGTGTAAGACGAATCTGAATTGAGTCCTTTCGGCATCTTTTCAGGGTTTTCTTCCAAAAACTGCTTAATGTTCTTTTGGTTTAAGCGTTTATCGAAAAATTCAGGTACCTCGTTCTCAAGAATGAACTCATACATAGACTCCCAATCACTGGTCCAGTATTTGCTGGTGACAGAACGGTAGAACAAACCCTCGGAAGTTCTAACGCTATCTACATTGTGCTCTTTACAGTGCTCAAGTAGAGCTTGCTTGATCCGATCCCGCTGTTCAGTGAGCGCATCGTACTCTTTATCGAACGCTGCTTTAATCTCCGTCCGCTTCGCGGTTATTTTAAGGTACACCTTGGTAAGTTTCTCTACAGACATAGAACTATCTCCACTCAATTTTATCTCCTTCTACGATAGATTATCGTAATATAAGGTAGTTCTACGTGTTACGCAACTATTTCGTTATATAAATCGATCATTTTAGTGTGTACGTTGATTCTATTGTCCAACATTCTGTATACATGCTTCTCTATATTGGAGCCTTGCAGTTGCACCACCGTACATTTGTGATCTTGACCTGACCTGTGCACCCGTGCATTAGCTTGAGCGTAGGTCTCTAACGAACTGGTTGGCCCCCACCACACCACTGTATTCGCCGCTGTTAAGGTAACGCCGTGCGCCGCCGCTTGAGGTTGGATGACTAGCACCCTAGGGTCTTCGGCTTTCTGAAACCGACTAAATATTTCAGTCCGTCTAGGCGCAGACACATCCCCACGTATGACCTCTGTAGTGATCCCGTCAGAAGACAACTTGTCCACCAGCAAGTCGATAACATGTTTGAAAGGCACAAACACTAAGATCTTTTTGCTTGATTCGTCGATTACTTCACGTAGGACTTTATAGCGGTGCTTTATATCGAACTCTAGGGCTTCACCTTTGTCGGTGTAGACTGCCCCCGCAGATATCTGTAGGAGTTTATTCATATTGACTGCCGCATTAGCCGCAGTTACTTGCTCCCCGGCAGCATCAACAACCATCCTGTCCCGTAACAAGTTATAGTATTTGATCTGTTGTCGGGTTAACTCTACTTCACGTTTGGTGTAGACCATCGGGGGTAAGTCAAGGCATTCATCTTTGGTAAACCGGATGGCGGGTTGAAGCACGCGGAACACGGTGTCGGTAGCGTCGTCTCTGGGTATCCATCGAAAGTTCGTAATCTTCACCATTACTCGATCACGGAAAGAACCAAAGAACCTAGGTACCGCTGATGGGTTAACGAGTTTGGCAATACCATAAGCGTCTATAGGACTTTGTGCCGCTGGTGTACCGGTCATCATCCATAACCACTTATCAGGAGTCAGCAATGCGTTAAGTGTCTTCCATCGTTTCGTTTGTGCGTTCTTATAGTGCGTTGCTTCATCGACAATAATTAAATCAAAGTCACCATTAGTGATAGCTTCTGACACAATCTCTACGCCGTCGTAATTTATTATCACAAAGTCAGCGCCGTTGTTAATTATATCCCTACGCTTTGCGGCTGGGCCGTACGCTACATCTACTGTTCGGTGCATAGCAAAGGTGAATAGATCGTTACGCCATGCGGAATCCATAATGGATAGCGGACATATAACAAGTACACGACGTATTTTACCTACGTTCATTAGAAAATCTGCCGCCCATATTGCACTAGCGGTCTTGCCAGTACCCTGTTCGTTAAAGCAGAAGGCTCTTTTGTTCATCGTCAAAAATGATGACGTGGTTTTTTGGTGGTCGAAAGGGGTGTACTTACCAGTCCATTTGTACTTACCCTCAATGGGTGAGGGTACTTTGATGTTTAAGTTCTTTAGCACATGGGCTTCATCTACTCCCCATGAAACTACTACTTCGTTATCAGGTAACTCTCTGCTTTTTGGTATAACAGTTGTTACTTTTTGAGGGTTGCGAAGCCGCAAGAGCAACGCCTTGTTATCTAAAATCTTCATTACTTCTCCTGCTAAATAGCCCTGCTTCGTCCACAGATAGGGCTAGGTCTGCGATATCGGTATGAACTACCTCTGGACTAACCTGATTTTTACGGGAATGTCATACTTATTGACCCGCGTGGTTTAGAGACGCATCAGGCTCAACGTCTAGTAGGCTTCTTCTGCCTCGAAACGGGTGCTTTCTTTAGGTTACGGCTACGGTTCTTGCTTGAACTTTCTACCTTTACCCCGTCCTTGTTGCTACCACCTCTAGCCAGTGGTTTGTTATGACTAACGTCCTTGCCTTCTCGCTTGTCCGCTTTGCCATTGTTATTCTCGTCTTTGCCTTTCTTGTCCATTGCACGTCGGGCACGTTGCCGCTCCATACGACGTTTGAACTCAGGGCTATCGACTGGTTTATTCTTTTGCTTCTTCCTGTCTCTAGGATTTCTATACGGCATCTAACTCCTCCCGTTGTAGGGGCATTCCAGCACAACGCAGTGCGCTTTGCACAACCCACTCTGATTTGCATTCCAAACATCTTTTTCGAATGCTGTCTCCATCCGACTGTAATCTGACAGCCATTTCTCCCATAACTGCCCTTGTTGCGACAGTTCGTAAGTATCTTTTATTAAGTCATGAGACACCACAAACATCAGGCCACCTCGGACTCTCTTTATATTGGGGAAGTGTTTGAAAGCGGCTAACGCCATCAGTTCAAGCTGTCCTTTATCTGCATAACGAGCGTTGCGGCCTGTTTTATAATCTATTACCCAAGCGGTTTCGTCTTCTTCATCCAGTATTACAAGGTCAGCAACCCCACGGAACCACACGTCCTTTGCAAAAAAGTCGCAGGGTTCTAAGTTTTCGGTCAACCCCATCTTGTACTCGCATAACTTCTTACCACGTTTACTGTTAAGCGCATCGAGTCCAGCTTTAGCGTAGTCGAACTGTGGTGGTAGCGGTACGTTATCCCGTACGTATTTTTCAGCCGCCTCATGAAACGCTGTACCGTAATACATTGCATCAGTCTCAGGCTCAGAGTAATCCTTGGCTATCTTTAAGTGGTAGAACTTCTTTGGGCATTGCTCAAACGCCTTTATCTTACTGAACGACCAAGGCGCTATGCTCATATTTAATCCTCCCAATCATCTGACGCCCAACAATCTTTGACCCAAGTCTCAGACTCTAGGTTCTTTTGTGTGGAGACAGGTACTCGCTTAATAGGTTTCAAAAAAGAAACTCTTTTCTTTGAAGATCCTTTTGTCGCACACATGGTCATCACGTCACGGTTGTAATATCCCTTAGGCCCACCATCATTACTTTTCCACATACGCCTACCTCTTAGCACTAACGTCCAAACGTGTTCTTCAGGGTTATTATTCAAAGACCATCTATACTGGTAGTGTAATACCCCTACGTTTAGCCGCCCACCAAACAAGTTAAACGCGTCCATAGAAAATATTTTCTCGGAGCCACCTTCAGGGACAAAATTACTTCCATTCACGTACGGCCCTAAAAATACTGGTAGATTCAATTCCCTCGAATAATCGACGCACTGCTCTAAATAACTTGCCAGCTTAGTGACGTGCAACCCTCTTTGATAAGCCTTACTTAGTTTGGGTTTACACTCTATACCAAATTGCAGTATGTTATGGTTGCCTCTGACGGTCATTAAGAAATCAATCCTACTACCACTCGGTAATTGGTATTGTTCTTGGCACTCCCAACCAGCAGCTTTTGCAAGTTGACGTATAGGTTCCTCTGCACAGACCTCTGTGCTGATATCAAACTTTCTCAGATCTATCACTAATCTTCCTCTGGTAGACACTGATCTAATTCGATTAGGGCTTCTATCAGCACACCTAGTTCGTCTTTACTAAACAAAATGGTGTCTGCGGTTGGTGGATCTTGCCCAAAATCTACTTGACGGAGGACAATTGTAACCTCACCTCCTGACTTCGTGATGGCTATAGAGTTAACGATTAAGTCATTTTCATCCAGAACTGGTAACTTGTTTTCGAAAACAATCCTGTTCCGCCTACGCAGCTTAGACCGTTCTTTATATTCTTCAAAGTTTATAACTTGGGTCATTCGCAATCTCCGTATGACTTACCCGTACCTGACTCGCAGTCGATAGGTAGTCCATCTGCCCAAGCAGGTAACCACCGCATACACCCTTCAATATACACTTTTGCCGCATCAACCTCGTTTTCAGGCACGCAACATACAACCGAGTCATGTACCGTCAACACAACCCGATATCGCCTACTAATTTTTAGCATCTGCTCACCAATTATGCAACGAGCGATACCTTGGCAGACATTCTCTATAACCTTTCCACCGTATATGCGAGTTCGGCCTCGTCTGGTGCGGTACGTATACTCCATACCTTTTTCACCTTGTTCACCCTGCAAATCATCGTATCGCATGGGTAACCCTGACGGGAGAATAATTGCAGATAATTTGGGGTCAACCTTGACAATATCCTTCAACCCAAACTGCACGGCATCGCCTCTCGCCATGTTCTCTAACATGTACCCAGCGTCACGCCATAACGTAGTAATACTGTAATTTGTTTCTCGGTAGACATTTATTACCCTGCGGGCTTCGTCAAGGTCTATATCAAACCCGAATGACTGCAACTGGTCCTTGAAGCGCACTGCTCCCATACCGTAACCGGCACCGAGTATGGTTGTTTTACCTACAAACCGCTGGTCTTTGGTTACATCTTCTTCTCGGTTGACACCATATATTGACATCGCCATCTTCTTATATACATCTTCCCCTGCACGGAACGCCTCGGTAAGGTCATCCTGCCCTGCCAACCATGACAGCACGCGTGCTTCAATCTGACTTGAATCGCAGTCGATCAGCATGTAGCCATCAGGGGCAATCATACTTCTCTTTAACTTCTTACCGTTCGGCCCTCGACTAGGTAGGTTTTGCAGGTTGATCTTGTCAGCGCCACCCCAACGTCCAGTGTGCGCCGCATAATATCTTACGGGGACGGGTAGCAACCCACGTTTCGCTATGTCAATAAACCGTTGCGTCCGTGTCTCTTCGAGAGTGCTCTTGTTGCCAAGCCTAGCGTTAACCAATGCTTGCACCCGCACATCTTCATGTTCCAGCAGCGCCTTAAAGTCTTCATCAGATTTGGCAAATGCGAATGTTTCCTTTCCTGTTGTGGGACTAGTCTTCATGGGCGGTATCACATCTACCCCCCTGAGCAATTCGGCAAACTTGAGGTTACTCATAAGATCTTTCTTAACTACACCTGCATCTTCCAGTAACCTGTCTTTGATATCTTTGGTGTCTTCGAGGTGCTGTTCCAGTAAACCTAGATCAAGATCTAACATTGGTTCGATGAACATACGGAGTGTCAGGTCTATAGTCTTTAGTTCTTGTCTGGGAAACTTCTTACCCATACGACCGAATAGTTTAAAAGTAAGTTCTACATCGTTTATGCAGTAGTCGCCATAGCGATCCAGTTCTTCATCAGTAAAGTCTAATCGACGTTTACCTAGCGCATTTAAAACTTCGGTACCTTTATCTCCCAGTCGGTACCGTTCGGCCAGTACCTTGAGACTTGCCCCAACTTCCACCCCATGCAAAGCGCGGCCAATGCACAAAGTGTCAGCCCACACCCTAGGATGAATATCAAATAGCCAAGACAATATAGCACCATCAAACATGGTGTTATGAGCCAAGACCATAGAATTTTCCCAAAAAAACTTTGGTTGTTTAAGGTAGTCTCTAATCTGTTCATGAGTTCCGCTCGCCCATTCAGTGGGTTCGTTGTTTACCTTGGTCGATACACCAATCACCTCGAAGAGTGGGTCACGGATGTATGCCTCTGTAGTCATTTTACTTAGAGAAAACGTTTTATCATAGTACGTCTCGAAGTCTATCGTTATGAGATCCATATTGTTCCCAGTAATAAGTTTATAAATGGGGGCTTCGCACCCCCTCGGTGTCAGTTATACTTACGTTCTCGTCTGCTTTAACACACTGGAAAGTTCTGACCTATTCTTATTGCAGGTTAGCGATTTCACCGCCGCACGCAAAATACCCAGCACCATCGACCCAGTTGTCTATATGGTTAGGGTTCTGCTTGATTCTCGCTACCTTGAGCAGCGCCATCATCACCGCTACATCGTGAGCTTTGACGGGTGTGCCTAGGTGCACTGACCAGTATTGAGCAATACGTGAAAAGTTATCCTCCGCATCGCCATGATCCGCTTGTCTGTCTTTGGTAATGTAGGTCTTCGCTACATCTAACAGGTTGGCTCTTGTTGCCAAGGGCTGCGGCGGTATGTCGTTATGTTCCTCATAACTTGTTTGTACCTCTGCACTTACTCCACTGGTCGGTACCAATACCGACGTTGCCTGAGCTGTCGATTCTTTTCTAGCCTGACTACGGACGATATACACCAATGTCTCGCTACAATTTACCGCTTTTGCCACCCGTGCCACCTTCCACTTCGGGTGCTTCGCCATTACCTCAAGTACCTTCTCTCTTTTTCTCACATCCTTCTCCTTATATGTCCAACTCTAGTTGTTTACTGTCGTTAGACTTCGCTCCTATCAAAAACATCACATCCATCATGTTGCTCTCGTTTATCACAACGGCAGTGCCACCAGCGGTAGCAATATCGTCAAGATTCTTTTGTTGTAACGCTGTTGGCGTATTCTTCCCCGCCTTACATTCAATACCAAAAAACTTACCGTTGTAACACCCAACAATGTCCGGCACGCCGCTCTTACCATAACCCCCTGTCGCAGGGTAAAAATAATATGCGCCGATCAACTTCAGCTGGTTGGTTACGTTACGTTTCACTTTCGCTTCGGGGGTCATGCGTTCTCCTTGGGAACTGGTATCAAGGTATGGCAGAAATCAAACAGAAAACGGTTTTTCAAAATCTGCTGTCTCCGTATTGTCTAAAACATCAGGGAATTCAATGACTTCGAACTAATCTGGCAGAAAAAAAGTTGGGTGGTGGTGAGTTTCGTAACAACTTATTCATCTTCTATTTTCTGCTCGATTAGCTTGAACAACCTGTCGATGTTACTGCTGATGTCCTCCAAGCTCCGCGACATGTTCTCCACAGCACGCACTAAGTTTTCTGTCTGCTCATCATTCATCGTTTATCCCTGCTTTGTGTAGCTTTAAAAATAATTCGTTCATGTGTCGATCTAATCGATACTCTTTAAAACCCTCTTCAAAAACACGTTCTTGTTCTGCGGCCTCCTTACGTCGCATCTCGTACTTTTTCTCTATTTCCATTCGGCTTTTAAGGGCTTTGGTTTCCTTAGTCTGCGGATTAAACGGATTGTAATCCCTAGCCTGTCTCCCCGTTAAATACTGAAACCCAGCCCGTGCTTCTAAGTCAGAATGAAACTCTATGTCAGATAGCTCGTCGGTAAGGGTACCGGTATACCCGCTATCTATGTGGTCAGAAAACCAATCTATGAAATCCTCGTTCGCAGTTTTTGCTTTCTTGTATAATTTCATACATAAACCCAAAAGGTATTTTGGTTGATGCGCCGTCCTACCATCTCGACATCGACGGTCGGTGGAATAGAAGAAGTCATCATCAGTAAAGCAACCTTCTCTTGCATCCACTGCGGTAACTCCTCCAATCCACTATAGAATCCATCCAACCTACTGTCAACACAAAAAAGTCCTATACACTGAACTTCTACATGTTTTTTGTAGCTATCCACAGATACTCTATACATCGAGTCATGTGGACTATCATTGGTTGACATAAAACACTCCGTCATTCATACGGATACCTACGCCTTCCACGTATTGATCTAGATCGCACATCATCAGCACTGACAACTTACCCGATAGAAACTCAGGCAATGTATCAGAAGTGTATCGTTTGGTGGGGTCAGGGGATATCTCATACCGCCATGTATTGTGGGCTTCTGTCACTAGGTGCGTATCGAACACTTGCTCATCGTTGAGCATATAGGCACGGACGTAATACATGTTAATGTCCGTTGCTTGCAGGTTGTATTCGTCAACCTCACTTATAAAAGAAGTTACCTTACTGCCGAAATCGGCATCCACGAACTCATAACCACTACTGACCAGCGCACTCAACTCTGTGTATAACTGTTTGTGTTTTGTAACAGAGGACTCCGCTTCGTTAACTTTGTTCTTATTCACGTAGTCATTCTGGGATACTTTAGTAGCCACATCATACGCAAACAACTTAGCCAGTTCTTCTGGACGGTATGGTCGTAGGTGTGCCAGCGCATTCTTCAGCGCACGCTTGGGGTTAGTGCTCATCAGCATGTTGTGTTGGAAATTGTAATCTGAATACTTATCGTTACTAATGGTGTGAGAGTACACCCCGATAGTGTTGTGTATATCTCCCCCCTCAACTCGATAATCACCGCATCCAACCCAACCCATCGCATATAGATCGCTTGGAAGATACACGTATACCTTTGTGCCGCTGTTCAAATCTCTGGCGAACTTGCACGTTGGTAACTTCTTCATGAGTCCTAACAAGAACTCTTCCCACCTGTCGTTGTCTTCGCTGTCATTAAACAGACGTAACTTCTGCACTTCCTCGATTTCCGGTGTTACTTCTAAACAACGCGCTTCTATCTCTGAAACTAACTTTCTTTTTATACCCATGTCGTCCTCCTACAGACTTAGTTAAACTGCTAATCCTACTGCTACTCCAACAATCCCATGATTCATTATCACGACCATATCGTTACAGGTCATGGGTAACGTATCTTCATGGGGGTGTGTTTGCGTACGGTGCTTGGTTGTTGTCACCGTAATC